>Ga0224722_1002112_pt1 | contig 10672 bp, 11 predicted proteins | sample Balambano_FR1_Me_FD_161646 | JGI IMG/M metagenome (GOLD analysis project Ga0224722, IMG submission 161646) | Freshwater sediment microbial communities from Lake Towuti, South Sulawesi, Indonesia - Balambano_FR1_MetaG | ecosystem: Environmental > Aquatic > Freshwater > Lake > Sediment | place...
ATCAAAGCACACAGCGATTGGCAAATTTTTGATGACCGCCTGGTGTTAATTGGCGAAGACTGGCACGAACGCCTCCAAAAAGAAGTACAGGAATGCGATTTTGCCATTCTACTCCTGAGTCCTTATTTTTTTAAATCGGACTATATCAAAAACAATGAATTTGAACACTTCCTCACCCGTAATATTCAAAACGGATTTCCTTTCTTCTCGGTCCTGCTGGCAGATTGTGATTACACCCGCTGGAACGAAATAGCGCGCCGACAATTTTTTGTAGCCAACGGGCAGGATTATGACCTTGCTAAACATTATCGAGACAAACAAATCACCTTTGATTTGTTGGCGCGCTTTGACCGCGACGGCGAACTCATACCCAATCCGTATCTGCACACCTTTTACAGAAATTTTGTCACGACTGTCAATCAGGCTTTGCAAGTGCTATGAGTGAAAACATCATCACCGAAACCCTACCCACCGGCACTTCCTTCGACCTGATTTTTGTCGAAGGCTGCACCTTCACCATGGGCAACGACGCATCGAGGTACGACGACGAAAAACCCGCCCACCCCGTCACGGTGCCCGATTTTTACCTCGGCAGGTACCCAGTCACGCAAGGCTTATGGCAAGCCGTGATGGGGGAAAATCCTTCTTACTTTAAAGGCATGAACCGCCCGGTAGAACAGGTCAGTTGGGACGACACGCAGGTTTTTTTGGAGAAATTGAATGAGCTGACGGGCAAGACCTACCGCCTACCCAGCGAAGCGGAATGGGATTACGCAGCACGGGGTGGTAATCAGAGTAAAGGCTTTGTCTATGCCGGTAGTAATAAATTGAAAGAAGTAGGCTGGTACTACCAAAACAGCCACGGCGAAACCAAGCCCGTAGGCATGAAGTTCCCCAACGAACTGGGTTTATACGATATGAGCGGCAACGTCTGGGAGTGGTGCGCCGATGTATGGCACGATAATTACAAAGGTGCTCCTAAAGACGGCAGTGCCTGGCTGGAGGGTGGAGAACAAAACTGGCGAGTGGTTCGTGGCGGGTCCTGGCTCTACTATGACTTCTATTGTCGGGTTTCCTACCGCAACGACTACCTTGCTGATTTCCGTTTCAACTATATCGGCTTTCGGTTTGCCCGGTACTAATTTACCCTTGAACCCTTTTAAACTTTTACCCTTTTGATGGGGTACGGGTTTTTCCGCCGAAGGCGGTCGTTTTTTTTTTGTATCGGCGGCTTTAGCCGCCGCTTCCTACGGCGGCGGCTGAAGCCCGCCGATACTTTTGAGCCAGCCGCCGGTCATCCGCCCGATTTCGTGGAGGCGGTCGGCAAAGTCCTGGTAGCGAAGGGAGTGGTACAGCCCCAACTCATACGCCAGCCGAAAATAATGCCGGATGATTTCCAACTGTACATTGGCTTGGGTGAGCAAAGGCTTTTTCTCGGCAGTGGGGGCGTAATACGCTTGAATGTACAGCTCCAGCAAATCTGATAATTGATTTTGCAGGCGGTTGCCGAGGATGAACTTTTGGTTCTTCGGAAATTTGTTCAGCACCGGAATGGTGTACTTTAGCAAATCGTACACCTTTTGTAGGATGGTTTCTTTGTTCTCTTTCATGGTGGTACCGGCGGGCTTCAGCCGCCGTAGTAATATGTAAACCGGCGACTGAAGCTCGCCAATACCCTATGAAAACGTATAACCACCTTTATGAAAAAATAATAAATTTTGAAAATCTACTCCGCGCCGCCCGCAAAGCCCAGCAAGGAAAACGCTACAAGTCCACGGTAGCGGCTTTTCATTTTCAGTTGGAAGAGAATCTGCTCCAATTGCAACGGCAATTACAACAAAAAACCTACCAGCCCGGCAGGTATCGTACCTTCTATGTATTTGACCCCAAACAACGCATGATCAGTGCCGCGCCTTACCACGACCGCGTGGTGCATCACGCTTTGTGCAACGTCATCGAACCCATTTTTGAAAAAACCTTTATCTATGACAGCTACGCCAACCGCAAAGGCAAGGGTACGCACCAAGCCATTGCGCGATATCAATATTATGCGCAGCAGTTCCAATACGTTTTGAAAGTTGACATTCGCAAGTTCTTTCCCAGTATCGATCACGCCATTCTAAAACAGGAAATCCGCCGCAAAATCCGCTGCCCCAATACCCTTTGGCTCATTGACCGCATTATTGATAATTCCAATCCGCAGGAATTTCACTTACAGTGGTTTGCAGGCGATCATTTATTTACGCCGGTAGAACGACGCAGCGGACTACCCATAGGCAATCTCACCAGCCAGTTTTGGGCAAATGTATATCTCAATCGCTTCGACCATTTTGTGAAGGAAACCCTGCAAGTAACCGGCTACATCCGCTACGTGGATGATTTTGTGTTATTGGGCAATGATAAACACCAGCTGAAACAATGGAAGGAAGCAGTGGTACAATACTTAGCCACGCTTCGATTGACCCCGCACCCGCATAAAACTCAAATTCACCACACCAAAGACGGCGTACCTTTCCTCGGTTTTCGCGTATTTCCGCAGCACCGCTATGTGCGCAAAGAGAAAGTGAAACGATACCGACGCTACCTCCAACGAAACTTGCAACGCAGACAGGAAGGCACGCTCTCTCCCCAGACCCTCGAAGACCAACTCAATGCCTGGCTGGGGCATCTGCGTTTTGGGCAAAACAGGCGCTTGGAGTATAACATTTTTTGGTATCTTCGTCGGCAAGGGGTCAGGCTATTTCGCTCGCCGAGTGGTTCGTGGCGGGTCCTGGAACAACAATGACAACAATTGTCGGGTTTCCAACCGCAACAACAACAATGCTGATAACCGTAACAACAATATCGGCTTTCGGTTTGCCCGGTACTTACTATTGGCATAGCCTTCGGGTCAGAATGGTGCCGCCTACCTTGTCGGCACCAGCGCACCAAAGGGTTAGTACGAGCCTGCTCCCGTCCTCGCTTCAGTGGGGGCAAATACATCGTGACAGAAAGCGGCTGGTACTGCTAACGCCAGGAACGTCGCTTTCTTTTTTACAAAAAAATACAAATTGCATGATCACCACCGCACCGGTTATGAATTATTTGGAGCAGTTAGAAAAGGAAATGGTACCCATCAAAGGCAGCGACACTTTTCAAATGGACAGCGAAAACTATACGGGTGAAAAACGAAAGCGCAAGGTCAAAGTATCCGATTTTCACCTTTGTAAATACCCCGTCACCCAGGGTTTATGGGAGGCGGTAATGGGCGAAAACCCCTCGTATTTCAAAGGCACAACCCGCCCAGTAGAGTCGGTCAGTTGGGACGAGGTGCAGTTTTTTTTGGAAAAACTAAACCAACAAACAGGCGAAAAATACCGCCTGCCGAGCGAAGCAGAATGGGAGTATGCGGCGCGGGGTGGGAATCAAAGCAAAGGTTTTATATATGCAGGTGGAAATAAGCTAAAAGAAGTGGGTTGGTATGACCAAAACAGTCACAGCGAAACCAAGCCCGTAGGCATGAAAGTACCCAACGAACTGGGTTTATACGATATGAGCGGCAATGTATGGGAATGGTGCGCCGATGTATGGCACAACACTTACGAAGGCGCTCCTAAAGACGGCAGTGCCTGGCTGGAGGGTGGTGAACAAGATAGGCGAGTGGTTCGTGGCGGGTCCTGGGACCTCATTGACAACAATTGTCGGGTTTCCTTCCGCGACTACATCGATGCTGATGACCGTAACGACAATATCGGCTTTCGGCTTGCCCGGTACTGATTACCCTTGAGCCCTTTTAAACTTTTACCCTTTTGATGGGGTACGGGTTTTTCCGCCGAAGGCGGCGATTTTTTTGTACGGGCGCGAAGTGGTCTGAACAGTGATTCTGTGATGCATATGATTTTTTTGATGCCCGCCTCCCGTCCACGCAACCATCCTGTCCATTACAACAATCAAATAAATCATAGTTTAGACCATAATACTTGCACATTTCCCAGAAAGTATTATTTTTGTGGCAACACAATCACAACACGCCCAAAGGCGACTTACCCAAGCAAATATCCGCACCAAACTTTTCTTTTTTCCCAACAGACAAACACTTCTATTACGGCAGGGCAGACAGCTATCAGAGCTGTCGGTGGCATTTCGCTAGCGTATTTTTTATTAGGCAAGGTATCGTGTAATACCAGTTTAAAAGTCACAAGTCATAAGTCGCGAGTCCAAAAGCATTGAATAACAAAGGATTATTCGACCTTTTATACGTCTTTACTTTTTTAAAATGGTATAATTTCACGCACGCACGGAGGGAGGTGCTGCACGCGTGGCATGAGCCGATGGATGCACGGCATGGATTGCTGCACGCGTGGCGGGATGCGGTGCATGCCTGGTAGCACTCCACGCACGTGTACCATCATTTCACGCGTGCGTAGAATGACGCGATACGTGCATAGGATGACCCGATACACGCATCGGCTGATGCCGTGCAAGTGTAGCATGGGGCGATACGTGCGTAGCATGATTTACTGCGTGTGTGTACTCGTTCCACGCGCGTGGAGCATCATGCTGGGCGTGCATCGGGTGCAATTGTGAGAGATTTGCTAAATCTCAAAGATTTAGTAAATCTATTTCCGAACAAGTATTATCCTTTCATCAAAAAAATTAAAATCTATGCGTAAAAGAGATTATTACCTGCCTTACAACGACGACGAGCGAGCCACCTGGCTCAATAATTTTGCTGCCAAACTAACCCATGTTGCCGGTAAGTACAACATCACCCCGGAAGAAGTAATGGATATGCAAAATAGTGCCCTCTATTTTGATGCCTTTGTAAAGTATCGAAACCAGTCGGGAGCTTTTCAAAATTCGCTGACCAATCATCGCAACGGCATCAGCGAAGGATTGAGCAACGGCACGGCACTACAACCGCTGCAACCTCCGATGATGATGCTGCCCCCGCCTGTGCAACCGGGTATTTTTAAGCGGGCAAAAGCACTGGTGACGCGCATCAAAGCACACCTCCATTACCTGGACGCAGATGGGCGTGATCTGGACATCATCGGCTCAGAATTGACCACCGATTTTCTTTCGATTAAACCCGTCTTTACAATTCGGCTGGTAGGCGGTGGACATCCTGAAATCGTATGGAGCCGGCAGGGCATGACGGCACTGGAAATCCAGAAGCGCGTGGGCGACGAGCCCTGGCTTTTGCTGGCATTGGATACCGTGCCAAATTACACCGATGGGTCGGCGTTGCCTGCCTCCGGGCAGAGTGCGGTGTGGCAGTACCGGGTGATGTATCACTTCAAAGATGAGCGGGTAGGCATGTGGAGTGATGTAGTGGCGGTGACGGTGACAGGGTAAAGGGTGAAATGTAAAATGTAAAACCGCAAAATGTAAAATGTAAAATTTAAAATACAAAAGTATGTACCTTTGTGCAAAAGCGACCCAAACCCATGACACACACCAAGGTACTATTGGCAATATTCACAGTAATAACGCTGCTCGGCTGTGGCGATAAAACGAATGATTCGTTCCTGCCCGACCCGGATCGGGTGGAGCTGAACCTCGCGCTGGGCAATCCGAGCAACGCCCGTGCCGACCGCACTTCCGAAGAAAATTACCTCATCCAGCTACCGCAGTACAGCCTCTCGTACAGCCGCTCCAAGGGCATTCCCAACTGGGTGAGCTGGCACCTGAGCGACGACTGGCTGGGCAGCACCGCTCGCAGTGAGTTTTTTGAACCTTACGCGGAGCTACCCGCAGGTTGGTACCAGGTGCAATCCAACGATTATGCCTTTGTAGCCAATGGTTTTGACCGCGGACACAACTGCCCCTCGGCAGACCGCACCCTGAACGATGCAGACAACCGGGCTACTTTTTTTATGACGAATATGATTCCGCAAGCGCCCAAGCACAACCAGGGCGTGTGGGCAAACCTGGAAAACTACTGCCGCCGACTTGTGCGCGAGGGCAACGAACTCTACATCATTGCCGGCAACCACGGCGTGGGGGGCACTACCATCAAAGGCTACCGCGAAAAACTGGCGGAGGGCAGGGTCACCGTGCCGCGCCACCTTTGGAAAATCATCGTAGTATTGCCAAAAGGCGACAACGACCTGCGTCGTATAGATGAAAAAACGCGCGTCATTGCGGTGAGTATTCAAAATAAAGACAGCCTGGGCGACGAACACTGGGGCGATTACCGCGTGTCGGTCAACGAAATAGAGGCTGCCAGCGGCTATGATTTTTTGTCAGAACTGCCGAATTCCATTGAAGCAATCTTGGAAGCACGGGTAGATGAAGAGGAAATTCCGTGAAAACGGTTTATCGGTATGATGGTTTACTGGTATATAGGTTTATTGGTTTAGCGGTACACGTTATGCCGGAAACCCAATATCCAATACACCAACACACCGTTGCAACTTTTAACATAATTCCTTACCCAAATTTCAAAACCCCTTTTATATTTGCGGCAGTGAGAATCGGTTTACAAACGCAACATCCCGGAACATTCGAAGAAAAACGTCGGCACGCGTACATTGCTACACGCTCAAACCCGCTCTATTGAACGCTACGATCCTCCCGCTGCCGGTGATTGTTCACTAACTCAAATTGGGGAAAACTGTGGATTTAACGGAACCTTTTTACCAACTTAAACAGCAAATCGCAAAACTCAGAGCGAGCAAATTTTTCAACCTTCGTTTCATCGGATTTTCTACCCTGGCACTCAGCGGCTTGGTCGGCTATTGGGCAGATGCGCCCGCGCAGGTGTATGCTGCCTTGTATCCCGAAAAAAAAGTGATGCTCGGTGCCTTTCCCGTGCGAACGCCGACCGTCAAATACGGTTTTGCACTCGACACCTTCCAGGTCAAAGAAGGTAAGATTCGCGCCGGGCAGTTTCTGTCGGATCTGTTGCTGGCGCAACACGTGGATTACCCGACGATTGAAAAAATTGTAAAAAGTGCACGGGGTATTTTTCATGTGAATGAATTGCGACCGGGCAATGCTTACACGGTTTTAACAAAAGACAGCACCGCCTGCGCCGATCATTTGATTTATGAGCCGAATATTTATGAGTATGTTATTTTTAATTTAAAAAATGAACTGAATGTAGAGCGGGTGAAGCGTCCGACTTCAACGGAAGTGAAAGTGGCGGCGGGTAAAATTGAGGGTTCGCTGTGGCAAGCCATGACGGAGGCAGGCATGAGCCACGAACTGGCGGATAAAATGGAGGATGCCCTCCAGTGGTCGGTAGATTTTCATCATATCCAAAAAGGCGATGCGTTTAAACTCGTCTATGACCAACATTTTGTGGAGGGCAAAGACGCAGGCATCGGCAGGGTACACGCCGCTTATTACAAAAAAGAGAAAAAGGAGCATTACGCCATTTACTTTGAGGGTAAAAATTATAAAGGTTATTATGATCTGAACGGTCGCCCCATGCGCAATGCGTTTTTGAAAGCACCCTTGCGGTTTTCACGCATTTCTTCGTATTATAATTTACAACGCTTTCACCCGATTTTGCGGCGGGTGCGTCCGCATTTTGGCACCGATTACGCCGCTCCGCACGGCACGCCCATCCTATCCGTAGGCGATGGGGTCGTGCTGCAAGCCTCCTACACCGGGGGCAACGGCAATTTTGTAAAAATAAGACACAACGGCACTTATGAATCGCAATATTTGCACATGAGTCGTTTTGCACGCGGTATTCGCAAAGGCTCGCGGGTGACACAGGGGCAGGTGATCGGCTACGTGGGTTCTACGGGCTTAGCTACCGGACCGCACGTGTGTTTCCGCTTTTGGATGAAAGGCAGGCAGGTGAATCATTTAAAATTGAACCTGCCAACGCCCGATCCGCTCCCGGCTGCGGAAATGGAAGCATTTAAAAAAATACGGGATGCGTATGTGGGGCAGTTGCAAAATGCGGATTTGAAGCAAGCGAGTAACCCCTAATCCAGCTATTCGCATTTGGACAGGTCAGACGACTCAAAGTAGTCTGACCTACCTCGTGCAGGATGCCGGTATAATTCCGCCGATAAAATGCTACCTTCCATCTAAATATTTCGTATGACCATAGACGAAACGCTAATTTCGCGTCTGGAGCAATTAGCCCGCCTGGAATTATCAGCAGCCGAAAAAGTGCGTTTGCAACAGGATTTGAACAGCATCCTGGCGATGGTGGAAAAATTGCAAGAACTGGACACGACTGGTGTTGAACCTTTAATTTACATCAACGATCAGGTGAATGTGCTGCGCGAAGACGAGGTGAACCACCAGGTGAGCCGGGAAGCAGCCCTGCGCAATGCGCCGAAAAGCGATGGAACGTACTTCCGGGTGCCCAAGGTGATAAAGAAGATGCCAGATTAGGGGATGCCAGACGCATGACTTTGATGAGGTGACCGAGTGACTCATACCAGTATGCAGCCAACAGTATGCAGTACGCAGTTGCAAACTGTTTAAAAATGAATTTATTACAAATATTTTAATGCGCAGCCTTGATTTTATTTTAGTATAAGTGGTACAGGGAACTCAACCTTCTAAACCCTATCCACCTCCTCAACGTCAAATACAAAATAAAAAAAGTCAAATATTCAACATGGAGCCAATCATTGCCGTCAGAGCATTACAAAAGATTTACATCATGGGGGATACACAGGTGAATGCCCTGCAATCTATTTCCCTCGATATTTACAAAAATGAATACGTGGCACTGATGGGACCCTCCGGCTCCGGCAAATCTACGCTGATGAACCTGCTGGGCTGCCTGGATTCACCCACCAGCGGGGAGTATTTTCTCAACGGCACAAACGTGAGTACCATGACCGACAGCGAACTGGCGGAGGTGCGCAACAAGGAAATCGGATTTGTGTTTCAAACGTTCAACCTGCTGCCGCGCCTCTCAGCGTTGGAGAATGTGGCACTGCCGCTGGTTTATGCCGGCATCAGTAAATGGAAGCGCCTGGAGCGAGCAGAAGAAGTGCTGACGGCAGTAGGACTGGGCGACCGCATGGATCACAAACCCAACGAACTCTCCGGCGGGCAGCGCCAGCGCGTCGCTATTGCCCGTGCGCTGGTCAATACGCCTTCGATCATTCTGGCGGATGAGCCGACGGGTAACCTGGACTCCAAAACTTCGGTGGAAATTATGAACATCCTCGGTGAATTGCACCGACAGGGCAATACGATCATCCTGGTGACCCACGAACCCGACATCGCCGAGTACGCCCACCGCGTGGTGCGTATGCGCGACGGCTTGATTGAAAGCGATGTGCGTAAAACGGCAGCCGTACATTGAAATAAGTCAGACGACTCCCAAAGTTGTCTGACTTATTTCAACGATATTGAAAAAAACATTTTCCAGCCTCTTTCGGGAGGCTTTTTTATTGCTATCCAAATGACTTTTCAGACTTTCAATTTGTTCTTAAAAAAAATCGTACTTCATACTTCAAAAAAATGGCGACCAAAATTTATACCAAAACCGGCGATACCGGTGAAACTGTACTCTTTGGCGGCAAACGCCTGCCGAAAAGCCACATTCGCATCGAAGCCTATGGCACGGTGGATGAACTGAATTCCTGGATCGGGGTGATCCGGGATTTGACCACCGCCGGGAATGATAAAAATTTATTAAAAGAAATACAAGACCGGCTGTTTACCGTCGGCTCCAACCTTGCCAGCGACCCCGACAAAGAGATGCTTACGCCCGACCTGTTGGAAAGCGACGTGGAACAACTGGAACAAGCCATAGATGCCATGAACGAAGACCTGCCGCCGCTCAAAAATTTTATTCTGCCCGGCGGGCATACAACGGTCTCGTTTTGCCACGTCGCCCGCTGTGTGTGCCGCCGTGCGGAGCGCCAAGTTGTCAACCTGGCTTTGCACGAGCCGGTGGAAAATTTGATTGTACAATACCTGAACCGCTTGTCAGACTACCTGTTTGTGCTGTCGCGCCATTTGGCAAAAAAGGAAAACGTTGAGGAGGTGGTGTGGAAACCCAGGCAAAGCGATACGGAGTGACCAAGTAGGTTGTAAGAAGATGGAACGCACGTGACGCTGATAGGAATACTTTCAAAAATAGAAAGTACAAAAGAGAGGTTACACGGCATAACCTCTCGGAAAGGCTCAGTCACCATGCGAATCAGCTAGCCATAGGCTAACCGACAAGAATGTTCTTTAACAGATATGCGTATTTAATGGTAGTATTGCTATCAATTTGTCAAAGTGTAACACGCTATACAGAAAATTGTTTGCAAAAAACTTTGTGTTGTTTGAAGTCAACCAAAACGGAAGATCGAATTGTTTGTAAGCGGCAACAACTGACCTAAAATATTATTTTTGCAGTTTGTTAATTTTTTGATACAACAGACCATCTAAGGTCTATCGTCTAAAGTCTATTATCTTCAAAATGAATGTTTTAACAGAATTAAATCGCCGCAAAACCTTCGGCATCATCAGTCACCCCGACGCGGGAAAAACGACTCTGACCGAAAAACTCCTGTTGTTTGGCGGAGCTATTCAGGTAGCCGGGGCGGTGAAGTCGAATAAAATTAAGAAAAGTGCCACGTCCGATTTTATGGAAATCGAGCGGCAGCGCGGTATTTCAGTGGCAACGTCGGTGATGGCTTTTGAATACAGGGGTCTGAAAATCAATATTTTAGATACACCCGGTCACCAGGATTTTGCCGAGGATACGTAT
>Ga0224722_1002113_pt1 | contig 10666 bp, 7 predicted proteins | sample Balambano_FR1_Me_FD_161646 | JGI IMG/M metagenome (GOLD analysis project Ga0224722, IMG submission 161646) | Freshwater sediment microbial communities from Lake Towuti, South Sulawesi, Indonesia - Balambano_FR1_MetaG | ecosystem: Environmental > Aquatic > Freshwater > Lake > Sediment | place...
AACCGTCAAACGCCCATGACCGCCCGATGTGGTTAGATGTCATGCTCTCACTCTCCTATCTTGCCTTTGTCACCGATACCACACGGGTAATAACGTTTGAGTGGTCACGCGAGGCAGGAGGCTTTGGGGGTGGGGGAGAGAACCATCACGAACTCTCACACCACGATGGTAGCCCGCAAAAGTTGGCAAAGTTAGCCGAAATTGACCGCTTCCACTTAACACGCTTGGAGCGATTTATGCGCCTCCTGCGTGCCACTCGTGAGGCAGATAGCCAAATGTTAGACCGCACCATGATTCTTTTCGGTTCAGGAATGAACTCAGGAACTGGCACGGGCGACCACTCCCCGAAAAACCTGCCGTTATTGGTTGCCGGAGGGAAGGCACTGGGTCTAAAGCACGGACAGCACCTTGCCTTTGACTCGGAGAAGCACCCCACTCTCTCGAACGTCCTCCTGACCCTATTGCAAAAATCGGGTGTGGAAACCGACCAATTCAGTGATGCCACGGGAACACTAAACGGTCTGACCTAAGAAATGGGGTAAACAAGTCGCTGTAGATTTCGTTGCAGATGTTTTCTCACCAAAGATAGAACGACAAGAACCATTATCATATTCAGAAGGTTAGTTACTGCCCCCACTCTATAGGGGAACTCAGGATACTACAGAGGAGTAACGAGGAATAGTGAACTATCAAGAGATTCTGACAATCGAACCGGGCAAGCGTGGGGGAAAACCCTGTATTCGTGGAATGCGAATCACGGTGTACGATGTCCTCTCGTCTCTTGCCGCCGGAATGACGCAGGACGAGATACTCGCCGATTTCCCTTACCTGACTCGTGACGATATAGCCGCGTGTCTTGCCTTTGCCGCCGAGCGCGAACAACGTCAACTACGAGTGGTATCCCCTATAGCCAATGAAACTACTGTTTGATCAAAATCTCGCACCAGTTCTTGTAACCCGACTGGCTGATTTGTTTCCAGATTCTAATCATGTTCATACACTGGGCTTAGCCAAGAAATCTGATTTAGAGGTGTGGGATTATGCAAAAGATAACGGTTTTACCATTATCAGTAAAGATGCAGACTTCAGTGACTTGAGTTTGTTAAGAGGGTTCCCGCCAAAAGTATTATGGTTACGCATTGGAAACTGTACCACCGCACAGATTGAATCACTGTTGCGTCTACACAAGGATGCTATTGAACAACTGGAAAATGATATGACCACTGGCATTCTTGCATTGTCCTAAAAGCATTGAGTCTAAAGCACGGACAGCACCTTGCCTTTGACTCGGAGAAGCACCCCCCTCTCTCGAACGTCCTCCTGACCCTATTGCAAAAATCGGGTGTGGAAACCGACCAATTCAGTGATGCCACGGGAACACTAAACGGTCTGACCTAAGAAATGGGGTAGGCGGGTTGGGGCAAAGTGGTTCGCCGAAAAAAGTGGAATTTTTCACACCCATCCCTCTTTACAAGTGCGATAATTCGGGTATAATCTCAAAGTCCCTGTATGTTAACGTTGACATGAGCCTTTGCCTGCAAAATGTGAACGTTAACAGTGCGGTCAGTATCCGTTAAATTTCGGAGTCGAGATGAAATGCCTGCAACGCTCAAAGATGTCGCTGAACGTAGCGGACTCTCCTTACAAACGGTGAGTCGCATTCTGAACGGACGAGGCGAGATGCACAATGAAGTAACTCGTGAACGGGTGCTACGTGTCGCCAATGAAATTGGCTATCGCCCGAATAGTTCAGCACGGGCTATGCGGAGAGGACGCTTCGGCAATATTGCCCTTTTGCTGAGCGAGAATCCTGTTCTGAGTCTGCTCCCAGAAGAGCGACGAGAGGGGATATTAGATGTTTTGGGAGAACGTGAACTAAACCTCCTGATTGCACGTTGCTCGGACACCAAACTGACGAATGAGGCACAGATGCCACGTATTCTGCGTGAAATGATGGCAGACGGACTCCTGATTAACTACAACGCGCAGTTCCCCCCAATGATGAGTGAACTAATTGAACAACATCGTCTCCCGGCGATATGGTTAAACTCTCGTCAGACTGCGGATTGTGTGTTTCCCGATGACCAGGACGGTGGTGAAAAGGGAACACAACATCTGCTACAGATGGGACATCGGCGAATCATTTTCTTAACACATGTGCAAGCATCACACTACAGCTACCGCGACAGAGTGGCAGGGTACGAAAGAGCGATGCGGCTAGCAGGTTTAATGCCACAAGTTCACAGTACCGATGTGGAAGGAGCAGACCCGGAAGCGGTTACAAAGTTTGCACGGTTCTTTCAGGGGGATTCACAACCAACCGCTTTTATTACCTATTCGGCGGAAACGGCAAACTTTCTCCTGTTTGCAGCAGCTACGAAGGGGCGCACTGCTCCCAGGGACTTCTCTCTTGTAACATTCCATACGCAGCTGCTCTACACACCAGGGGTCGCGATTGATACGATGGTACTACCGGAGCGAGCAATGGGGCAGTTAGCCACGCAGAAACTCTTAGAAAAAATCGAAAATCCCAAGGAGGTGCAACCCCCTGTCGCACTGCCATTGACCTTAATGCGTGGAACCACCTGTGCTACCCCCGGAGATGCTCTGCCCGGAGAAAGGAGGTAGTGCCGAAACTTTCGAGGGAATTGTCGTATTCCTGTATCTGTGTTTTCGTATTTCCGTGTTTTCGTACCCTCAGGGGTACAGCCTTCTGAAGCCTAAAATGGCGAAGTCTGAAGATTTTCCGGGTGGGGGACTTCCCGGAACCTGACAGCAGTCCGAGACTGCACGAAAAGAAAGGAACTGTGATGTTTCAGAGATTTCTCATGACACTGACGGTATTAGTTGCTACAGTTGCAATTTTAACACCGGTTTACGCTCAAGGATATATCACCGCAGTATCTGCCCAAGCGTCTAGCGCACAAGTACACTCCGCGAGTGCGACGATAACCGATGCGGGTCTGACCGAAACCGCTCCGGGTAGTGGGATCTTTCAGTTAAGTACCAATCGCTTCGCTGGTGGGGGAGCAATGTGGAGTTCCGGCTTCGTGTACTATGGAGGCGACGAAAACGCCTACATCGAATTTGACTTGGGGCAGAACTACACCGTTGACCGCTTCCGTATCTGGAACTACAACGAATCCGGCTTTACCTTTCGGGGATTCAAGGAGGTCACCGTGCAGTATTCGCAAAACGGAACCGTGTGGCAGTCGCTTTCCCAACGCTTCCGATTTGCTCAAGCACCAGGGTTAGAAACTTATACAGGGGAGGAGTACCCCGTTACCTACCCCTTTAATGCTCGCTATGTGCGCTTTATCGCAGACAGTACCCATCGAAATTTCCCCTTTGTTGAATTGGCTGGCTTGGGTAAGGTGCGCTTCCATGTCGGGGGAGTCGAAATGGAAGAGTTTGGCATTGGGGGAGAAACATACCCCAGTGATGCAGGCATCATCAATGTCAAAATGCCGCCCTACAATGCGGTGGGAGATGGAGTTGCGGACGATACGACCGCCATCGAGAACGCGATTCGAGACTGGCAAGGGACACGGCAGACCATCTTTATTCCTACAGGCGCGTACAGAATTACCCGCCCGATTCGCCTGCAAAATGCGACTGGATTCGGCTTCACAAACATCAAGGGAGAAGGTCCTTTCGCAACGACTCTGTTCTTGGATAACTACACCTTTACCGACCCGAATAACCCGCAACCCGTTCTTTCCGCCGGGTTTAATGGTGTGGTTGGGGGAGGACTCTCCGCAGACTGGTTCAATGTGAACTTTGCCGATTTCTCTATCAATACAGGAATCGGCAACCCCGGCGCGATTGGTTTGCAGTTCTACTCGAACAATGTGGGGTCACTACGCAATGTGATTATCTTCTCGGAAGATCAAGGCGGAACTATCGGCTTAGACCTCGCCTATGCAGACCAAAACGGTCCGTTGCTAGTCAAAGATGTGATCATTGTGGGATTTGCCACGGGAATCAATAGTGGCTTCAATGTGAACAGTCTGACCTTAGAGAATGTCGCTCTGTACGACCAGACTACGGTTGGTATTAAAAACGTGGGGCAGTGTCTGTCTATCCGAAATCTCACCTACGAAGGCAACGGACCGGCAGTGGATAATATTGCAGGGCTGACGACATTGATTGAGGCAAGGATTTCAGGATCCGGACCGAATACAGGTGCTATCGTGAACAATGAAGCACTGCTGGCGCGAAATATTGAAGCCAACGGGTATGCCTACAGTATCCTAAACAACTTCGGCGGGGCATCCAGTCAAATCTCCGAGTGGGTGTCAGAATTTGTCTCACAAACGCCGATTACGCAGTTCGCCACCCGTCCGAAAACGTTAGAGTTGCCGATTGAAGAGACACCAATACCTTGCCGCACCGACCCAGAGGAGTGGGTAAACATACGAAACTACCGTTTGACAACCGACCCTGACGATACACTGGCAGTACAACGTGCCATTGACTCCGGGGCAAAGGTTATCTACTTCCCGGCGCAAGGAACATACCGCTTGGGAGGCAAGGTGATTGTTCGGGGGCAGGTGGAACAAGTCGCGGGGATGCATGCACGGATTCTTAGAACGGCTCCTGAAGGTGGCTTTGAGGTTTCGATAGGAGCCAGTGATACTGTGTGGTTTGACGACTTGGGGAATATAGGGACATTGCTAAACCTAACGAATGCTTCTGCGCGGACAATGGTTTGCCGCAATATGCAAGACCCCAATATCTTCTTGCAAGGTCCCGGAAAACTGTTCTTGGAGAATGTGGCGACAGGACCCTTGACAATTACGGGTCAGCAGGTCTGGGCGCGGCAACTGAATATCGAAGGAAGCCAAACCAAAGTCGTCAATAATGGCGGGACGTTCTGGGTACTGGGCTTCAAGTCCGAAGCCGGTGGAACGCTTATTGAGACCAACAACGGCGGTAAGTCGGAACTCTTGGGAGGGTTATACTACTCTCAAGATAGCGGCTCTGCCCCCATGTTTATCAATAATAACTCGTTTGTCTCTCTCTCAATTGGCGAGGTGAACTTCGCCTCAAATCCGTTCAACCTGATAGTACAAGAGACACGTGGCGGTGTAACACGCACCCTTGCCAAGAGCCAAACGCCACAACGTCGGTTTGTACCGGGGAGTATGCTACCGCTTTATGTGGGCTACGATGACCCTACCTATCTTGCTCCCCCTTACAATGTTAGTGCAGTCGGGGGGGTGGGGCAAATCACGCTCACATGGGATGCCCTGCCCAACGCTACCAGTTATATCGTAGAGCGAGCGACGGCTCCCGGAGGTCCATACACCACTCTCTCCTCCTCCGTTATGACCAATAGTTATACGGATACAGGCTTACCCAACAATACCACCTACTACTACCGTCTTGCTACCGTTTATCCGGCAGGACAGAGTGCCTTCACTGACCCGGTTCCTGCGGCAACACAAGCCATCGCAGTCTACCGTATCAATAGTGGCGGAGGGGCAGTAGGTCCGTTTGGGGCAGACCAGTTCCATATTCATGGAAATGTTGCTAGTACCAGTAACACGATTGATACGACGGGTGTTATTAATCCGGCTCCACAAGCCGTCTATCAGACAGAGCGGTGGGGGAACTTCAGTTATAACATCACCGGGTTAACGCCGGGGGCATCGTATAAACTGCGTCTTCACTTTGCTGAGTTCATTGTTGGTGGGACAAATCAGCGCGTGTTCAATGTCTTGGTTAATGGGAGTGCCTTCCTCACTAACTTTGACATTATCGCTGAAACCGGGGGAATCAACCGAGCAACCGTTCGAGATACCACGGCTACCGCCGATGCCAACGGTCAAATTGCCGTAGAAATTGTTAGTGTCGTTGCCTTTGGCAAAATCAGTGGAATAGAGGTACTTCAGCCGTAATACCAAAACTGTAGTATCCTCCGTTGAATCGCAATCTACAAAGCCCCTGTCTCTTGAGACAGGGGCTTTTTTGCCCAACTGCCACAGAAGAGAAACGGTAAGCCGGGGAAAGTCGTGGTACAACAAGGGGGTAAAGTGGGAGAGCATTTCTTCCGATTTCTTACATGAGGTATACAAACCATGTCACGAATTGCTGTCTATGATACGACCCTGCGCGATGGCTCTCAGATGGAAGGGATTTCCTTCTCTGTCGAGGACAAGATTCGGATTGCGCGTCGCTTAGATGCGTTTGGCATGGACTATATTGAGGGAGGCTGGCCCGGAGCCGCACCGAAGGATACCGAATTCTTTGAGCGGATGCGGGCAATCCCCCTAAAGCACAGCAAACTTGCCGCTTTTGGTTCGACTCGACGCGCCAACACCCGTTGTGAAGATGACCCCCTCCTCCGATTTCTCTTGGAGGCACAAACCCCGGTGGTTACCTTTGTCGGGAAATCGTGGGCATGGCAAGTCACCAATGCTTTACGTGTGCCGCTTGAAGAGAACCTTGCGATGATTCGCGATACAGTAGTCTACCTGAAGGCACACGGCAAAGAGGTTATCTACGATGCGGAACACTTCTTCGATGGCTTCAAAGATGATACCGAGTATACACTGTCAGCACTACAAGCGGCAGTAGAGGGGGGAGTAGATGTGCTGTGCCTCTGTGATACCAATGGAGGAACCCTGCCCCACGAAATTGAGGAGATAGTCCGCACTGTGGTTGCCCGTTTCCCACAGGTCACTATTGGGATGCACCCACATAACGATACTGGGTGTGGGGTGGCGAACGCGCTGGCGGCGGTACGTGCCGGGGCAACCCATGTGCAGGGAACGATTAACGGTTACGGCGAACGCACGGGAAATGCCGACCTAATTCCGATGGTCGCGACCTTACGCCTAAAGATGGGCTACGACTGCCTCTCCGACGAAGCTATGCAAGACCTGACGCACCTTTCGGCGTATGTGGACGAACTGGCGAACCTCTCTCCCAATGCCCGTGCGCCGTTCGTGGGCAAGAATGCGTTCACACACAAAGCAGGGCTTCATGTGGACGCGATTATGAAGGGCAGTGCCAAAACCTATGAGCATATTGACCCGGTGCGGGTGGGAAATTCACGTCGTCTGCTGGTTTCCGAGTACGCGGGAGGGGCGACCATCGCACAGAAGGCTGCTGAAATGGGGGTGGAGTTAGATAAGAAATCCCCAGAGGCAAAAGCCGTCTTAGCCGAGGTGGCAAATAAGGAGCATCAGGGCTTTTCGTATGAGGGCGCGGAAGCATCCTTTGAACTTCTCTTAAAGATGGCAACGGGACGCTACCGTAAACTCTTTGACCTTGTTGCCTACCGTGTCCTGATAGAGAAGCGGGCGGGCGACCCGGAACCGATTACCGAAGCCACCCTGCGTCTGCGTGTCAGTGGTGAGGAGTTCTTAACCGTGGCAGAGGGGGATGGTCCGGTTCACGCCTTAGATGGGGCGTTACGCTCTGGACTTTCCCGCTTCTACCCCGAACTCTCCCAAATCCGTCTGACCGACTTCAAGGTGCGTGTGGTGACCGCGCAGGAAGGAACCGCCGCGAAGGTACGTACCATTGTCGAGTCCACGGCAGATGGGGGCGGTTCTTGGTCTACGGTTGGGGTTTCCACCAACATCATCGAAGCCTCGTGGCAAGCACTGGTGGATGCGATTGAGTACGGTTTACTTCACGAACAGCGTAAGTAGTGATAAGGGAGAGTAGGATGGGGCAGAGCGAGAAGGGAAAAGTGGCACGCCAGAAGCGAAAGGTCATCTACACGGGGTTGGATATTCCGGTGGTTGACCCACGAGGTGATACCCAAGCCGGAGAACCATCACTGATTCCGCAAATCGCACGCCTCAAAGCCCTACCGTTTGATGGTATTGGGGTGCATATCCAAGACCCCAACCCCAAGATTCAGTACCCCCAAAACCTCGTCGGCAACAACCTCTTTAGCGGCGTGCGCCTCCGCTATGAAGACTATGCCGGAGCGATTTCGCAACTCAAACGCCTCAAAGACACCCCCTTAACCGATAACTTCTTTGTGATTGCCCCTTGCTACTGGTATGAATCGGGCAAAAGCAACAAGTTCGACTGGTTCAATGAAGACCGCGTGCGTACTACCGAGGAGAACCTCAAAATGTTCGCTCGACTTGCCCGTGAGTCCGGGGTGATTCGTGGGTTTGTGCTGGACGTGGAACCGTATCGCAAGCCAACGTATTTGGGTGGTGAAGAGGAGTGGGCGTACAACCTCTTTAGCCTCAATGTGAACTTTAATTTGGTCAATAATACCGGGGGGCAACCCGACCCGAAGGGACGCTACGAACGCCGTTTGCGGGAGTGTGGGAAACGGTTTTATAAGGCATTGGACGAAAACCTCAAAGATGCACCGATTCTGCTCTACTTGGGATACGAATTTGCCGCCGATATGCGTGACCCCAATCGTGCCGACCTCCTGCCGCAGTTTCTGGATGGAATGCTGGAGGAGATAGATAGTCGCCGAAGCAAAGGGTATCTGATTGACGGTTATGAGGAAGCCTACCGCTATCGTCGTGCGGAAGAGTACCAAGTCACACGCCAGAAAATCTCCGGGGACATCAAGCGGCTTAGTCAGCGACAGAATCTCTACGAGAAGCATCTACGGGTAGGCTTTGCGAAATGGTTAGATGCCGATGAGGGAGCAGGAGGGCGATGGAACACCACAGATTCCAATCAGAACTTCTTTCCCCCAACAGCGTGGGAGGAGACTCTAAAGCACGCTTTAGACACCACCGATGAGTATGTTTGGGTTTGGTCTGCGGGTCAGGCACGGGTTTTCAATATGACCTATAATCGAACTCCCAATGTCCCCGATGCCTACTTTGATGCCATCCGCCGCGCTAAAAAATCGTAGGAGAGGAGATGGCTTAGCCGAGGGGAAGAAGCGGAGTGGCTTTGGGGGTGGGTGTCCAGTAGGGGCGGAAGGCTTCCGCATAGCGAACTCCACACTTATAACCGTAAAAGGCTCCGCGTTCGCGAATCCGGGCGCGGAAATCTGGCAACCCGCCTCGGTCTACCCCGGCATCATGGACAACTAACCAGTCCTCGTATTGGGATTTATGGCACGCTGCCGCTTCGATTTTGGTCTCGATACTGTCAGTGATGTCCACAAAGACAGGGGCATTCTCCCCCGAATCGAAAAAGTATATCTCCCCAACCCCGTGCCACGGGTGCGCGGTTTCCAAAAGCGGAAGAGAAGCGAGATAGTAGGCATCGGAGACAAGACGGTTGGTGGCGCGGTGGTCGGGGTGTCGTTGCTCCGGTCCATGTGTCAAGATAATATCGGGGCGCAGTTCTCGGATAATCTCCACAATCTCCAAAGCGGCATCGCGTGTCTCAGGAATCGCGGAATCCTCAAACTCCAACATTCGCAAGTCTGCACCAATGACGCTGGCACAGGCTTCCCCTTCTTGAGTGCGTAAGACTTTGAGTTGGTCGGTGGGCAGAGTCATATGTCCTTTGCCCCCGCGTGTCATACTCACAATGGTCGCCTTGTGTCCGGCACGAACATAGTTGATAAGGGTTCCGGCGCAGGAGATTTCGTCATCTGGGTGCGCCCCGATAGAGACAATATGTATCTGCTTCATACTGCATTCTGTTCCACAGACTGAGGGAGGGTTCCTGCTCTAATGCCCTGTTGCGATATGCTCCGCCGTGCGGTAGGCGAGTGCCATGATGGTGAGAAACGGGTTGAAGCCGCCATTGGTGACATGGACGGAGCCATCGCCGAGGTAGAGATTGTCGAAGCCATGCACCCGGCAGTGTCTATCCGTGACACTGCGGGACGGGTCCTCCCCCATGCGGCACGTTCCCGCCTGATGTTGCCCCCCGGAGAGATACAGACCGGGTGGCTCCCCCCAAATTTCCTCTGCCCCCGATGCCCGAAGCCACTCTACCGCACGCTCGAACATAAAGCGCGATGTTCGCACGGTTTCTGGGTGGGTTGTGCCGGAGAAGCGTGCCACTGGAAGACCCCATTTGTCGCGTACCACCGGGTCTAAAGTGACACGACCTTCGGGGGAGGGAATCTCCTGTACGGGTCCCTTAATATCCACCACATACGGGAAGTTCTCGCGCATCCAGTGTTTTGCCTCTGCACCCCAACGTGGCAAGTTCGGGGGAGTTGCCCGTTTCCAGAAGGTAATAGGAAGCATCACAAAGTCATCGGCAAGCATTGCCCCCCCGATAATCTGTCCGTCCTTGTCTTCGTTACCGTGGTTAAACTCCACCAGTGCTGTAGTGACACCAGGACCGATACCATCCCAAACCGGCTCATGCATCCGCCCATACGCGCCGGGGTAGTAGTGTCCCTGTAGATTCCGCCCGATAGTATCGTTCTCGATTTGCGAGAGCAGGAGTAGTCGGGCGGTCTCCACTGCCCCTGCCGCTACGACCACTACCTCCGCAGAAACCGTAATCTGCTCCCCATCGGCATTTCGATAGAGAACCCCAGTAGCATGACCGTCCTTTGTCAGAACACGTTCTGCCATCGCCTCGGTTTCCAGAGTGCAGTTTCCAGTGGCTAGGGCGCGGGGTATCAGGGTATTTTGTGTACCGTTCTTGGCATCCACAGGGCAAGCAAACCCCACACAGTGCTGACAGTTCACACAGGCAGGTCTGCCCAAGTACGGAACCGAGTTGACTGCAAGCGGCGCACGAACCGTTTTCC
>Ga0224722_1002115_pt1 | contig 10664 bp, 9 predicted proteins | sample Balambano_FR1_Me_FD_161646 | JGI IMG/M metagenome (GOLD analysis project Ga0224722, IMG submission 161646) | Freshwater sediment microbial communities from Lake Towuti, South Sulawesi, Indonesia - Balambano_FR1_MetaG | ecosystem: Environmental > Aquatic > Freshwater > Lake > Sediment | place...
GACACCTGCTGCGCGGCCGCAAGAGGCAGCTGGCGGGCGAGCAGGGCAGCGTCACGCTGCTCGTCATCGGCTGCACCGCGATCCTGTTCCTGCTGGTGGCGGTCGTGGTCGACGCCTCAGCCGTGTTCCTTGCGCGCCGCACACTCGTCGGCCACGCCGACGGCGCCGCGTTGGCGGCCGCGCAGCAGGTGTCCGAGGCTGCGGTCTACGCCAGCGGAGTGCCAGGGGCGGGTCCGGTGCCGCTGGACGGGACCCTGGTGCGCTCGGCCGCCGCGGAGCACCTGGCGGCACGCCCGGTCGATCGCGGCCCGATCCGGGACGTCCACCTGGTGTATGCCGGACTGGTCGGCGACGGTGATGTCGTAGTCGTTCTCGCCGGACAGGCTCGATTGCCGCTGGTGAACGCGGTGACCGCAGGCCGGGTGAGCGTTCCGGTCACCGCTGAGGCGCAGGCGCGCCTGGTGGGTGCGCTGCCGTGACGGTGCCCTGCGGTCGCGCGAGGCGTGCGGCGCTGGCAGCGGGCCGACGTACCCTTCCCCTGTGAGCACCTCCCAGACGCAGCGTCGTGACCTGCCCGTCGAGATCGGCGAGGTGGCGCACACGCTGGACGGGATCGAGGAGGTGCTGGATCTGCCGAGGCTGCGAGCCGAGGTTGCTGAGCTCGAGCAGCGCGCCGCCGCACCCGACCTGTGGAACGACCCGGAGGCTGCGCAAGCCGTGACCCGACGGATGTCGGCGCTGCAGGCTGACGTCCGGCGCGTCGAGGACCTGCGGCGCCGGGTGGACGACCTGCCGGTGATGCTGGAACTCGCCGAGGAAGCCCGAAACGCTGGCAGCACCGACGACGCCGACGCGTTGGAGGCCGAGATCGGTGGCGAACTGGACGCGGTCCGGGCTCAGGTAGCGGACCTCGAGGTGCGCACGCTCCTGTCCGGGGAGTACGACCAGCGCGACGCGTTGCTGAACCTGCGTGCCGGCGCGGGTGGTGTCGACGCGGCCGACTTCACCGAGATGCTGCTGCGCATGTACCTGCGCTGGGCGGAACGGCACGGGCACCCCGTGGACGTCTACGACACCTCCGACGCCGAGGAAGCCGGCATCAAGTCGGCGACGTTCGTGGTGCACGCCCCGTACGCGTACGGGACGTTGAGTGTCGAGCAGGGCACGCACCGCCTGGTGCGGATCAGCCCGTTCGACAACCAGGGACGGCGGCAGACCTCCTTCGCCGAGGTCGAGGTCCTTCCCGTCGTCGAGCAGACCGACCACGTCGACATCGCCGAGGACGAGTTGCGCGTCGACGTCTACCGCTCCTCCGGGCCTGGTGGGCAGGGCGTGAACACGACCGACTCGGCGGTCCGCATCACCCACCTCCCCACGGGCATCGTCGTCACCTGTCAGAACGAGCGCTCACAGCTGCAGAACCGGGCACGTGCCATGGAAGTGCTGCAGGCCAAGCTGCTGGAACGCCGCCGGCAGGAGGAGCAGGCCAAGATGAACGCGCTCAAGGGCGACTCGGCCGGCTCCTGGGGCAACCAGATGCGTTCCTACGTGCTGCACCCATACCAGATGGTGAAGGACCTGCGCACCGAGTACGAGGTCGGCAACCCTGACGTCGTCTTCGACGGGGAGATCGACGCGTTCCTCGAGTCGGGAATCCGCTGGCGGAAGACGCAGGGCACGTGAGACTCCCCGAACCCGCGGCTTCCTCGCTGCTCGCCCGGAGGCATCCGTCGTGATCCGCTTCGAGGCAGTGACGAAGGCCTACCCGCGGCAGCCGAGGCCCGCGCTGGCCGATCTGACCCTGGAGGTGGGACGCGGCGAGTTCGTGTTCCTGGTGGGGGCGTCGGGCTCGGGCAAGTCGACGTTCCTTCGGCTGGTGCTCAAGGAGGAGGACCCGACCGCGGGGCGCATTACGGTCGCTGGGAAGGACCTCGGGCGGCTGGCGTCCTGGAAGGTGCCGCAGCTGCGGCGTCAGCTCGGCATGGTCTTCCAGGACTTCCGGCTGCTGCCCACGAAGACGGTCTACGAGAATGTCGCCTTTGCCCAGCGGGTCATCGGCCGCTCCCGCCGGGACATCCGAACCAGGGTGCCGGAGGTGCTCGAGCTCGTCGGCCTGGAGGGCAAGGAAGACCGGATGCCCGACGAGCTGTCTGGCGGGGAGCAGCAGCGCGTGGCGATCGCCCGCGCGGTCGTGAACAAGCCCCTCATCGTGCTGGCCGACGAACCGACCGGGAACCTGGACCCGACCACCAGTGTCGGCATCATGAAGCTGCTCGATCGGATCAACCGGACCGGGACCACCGTCGTCATGGCCACTCACGACCAGTCCATCGTCGACCAGATGCGCCGTCGGGTCGTGGAGCTGGACGAGGGCCGTCTCGTCCGGGACCAGTCGCGCGGCGTCTACGGCATGGCCCGCTGAGGCGAGGGGAGGCACGCGTGCAGGTGGGGTACCTGGCGTCGGAGGTCTCGACCGGGCTCCGGCGCAACGTGACCATGACCGTGGCAGTCGTCGTGACGGTGGCCATCTCCCTCGCGCTGTTCGGCGCCGGGCTCATGGTGCGTGCACAGGCCGCGACCATGAAGGACTACTGGTACGACAAGATCGAGATCTCGGTCTTCATGTGCAACGAGTTCGACACCGGAGCCCAGTGCGCCGCCGGTGCCGTGTCGGATGACCAGCGCTTACTCATCCGGGACACCATCGAGGACCACCCCGAGGTGGCTGAGGTGTTCTACGAGTCGCAGGACCGGGCGTACGAGCTGTTCCAGGAGCGATTCGACACCGCCATCGCCGACACCATCACGCCCGAGCAGCTGCAGGAGTCCTTCCGCGTCAAGCTGGTCGACCCCGAGGAGTTCGACGGCGTGGTCTCCGCTGTTGCCGGCCTGCCCGGCGTCCACCAGGTCGTGGACCAACGCACGCTGCTGGACCGCTTCTTCCAGATCCTCAACGGCGTGCAAGCGGCGGCGCTCGGCGTCGCGCTGGTGCAGATCGTCGCGGCAGTGCTCCTGATCTCGAACACGATCCGGCTGGCGGCCTTCAGCCGTCGCCGGGAGACCGGGATCATGCGCCTTGTCGGGGCCTCGAACTGGGCCATCCAGCTGCCGTTCGTGCTGGAGGCCGCGATCGCCGGGCTGCTCGGCGCGATTGTCGCCGCCGTCTCCATCGTGGCCTTCTACCGGTACTTCGTCGTGGACGTCTTGAAGCCGTCATTCCAGTTCACGTCGTGGATCGCCTGGTCTGACGTGCTGGCCATCCTGCCGTGGCTGCTCATCGCCGGCGTGGTGATCGCCGCCACCGCGTCGTTCGTCACTCTGCGTCGCTACCTGCGCATCTGACCGCGCCGGCGCCTCCGGGCCGGGCGCGGGGCATTGACGTGGCGTTGACGTGGCTTTGACGTGGGGTTCCGTGGCGCCCGCACGGCCCGTCATCGCTCTCATGGATGTGACGCATCTCACAACGGGCTGCGGGCGTGTCCGCTTGCCACTACGGTGCGGGAGCAACGTGTGTGACAGAAGTGACATCAGTACAGTCACGTGGTAGGTGTGACGCGATCCACAAGGAGGCACCAGGCTTATGCCCGGACGGCATCCGCGTGCATCCGTGCGAGCGGGTGCGGTGCTGGTGCTGGCGGGTGCGTTGCTGGCTCCTGCGGCCGTCGCCCAAGAGGACTCGCCGCGGGAGGCCAGGGAACGCGTCGAGCAGCGGTTGACCGACACAGCGACGGACGTCGAGCACTCCACCCGACAGCTGGCCGACGCCACCGCACGCTTCCGCGCCGCCCAGTCAAAGTTGCCAGGGGCCGAGCGTGCGCTCGATGCCGCCAAGGCTGCGCTGGTCAGGGCGCAAGCCACGCTGGCGACGGCGCAAGCCCGGTATGCGGTGGCCGCCGGAGCATTGCAGCAGGCGCAGGCAGCCGAAGCGGCTGCCGTTGCGGAGCTGCAGGCCGCCCAAGCCGAGGTACGTGCCGCGCTTCTCCGAGTGGCGACCGCCGGACGGCGAATCGACCGACGTCAGGACGACATCGGGCGCGTCGCGGCGGCGGCGTACCAGCGTGGGGGCGTGGGCGACTTCGATGCTCTGGCCTTGGTCATCGGCGCAGACAGCCTCGAGGAGTTCCGGGCACGCGTCACGTACGTGCAGTCGGCTCTCACCGCCCAAGGCGTTGTCGTCGACCAGATGCGGGATCACCGGGCGACGCTCGCCAACGACAGGGTCGTACTGCAGGAGGCTCGGGACCGGGCTCGCCGAGCACGTGAGCAGGCGGTCCAGGCCCGCTTGGCGGCGCAGGCCGCGTATGCCGAGGCGCAGGCGGCTCGCAGTGTCGCCGAGCAAGCTGCCGCAGCGGCGGCGGCACAAGAGTCAGCGGCTGCCCAGGCGGCCTCGACCGTCCAGTCCCTGGTGGCCCAGCGCGAGGGCGCGGTTGGCGAGGCCCGAGCGGCTCGTCAGGCGGACCTGCAGCGCTATGCGGCGTTGGAGGCGGAGCGGGCCAGGCTAGAAGCCATCATCCGGGCGCGGGCCGAGGCGGCGCGACGGCGGGCGGAAGAGCAGGCTCGTCGGGAGGCGGAGGAGCGTGCCCGGCGTGAAGCGGAGGCCAGGGAGCGCGACGAGGAGTCGGGAGGTGATGGTGGTGACCAGGGTACGTCCGGCCCCGGGACCGATCCGCCGGCGCCGCCGGCCCCGGCCCCGGCTCCGCCCGACAGCGGGGGCGGCCTGACCTGGCCGATCCCCGGTGCGGGGGTTACCTCGCCGTACGGGCCGCGGCTGCACCCGATCCTCGGGTACTGGAAGTTGCACGACGGGACGGACTTCGGTGCCGGCTGCGGGGTGCCCATCCGTGCCGCTGCCGGCGGTCAGGTGGTCTGGGCCAGCTACCAGGGCGGCTACGGCAACCAGGTGCTGGTCGACCACGGCTGGCTCGGGGGCGCGTCGATGATGTCGAGCTACAGCCACCTGTCTACCTTCGCGGTGGGGTCCGGCAGTCGAGTCTCGCGGGGCGAAGTGATCGGCTACGTCGGGAGTACCGGGTACTCGACCGGATGCCACCTGCACTTCATGGTCTACCTCAACGGGTCCAACACCGACCCGATGCGCTTCCTGTGACGCTCGGCGATGACGACCAGCTCTGGTGCCGTCTGGGACACTGCGGTCATGGCGCGCGAACGAGGCAGGTCGATGGTGGCCCAGAACCGGCGCGCCCGCCGCGACTACGACATTGTTGACACCATTGAGGCCGGCCTGGTGCTCAACGGCACGGAGGTCAAGTCGTTGCGAGCCGGTCGTGCGACGCTGGCGGAGGCCTATGCCACCGTGCGTGACGGCGAGGCCTATCTCGTCAACCTGCATATCCCGGAGTACGCCGGAGGCACCTGGACGAACCACCCGCCGCGACGCACCCGCAAGTTGCTGCTCCACCGCGACGAGATCGCGGACCTCCAACGTGCCACCGAGCAGAAGGGCATGGCCCTCGTTCCCCTGTCGCTGTACTTCCACAACGGGTACGCCAAGGTGGAGCTGGGCGTCGGGCGAGGGCGGCGCGAGTACGACAAGCGGCAGGCGATCGCCGAGCGGGACGCGCGCCGGGAGGCGGACCGGGCTCGTCGGCGGCGCGGGTGAGCTCGGATGGGCGACTGCTGAGCGCGGAGGTCACGGTCGCGGCGGACCAGGGTCCGGTGCGGGTCCACGTCGTGCGGCCGTCCGGCGACGCGATGGTGCCGGGCGTCGTCCTTCTCCATGACGCGGCCGGGATGACCACCGACCTGCGGCGACAGGCGGCCTGGCTGGCCGGGGAAGGGTTCCTGGCTGCGGCACCGGACCTGTTCGACGGACGCTCCGTCCTGGCCTGCCTGCGCTCCGTCGTCGCCGACTACCGCCGCCGGAAAGGCCGGATCTTCGATCGCGTCGAGGCCGTGCGCTGTTGGGTCGCCGAGCAGCCATCGGGCACCGGTCGTGTCGGCGTCGTGGGGTTCTGCCTTGGCGGCTCGTTCGCGCTGCTGCTGGCGGGGCGCGGAAGCTTCGACGCGGCCAGCACGAACTACGGCCAGGTGCCCACGGATCCTGCGCATGCCCTGCGTGGCTCGTGCCCGATCGTCGGCAGCTACGGCGGGCGAGATCCCACGCTGCGAGGGGCGGCCAGCCGGCTGGAGGCAGCGCTGCAGGCCGCCGACGTGGTGCACGACGTGCGCGAGTACCCCGACGCCGGGCACGGCTTCCTCAACGACCACGTCGATGGGGACGTGCCGCGCATCTTCCGCATCGCCAGCTGGCCGATGCATGTCGGGTTTCACGAGGCGGCCGCCGCTGACGCGAGACGCCGCATCGTCACGTTCTTGCATCAGCACCTCGCGACAGACGCAGAGGCCCACCTATGAGTGCGAGGTGTCGAGTCAGCACCAGCGACATAGCATGCACAGGCTCGGCGGCCGGTGCAGTTTCTGCGCCAGGGCGTTCGGACGCCGCTCGCACCGCGCGGGCTACCGGGTGTTTCCACCCCCGACGTGTGCGTGCGACACGCGTGTTGCGGTGCAGAAAGTGCGGGGACTGACCGACCACCGTGCCGCCGGGCATATGGGCACCGGCGGCGGGATCGGCTGCTGACCGTCAACACAGCACCGCGCTGACCGGCAGGGTCAGCGCACCACCTTGAACTGGAAGTTGGGAGTACCCAAGGCGCCGAGCAGCCGCAGCCACAGCGGCAGGATCGCTTCCACCCCACGGGCGGCGGTGAGATCACCGAGGTCCAGCATGTCCTGGTGCCCGAGCTCGGTGAGCAACTCGATGACCTCGGCCTTCGCGGCCTCGTCGTTGCCGGCCACGAAGGTGGTGTGGTCGCCACCCCCCACCCGTTCGGGATGCACCATCACCGAGGCGTTCATGGAGCTGAGCGCCTTCACCACACGGACCTCGGGGTATTCCGCCTGCAGTTGCTCAGCGAGCGAAGTGTCTTGGTCGATGGCTAACCGTGGCGGGAAGCCATGCGAGAAGTCGAGCGCGTTTGCCACGTCGAGCACGACCGCTCCGCGGCGGCGCCGCTCGTCCACCGTCCCCATTGCCGCCAACGAAGCGGTACCCGCCGTGGCGTTGATGAGCAGATCGGCGCCATCAGCAGCCTCGTCGAACGTCATCAGCCGAACTGCTGGGTGCTGCTCCAGCCAGCGGGCCATCGCTGCTGCGTCCTGCTCGTCACGGGTGAGCGTGGCAGCCACGTCGCGCGTCCCCATACGGACGTCATGGCCCAGCTCGGCCAGCCGGGCTGCCAGCGCACGGCCCACCGCGCCGGTGCCAAGTACAGCGATCTTCCTCATGAAACTCCCGTCGGGCTGTGGCGGCGGATTGGGACCAGGTTAGTCCGTGCTGTCATCGAGCCAGCGGGCCAGCCGTCCACAAGGGGACGTCTCGCAACCGCCGCTCCACGGCCTCGCGCGTCCCCGGCAGACACACCACGATGACCTGGTCGCCAGCCCACAGCCTGGTGGAGGCGTCCGGCACCGTGGGGCGGCCGTCTCGGACCACGAGCGAGACCAGCGCCGACGATGGGAGTCGTAGGTCGACAACGAACACACCCGCCAAGCGAGATGTGTTCGGGATCCTGGCGGTGACGAGCTCGCCGTCGAACTCGTCGAGCGGGGCAGCGTCGATGCCTAGCGTCACAGGGCCGCCGCTGATCACGCCGAGCCGTCGCGCGATCGCCGGCGGAAGTGGTGCTTGTAGAGCTGTGAAGACGTGGACGAGCACGAAGACGATGTCGAAGATCGTGGTGGAGCCGGCGAGCCCGGCGGTGGCTGGGATGGTCGTGAGCACGATGGGGACGGCGCCACGCAGTCCCGAGAACCCGAGGAACGCCTGCTCGCGCCATGGCACCCGGAACGGCGTGGCCGAGATCAGCACGGACAAGGGACGGGCGAGCAGTGTGAGCACCAGGCCGATGGTGATTGCCGCAGCGATGGCGGCCGGCAGGCGGTTCGGGCTGGACAGCAAGCCGAGCATGACGAACAGGCCGATCTGAGCCAGCCAGCCCATCCCCTCGGCGAAGCCGCGCACGGTCCGTGGGTTCGGCAGCAACGCGTTCCCTCCACAGCCCGCACACGTAGACAGCGAGCAGGCCGCTGACCTCTGAGACAGCCACACCGACGGTTGCAAGTGCGGTGGCGATGCCCAGCGCCGGCCGGACAGTCTCCCATCGGGTGGTCAGACCACCCTCGCCGAGGATGACCGCGAGGGCCAGCAAGCCAAGTGTCTGGGTCAGCTCGACGTCCTCGAACTGCACCCCGAGGCCGGCCTCGCCCACCGCCAGCCCGATGCCGAGGAACACGAGCAACGCAGGGAAGGATCCGGCGCGCGGTCATCCGCGCACCGATGATGGCGACCAGCCGGATGGTGGCTCCCACCACCAGGACCTGGTTGAACGTCGTGAGGCTGACGGCAACCGGGTCCATGGCGCCCCTCAGGTGGCTGGCGTCAGCAGCGCCCAAGCAGCTGGCTTGACGCGCCAGGTCCTGTCGGCGGTCTCGTCCCCCAACTCTCCGTCACAGTTCACCGGGACCATGTCGCCGCTGACACGGATGGTCCGGGCGCGGGTCACCAGCACGTCGTCGCGTCGGTCGTGCTCGGCCACCTGCAAGGCGCGAGCGAAGCCGGCACGCGCCAACGGTCCCGTCGCCGACGCGACAACGACGTCGGCCAGCCCGTCGCCCGGGTCGGCGCCTGGTGCCAGGTCGGTGCCACCGCCGATCCGGGCGCCTACGGCCACTCCCACCATGAGCAGTGGCTGCGTGCCGTCGGCGAGCACGTGGTCGTCGGCCTCCACGCGCAAGGCCCACCCGCGGGCCGACACACCTGCCAGCACCGCGCCGATCGGGTAGGCCAGCGGCCCCAGCCGGGCCTTCAGCGGGGAGGCACGCTCGGAAGCCAGCGCTCCGACGCCGACGTGGGCGGCGTTGACGACGATGCCGCCGGTGTCGTCCACCAAGAGGTCCCGCCGTCGTGGCTGACCATCGACGACCAGCTGCGCCGCCGCGACCGGGTCTTCGGGCAATCCCGCTCCGCCGGCAAGATCGTTGCCGGTTCCCATCGGGAGGACAGCAAGCGGCCAGTCCGGATCCAGGGCACCCAGCCGGTGCAGTTCGGCAACGACGTGGTGGACGGTCCCGTCCCCACCGGCGATGACCAGCCGCGCGTGCTTCCGCGCGTCACCGAGGGCTTCCAGTGCGCTGTAGACCGGCCCGTCGCCATCAAGGCCCTGCTCGTCGGAGAGCCGGTGCACGCGCGTCCGGACGCCCTGGTAGTGCAACGAGGCCGTGACTCGCTCGACGACGTCGAGGTCAGCGCTGCCCGACGCCGCGTTGGTGAGCACGAGCACCAGCGAAGGGGAGGTACTCATGCGCGAACGCTACTGACCGCGGCTGAGCGCGCTGCGAGGGCCAATGATCATCAGGTCGGTCATCACGGCCTTTCGACAGGCTCGGGTACCATCAGTGGGCGCCGTGAGGCGCGCGCCGCCTTAGCTCAGTCGGCCAGAGCGACGCACTCGTAATGCGTAGGTCGTGGGTTCGATTCCCACAGGCGGCTCCACCATCGCCAAGTGGGCGGCGCTCTGCACCAGCCCCGCTGCCGGGTGCATAGGCCCCACACTCGGGGCATGTCGGCCATCACGTCGCTGACGCGGCAGTTCGTCGCCTTGACAGCGTTGCGCTGGCTCCCGATCGGCGTGATGTCGCCAGTGCTCGTGCTGCTCCTTCTCAGCAGAGGCCTCGACACCGCCGCCATCGGCGGCCTCCTGGCGTTGTACTCGATCGTCACGGTGCTCCTCGAACTCCCCACCGGAGGATGGGCCGACACCATCGGGCGGCGTCCGGTGCTCCTGGCGGGTGGTGCGATCAACGCCGCCGGCCTGCTGGTGGTGACCCTCGCCCCCACCCTGCCGCTCATCACCTGTGCGACGGTTCTGCTCGGTACGGCACGGGCGTTGGACTCCGGGGCCTTGGAGGCCTGGTACGTGGACAGCGTTCATGCCGTCGACCCAGAAGCGGAGCTCGCGTCGGGCTTATCCCGCAGTCGCGTGGCGCTGGCGGCGGCGCTGGCGTGTGGTTCCCTCGCCGGCGGGGCACTGGCTCTACTCGACGTCGAGCTCCGGTCAGCTGGCGCACCGATCGGTCCGCTGCTGGTGCCTGGCGTGGTGGCTGCGTTCCTCGCGGTGGTGTCGGTGTTGGCGGTGGCCCGTACGGTGCGGGAGTCGTCCACGAGCACCCCGGGGAGCATTCCGAGCGTCGCGACAACTGTCGCGCAGGCTGGCCGCCTGGTGCGGCACGCGGGGCCGCTGCGGCGGATGACGGTCCTCGTGGCGCTCACCGGCGGCGTTCTTGCCAGCATGGAGCTGCTGGCGCCGCTGGTGCTGGCTGGTCAGGCGACAGACCCAGCGACGTCGGCTGCGATGTTCTCCGTCGTGCTGGCCGTGGCGATGCTCGGAAGTGCCGTCGGCGCGGGCATTGCCCCAGCGTTGGCGCGACGAGCGGGCGGTGGTTCCCGCGGGCTCGTCGCCGCGCTGCTGCTGGCGTCGGTCGCGACGCTCGGCTTGGGCGTCCCTGAGGTCGCTGTGGTCACCGCGGCCTATGTGGCGGTGTCCGTCGCGATCGGTGCCAGCCAACCGCTCGCTGCAGAGATC
>Ga0224722_1002116_pt1 | contig 10663 bp, 9 predicted proteins | sample Balambano_FR1_Me_FD_161646 | JGI IMG/M metagenome (GOLD analysis project Ga0224722, IMG submission 161646) | Freshwater sediment microbial communities from Lake Towuti, South Sulawesi, Indonesia - Balambano_FR1_MetaG | ecosystem: Environmental > Aquatic > Freshwater > Lake > Sediment | place...
GCCCATGGGCACCGCGAACGACCTCGCCCGTACCCTGGGCATCCCCGAGGACCTGGAGGCGGCGGCCGACGTCATCGTCGGCGGGCGGCTGCGCGCCATCGACCTCGGCTCGGTCAACGGCCACCCGTTCTTCAACGTCGCCTCGATCGGGCTGTCGGTCGAGCTGACCCGGGGCCTGACCGCGACGCTGAAGCGGCGCTGGGGCCGCCTCGGCTACGCGGTCGCGGGGATGCGGGTCCTGGCCCGGGCGCGACGCTTCAGCGCCGCCATCACCGAGGGCGACGAGACCACGCGGGTGCGCACCCTGCAGATCGCCGTGGGCAACGGCCGGCACTACGGCGGCGGCGCCGTCGTCGAGGAGAGCGCCGAGATCGACGACGGCCACCTCGACCTCTACAGCCTGGAGATGCGGGCGGTCTGGAGGCTCGCGCTCGGGATGCGCAGCTTCCGCTCGGGGGCGCACGGGGCCTGGACCGACGTCCGCACCGCCAAGGGGGTCGAGTTCGACATCGCGACGCGCATCCCCCGCCCGGTCAACGCCGACGGCGAGATCGTCACCGAGACGCCCGCGCATTTCCGCGTGCATCCCGCGGCGGTGCGGGTCTACGCCCCGGCGCCTGCCCGCTGATCGGGCGCCTCACATCCCGATGTAGTTGTCGAGGATATCGAGGATCGCGGGCCCGATCAGCACGACGAACAATGCGGGCAGGATGAACAGCATCATCGGCACGGTCATGGTCGCGGGCAGGCGGCTCGCCTTCTCCTCGGCCTTCATCATGCGCTCGTTGCGCTGCTCCTGGCTCAGCACCTTGAAGGCGCGCGCCAGCGGCGTGCCGTATTTCTCGGCCTGGATCAGCGTGTTCACGAAGCCCTGCACCGCGGGCAGCGGCGCGCGCTCGGCGAGGTTCTCCAGCGCTTGGCGCCGCTCGGGCATGAAGCTGAGCTCGAGCGCGGTCTGGCTCAGCTCCTCGCCCAGCACCGACGCGCGGCGCCCGGTCTCGGCCACCACGCGCTTCAGCGCCGCGTCGGTCCCGAGCCCCGCTTCGGCGCAGATCACCAGCATGTCGAGCGAATCGGGCAGGGACTTGCGGATGCTCGCCAGGCGCTTGTCCCGGGCGTTCTTCAGGATCAGGTCGGGCAGCTTCGAGCCGAACAGCGCGGCCGCCATCACCGCGGTCGCGTCGACCAGCGCGCCGCGGCCGATCGGGTCGAGACCGTAGACGTAGGCCGCCGCCGCCAGCAGGAAGGCGAAGGGCGAGACCAGCTTGAAGAAGGTGTAGACCACGATCGCGTCGCGGCCGCGGTAGCCGGCGCTGACCAGGAGCCGCCGGGTGTCCTGGACCTGGCGATCCTTCATGATCGACACGCGCTGGGTCGAGCGGCGCATCATCTGGATCGCCGCCTGCCGCCAGGCGCGCGGCTCGGTCGAGCGCAGCCGGCCGGCCTCGGCGCCGCGGGTGGAACGCCCGCCGACGGCCGCGCGCACCCGCTTCATCCGGGCGCGCCGGGTGATCATCCAGTCGCCGAACGCGCCGGCGGCGGCCAGCGCCGACAGCGCGACGGCGGCGATCACGACGACGGCGGGGGTCAGCTCCATCTCAGATCTCGAACTGGGTCATGCGCCACATCACGAAGGCGCCGACGGTGATCGAGCCCATCCCGGCGGCCAGCATCATCTGCCCCCGCGGGTCCACGAACAGCGGCAGCACGTAGTCGGGGCTCATCACGCTCAGCAGGCCCAGCATCACGAAGGGCAGGGCGCCGATGATCATCGCGCTGGCCTTGGCCTCGGACGAGACGGCCTTGATCTTGAGCTTCATGTGCTCGCGCTTGCGCAAGAGGTCCGCGAGGTTGCCCAGCGCCTCGGCGAGGCTGCCGCCGGTCTCCATCTGGATCGAGATCGAGACGGCGAGAAAGTCCATCTCGGGCTTGTTGATCACACGCGCCACCCGCCACAGCGCCGCCTCCACCGGCTCGCCGAGCTGCACGCGCTCGGAGATCGCGCGGAACTGCGGCCCGATCGGCGCGGCGCTCTCCTGTCCGGCGACGCCGATGCATTCGATCACCGGCAGGCCCGAGCGGATGCCGCGGATGATGGTGTCGAGCGCGTCGGGCAGCTGCTTCATGAACCGCTGCGCCGCCGCCTCGCCGCGCATCCGCACGAACCCGTCGACCGCGAGCATGCCGAGGTAAAGCGCGGGAACCGCGACCAGCGCGATCGGCGCCCCGGTGGCGATCCGGCCGATGGCCGCCAGCGCCGTCCCGGCGGCGAGCGAGGCGAAGACGAAGGCGCCGATCGACATGGACATGCCGGCGCGGGTGATGTTCGCCCTGAGCCGCGTGGTGTCGAGAAGCGGCAGCACGCGGGCCAGCATGTCGGTCAGCCGCACCAGCAGCGACGCGTCCTCCTCGGCCCGCGCGAGGCTGCGCCGCACGTCGTCGATGTCGAGCCGCCCCGAGATGCGCCGGCGGCTGACCCGCGCCAGCCGCTTCTGGTGGCGGCTCTGGGCGCGCAGCACGAGCGAGATGACCGCGAGCCCCAGCGCGACGAACGCCCCGACCGCGCCCGCCACCGCCGCGAAGACGACGAGGTTGAGGCTCACCTGCATCCCATGGCCTCGAGCAGACGGTTCCCCAGCCCGAAGTATTCCGCCCGCGGCATGAAGTGCGGCCGCAGGTTCGAGCATTCGAACCGCCCCGCCAGCGTGCCGTCGGCGTTCTCGCCGTCGTAGACGTAGCGGAACAGGTTCTGGGTGGTGACGACGTCGCCCTCCATGCCGGTGATCTCGGTCACCTGGGTGATGCGCCGCCTGCCGTCGCGCATCCGGCTCACCTGCACGATGAGATGCACCGCCGACTGGATCTGCTCGCGCACCGCCTCGGCGGGCAGCTTGAAGCCCGACATCGCCACCATGTTCTCGAGCCGGGTCAGCGCGTCGCGCGGGGTGTTGGCGTGGATCGTGCCCATGGATCCGTCATGGCCGGTGTTCATCGCCTGCAGCATGTCGATCGCCTCCTCGCCGCGGATCTCGCCGACGATGATCCGGTCGGGGCGCATGCGCAGCGCGTTCTTCAGCAGATGGCGGATGGTGATCTCGCCCTCGCCCTCGATGTTTGCGGGCCGGGTCTCGAGCCGCACGACGTGCGGCTGCTGCAGCTGCAACTCCGCCGCGTCCTCGATCGTCACCGTGCGCTCGCCATGGTCGATCATGCGCGACATGGCGTTGAGCAGCGTGGTCTTGCCCGAACCCGTGCCTCCCGAGATCAGGATGTTGAGCCGCGCCCGCCCGGCGATCTTCAGGACCGTCGCCATGTCCGCCGAGGCGTTGCCCTGCTTGGCCATCACGTCGAGCGTGATCTCCTTCTTGGAGAACTTGCGGATGGCGATGGTCGGCCCGTCGATCGCGAGCGGCGGGATGATGATGTTGACCCGGCTGCCGTCCTTGAGCCGCGCGTCGACCAGCGGCGTGGATTCGTCCACCCGCCGCCCGACCTCGGTCACGATGCGGGTCGCGACATGCAGCACGTGCGGGTCGTCGCGGAACACCACGTCGGTCAGCTCGAGCTTGCCGCGGCGCTCGACGTAGACCTGGTAGGGGCCGTTCACCATGATGTCGGTGACGCTCTCGTCGTTCAGGAGCGGCTCCAGCGGCCCCAGCCCCACCATGTCGTCGACGAGCAGGCGCACGATCGAGCGCAGCTCCGACGCGTTGAGCTGGATGCGCAGGTCGACGATGATCTGCTCGACGATCTCGGCGATCTGGCTGCGCAGCTCGTCCGGCCCCAGCGACGACGCGACCGAGATATCGATGCGCTGCATCAAGAGCGGCATGACCTGCTGCTTGACCTGCATCTCGCGCTTGTTGCGCAGCTCGGGCGCGCTCTTGACCTCCGTCTCGGCCAGCGGGTCGTGCGCCGCGGGGACGACGGCCGCCTCCGGCGCGGGGCCGCTCGCCGCGGCCTCCTCGCGCGCCCGGGCGGCCTGCTCGCTGCGGAGCGCCGCCAAGAGGTCCCGCAGCAGCTGGCGCTGCTCGGCCAGGCTCGGCTTGGTCGGATGATGCGCGACCAGCTCCTCCAGCACCTCGTTCGCGCGCTCGGCCAGATCGAGCGGGCTCGCCTGCGCCAGCCCCGCCGGCCCGAGCGCGGCCCGCAGCCGCTCGGCGGCGGCGGCGCGCAGCATGCCGAGCCCCCCGTCCGGCGCCGCCAGCCCCCGCGCGTCGAACCCGTCCTCCATCGCGCGCTACTTGCGCCCGAGGCGCTTGAAGAAGCCCTGCTTCGGCTCCTCGGGCACGCCGGCGAGCTCGATGCAGAAGCGGTGCAGGTCGGCGACGATCCGGTGCTTGGGCGCATGGCCGACCAGCGGCCGCCCCTTCAGCGCCGCCCCCGCGAACGCCTTGGCGTCCAGCCCGAACACGCAGCGCAGCTTGCCGTCGATGCCGGTCTCGAACTCCTTCACCGTCACGTCGGGCTTCGCCGGGGCCCGGTTCGCCACGATGTGGATCTTCATCTGCCGGTTGCGCGCCTGCAGCAGCTTGGTCAGCCGGTTCGCGTCGCGCAGCGACTGCAGCGTCAGCTCCGCCACGATCACCAGGTCGTCGAAGCGCGAGAACAGCGCGGGCTCGCGCATGAGGAAATGCCGCGGGATGTCGAGAATCGACATGTCGAAGTTCCCGCGCATCGTGTCCGCGAGCATCAGCACCTTGTCGTCGGACATCCGCACCGTGTCGTCGAACGCCTCCTCGGTGGCGAGCACGTGCAGGCCCTTGCCGAACTTGGCCATGGCGTTCTGCAGGAACACCTCGTCCACCCGCTCGGGGTCGTCGAACGCCTCGCGCAGGCCGCGGGTCGGCTCGATGTCGAGCGCGAGCGCGATGTTGCCGGCGTAGATGTCCATATCCACCAGCGCGGTGCGCCGGCTGAGCTTCTCGGCCATGATCCAGGCGGCGTTGATCGCCAGCGTGGTCACGCCCACGCCGCCCCGCGCCCCGAGAAAGCCCACCACCCGGCCCTGGGTCGCGCCGGCCTCGCCGGGCTGCTCGAGCCGGACCAGCACCTCGCCCAGCGCGTCGGCGTCCACCGGCTTGACCAGGTAGTCGCGGGCGCCCGCGCGCATGATCCGGCGAAAGTAGGCGACGTCGTTGACCGAGCCGAGCGCGATCACCGCGGCCCCGAGCCGGGCGATCTCGGCCACCCCGGCCTCGACCTCCTCGAGCGCCAGCCCGTCGATGTCGAGGATCAGGAAGCGCGGCGGCGGCGCTACCCCCAGGAGGCGCAGCGCCGTGGGCAGGCCGCCCCTGCGGATCGAGCCCGCGGACCAGCCGCGCAGCCGCGCCACGGTCTGGGCCGCGGCGGCGGTGGCGTCGTCGGCGAGATAGGCGCCGAACGGATCCCGCTCGGCCTCGTCGGCGTCGAAGATCATGCCGCTTTTCATCGCGAGCGCGGGGCGTGCCATGGCCGGCCTCAGTTCATCGAGTCGAGCGGGGCGATGGTCACCTCGCCCCTGCGGTAGCGGTCGACGGCGCGGATGCTCGGGATCGCGTCCGAGCCGTCGAGGCTGCGCGGGGCCGTCAGGTCGCGCAGCTCGGCGGCCTGGTTGGCGCCGTTCGCGGCGTTGGCGCAGCCGAGGAGCGGGATGTCGGCCAGCAGCGCCGGATCCTCGTTGGTGCGGCCGCTGCCGGGGCAGCTCACGAGCGCCCGGTCGTAACGGCGGACCTGAAGCAAGACCACGTCCGGCCGATCGGGCGCCTGGGCGAAGCCGAGCGGCCCGACGACGCGCAGCCGGGCCGGCCCCGGCGCGACGACGCGGCGCAGTTCGGCCGCGCGCAGCGCGTTCAGCCGGTCCGATCCCGACGAGCCGAAGGTGAGGATCACGTCGTCCTGGGGCCGGAGCACCAGGCTGCGCAGCAGGCCGTTCATCTCCTCCGCCTGACCGGGCAGCAGGCTGGCGCTCCCGGGGCGGAAGTAGAGGTCGCGCTGCACCTCGCCGCCCAGCCGGGTGACCGTCGCCGGGTCGAACGTGCCGATGGGCTGCGCGGCGCAGCCGGCGAGCGCGACGAGCACGGCGGCCGCGGCCGCGCGCAGGGTGACGCTCGCCATGGCGTGGCCCCCGCGGCTCATTCGAAGACGAAGCCGCTGGCGCCGTTCAGCCGGCGCGCGCCAAGTCGCGACTGGGCCTGCGACGCGGCCTTCGCGTCGCCCTGGAACCGGCCGAGCACGATGCGCTCGAAGTCGTTGGGCGGCACGTAGCCGTCGGTGGGGGCGCGCAGCCGCGCGCCGGTGGTGGGGTTGACCAGCACCGGCGTCACCAGGATCACCAGCTCTGTCTGACCCCGCACGAAGCCCGTCGAGCGGAACAGCGCGCCGATCACCGGCACCGCGCCCAGGCCCGGCATGCGCGAGGCGTCCTGGCTGGCGCGGTTCTGCATCAGCCCGGCGATGGCGAAGGTTTGGCCGCTGCCGAGATCGACGGTGGTGTCGGCGCGCCGCGTCTGGATCGAGGGCACGTCCGTGCCGTTTGAGAAGTCGAGGTCGCTGACCTCGGTCGCGACCTTGAGGCTGATCCGCCCGCCGTCCACGACCGTGGGCGTGAAGTTGAGCCCGATGCCGAAGTCCTTGAACTCGATCGTGTTCGCGCCCTGGTCCTGGGCCACCGTGTAGGGGTACTCGCCGCCGGCGAGAAAGCTCGCGGTCTCGCCCGAGCGCGCCGTCAGGTTCGGCTCGGCCAGGATCGAGACCAGGCCCTCCTGGGACAGCGCCTGCAGCACCACGTCGACGTTGAGCCGGCCGATGCGCAGGATCTGGGTGCTGAAGCCGCCCGGCACGCCCTGGCCGCCCGAGAAGCGCACCGCCTCGTTGCCGCCGCCCGAGGTGTAGCTCAGCTCGTTCCACTGGATGCCGAGCTGGCGGTCGATCCGCCGGCTGACCTCGGCGATGCGCACCATCAGGTTCACCTGGGTGGGCGCGGCGACGTCGAGCCGGTTCACCACGCGGGTCGGGTCGTCGACGAACTGGGTCGCGACCTCGAGCACGTTCGCCGCCTGGTCGGGCGAGGTCACCGTGCCCGACAGCACCAGCGACTGGTCGACGGTGGTCGCGGTGACCGAGCCGCCGGGGACCACCCGCGCCAGACCCTTGGTCAGCGCGTCGGTGTTGTGGGTCACCCGGATTCGCGCCGACATCAGCACGTTGTCGAGCTCGTCCACCGCGAAGATCGTCGTCTCGCCGACGCCGACGCCGGTCAGGTACAACAGCCGCGGCGACTTCACCTCGATGTCGGCGACCTCGGGGTTGGCCACGAACAGGCTCGAGAACTCGCTGTCGACGCGGATCAGCTGTCCTGCGCCCACGGTGATGGCGATGTCGCGCTCGTCGGCCGGGGTGATCACCTCGAAGGCGCTCCCGGGAGCCGCCGCCACCATCGGCTGCATCAGCGCCGCGGCGCCCAGCGCCAGCGCCAGCCTCGCATGCCTCGTCATCGTCGTCCCTCCGGATTTCTTCCTGCGGGCCATGGTCATTCGAGCGGCGCGTCGCCGGCGGCGTCCGCCGCCTCGGGGGCCGCGGCCACCAGCTCCTCCCCGAGCTCGATCGCCCCGGCGGTGGCGCCGCGCACGATCTGGATGCGCAGGGTGCGGTCGGCCAGCGGCGGGGCGACCGCCTCCTCGCCCGGGGCCTGCCGCTGCAGGAGCGAGGTCACGTCGGAATCGAGCGTCATGCGGCGCGGCGCGTCCGGGGCGGCGGCTGTCGCCTCGGCGGCCTCCTGGGTCTCGCCGCCGTCGTGGACCGAGTTCAGCACCATCGACAGGTCGCCCAGCGAGGTGGCGAGGATGATGACCTCGGCCTCGCGCGGGGTCACCTGCAGCGTGGCGGTCCGCGCCAGCGGCGGCGCGTCGGCCACGGGCTTGCCGTCGGGCCCCGTCGCGTTCTGGTGCAGGCGCTGGTCGAGCGCCAGGACGCGGATGTTGCGCATCACCGTCTCGGAGGCGCGCACGTCGCGGCCCGCGTCAATGGTGTCGCCGGTCAGCGAATAGGTCAGGATGATGTCCACCCGGTCGCCGGGCAGCACCAGGCCGCTGACGCCCGCGGTCTCCGAGATCGGGATCGAGATCGCCCGCTTGCCCTGGGGCAGCACCGCCGCGAGGAACCCCCGGTCGCCGGGCTGCACGACGGCGGCGCGCGGGATCGGCGCGCCCTTGGCCAGCACCTGGATCGCGACGCTGCCCATCAGCAGCGCCTCGCCCTCCGCGTCGGCCACGACCATCTCGGGCGTCACCAGCGCGTCCTCGACCGCAAGGCGGACGAGATGCTCGGGCTTGAGGATCGCGCCCGCGGACAGCTCGGTCGCAGGCGCGAACACGTCTGTGGTCTTGGGGACCTCGACCGGCGCCGCTTCCGCGACGGGGGCGCTGGTCCGCATCCCCGTGAGGAGATAGAACCCGGCGCCCCCGGCGACGACGAGCGCAGCCACGAGAAGCACGATGATGCGCACGGCTGATCAGCCTCCCAGGGATGTGGCGCCAGCGGCGGCCGGGCGATCAGTCGCCCGCGCCCGCGGCGCCCGGCACGCCTTCCTCGACGAACTGCTCGTTGATGTCCTCGAAGGTCGCCTGCAGGCTGTCGCCGAGCACGCTGACGGCGGCGATGATGCCGACCGCGATCAGCGCCGCGAGCAGGCCGTATTCGATGGCGGTGGCCCCGTCCTCGTCCTTGCCGAGACGCTTGCCGAATTCGATAAACTTGGTCACGTCGCTTCTCCTCGTTACACACAACTGTTGGCGTGCGGTGTCCACACGACGACAGTTTACCTAGGCACTTCGCGATGTCAACTTATCAATACTGAGAGTTTTTCCGAAACTTACAAGATAAATATCAGAAAAGCTTTACCCACCGTTAACAGCCGACGCCCCGGGGCCCGAAACCGCCCCGCGCCGCGCTTCGGCGCTCAGAGCGGCGCGTCGCGGGCCGACACGACCACCGGCCCGGCGGCGGCGGCCCCGCGCGGCGTGCGCCCGCGCTCGACCCGGATCGCGGCCACGCGCGCCGCGAGCGGATCCTCGCGGGGCGGCCCGCCCGACAGGGTGATGATCTTGGGCCTCGCGCTCATGCGCGTGCGGCTGCGCCGCGGCTCCGCCGCCGCCTCCGAGGCGGGCGCGGCCTCCGGCGCCTCGGCCTCGGCCACGACCAGCGGCGCCCCGCCCAGGCCCGCCAGGATGCGGTCGAACCGGGCGCGGTAGCGCTCGGCGAAGACCGGCGTGCGCGAATGATACGCGCCCGCCGCCGCCGACCAGCCGCCGAACTCCGCCTCCAGGCTGCGCAGGAACTGCGCGGCGTAGGTCCCGCCGATCTCCTGGTCGAACATCGCCTCCAGCGACGCGAAGGCGTGCCCGTGCCAGTGGTAGTTGATCTGGAAGCAGCCGACGTCGAAGCTGCGCCGCCCGGCGGCGACGCTCGCCTTCGCGAAGGCCAGCGCCTCGTCGCGGCTGGCGAACCAGTGCCCCTCGCCCTCGCGGTTGATCGCCCACGGCCAGGGCCGCATCCGCCCGCCGATCATCCGCCCGGTCTCGGCCAGCGCGACGGCGCGCAGCACGTCCACCGGCACGCCGCCGCGCCGCGCCCCGGTCAGGATCGCCCGCTCGCAGGTCGCGGCCGCGCGTTCCTCCACGGTCTGGGCCCCGGCCGCGGGACCGAAGCCCAGCCCAAGCCCGCACATCAGCACAAGGATGCCCGTCAGTCGCGCCATACTGGCCCTCACTGGTGTCGCCCTGCTCTAGCAGGCGGGCGTTAGCGCCACGTTACGCCATGCCGCGGCGGCTGTGAATCCCGCCTCGCCGCGCTTCAGCGCACCAGCCGCGCGGCGCCGTAGGTGACCGACAGCCCGGTGGGGCAGCGCATCACGAACAGGATGTCGTCGTAGTCTTCGTCGCTCCAGCCTATGCCCGGCGGCCGATCCTCCCAGCCGAAGTACATGAACTTGCCCGGCACGCAGGGTCGATCCTCGCGGTTCGGCGTGCGGTAGCGTCCGATCGGCAGCACCCCGCCTTGGTTAGTCGGCCGGCACTCCTCGAAGCTGTCGCAGCGCACCGTCTCGAGGATCGAGAGGCCGCCGAAATCGAAGATCTCGCGCCCCTCGTCCAGCACCGTGTCCGAATAGTGGTTGTAGACATCGCGCGCCGGCGGGTTGGCGATCTTCGTCGGGTTGGTCCGCGCGTTGCGCAGGTTGTAGAGCCGAAAGCTCAGCGACTGGCCCTCGGGGCAGTCCGGCCAGACGTAGTCGCGCACCGGCGGGGTGATGTTGTGCGCGATCTTGGTCATCTGCGTCCGCCGCCCCGCCGCCGGCCCCGACCCGGCGAAGTCGAAGCAGTAGGCGTGGACCTCGTTGTAGTCGGCCGCCTCGGGCGACAGGTTGATGAGCTCCGGCGGCTGGTACACGCTGGTGATCGTGCGCGCCGCCACCGCGCTCGCGCTGATCTCCACGTCGCCCGCGCCGAAGATCGCGCCGAGAAACCGCGGCGCGGCGTTGCCGCGCGCGCCCGTGCGCCGGGCGGTCACCCGCATCGCGTTCACGTTCGTCGGCGAGGGGGCGAAGCTGCCGTCCGCCGGGTCGTAGGCCCCGAACTCCACGTCCGCGGCGAGCATGACCTCGCCGAACCCCGGCGGACGGCAGCTT
>Ga0224722_1002119_pt1 | contig 10647 bp, 6 predicted proteins | sample Balambano_FR1_Me_FD_161646 | JGI IMG/M metagenome (GOLD analysis project Ga0224722, IMG submission 161646) | Freshwater sediment microbial communities from Lake Towuti, South Sulawesi, Indonesia - Balambano_FR1_MetaG | ecosystem: Environmental > Aquatic > Freshwater > Lake > Sediment | place...
GGCCGCCACTTTGCTCTCTAACAGATCCAGGAACCAAGCACCGATCTCTTGGTGGATGGGGGTATTGAATTGGAGCCTGGTACCTTCTGCATCCATCACCCAACACTCAGTGGAATCTGGCGGACCCCAGGAGCGAGCAAAGTTGCTATAGTAGTGAAAAGAATTCATGCCGTCAAAGCCCAGACCAAAAATGCCGTTGTCTGGGTCGGCGGCGGCCTTGGCCAGTTCCGTCCAGTCGGCAACCGTCCAGCCAGCCTGAGGTTCGGGCAAGCCTTTCTCAGCCAACATGGTCTTATTGTACATCACGGCGATGTTGCCGCCGGGGTGAACCACACCGGGCACGCTGAAGTTTTTGCCATCAAGCGAATTGCCGGCCATAACGCTGGGGTAGATGTCTTCGTAGTCCGGCAGCGGGTCGGCAGCCATCGCATCGTCGATCGGGGCATAGATGCCCTTGAGGAAGTTGATAAAGAGCCAGCGATGGTGGCCGTAGAGGAGATCCTGCAACGTGCCAGAGATAAAGCCAGTCTGCGTCTTGGTCTCGATCTCGCCGTAGATCGTCTCCTCAATCACGACTTGGACACCCGTGTCGGCGGTGAACTGTTCGGCAAACTTGGTCGGCATCACACTTTGGCCACCTTCTGGGGCAGCCTGGACGCGCAGCGTGACATCGGTCGCCACAGGAGCCGCACTCGAATCCGTTGTGCTGGATACCTGACCGGCAGGGGCAGCCATGGGTGCGCAGGCTGCCATCAACTGAACTGTTGCCACACCGAGACTGGTGGCGGCCAGTCCCTTGATCAAGGTGCGGCGTGTAATCGATTGATGAAACACAGGCAATCCTCCTTTATGAGTTTGTAAGGGCAGCGGGGCTGCGACAAAGCCAGGCAGAATGGTTGAGGTTCGTTAGAAGAAATCGAAATTCCGCTGGTAATTTACCATTTCCTGCACAAGAAGTCAAACAGGCTTTTCAGCCGCTATCTTCAGCACCAATTGTGCTCCGCCGCCGTCGATCCGGTCGGCGTGGCGAAAATCAGCAAACGTTATCTGACCCGCAACCGCTGACCAATTTGTAACAGCGATTCACGCGTCATGCCGTTTAACTGCAAGAGCGCCTGCCAATCGACACCATATTGAATGGCGATGCTGATGACGGTATCTCCAGCCACGACGGTGTGATATTGCGCACCGGTGGTTGTGCCGCCGGTCGCTGGGGTTGCGGAGGTTGGTGTCGGCGCAACCGTGGTCGTCTGGGTTGTGGTCGTTGCCGTACTCGTACCGGGAAGCACCAACACCTGGCCGACACGGATCAGGGCGTTTTCGGCCAGGCCGTTGGCTGCGGCCAGTGCTTGCCACGTCGTATTGTTGCGCAGGGCGATGGCATAGAGCGTATCGCCAGCTTTGACGGTGTACTGCGTACCGGTCGTGCTGACCGTGGTGGCTGGCGTTGTGGTACGGGCAGGGGTTATCGCGGTGGTAGTCGTGGGGTTGGTGGAGACGGCTACCGGCGTTGGTGCGGTGCTGGGTTGCGTCACCACGGTGCTCTGTACACCGGGCAGGCGGATCACCTGACCGATCTCGATCACGTAGGGGTCGGCGATGTTGTTCGCTGCGGCCAGTTGTCGCCAATCCAACCCGTAGCGCAGGGCGATGAGCGAGACGGTATCCCCCGCTCGCACAGTATAATTCGCCCCGCCGGCCGGGAGCGTCGCCGGTTGAGTGGTGACGACGGGTTGGGTGCTCACCGTTGTTGTGGTGGTTGGCGCTTGGGTTACGGGGGCCACGGGCGTCGGGGCTGCGGGTGCTGGCCCACTGCCTGTCGTGTTGCAGGGCGCGCTGCCGCTATCGGTAAAACTTTGCCCAGGGATCGGGATGAATTCCCAATCGTAGCTGGTCGGGCGCAAAGTCAGCTTGAGCACGCCAAAGGTCTCGTTGTTGCGCACTTCGCTGGTGGGTTGGATAAAACGCAAAGGGTGGAGCGGCGCGCCACCCGTGCCGACGGTGAATTGCCGAACGCCACGCGCCGGATCCAACACCCCTTCCGGCGTCTGCGGGGCAAAGCGCTCATACATGTGCTCATCGGCGACCAGCACCACGTCGGCGTTGTACTCATAGAGGAGCTGCCAGAAGGGATAGCCAGCCGAGCGATTGGCGCGCCCGGAGCTAAACCACGGGCGATGCCAATAGGCCAGCGTACAGGCCGTGGGGTGCGCAGCCAGATCGGCACGCAGCCATTCATATTGGGGGTCGCCGGGCATGTGTGCTATTTCACTGTTGAGGGCAATGATATGCCACGTACCCACGTCAAACGAGTAATAGCCTTTGCAATCGTTGGTGCAGCCTGGCTCTTGGGGGGTAGCCTGGTCCCCCCACCAAGTAAAATAGCCGATGGGGTTGCCGGCACCATATTCGTGATTGCCGGGGACAGGCCGGGTGCGCGCTTTGTGCCGTCCCCAGGCGGGGGCGTAGCAGTCGTTGAACTCCTGCACCGACCCAACCTCATAAGCCAAGTCACCCAACGCCAGAACCAGCCCGTCGATGTTATCGATCAGGCTGCCGGTGAGGAAATCTTCGTTGTTGCTGCAATTGGCAATATCGCCAGCGGCAACCACCACTGGGTCGCCAGCCTGTGGTATTGGCGCAGCCGACACGGTGGGCTGGGCGCCCACGGTCATCATCCACACCAAAAGACCAAACAACAGGAGCCGGACCAATCGCCAGTATGGCCGCATATCACTGCCTCCTCTGGGGGTTCTATCTGTAGCCGTGTGTGATTGTAGCATAAACGATGTAGAAAGGCTACTGGCAAAGCCAATAGGACAGTTTTGAGTTGCCGTCTTTGCTCTTTGTAGACTGAAGCGGCAGAACAGTGTATACTTATACCTGTATAACATCGAGTATCATCCACCGATTCCACAGTTACAGATTCGTCTGTTTGCACCTGAATGGGGCTTACGTACTGACGATCTAGCAGCAATTGTGGATACTGGTGCAGATCTATATCTTGTAGATTTGGAGATTGAGCAACGTACTTTACCAGGCATTTGGGTTGTCGGCGACGAGTTGGGCAAAGAATTGATTCTTGGCCGCAACGTACTGAATCGACTGCGTCTTGAGTTAGACGGCCTTTCCAGTACAAGTGAAGTGCTTTACCTATGAACACGTTATCACCATCCGTAAGTTCCACGCTGAATGAATTTGGCACTATCCGGCTTGATCCTGCACCGCCAACCAACGGGCTGACCCGCGGACGGCGCCCGGACTGGCTGCGCGTCAAGTCGCCGGATAGCCCGAAGTATCACGAATTGCGCGGTCTCTTTCGTGGCAAACAGTTGCACACGGTCTGCGAAGAGGCGATGTGTCCCAACATTGGCGAGTGTTGGGGGCGGGGAACCGCCACTTTTTTGTTGATGGGCGACACCTGCACGCGCAGTTGCGGCTTCTGCAAGATCAAAACCGGCCGCCCCGCTGCGCTGGATCCCGACGAGCCGCGCCGTGTGGCCGAAAGTGTGGCGGCGATGAACCTGCGTCACGCCGTGCTGACCAGCGTCAACCGCGACGAACAGACGGATGGTGGGGCGTGGGTCTTTGCCGAAAGCATCTACTGGATCCGCCAGTTGAACCCCGGCTGCACGGTCGAGGTGCTGATCCCCGACTTCAAGGGCGACTGGGCCGCCTTGCAGGTGGTGATGGACGCCAAGCCAGAGATCCTCAACCACAACACGGAGACCGTGCCGCGGCTCTATAAAACGGTACGCCCGCAGGCGAAATACCGGCGCAGCCTGGAACTGCTCCACCGAGCCAAGCAGATGGACCCGCTGGCGCTGACCAAGTCGGGCATTATGCTGGGGCTGGGCGAAACGCGCGACGAGATTCTCCAGGTGATGGATGATCTGCGCGCCCACGCTGTGGACATCCTGACGATGGGGCAATATTTGCAGCCCAGCCGCTTTCATCTGCCAATCGAACGTTATATCCACCCCGATGAGTTTGCTGACTTAAAAGCCCAGGGCGAAGCGCGCGGCTTCCAATGGGTGGAAAGTGGGCCGCTGGTGCGCAGCAGCTATCACGCCGATGGGCAGGCGCATTTGAGTCGGCGGGGGGATCTCAGTTGATGTCGAACGCGAGGAGATTATCCTACTACACCTCATGCTCCAGAATGGCAAAATCTGGATCGCAGAGGATCTAACCGAAGACGGCATCGCAACTTGGTTACTCGAACATGGTGTGCCCAACACCGAGATTGTGCTAGGGTTTCAGCCGCCGCTGATCCGCCCGTATGGTAAATTTGCGGTGGCACAACCCTGCGCCTGCGCAGATCTTATCCCTGGACCAAAAAAACGTGATGCGCGATTTGCGCATCACGTTTTTACTTGGTCACTGTACTTGATCACAGGGGGTCACAAACAGCAAACAGGGATTCCACAGATTTCGCCGATTTTTGGTGTTCAAATCTGCGAAATCTCCGTTACTTTAGCGCTCGCCCGGTGCGCCAAAGCTCTTGAAGATCTCAACCGACTGTTTGTAGGCATTTTCCACGGCTTCTTCCGGGGTGGATTGGCCGTTCAACACGGCAGCCACCATGTCGGAGTGCAGGTTATTCGTCACCACCGCTGCCATTTGAGCGGTATAGGGACCTGGCCAGGCCAGCCCGTTGTAGCCGGAGGGATCTACGGCCGATGGTTTGACGGCAATACTCTGGGGCGTGTCCGCAATAATCGGCCAATCCCACATGCTTTCATAGGCCGGGATGGCATAGGTCCGGGCGTTCTCATAGACGGCCTGCATGGCATCCTCGGTGAAGAAGCTCATGAGCAACTCGCGCGCGGCCTCGGGATTCCTGCCCCCCTTGATCATCAGGAAGTTCTGAGCACCCTGGCCGTTGAACTCCACCACCTTGGGGCCACCACACATGGGATGGAAGACGGTCGGTTCGGCCACCGGATTCTGGTCAAAATAGGCTTTGGCCAAGACCGTGCCGGCATTCTGCGTGTAGGCGATCTTGCTGGCCAGGTAGGCTTCGTTGTTGGAAGGGTCGGTCCAGCTCAGGATGCCCGGTGGAAACATGGGTTGCCATTCAGGCGCAGTGTAGGTTTCCACCAGCCAGTTGATGGCATCGACGGCCTCTGGTGTATTAATGGTGACGTACTGGCCGGTTTCATCCGTCCACGTTGCGCCATGCCCAATAATGGCGCGCTCACACATGGCATTGCCGTCACCGGAGCGGTTGATGGTGATGCCCCAACCCCACATTTCATTATCCGGGTCAGAAACTTCCAAACAAGCCTCGCGCAAGTCGTCATAGGTGCGAATCGTGCTGAGATCGATCCCCTTGGCCTCGAAGACATCGCCGCGCGCATAGCCACCACCAGCGCGCCCGTGGAAGGGTACGGCATAGAACCCGTCGTCCACATAGGCATATTTGCGCATGTTCGGCCCCAACTCACCATAGCGGGCGATCAATTCTTCCACGATATCGGTGACCGGCTCGACCGTCTCCAATGCCTTCATTTGCGTCGGCGAAATACTGTGCATGACGAGATCCGGCGCATCATCTGCTGCCACGGCCGCGGCGATCTTTTGCAGTTCGGCGGCACCGGCCACAAAGCCAGCCATGTCGGACAACTCCATCGGCCAGCCCTTCTCGCGCGCAAAATTTTCAATGTTGGCGCGGATGAAGTTGTTATAATCAGGGTGAAAATCTTGCACTACGACGACCCAGAGCGGATTATCTTCCGACACGCTGACGCCCGCCGCGGCGTCACTGCTTGCGGCTGGTGCGCTACCGGGGGCCGGGCTGACACAGGCAGCCAACAGACCGGCGGCTGCCACCCCGCCGCTGGCGCGCAAAAAGTGCCGACGAGAAAGCTTGGGAGCTTGCATTGGGTTCCTCCTTTGGATTGAATTGTACTGCGGGAACGATTGTAGAATCGAGGTTGGTTTGGGAGAAGAGATTAGAGAGATTAAGGAGATTGAGAAAGCTAGACCCACAATCTCCTCACTCACCTTACGCAGGTACGGCAGGGACACAGAGCACACGGAGGCTTCACCGAGAACGCGGAGTGTAACAAACTGACCAGTTTCCTTGGTGTACTCGGTGACTCCTCGGTGATCTCTGTGTAACGTTTTGCACTGATTGACTGCGTAACATGCGTTCCTCAATCTCTCAATCTCTATCACGATACCAACATAGACTTACCGACACGAAACTGGCATTTACCCCTTCACTGCACCCGCCGTCAGCCCGGCGACCATGAAGCGTTGGCCGACGATGTAGAGAATCGCTACCGGGATCGACATCAGCAGGGCGGCGGCGGAGAGTTCACCCCACGGCAGCACGTCACCGACGATCATCTGCGCCATGCCGATGGTGAGGGTGTAAAGGCGGTCCTTCGACAAGAAGATGTAGGCGAAGATGAACTCTTTCCAGGCCAGGGTGATAGCGAACATGGCCGCGGCCATGAGCGCGGGCATCACCAACGGCAAGACTACCCGCCAGAAGGCTTGGAAGTGGTTACAACCATCGATCTGCGCTGCCTCTTCCATCTCTTTGGGGATCGAGGCGTAGTAGCCCATCATCAGCCAGGTGGCGAAGGGCAGCCCAAAGACGGGGTAGGCCACCATCAGACCGGCCAGGCTGTTGGTCAGCTTGAGCGCCGTGAAGATCTGGTACATGGGGATAAACATCATGATCGGTGGCATCAGGTAGGCAATCAACACACTGCTGCCAAAGAGATTGGCCCCACGCCAGCGCAACCGCGTCAGGCCATAGCCGCCCATAGCCGCCACGATGACCGAAAGCAACGTGCTGATCACCGAGACGAGCAGCGTGTTCTGATACCAAAGGGCAAACTTGCGCGTTGGCCCAAAGAGCGTGTTGAATTGCTCCATCGTCCACGGGGCGGGCCAGAAGACTGAATCAAAGGCTGTCACCTGGCGCGTGCTCTTAAACGCTGTGATCACTGTCCAGTAGAAGGGGATCAACTCAAACAAGACAAAGAGCAACAATGCTGCGCCAGCGACAATCGAGACGACGGTGCGCCCCATCCGCCGTGCCGCTCGTTGACGGCTGGGCGAATCGCCCACGGCCGTGCGATGAAAAAGCCGCCCGATGGCTTCCAGCACCCGCTCGATTCCATCATTGATCAGGAAGAAAAGCGCCACTGCGCCTTTGAGTACCGTGCGGATTGGCCAGGCGATCAGCAACAACGCTTTCATCAATGGCCCTGGCGTCTCATCCTTTGTCTGCTCCTCTTGCCGCCCGCCGGCTGACATATAGCGCCCCAGCACAAAGATGAAGATCAGCAGGATCGGTGCCATCGTGATCGCAATCGCCACAGCGACACCGTAGCGCGCCGCGCCAAAGGCTTCAAAGGCCAAAACCGAGAAGACGCGCGTGGTGTTCACTGGCCCGCCACCGGTCAGCAGGAAGATCATGTCAAAGCTGTTAAAGGTCCAGATCGTAGAGAGCAGCACCGCCACGATGATCACATAGCGCAACCCTGGCAGGGTGATATGCAGGAAACAGCGCCAGGCGCTGGCCCCATCGATAATGGCGGCTTCGTAGTACTCTTTGTCGATTGCCTTGAGGCCCGCCAATAGGTTGATGGTAAAGAACGGGATACCACCCCAGATGTTGACCATGATCAGCGAGGCCAGGGCGGTGTTGGGGCTGCCCAACCAGGGGAAACCCTTCTCCACCATCCCGGTCTGCAAGAGGAACTGGTTGACCCCGCCGTAAACCGGATCGAGCAGACCCTTCCAGGCAATCGCCGCCACGACCGAAGGCACAATCCAGGGCAGGAGGATCGCTGCGGTGAGAATGCTGCCAAAGCGCTTGAGCCGATGCAGGAGGATGGCCGCCGTCAACCCGAAGATAAACTTGAGCAGCACGGACCAGAAGGTGAAGCGCGTCGTGATCCAAACCGCCGAGCGGAAGTTCGGGTCACTCCACACATTCTCGTAGTTCTGTAACCCAACCAGCGGGCCGATCTGGAGTGAGATCGTATTGGTAAAGCTGATGTAGACTGCTCGCAGCAACGGATAGGCGATCAGCCCACCCATCAGCAGGATCGTCGGCAACACAAAGACATACGCGGCTACCCAATCGCGCCCCAGCAGGTCGCGCAAAACGATTTGCCACGGACGACTAGGTTCTTTGGGAGCCACGCGCATCCCAGCAAGCGTGGTCTGGCTCATAGGATACCTCCTCCTAATTTTGGATGTTGGATGTTGGATGTTGGATAAACTGTCTCGCTAACACGAGAAGCGCGTAGCCCAAAATCCAACATCATCAATCCAAAATAACTACACGCCCGCTGCGCCCATCTCTTGGAAGATCTGAATCGAGGCTTCAGCGGCCTGCTTCACGGCTTCGGCGGCGCTGGACTGGCCATTGATCACGGCGGCGATCATATCTGTCGGCAAGTTCTGCGAGCCTACCGCACCCATCCACGCTGTGCCCGGGCCGGGGTAAGGCAGGCCATTCCAGCCAGCCGGGTCAAGCGCACCAGCCTTTTGGGCGATGCTGTTAGGCACGCTGGTGATCTCTTCCCAATCCCACATGTTGGTATAGGCGGGCAGAGCATAAGTGGTGGCGATCGTGTAGACTTGCTTCATAGCTTCTTCGGTAAAGAAGCTGAGAATCAATTCGCTGGCCGCTTCTGGGTTTTTGCCCCCCTGGATCATCAACCAGTTCATCGTGCCCAAACCAAAGAAGTCTTGCAAGGCTGGCCCACCTTTGGGATAGTCCCAAATGATGCTGTCCACAAAAGGTACCTGGTCGACCACCGCTTTTGCATACATGGTGCCGCCATTCTGCGTATAGGCCAGTTTGCCGCCCAGGAAGGCCTCGTTATTCGTGGGGTCAGTCCAGCTCAACACACCGGGTGGCAACATGCGCTCCCATTGCGGATTGGTGTAGGTATCGACCAGCCATTCCACTGCCGTCACTGCTTCGGGCGTGTCAATCGTCACCTTCTGGCCGGATTCATCTACCCAGAAAGCACCAAAAGAGTGCAGCACGCGCGCCATCATATAGTTGCCATCGCCGGAGCGGTTCACGGTGATGCCCCAGCCCCATACCTCTTGGCTGGGGTCAGAGACCTCCATGCACGCCTCGCGCAGAGCGTCATAAGTGCGAACTGTGGTAATGTCGATGCCAACCGCATCCCACAAGTCAGTGCGCGCCCAGCCGCCATCGCTGCGCACATGGAACGGTACGGCATACCAGTCGCCCTCCGCCATCAAGTCTTTCTTCTGGCGTTCGCTGGTTTCGCCATACCGGCCGATCAACTCTGTCACGATCTCGTTGACCGGTGCGATCAAGCCGAGTTGTTTTAGCTGAAAGACATCGCCCGACCGTTGATACATATCCGGCGCATCGTCGGCGGCCACTTGCGCAGCGATCTTCTGCAATTCCGCACCGCCCGCCACAAAGCCGGCCACATCGGCTACTTCCAGCGCATAGCCTTTTTCACGGGCAAAATCCTCGATGTGTTTGCGGACAAAATCGTTGTAGTCGGGGTGAAAATCTTGCGTCTGCAACACCCAGAGCGGCGTATTCTCTGCTACAACAACACCCCCAGCGGCACCGGTATCGACGGCTTCACCGGCTGGTGCGCCAGCGGGGACACAGGCGGCCAACGCCATCACGCCGAGCGCTCCGCCGCTCAGGCGGAGGAAGTGCCGTCTGGAAAATCCTGTATTCACCATCTTTTGTCTCCTTCAGTTGGTCTGTACTTGGTTGACGATTTGGCGGAACATGGCATTGCTACACAGTATGATGTTAGCGTTCACCGCCGGATAGTGGGGATGCGATGTGCTAACCGCTCACGGGCTACCTCGTGGTTGCAATGAGCGCTAGGCTGTTCTGGATCAGAGGCCGAGAATCAGACAACCGTGCCCATTCAGAGCTTACCTACGAACGTGAACGAGTCACGACTTCCGTCTATCCATGAACGTCTATAAATGAAAGCCGAGCGATCACACGTTGACAACAGATGAGCTAATGGCCGATGAGGAAAGGAGCCAGTGAGAGTGCCTACAGCATAACAGAATTTTTGTCTGCCGTCAACCTGGCCCCTGGAGAAAATTCTCTGGATTTTTCTCAACGCATGAAGCTCGACCAAACTTGCTGGAAACATTACAGACAAACTGTCAATAATTCTCTATTCTGACCTTGGTCATTCGCAGCAAACCGTGATTTTCTTCACAAACAACGCCCTGTGGTCCCCCTACAGAGGTACGCCCGCAAATTTAACGTCAAAGTGGTCAGCAAGCAAGAAGGAGAATTGCATCATGAAACGCGCATGGTCATTTTTGGCCTCTGCGGTGCTCTTTGCTATGGTGTTGACGGCCTGTGCCGCGCCAGCACCGGGCAGCGCGCCCGCCGAAGAGTCCGCCGCCACAGAAGTGCAGGATTTTGTCACCTGGTATCAGTACGATCAAAACAACGAAGACCCGGCCAGCGACGAGCGTGTGGGCAACGCCTATCTGCGTGCGTCGATCCCTGTCTTCAACGAAGCCTTTGCCGGCAAGTGGAACTGGGTCAACCAGCCCAAAGCCTTTGACAAGATGGAGACCGAGCTGATCACCGCCGTGCAGGCGGCAGGCGAAGTGCCCGATCTGATGCACGCCGGCAGTGGC
>Ga0224722_1002120_pt1 | contig 10645 bp, 11 predicted proteins | sample Balambano_FR1_Me_FD_161646 | JGI IMG/M metagenome (GOLD analysis project Ga0224722, IMG submission 161646) | Freshwater sediment microbial communities from Lake Towuti, South Sulawesi, Indonesia - Balambano_FR1_MetaG | ecosystem: Environmental > Aquatic > Freshwater > Lake > Sediment | place...
TATTTTTTCTGCGAAACAGCAACGAACAAGAGTCAAGCGCCGCGTGGAAATGGTTGAAGTCCTTTCACAAGGCTATAAAACCATGGATTTGTATAAACAACAGAAAAAATAAGAAAGAATGACGAATGAGAGGTGCTCATTCGTTTTTTTAAGAAAAAAAATTTGACCGTGTTGTGCACCCCACAGTTTATCCTAAGGGTGGGAGGACGAAATGTATAAAATCAGTGAATTTGCGGAATTAACAGGATTAAGCAAGGAAACGCTTCGATATTATGCAGAAGTAAAGCTATTAGAACCAGCCTTTATTGATCCCAAAAATAATTATCGCTACTATGACGATGGAAGTATCTTTTTAGCCACTCTATTAACAAAGCTTAGGAAATTAGGCTTCACGATCCAAGAGATGATCTCAGTGATGGAGGATGAGTCCTTTGCGAATCTAGAAACATTATTAATACAAAAGAAAAGAAATATACTGCAGCAAATCCACGAACTTCAGTTGCAAGTTGAAGAAATAGATGGATTTTTAGCATCAGGCAAGGAGGAAACTGGGTGATACTGTGGAAGGAAGAAAAAGTGATACCTGCCAATATCGAAACGGTATGGAGTTTATTTTCAGATAAAAACATCAAAAGAATCATGCCAAAAGTAGAAGAACATATCTTAATTGAAAAAAGTGAAACCCAAGCAGGAGCCAAGCATCAACAAACATATCGCGAGGGGAAAAGACTAGAAACCTATATAGTGGATACACTCATTTATAAAGACAGGGAAGAGGAAAAGAAAAAACAAATTCAGTTTGTTTTAGGAAAAGCCTTTGAAGTCACCCTAACTTTTACACTGATTATGGTCGATGATAATCACACAAGATTGATATACGAAGGCGCGAACAAAGGGGTCAACTTTGTTGGAAGAGCGATGTTGAAGCTTGCAGGGAAAAAGAGCAATCATGATGTGGTGATGGAGTTTCTGGAGCGAGTGCAGCACGAGGCGATAAAGTAAATAGTCCACAGTTGTAATTCATAAAATCCTGATTGTACAACATTTGTATAATCAGGATTTTTCATTCGAACATTATTTCCCAAGTTGTTTTATTAATATCGCTTAGCAGGTAAGATATCCTTAATTCAATATTCCTAATTTCAGTCGATTCTTGTCGCGTAATATTTTGTGTGATTTCTGGTACCATAAATATGAGTAAAAAATAGTTATCTGAAAGACAGGGTAATAAATCTTGCTAAAAAGAGAGGAGTTATGTATGATATAAACCAGAATTATTACGTTTTATACCTTAGGCTAGATTTGAACACTGTTGTCTTCATTATAGGGTTTAAATCGTAATGATTTCGATCAACTTAACTAGGAGTGGATAGTATTGAACAAAATTAAAATACCTGTAACGGTACTTAGCGGATATTTAGGTGCTGGAAAAACAACTCTTTTAAATCATATTCTGATGAACCGTGAAAATAAAAAAATTGCCGTTATTGTAAATGACATGAGTGAAGTAAATATTGACGCCTCATTAGTGAAAAAGGGAGGATTTTCACGAACAGAAGAAAAGCTGGTGGAACTTCAAAACGGTTGTATCTGCTGTACGTTACGAGAGGACTTAATGATTGAAGTGGAAAAATTGGTTCAAGCGGGAAACATTGATTACATAGTAATTGAATCGTCTGGGATATCTGAACCGATACCCGTTGCACAAACCTTTACGTATGTGGATGATGAATTAGGGATTAACCTAACAGAACAAACAACCCTTGATACGATGGTAACCGTAGTTGACGCCAATCGGTTTTGGCATGACTTCTCTTCTGGAGAGAGCTTATTGGACCGAAAGCAGGGAACTGATGAGATGGATACAAGAGAAGTAGTAGATTTGTTAATTGATCAAATTGAGTTTGCCAATGTTCTTGTTTTAAATAAAGTAGATTTAGTCGATTCAGAAAGTGTAATGGAATTAAAAGCCGTTTTACATAAATTAAATCCAGATGCAACAATCGTCGAAAGTTCACACTCTCGCATCCCACTCGATAGTATTTTAGGAACGGGAATGTTTGATTTTGAAGAAGCTAGCCAAGCGGCAGGGTGGATTAAGGAATTGAATGAGGAACATACACCTGAAACAGAAGAATACGGTATATCTTCCTTTGTCTACCGAAGAAAACGACCTTTTCATCCTATGCGCTGGAATAAATGGTTAGAAAATTGGCCAGAAGATGTGGTTCGAGCAAAAGGATTTTTCTGGCTCGCCACACGAAATGATATGACCGGACTCCTGTCCCAAGCTGGACCATCCATTATCATGCAAGGCGCCGGAGAATGGATCGCTTCCTATCCAAAACAAGAAATAGAGCAGATTCTAAAAGAGGAGCCAGAAATTCTTCAACGATGGGACGAGGAATACGGTGATCGTATGACCGAGCTCGTTCTAATTGGAGTGGATATGAATCAAAAGGAAATAGAAACAACTCTTGATGACTGTTTACTATCAGACGAGGAAATGAAAACGGATTGGACAAAACTGCCCGACCCGATTCCTGCGTTTTCACTCTAAGTGTCAAAGAAATAAAAAAACGTAACATTTTTCACAGAATCTAACAAACATTTCCTTTACAGTAAATAAAAATCAGAACAGTTTGAAAAATAAACTGTATAGGAGGAAATCTGTTGAAAAGAACGCATTTGCCATTGGTATATTCATGCTCAGGCTGTTCTTCAGCCGCACAAACCGCAAACTTGATCGCAATTAAAATGGATCGGGAGGACATAGCCGAAATGTCTTGCATCGCTGGAGTTGGGGGAGATGTGAAGCCACTAGTAAAAACGGCGAAATCGGGGAGACCGATCATTGCCATTGATGGCTGTCCGTTGGCCTGTACAAAAAATTGTCTCGCAAGGCATGATGTTCAACCAACCCATCATTTTGACTTGTCCAATTTTAATGTGGTAAAGAAAAAAGGGGAAGACCCAGACTTAGATGTGTTTATAAAGACGTATGATCTAATTGTAGAGTCTATTTAATTGAAAAAGGATATGTTCGTAATTTGAACATATCCTTTATTCTTTAGAGTATTATGTTAATAAAAATCGTAAAATACGATGTTCCCACCACCTTTCACCCTCTTGTAACCGCATACAAAAACTTAATAAATAAAACGCTAAAAATACTATATATTTCAACGACCGAAACAATTTACTTTAGCAATTCAATGTTATAGAATGGTAAAGTTACAAACTTAGGAAATTATGAATTTTCATCTTAAAAAGAAAGGCGAGAGGAACTTGAACAATTTAACAGGTACAAAGCGTTTACAGTTGGCATTGCTTCTAGGGTCTCTGGCGATCTTAGGTCCGTTTACTATCGATATGTATTTACCTTCTTTTCCTACCATAGTAGAAGAGTTTGGTACAACGGCTTCTTTCGTGCAAATCAGTTTAACTTCTTGCTTATTGGGCTTAGGGTTGGGACAATTGATTATCGGTCCAATGAGTGATGTGCAGGGACGGAAAAAACCATTATTAATATTCCTTATTATGTATTTAGTTGCCTCTGCGATTTGTGCATTTGCTCCGAATATTTATTTCTTTATTGCTGCTCGTTTCTTACAAGGATTTTCAGCAGCAGGCGGAATCGTTATTTCTAGAGCGGTCGTTCGTGATAAGTTTAACGGAAGAGAATTAACGAAGTTTTTTGCGTTATTAACATTAGTAAGTAATCTTGGTCCCATTATCGCTCCTGTGGCAGGCGGCGCGATTCTAGCCTTTACGAATTGGACAGGAGTGTTTGTCGTTTTAAGTGCCGTAGGTCTGGTTTTATTTTTCACGGTCTTTTCAAAGCTGGAAGAATCACTCCCACCAGAGAATCGCGTTCCAAGTAATATTGGCCAAACGTTTAGGAATTTTGGAACTTTATTAAAAGATCGTCAATTTACGGGATATGCCTTTACACAAGGATTTATTGTGGCTGGGATTTTTGCTTATGTTTCGGGTACTCCATTTGTGTATCAAAATATTTATGGAGTTTCGCCACAAGTATTTAGTTTATTATTCGGATTGAACGGAATTGGCTTGATTCTAGGTAGTCAGGCAGTCGGGAAGTTCGTAGACGTGATATCAGAAAAGACTTTTTTACTCATAGGACTGACCATTTCAAATGTATCAGGTGCGATTCTCCTTGTTTCGTTATTACTAAAGGCTCCATTAATTGCGGTGGTTATTCCTATCTTCTTCTTCGTTGCATCGATCGGGATTATTGGTACCACATCGTTTTCGCTTGCTATGGAGTCACAAGGCCATATAGCAGGTAGCGCATCGGCACTATTAGGTTTATTACCATTTATCCTGGGCTCAATTTCTTCACCACTTGTAGGCATTGCTGGTGAGAACTCAGCCATTCCGATGGGATCCATTATCTTTGGTGCTAGCTTTTTAGCTTTTTTATCGTATATTCTTTTCGTACGGAAGGCATCCGTTGTGAAACCATCTATTGAAGAACCTGGTAAAATCTCAGTATAATTATATAAGTAGTTGTAAAATAAGAAATATTCATCTATTATAGTATCTATCTTAAATGAATAGTTTTCCAATAAGTGAAGATGCCAAGATGGCTTAAAAGGGAATCTGGTGAAACTCCAGAGCTGTACCCGCAACTGTATGTGTGGACGAAATAAGAAAACCACTGTGTACATACGAGATTCGTATGATATGGGAAGGTCTTAGAGTAGGAGGAAGCACGAGTCAGGATACCTGTCTTTCTTTTAAAAGTTTCAGTTTCTCCGGGAATAGAGAAGGTGTTTCGATGGTAAGAATAGACTCTGTTATTCTATTTGTCTTTTCATGCTTTCGTTTCATCCGCTCATTCCTGTGAGCGGATTTTTTTATGGAAATCTTTCATTAAGTTGATAACTTCATAGTTTGCTTGATAGGTGCAAAAGAATAATCTTTTGCTTAAAAGGGAAGTACGGTGAAAAGCCGTCGCGGTACCCGCCACTGTATTGGGGAGCTTTGTTACAAATGGTCACTGAGTAAAATAGGGAAGACGTAACAATAGCAAGGAACCAAAGCCAGGAGACCTGCCTATCAAAGTGTGTCACATACCTACGGGACTATAGGTAGATGTGTAGAAAGATATACCTTTCGTATGTTTTTATGCACCTCTATTTATAGGGGTGCTTTTTTTTATTAGTTCAATTTAAGGGAGTGGTAATCATGACAACATGGAATTTACAGGGGACGAAACATCACATCTTAATTTGCAATGGAAGTAGTTGCATGAGAAAAGGGGGAGAAGAAATAACGCAAGCGATTCGTGATGAAATTAAACAGTTAGAGCTAGACCATGAGGTACATACAACAAGAACAAGATGTAATGGAAGATGTAAGGATGCTTGTGTCACCATCGTGTATCCTGAAGGCACCTGGTATAAGGCACTTACAGAGGAAATGGGGAGAGAGATCGTCCGAAGTCACATCGGACAAGGAAATATACTTGAGGAATCTGTTATTTATACTTACGACCAGGAAGGCTTCATGGCACCTGAAAACTCAAATAGCATTGAGGGAATTTCGAAAAAAGTGAAAGAAGAGGTATAACCTATGGAATTTATCATGTTTGCCCTACTTGCTGTATTTATTGGCATGAGACATGGAATCGACGGTGACCATGTAGCAGCGATTGCCGACATGGTTGGCAGTGAGCAGCGAAAGAAGAAACAACTGACTCTTGGTGTGATGTATGCCATTGGCCACGGAATGATTGTAATGGTTATTGGAGTGTTATTTATTTATATTGGTGTACAACTTCCAGATGCAACAAAGCAAGTTCTAGAAATGCTCGTGAGCATCACCCTTATTTTGCTCGGAATGTTTATTATTTGGTCTATTTTTCAACAAAAGAAAGATTACGAGTATAAAAGTCGACTAAGAATCGTGGTTGAGTTTTTCCATACCCTTGCTAGTAAGGTGACATCCGGAACTAAAATGAATCAACTATCACCTACAAAGATCGGTGCCATTGGAGCGTTTATTATTGGAATTCTTCACGGCATTGGTGTGGAGAGTCCCACGCAAATCGCGATTATTTCTAATGCGATAGGGCTTGATAATTTAACCGTCGCCCTTATTCAACTAACTCTATTTGTCATTGGGTTACTCATCGCTACGATAGGAATTACATTCTGTTTATCATGGGGATTTATGAAAGCTAGAGTGAAAAACAAGCTGTTTTTACTATTAGGCACAGTAACAGGAACCTATAGCTTAGGACTCGGAATTCTTATGATGTTGGAATTAGTGAAAGGAGGAGCGTAATTGAAAGGAAAGCTATTAGTCATTGGGTTTGGCCCAGGAAGTGAGGAGCATATCACCGACCGCGCAAAAAAAGCTCTTCAAGAAAGCGATATGATCATCGGCTACAAAACGTATGTAGAATTAATTGAAGGTATACTCGACGGACAGCAAATCATCAGCACAGGGATGACTGAAGAAGTAAGTCGCGCTCAAGAGGCAGTAAGGCAGGCCGAGCTCGGAAAAAAAGTGGCAGTGATTTCAAGTGGAGATGCGGGTGTGTATGGAATGGCTGGCCTTGTGTACGAAGTGTTGATTGAAAAGGGCTGGAAAAAAGACTCGGGTGTTGAGGTCGATGTGATTCCAGGAATATCAGCCATCAATTCATGTGCTTCGCTATTAGGTGCCCCTGTCATGCATGATGCCTGTACGATCAGCCTAAGTGACCATCTGACTCCTTGGAGCTTGATTGAACAACGAATCGAAGCAGCCGCACAAGCCGATTTTGTGATTGCCTTGTATAACCCAATGAGCGGGAGAAGAACAAGACAAATCGCTGAGGCCCAACGGATATTATTAAAATACCGTTCTCCGGAGACACCGGTTGGACTTGTAAAAAGTGCCTATCGTGATCGTCAAAGCATTACGCAAACCACATTAGAAGACATGCTGAATCACGAGATTGGCATGCTAACAACCGTTTTGATTGGAAACTCGTCGACTTTCTTATACGAAGACTTGATGATCACCCCAAGAGGTTACCAGCGAAAGTATACATTGAGCCAAAAGGAACAACCCTTGAAACCACATCAACGATTAAAAAAGGAAGCAGAGCCGTGGGCATTAGAACAGGTGGAGGTGAGTTCTTCCTCTAGAGAAATAGCAGATGAAGCCTTACAGCTCATTTTAGGGGATAGCAATCAACCAAAAGAATACATCCAACAAGCCATTAAATCCATCTTTGAAGTGTCTGTGAGTCCGGGTGTTGCAAACAAGAAATTTACCCCGATACAAATGATCACACTAGCTGAAATCGTTGGTGATAACGGAAGCATGGAGTATACACAGGATCATCATATTAAGCTTCAAGTTCCAACCTCTAATCCAGATCATGTCGTAAGCGAGCTTGAAGAGGTAGGTTTTCTTCTTGCGCCTGTTGGCGATGTGTTGACATTGAAGGCCTGCGATTTTTGTGAAGGTGAAAAGAGGGATAGCATTCCTTATGCAGAGTCGTTACAGGCAACACTTGGTGGAATGGAGCTACCAAAAGAACTGAAAATCGGCTTTAACGGTTGTGGAATGGCGTGCTTTGGTGCGGTTCGTGAAGATATTGGAATTGTATTTAGAAAAGGTGCCTTCGATTTATTTCTAGGTGGAAAAACAATCGGAAGAAACGCACACTCCGGACAAATTGTCGCAGAAGGGATTGCTGCGGACGAAATCGTTGAACTAGTAGAGGGAATCGTTCAAGAGTATAAGGAAAAAGGGCATCCTAATGAGCGTTTCCATAAATTCTTTAAGCGGGTGAAGAACTTATGTGGGTTTGAATTTCAAGACGTATCCCCATCATTAAAAATAGAGCCCGCGCCTTGTGGAGATTAAGAGGACTTGCTATACAAATTAAAAACAAATCCATTTTAGGGAGGATAATACATGAAAGCTATCTTATTCGTCGGACACGGGAGTAAAGACCATGAAGGAAATGACCAAGTCCGGGAGTTTATCAACAATCTTAGAGCAAATATTGATGCATCTATCCTCGTAGAAACATGTTTTCTAGAATTCGAGAGACCGACAGTCGGACAAGGAATTGACCTGTGTGTGGAAAAAGGTGCTACAGAAATTGCGGTAATCCCGATTATGCTTCTCCAAGCGGGTCATTCCAAAATTCATATCCCAGGAGCGATTGATGAAGCAAAGGAAAAATATCCTCATATTTCCTTCACCTATGGACGACCTATAGGGGTTCATGAAGAAGCTCTAGATATCTTACAAACAAGACTAATAGAATCCGGAGAAGACCTAGATTCTCCAGCTGAGGATACAGCGATTTTACTTCTAGGTCGCGGCGGGAGTGATCCGGATGCCAATAGTGATTTATACAAGATTGGCAGACTTCTATGGGAAAAAACAAAGTACAAAATCGTTGAACCAGCCTTTATGGGTGTCACTGATCCTCTAGTAAATGCAGGAATTGAACGATGTATCAAGGTTGGAGCGAAGAAAGTTGTCATTTTACCGTATTTTCTTTTTACGGGTATTTTAATTAAGCGACTAGAAGAACTAGTTTTAGAGTTCCAACAAAGCTTCCCTGGTATTGAATTCCAACTTGCTAACTATTTTGGTTTTCACCCTAAACTAGAAACCATTCTATTAAATCGAGCAGAAGAAGCGCTTCAAGGGGAAGTGAAAATGAATTGTGATACATGCCAATATCGTGTAAATGCGATGGAGTTTATCGGTCATCATCACCATCACGACCATGATCACGATCATCATGATCATGACCATGAGCACCATCTACATACAAACCATGAGGAAAAGGCAGGGAATGCCAAGTGATTTTCATGTTAGCTGGAACAAGCGACGCAAGGGCATTAGCTCTAGAAATAAAAAACGAAGGATATGAGCTACTAACAACAGTCGTAACCGATAACGCCGCATTTGAAATGAACAAGGTAAACATCCCTGTCCATATTGGTCGATTAACAGCGGATGAAATGATCCATTTGATAAAGTCAAAAGGAGTAAATACAGTTATTGACGCGAGTCATCCTTATGCTGAGGAAGCATCGAAAAATGCCATTCAAGCAGCCAAACATTTAGGGATCCCATATATTCGTTACGAACGGGCGTCACAAACATTTGATTACGAAAAATTAACAGTAGTCTCATCCTACAAAGAAGCAGCCCAACTTGCTGCAACCAAACAAGGAGTTATCATGCTTACAACGGGGAGTAAAACGTTGCAAGTGTTCACAGATGAATTATTGAACAAACCGGAAATCCGACTAGTAGCTCGAATGCTCCCACGATTAGACAATATGGAAAAATGTGAGGAGCTTGGATTTCCTCAAAAAAATATCATCGCCATACAAGGACCGTTCACAAAGGAATTTGACCAAGCCTTTTATAAGCAATACCAAGTCAACGTCATGATCACCAAAGAAAGTGGCAAGGTCGGCTCGGTCGATGAAAAAGTGGAGGCGGCAAAGGAATTAGGAATTGAGATCATTATGATAGCCAGACCCAATATGGACTATGGTGTGAGCTATTCAGAATTCTCCCCCATATTAAAAGCATTAAAGGAGTGAAATCAAATGGATTTTAAAACAGAGTTTAAACCATTAACCGTTCAACCAGAGGAAATTGAAGGAATTAGTTTTCAAATGATCGATGAGGAAGTCGGAGAGCATCATTACTCACCTGAGCAATACCGCGTCGTTCAACGAGTGATTCACGCTTCAGCTGATTTTGAACTCGGAAAAAGTCTCTTATTTCACCCCAAAGCCATGGAAGCAGGCATCCAAGCCATTCGCAGCGGAAAAAGAGTCGTAGCTGACGTTCAAATGGTGCAATCAGGTGTAAACAAGACAAGAATTGAGAAATTCGGTGGAGAAGTAAATGTATACATTTCAGACCCAGACGTGATGAAAGAAGCGAAACGATTAAACACAACAAGAGCGATTATTGCAACCCGAAAAGCGATTAAAGAAGCAGAAGGTGGCATTTTTGCTATCGGCAATGCACCAACTGCCTTATTAGAGTTGATACGCTTGATTAAAGAAGAGGATGCAAAGCCCGGTCTTATTATCGGATTACCGGTTGGATTTGTATCTGCCGCCGAATCAAAGGAAGAGCTCGCAAAGCTAGATGTTCCTTTTATTACGAACATCGGCAGAAAGGGCGGTAGTACGGTGACGGTTGCTGCTTTGAATGCTATTTCCATTCTTGCAGATCAGGTATAAAACAATGGTCGAGCAAGTCAAAGAGGAGAAAATGCTAAGGGAAGGCTACACAACTGGAGCTTGTGCAACTGCCGCGACGAAAGCGGCACTCACCGCATTAATTACCGGAGAGGATCAAACAGAATCAACAGTTTTTCTCCCAGTGGGTCGCTTTGTGACTTTCGCTATTGAGAGTTGTCAGGCTTCCGTTACCATAGCAGAAGCTACCGTCATTAAAGATGGAGGAGACGATCCAGATGCTACCCATAAAGCAGAAATAATCTCTACCGTTACATGGTCGAAAGAACCCGGAATTACTCTCGATGGAGGGATTGGCGTCGGTAGGGTCACGAAACCCGGTCTTCCTGTCTCCGTTGGGGAGGCAGCCATTAATCCCGTGCCTCGAA
>Ga0224722_1002121_pt1 | contig 10643 bp, 13 predicted proteins | sample Balambano_FR1_Me_FD_161646 | JGI IMG/M metagenome (GOLD analysis project Ga0224722, IMG submission 161646) | Freshwater sediment microbial communities from Lake Towuti, South Sulawesi, Indonesia - Balambano_FR1_MetaG | ecosystem: Environmental > Aquatic > Freshwater > Lake > Sediment | place...
CATGTGCCACAGATCAGAATCACAAATTTTAGGTAGAGAAATTTGTCGAGAAACTAAAAGACGTTATCCCTAGACAGAATTTCAAGGTGGCTATACAGGCTGCGATCGGCGGTAAATTTATAGCCCGTGAGGACATAAGTGCCTACCGCAAAGACGTGACAAGCGGGCTGTACGGTGGTGACGTATCCAGGAAAAAGAAAGTTCTAGCCAAGCAAAAGAGGGGCAAAGAACGCTTGAAGCGTTTTGGAAAAGTCGATTTGCCACCCGATGCATTTACAGTTCTACTAAAAAGGGATTAATATATAAGTATGGACAAACCAAAAGACCTCATAGTACGCGAAGAAGAAAGAGTACTTAAAATTCAAAAATCGTATTCACAAAAGTATCCCTCTCTTTTTACACTCGGCGGGGCTTTTGGCTTGGTCGCTACTTTTTACGGTTTTGAAAAGATTATTGATCAGTTTACGTTGTTTCAGAACAATCCGTGGATTTTATTGGTGCTAGGTATAGCCCTACTCGTTATTACTGGTAAGTTTTATAACAAATTGTAGGCCTTGCATACAGGTTTTTATTGATACAATGTATTTAAGTTCATGGAAAAAAAAGATTTTATAGTTTGGGCCAGCAAGCTACAGGAAAGCTACAAACCTTCTCAAGAAGTAATAGATAGACTGGCTAAAATCGAATTAGTTGCAATTATTGGTCCTACGGGAGTCGGTAAAAGCACAATAATTGATTCGATCGATTTACCGGTTGTCTTAAGCGATGTTACGCGTGAAAAACGACCGGGCGAAAACGATGGCAAAAACTACAATTTTGCAAAGGATTATCTAAGGATTATTGATGACATAAAACAAGGCAGATACGTCCAGTTTTTGATTAGTAACAGTGGTGAATTTTATGGAACTAAGATCGATTCTTATCCGCAGAGTGGACGTTGTACGATGGCTGTTTATGCAAATGCAATTGCGCATTTTAGATCAATCGGTTTTCAGAAAATTACAGCCTTCTACATTATGCCTCCGAGCTATGTCGAGTGGATGCGTAGAATTGGGGGCGTCAGAACCAAAGACCTATTGTCGAGAATAAGCGAAGCCAGAGATTCAATATTAATAGCTCTTGAAGATGATAGTTATAATTTTATTCTAAATGACACTATTGAGTTTGCGATGCGCGATATTTCTTTGGTTTTAAGTGGACAGAAAGTTAGCGATCATAGAACTATGCTTGCAAGGGGTACAGCTGACATTTTACTAGAAAAAATCGGTGAGCCTGATCTATAAGCCTTTGCTATTAGCTCAAGGCTGTTTATACTTTATTGAATAAATATGAATCAGAGTTCTATAACCAAACTACATGCCGCAGTTTCTGTCTATACAATGCCTGAGCATGCCAAGGATTTGATTGGTTCAGGGGAAATTCTTGTATTGTGTGGTGTGACTGCTGCAGGCAAAAACACCATAGCCAATTACTTAGTTGAGCGTGGAAACTTTGCGCATGTTGTGTCTCATACGACTAGACAGCCGAGAGAGAATCATGGAGTTTTGGAAAAAAACGGTGAAGAATATTGGTTTGTCAGTCCAGAACAGATGCTGGATATGGTTGAGCGAAAGTCATTTTTAGAGGTCAAGGCAATTCACGGCGACACTTGTTATGGTACCAGTATAGATTCTGTCGAATCGGTTGTTAGGAACGGCAAGCATCCAGTTATGGAAGTTGATGTTCAGGGTGCATTAGAGCTGACTCAAGCAGTACCGCTACTAAGACCTTTGTTTATATTGCCGCCGAGCTATGAAGTGTGGATGGAAAGGTTAGGTTCAAGAGGAAATATATCTGATGGAGAAAAACAACGGCGTCTTCGCAGTGCTAGCATGGAGATTAGAACCGCTCTAGACCATCCAGCTTTTATTTTGACTGTAAATCATGAAGTCGAGCAGACTGCTGCAGAAATTATGTCAGGATTAGACAGCAGTTCGGCTACTCAGTTTAATCATAGAAAGTTAGCTGAAGAACTAATTGAATCAGTTCGCCATCTGTAGTTTAACTTTGAATTATTGGCACTCTTGACGTCGCAGTGCCAATAATGAGATAATCATGGTGTAATTTAGCTCGCTCGATGTGCTGATGCAATCGATTGTTGAGCATAAAAGCAGATTTTTAATGGATAGTGTATTAATAAAACTAATTAATTTATGACAGATCGTCAAGACAAAATACTGAGAGCAATCGTAGAAGAATACGCAGAAGTTGCTTCCCCAGTAGGTTCGCAGTTACTCGCGAAAGTTTTTGGTGTTTCAAGCGCAACAATCAGATCAGAAATGGCTGAATTAGAGCGACAAGGCTACATAAAACAACCTCACACTAGTTCTGGCAGAATTCCTAGCGACAAAGGCTATCGCTACTATGTAAATGCAACTACTGAAGAGGATCAGGAAGCATCAGTTCATGCTGAGCGCGCTTTAACCGCACGTATTGGAGAGGGCAGTGTACCAGAACGAGCTATTCGCAACACTGTTGACACTTTAGTTGAGCTTACTCAAAATCTAGGTATCGCAACCATAGGTAATCAACTTTATATGAGCGGATTATCTAATCTTTTTGGGCAACCTGAATTTATGAATTCAAACCAAGTAAAAGAAGTCGCTCAGCTACTTGATAATCTCGAGCCATGGTTAAGAGAAGTAGCTCCAAATGAGCCACTAAGCGTTTATATAGGTAGAGAAAATCCAATCGGAAGAAATTCTGGCTGTACTTTGATTATCAGTAAGTTTAGAAGTCCTTATTCTGACAAAAGTTTTATTGGGATACTTGGTCCTACTCGTCAAAGTTACAAGGAAGTAATGGGGCTGGTAGAAAACGCCGGCAAGATGTTGGAGAACGCACTTTATGCCTAAAGATAAAAAATCCGAAATCCGAAATCCGAAATCCGAAAGCATCGACTATCAGAAAGTTGCAGAGCAGCTAGCAGTTGAAAACGCACAGTTAAACGATGCGCTGTTGCGCGAACGTGCCGATGCTATGAACGTCCGAAAACGCGCAGAAGAAGATCGACTGAAAATGGCTGGATACTATAAAGCCTCTGTGATTAAAGAGCTACTTCCGAGCATAGATAATTTTGAACGGGCTCTCAAGGCCGTACCAAAAGACCTTGAAAATAATGATTACGTAAAAGGAATCGAAAATATAGTTAAGCAGTTTGCCTCCACGCTTAATAAAATTGGTGTTGAGCGCATAAAAACTGTTGGAGAACATTTTGATCCTGAGCTACATGAAGCCGTGACGATGGAAGAAGGCGACGGCGAACATGAAATTGTATCAGAAGAATTACAAAGTGGTTACAAGATAGGTAACGAAGTTATCCGTCACGCCATGGTCCGCGTAAAAAGAACGTAAAAATATTGGCTTAGGTATATTTATTAATGAATTGCGATTTTGGAAAAAGCATAGAAGAAAACGGACTGGATAGGTTTTCTGTTAGATTTTTACGTATTCAAAAAGAGGTAAGTTATGAGGAAATCGGCGACGAGATGATAGAGGGCAACCAGATTGTTTGCGATGCTGCCGGAGCAGATGTGATGGAATTAGTAGGCGAAGAGCATTTTATAAATCAGGGCAGATCGATTATCCGTTGCCTCCAAGACAGGTACCTGGGTAATTGTAGTCTTAGTGGGTGTACGCAAGCGACATTAGTATCAGAAGCGATAACTGAAGCAACTGCAGAAAACCATAAATTAGCACTCTAAGTACTTGACTGCCAATCGCCCGCTCTGCTAGAATATTAGCAGTAGCACACTCAGAGTGCTAACTAATTGAGTATTAATATATTTAACAGAAAGGGAGCTAAGGGAAAAGAGCAGCCCGAGCATCGGATTTATTCCGTGCACGGCGCGTCGAGAAAAACCGCAGGTTTGTCTTGAGTAGCCTTGGTGAAAAAACTATGGGTAAAATAATTGGAATTGATCTAGGAACAACAAACAGCGCAATGGCGGTAATGCAATCTGGTAAACCAGAAATTATCGCTAACAACGAAGGTAACAGAACCACACCTTCAGTTGTAGCCGTCAACAAAAAAGGCGAAAGATTAGTCGGACAAGTGGCTCGCCGTCAGCAAGTGACGAATTCAAAAGACACTATATATGAAATGAAGCGATTAATTGGCCGTAAATGGACAGACAAAGAAGTCCAAAAAGACATCAAACTTATGGGTTATGAAATGGTCAAAAGTGGCCAAAGCGTCAAAGTAAAGATGGGCGATAAAGAATATAGCCCTGAAGAGATGTCAGCCATGGTACTAACAAAGCTAAAGGCAGATGCCGAAAGCTTTTTAGGGGAGCCAGTATCCGAAGCGGTCATCACAGTTCCGGCCTATTTTGATGATTCACAGAGACAAGCCACCAAAGATGCCGGTAAAATTGCCGGACTTGAAGTTAAAAGAATTATTAACGAGCCAACTGCAGCTGCGCTTGCTTATGGATTAGATAAAGAAGGCAAAAAAGACGAAAAAATTGCCGTCTACGATTTAGGTGGTGGTACTTTTGATGTTTCAATTTTAGAACTTGGTGACGGAGTATTTGAAGTCAAGTCTACCAATGGTGATACGCATCTTGGTGGAGCTGATTTTGATAGAACAATCGTTAACTACCTAGCCGATGAATTCAAACGCGAGCACGGTATGGATATTACTGAAGACAAAGCTGCCATGCAAAGACTGCGTGATGAGGCGGAAAAGTCAAAGATCGAACTCTCTACAGCTCAGGAAGTAGACATTAACCTACCTTTCTTAACTGCTGATGCTGACGGTCCTAAACATTTTGAACACAAACTAAGCCGTTCTAAGCTTGAGAGCTTAGTAGCTGATTTGATTGACAAGACCTCAGCACCGTGCGAAAAAGCTCTAAAAGATGCTAAATTAACAGCCAAAGACATAGATGCAGTTGTGTTAGTTGGCGGTATGACACGTATGCCAGCTGTTCAGAAAAAGGTCAAAGAAATATTTGGCAAAGAACCTATGCAAGGAGTAAATCCAGATGAAGTAGTCGCCATTGGCGCTGCGATTCAAGCTGGAGTTTTAGCTGGCGATGTCAAGGACGTATTGCTTCTAGATGTAACTCCATTATCTGTAGGTATTGAAACAATGGGTGGTATTGCTACAAAGTTAATTGAAAGAAACTCAACAATACCTACCTCTAAAAGCGAAGTTTTCTCGACTGCTGCTGATAGTCAACCACAAGTTGAAATTCATGTTGTTCAAGGTGAACGTGATATGGTTGCTGATAATAAAACTCTTGGAAGGTTTATTCTAGACGGAATAGCCCCAGCTCCAAGAGGTGTTCCACAAATCGAAGTAACATTTAACATTGATGCTAACGGAATTTTGAACGTTACAGCTAAAGACAAAGGAACTGGCAAAGAGCAATCAATCACTATTCAAAATAGCGGTAACCTTGATAAAGCAGAAGTAGAAAAAATGGCTAAAGAAGCTGAAGAACACGCTGAAGAAGACAAGAAAAAGCGGGAAGTCATAGAAGCTCGTAACATGCTAGAAAACAGTGTCTATCAGACGGAAAAGTTTACGAGCGACAACAAAGATAAGCTATCTGAAGATGATCAAAAAATACTAGAAGAAGCGATTAAGCAGGCTAAGGAAAAACTTGCAGAAGAAAACGCAGACAAGGAATCCCTTGAATCAGCGTCCAAAGAACTTACAGACAAAATGATGCCAATTGGGGCGAAGATGTATGAGTCTGCTTCAAAAGAAGCGGAGAAAGAAGATGCCGATAAGAATTCAGATAATTCTGACGGTACAAGCAAGGATGAGCCGGTAGAAGGCGAAGTCGTTGACGACGACAGCAACAAAGATAAATAATATATGGAAAACAATACCGATATTCATGACGAGATTAGGCAAGAAACTGTAAATATACAAGGCGATTCATACGAATCAGACTATGTGAGATGTTACAAATTTTTATTAGAGTCTGGTTTAAACGTGCGCAAGCCAAAACTAGTACACGATCCTTATCTAGACCTTTAGTAAGCTTTAGTAATTTTATCTTGGTAATTTAACTGGTATATTTGTTTTTGATGGAACGAGATTTTGACCAGATAATCGGCGATGTACGTTATTTATTGAGTCGCAAAAAGCCAAAAATTACCAAAAGAAATCCTGCTCAAGTATTTGGCAGATATAGAGGCGAATTTGATATGCAAACTCGCCCTAGCCTTTTCTTAAGCGTCTTCGAAGTATCATCTCTTTTCGGCGGAACTGCGCTTTATGGTGGCGTAGAAGTAATACTCATAACCGGTGAGGGTTGTGGCGAGATTACGCAAATGGCTTGGAGTGGCGATGGTAGAATAAATTTCCGTTCACCATTAATCGGCACAGATCATCCAGTAGAACCTGAGAATTTATCTGGCGTTGTTTTGGATAGATTGTACAATCAAATTGCCATACCCCTTCATAAAACTGTAAATACACCTTTTGAACTATAGAGTCGTTTCCGCCGAGATGTTATTATTTAATTGATGTTTAAAAATAAATCTAAATCTATCTGGGTCAGTAGATATTTGATTATTCAACCTATTTTGTTTCTTTTTTTGGCTATTTTTGTCTTGAGAACAGAAGTCAGGCTATTCTTGCTTTTGGCAGTATTAATGCTGATTATTTTAGCAGTTTTGCTTAAGTTTGGTTCAGTTGACCATGCAAAGATTTTTCCTCTCGTATTAACAACACTTTCTGTAATCGGACTATCTTCAGCTACTATTTTGACGGTAGAAAAAATAGAGCTTTTGGAAAACCCTAATCACACCACCAGCTGTAGCTTTAGCCCTATAGTTGCTTGCTCGCCCGTAATCGGCAGTCCGCAAGCTAGCGCAATTGATGGTTTGCCTAACCCGATTTTTGGCATATTCGGCTTCAGTTGTTTGCTATCTGCTGGCATGGCAATGCTAGCTGGTGCCAGTAAATTATCAAAAACATACTGGTGTATATTGTTTGCTGGAGTTTGTTTTGGCGTGGTTTTTTGTATCTGGCTGTTTTATCAAGGAGTATATGAAATAGGCGCTTTATGTTTATATTGTTTGTCTGTTTGGCTGGTTACATTTACTCTGTTTTGGTTAGTTTTAGCTCAATTAATTTCTAGCCACTCTATTTCACTTAATGCTAAACTTGAAAATTTTATTGTTAAAAACAAGTTAACTCTTATAACAATTAATCTCGGTATTGTTGCGTTGTTGTTATATTTCCGCTGGTCGGACTATTGGAATAGCTTGTTTTAGATTTTTCAGTTTGCACATCAAAATTATTAAATATTATAATTTTTTTATTATGAAAAACTGGCAACAAATACTAGCTGAACACCCCAATATTGGCATACCAAATCCAGAACGATTCCAAGAAATAACATGCTTGATAGATGACGACAACTTATACGTCGGTGTTTTTGAGCAAAATGACGCAGCCACTTTGCCCTCAATCATAGAGCAGACTGAAGTAGAATATAATAGCTACCCTTGTCAAACAGGCAGTATTATATTTATCGATACCGCACCTGAAATCGTAAATCGAACAATGGAAGAAAGACTTGCTCGCATTGGCAAACTTGCAATGGATAAATCAAGTCATGACAACAGTGGGTTAAGAGACAAGATAAAAGGCTATTTTCGCTAATTTTTGTTAATTATTTGCTTGCTTTTTTATTTAACAAAAACTGTCAACTGTAAACTGCCTACTGTAAACTGTATCTAATGACACAAAATCAAACATTAGCCATATTAGACGCTGGCTATTCTGTTTTTCTTACTGGACCAGCCGGTAGCGGTAAAACTTATGTATTGAATAAATTTATCCGTGAATCGAGAAAAAAAGGCAAATCAGTAGCAGTTACTGCTTCCACTGGTTTAGCAGCAACACACTTAGGTGGAAATACAATTCACTCATGGTCTGGGATTGGAATATCTGATGAGCTACACAAACGCCACTCATTAGATATGTCCAAATCTAGGCAAGACCAAATAATTAAAGCTGATATATTAATCATTGACGAAGTCTCTATGCTACACGACTTTAGGCTGGATATGGTGGATAGTTTAACGCGTGAAGTCAGGGGTGACTCCTCGCCGTTCGGGGGGTTACAAGTTGTATTGTCGGGTGATTTTTACCAACTACCTCCAATAAACCGTGAAGAATCAAAGCAGGGCGGTTTTGTGACTAGTTCAAAAGCATGGGAAGAACTAGATCCTGTTGTTTGCTATCTAGAAGAACAGCATAGAACAGAAGACGATCAATTACTTCAAATTCTGACTGCACTGAGAAATAACGATTTGCGTCGTAGGCACGTTGAAGCGCTAATGGCAAGGAAATCTATACGAACGCCATTTGACGACCCTGTTACTGAGCTCTACACCAGGAATATTAACGTCGATGGCGTTAATCAAGCAAAGTTACAGGCTATGGAAGGTGATCAGCGTAAATATGAAATGACAAGCTCTGGTCGTAAGTCCGCAGTCGAATCGCTAAAAAATTCTTGTCTAGCTCCAGAGGTACTACAGCTTAAAAAGGGTGCATTTGTCATGTTTATAAAAAACTCTCCTGACAAAAAGTATGTTAATGGTACGTTAGGTACAGTCTTAGACTTTGCTAAAGAATCAGGTTACCCGATTATAAAACTAAAATCCGGCAAGACGGTAGAAGCAAAGCCGGAATCGTGGGAAACAAGAGACGGCGAGAAAAAAATTGCAACTTTGTGGCAAATACCATTAAGACTAGCTTGGGCGATTACCGTGCACAAAAGCCAAGGTATGACTTTAGATGCTGCTCACATTGATCTTGGTAGTGCCTTTGTACCAGGCATGGGATATGTTGCTCTTTCCAGAGTAAAAAGCCTAGATAGCCTTACTCTGGGCGGGCTTAATCGTATGGCTCTACAAATGCATAGCGAGGCTTTTTTGTTAGACGAAAAACTACGTAATAAATCTTCAAAGGACATCAAAAGACTAGGACATTTAGAAAATGAATATCTGGAAAATTCAGCTAATCGAAATAAAAAACAAGAAAAAAGAAAAACAAACGCAGCGGTTTCTTGGCAGGCAAAATTAGAAAAAATGAGACAAAGTTATCCTAATGCCTATAAGCCATGGAGAGATATTGAAGACAAAACATTGCTTGATTCTTGGGAGAGCGATAAATCTTTGAAAGAATTATCAAAAAAATTAGGTCGACACGAAGGAAGTATTCGCTTCAGATTAAAAAAACATTTAGGAGAAAACCTCTTTAACTAACACCTCACAAATGTAACGATCGTTACATTTGTGAGGAAAGATACAGTTGCAATGTTTGTCTGGCACTCAACGGTCTAAAGTGCTAGAATAGAGAGTACAATGATTGATATATTAGATAAAATCGTATCTTTGTTTATAGAAATGTTTTCAAGGAAGAAATAGTAAATGGCAAAACGAGATTATTATGAAGTACTTGGTATAGCTAAAGGCGCTTCAGACGATGAGATAAAGAAGGCCTTTCGTCGCAAGGCAGTAGAGTTGCATCCAGATAAAGAAGGCGGTGACGAGACCAAATTCAAAGAAGTAAACGAAGCTTATGAAGTCCTAAAGGATAGCGCCAAACGGCAACGTTACGATCAGTTTGGTCATGCCGGTGTTGGTGGTAGTGCTGGTTCTGGAGGCAATCCGTTTGCAGGTTTTGGCGGTCAAGCACAAAGCGTTAATTTTGACTTTGGTGATCTAGGTGGTCTGGGTGATATTTTTGGTAGCTTTTTTGGCGGTGGCGCCAATCAGCAAAGAAGTAATCAGCCAAACAGAGGGCGTGATGTTGAAATGGAGCTTGGTCTTGATTTTGAGGAAGCTGTTTTTGGTGTTGAAACGGAGGTTAAACTTAATCTGAACGATGTATGTGATCACTGCAAAGGAAAGACGGTTGAACCAGGCTTTGAGCTCAAAACATGTGAAATTTGTAAAGGATCTGGCCAAGAAATAAGAGTTGCTCAAACTATTTTTGGCAACATCCAGCAAGCCACAGTTTGTCGAACTTGCAAAGGAAAAGGTAAAATCCCGGAGAAAAAATGTAGTGATTGTAATGCCACAGGAGTTCAGAGAAAAGACAAAAATATCAAAATTAAGGTCCCTGCCGGCATAGACGACGGAGCGACTATAAGATTGCGAGAATACGGAGAATCAATTGCTAACGGCAGTAAAGGAGATCTGTATGTTCATATCAAAGTTGCCCCTCATAAACATTTCACTAGAGAAGGTGAGTTGATTTTAAGCAAAGTGCATGTTTCTATGATTGATGCAACTTTAGGTGCAGAAATAACCGTAGAAACAGTAGATGGTCCTGTAACTATGAAAGTCCCAGCTGGTACTCAGAGCGGAACAGATTTTAAGCTATCAGGTCATGGCGTTCCAAACCTAAGATCAGCTAACAGGGGGTCTCACATCGTGACAATCAATGTCGATACTCCGACTAAGTTAAACAAAGAACAGAGAGAACTTCTAGAAAAATTCAAAAACACTGATAAAAAGGGTTGGTTTAAATAAAAAACACTATCTAGTTTAATTTATCTTTTTTATTTGAAAGTACTAGCTAAATAATTGTCACTTGAGATTTGAACTAATCCTATATATCATAG
>Ga0224722_1002122_pt1 | contig 10643 bp, 5 predicted proteins | sample Balambano_FR1_Me_FD_161646 | JGI IMG/M metagenome (GOLD analysis project Ga0224722, IMG submission 161646) | Freshwater sediment microbial communities from Lake Towuti, South Sulawesi, Indonesia - Balambano_FR1_MetaG | ecosystem: Environmental > Aquatic > Freshwater > Lake > Sediment | place...
ATCCTTTTCAAGATCATACTCAAATTCGACGGTCATATCTTCGGTAATTTTAGTAGTTTCTTCCTGCAATTTACGCAATCCCGATAAAATATTCAACTGCCGGATAAATTTTTGTAACTCCAATTTCCCCGCTACAATCTGCTCCAAACGGTTCACAATTTGCAGAATGACCTTTTCGGGTGCTTCCCCATGGAAGTCGCCCAGAATTGCCAATAGAATTTCCTCCGGTACATCCGACCATACCAAATTTTCATAACGGTATTCTTGAATATTCCACAACTCAAAACCCGTAATGTGTTGTTGTTCCGGCAGTTGGGTTTGCATTGTCACAGGCTGATTGCCCAGGTAAATCAAAAACTGACGCACAGGCAGTTGATACTTTCGCTGCAGAATAGCTTTGTACTCCGCCTGGCGGTAGCGCATCTCTGCGTCGTTGGTAGATTGAAATTCCAGATGTAAAATGAATTTTTCCGAGCGGTCGGTTTCTATAATGCGCACAAAATCCGGCTCGCGCTCCAGGGTGCGTTGTAATTTGTCCGGCAGCAGTTCGGCTCGGATGATTTTAAAACCCAGCCATTTCTGCGCAATCGGCAGGAATAAATCCTCCAGATTTTCTTTCAGAATTTTATCAAAAAACTTTGTCTCTTTGTTTGCCATTCGTCAAAGATAATAATTTTTTATCAGGTCTTTTTCAGGTCTCCTGCGAAAGACCCGAAAATCGTATTTCTTTGAAAATCAACACAATATAGTCTTTTGATGACTTTTTGCACCCGCCAAAAAATTGGTGATACGCGGCACTGTTTTTATATTTGACGACGGCTTTTTGCAAGTCGCTCACTTCTTATTTTAAAACTGAACGGAGTAGTTTATGAAATTAAAACCTAACCATTTCTCCCAATGGTGTGTCGTGCTATTGGCGGTCTTTAGCTGCCAAATATTATTTGCCCAGCGCACCGTCAGCGGTACTGTCACCGATGCTCAAACCAATGAACCGCTTATCAGCGCGAATATTTTGGTAGTGGGTACCAGCTTGGGTACTACAACTGACATTGACGGCAATTTCACCCTCGAAGTGCCGGTAGGCAGCACCCAACTCGACGTTTCTTACACCGGCTACACCACGCAACGGGTAAACTTAGACGCTTCTAACACCGTGACGGTACGCCTCGAAGCCGGTGCCGCCCTACAGGAAGTGGTTGTAATCGGCTACGGCACCACTCGCAAAAGCGACGCAACGGGCGCGGTAAATGCCGTGTCCAGCAAGGATTTCAACCGGGGCGCGATTGTGTCGCCCGACCAACTCGTGGCGGGCAAGGTAGCCGGGGTACAAATCACCACCAACAGCGGCGAACCCGGCGGGCAAACCTCGGTGCGCATTCGCGGGGGTACTTCCGTAAACGCAAGCAACGAACCCTTGTACGTCATTGACGGGATGCCGATTGATAATCAGGCGTTTAGCGGTCGAAATCCACTCAATTTTTTGAATCCGAATGACATTGAAACGTTTACCGTTTTGAAAGACGCTTCCGCTACGGCGATTTACGGTTCCAGAGGTGCCAACGGCGTGATCATTATTACTACCAAAAAAGGCAAAGCAGGTGATGCCGGTCGGCTCACCTACGACGGTTATTACACGACAGCGACCTTGTCAAAAGAGCCCAATATTCTATCGGCACAAGATTTTAGAAATGTGGTGACTTTCGTAGCTCCGAATCGCCTAGAGGAACTCGGCGACAGCAACACCAACTGGTTTGACGAAGTGACCCAAACCGCCACCGGACAAAGCCACAACCTGAGTTTCAGCGGCGGCGGCGAAACGGCGGGCTACCGCTTGTCGCTGGGCTACCAGGATTTGCAGGGCGTAATTCGCGCATCCGCTACCGAGCGCACGAGTTTTGCGTTTAATTACAACCAGGCTTTGTTTGATAAAAAGTTAAATATCAGCGCAAACTTGAGAGGTGCCTTCACCCGCGACCAGTACGACCCCGGCGTGGTGGGCAACGCTTCCAGTTTCGACCCCACGCAAGCGGTGTATGACCCAACAAATAGCAAATTCGGCGGTTATTTCGAGTATGGGGTGACGCTTTCTCCGCGCAATCCGGTTTCCGCTATTGAACAGATAGAAGACAATGGCAAGAGTTTCCGTAGCCTGGGTAATATTGAACTCGATTATAAACTGGATTTCATCCCCGGTTTGAGTGCCAAAGTGAATCTGGGTTTTGATATCAACAACGGGCAACGCACGGCTTTCCGACCCACGACTTTTGTAAACAAGCAGGTAGCCGATTTTGACGGCGAGGTGACCATTGCCAATTTCACCCGCACCAACGCATTGGTAGATGCTTATTTGAATTACAACCGCACCTTTGGCGACAACCACCGCGTGGACCTCACGGGCGGTTATTCCTACCAGGATGTTCGCAATGAGTTTCCGTTCCTGCGCGGCTTTGACTTGTCGAGCAATATTTTCCGCACCAATAGCATACCGGCAACACAGTTTCAAGCCACCAATTTTGTGGATATCAACCGGTTGATTTCGTTCTTCGGCAGAGCCAATTACGCCTTTCATGACAAATATTTGCTCACCGTGACGGTGCGCCGCGACGGTTCGAGCCGCTTTTCCGAAAACAACAAGTGGGGTACCTTCCCTTCGGCGGCGTTTGGCTGGCGTATTTTGGAGGAGGGTTTTGCCGACGCTTGGGGCAACACCTTGTCCGATTTGAAACTCCGCCTCGGCTATGGCATCACGGGTAATCAGGACATCGGCAACTTCCGCTACCTGCCCACCTACACCTTCGGCGACTCCAGAGCGCAGTACCAGTTTGGCAATACTTTTGTAACCACGGCGCGCCCGAACGGCTACGATTCCAACCTGAAATGGGAAGAAACGGCTTCTTACAACATTGGTTTGGACTTTGGATTTCTGAAAGGCAGAGTCAACGGTACGGTGGATGTATATTACAAAAAAACGGAAGATTTGCTCTTTACCGTGAACGTGCCGGCTGGTACCAACCTGACCGACCGCGTGCTGACCAATATTGGCTCGGTAGAAAACCGGGGCGTGGAATTGACTCTGAACGCGATTGTGATTGACCAACCGGATTTCAACTGGAATGTGTCGTTCAATGCAGCGCGCAACGTCAACCAGATTCTGTCCACCGACCGCGTAAGTACCGACATTCTCACGGGCGGCATCGCAGGCGGCGTGGGTAATCAGGTGCAAATTTTGCGCGTGGGCGAACCCATCAATTCCTTTTTTGTATTTGAACACAAACGCGACGAAAACGGCAACCCCTTGCGCGATGGCATAGACCACAACGACGACGGTAAAACCGACCTGGCGGATTTGTACGTAGATGCTAACAACGACGGTATTGTAAACGACCTCGACAAACGCCCACTCGAACAACCCGCACCTGACATTGTATTGGGGATCAGTTCTCAACTGAATTTCAAAGGTTTTGACCTGAGTTTCACCTTGCGCGGCAGCACGGGCAACTATGTCTATAACAACAATGCTTCCAACAACGGCTATTTTGGTCGGCTGGCAGAGCGTCCGAATTTTTTGAACAATTTGAACACTTCGGCACTCGTTACGCAGTTTAATAACCCGCAATATTTTTCCGATTATTACATCGAAGATGCTTCGTTTTTACGTATGGATAACATCACGTTGGGTTATGCCCTGCCGACCATTGGCAAAAGAACGAGCGTGCGGGTGTACGCTACGGCGCAAAACCTGTTTGTATGGACAAACTATACCGGATTAGACCCGGAAGTGGGCGGCGGCATTGACAACAATCCGTATCCGCGCGCGCGGGGCTTTATTTTTGGAGCGAGTCTGGGGTTGTAGAGGGTAGAGGGACGAGGGTAGAGGGACGCAGTTTGCAAAAAGACAACCCATCTGCCAAAATTAATATACTTTATGGAGGTTAGAAAGACGGGCGTAAAGGGATACGGCTTATAAAAGGATAACGAATCCGCCGAAATCAATCCTTATATCCTCTACTCTCTACCCTCTTCAAAACTTATCAATCATGAAAAATATCATAAATCTCTTTTCCATTTTCTTTCTGGTGTTGATTTCGAGTTGCACCGACCTGGATTTGCAGCCGCTCAGCATCACCACGCCCAGTGTGTTGTTCAACGACGAATCGGCGTACAAAGCCTTCATCGCCAGAGTGTATGCGGGTTTAGCGGTCACCGGGCAGCAAGGTCCTTCCGGCAACGGCGATATTTCCAGCCTGGATGAGGGTTTTTCCAACTACCTGCGTCAATATTGGCAATTTCAGGAACTGACCACCGACGAAGCCGTCATCGCCTGGAATGACGAGGGTTTGCCCGATTTGCACAATCACACCTGGACTTCCGCCAACCAGTTTGTGCGCGCCATTTACTACCGCATTTTTTATCAGGTTTCGATTGCCAATGAGTTCCTGCGAGAGTCCACGCAAGCCAAATTGGATGAGCGTAAAGTGGCCGCCACCACCCAAGCCGAGGTGCAGGCGTACCGCGCCGAAGCCCGTTTTTTGCGTGCCTTGAGCTATTGGCACGGCATTGATTTGTTTGGCAATATTCCGTTTTACACCGAAGAACTGGGCGTGGGTTCGCAAGCACCCACCCAGGCTGATCGCGCCACGGTTTTCGCCTTTATTGAAAAAGAACTCGCAGAAATAGAAGGGCAGATGCGCGCACCCGGCACCAACGAATACGGCAGAGCCGACCGCGCCGCCGTGTGGATGTTGCAAGCCAAATTATATTTGAACGCCGAAGTTTACACCGGCAAAGCCGAGTACGGCAAGTGCGTAGAGGCTTGTAAGAAAGTGATTGATTCGGGGGTTTATACCTTGCAAGACAACTACCGCCACTTGTTTATGACCGACAACAACACCTCTAAAGAACTCATCTGGTCCATTCCGTTTGATGGACTGCGTACACAGACTTGGGGCGGCATGACCTACCTGGCGCACGCACCCGTGGGCGGCAGCATGAATCCGGCGGAGTACGGCATCAACGGCGGGTGGTTTGGCTTGCGTACCACCAAAGCACTGGTAGATTTGTTCCCCGATGCCGAGGGCAAAGTGGACGAACGCGCTCTGTTCTACACGCAAGGTCAATCCAAAGAAATCAATGCAATCGGCACGTTTACCGATGGGTATGCGATTCCAAAATATGTGAATGTCTCTTCGGATGGCGTGCCGGGTGCGGATTTGAACCATCCGGATACCGACTACCCGATGTTTCGGCTGGCAGATGCCTACCTGATGTATGCCGAAGCGGTGCTGCGGGGTGGCACAGGCGGCGACCGGGCAACGGCACTGGCTTATATCAATCAGTTGCGTACCAGAGCTTATAACAACAGCACCGGCAACATCACCGACACACAGTTGACCCTGGATTTTATTCTCAACGAACGTGGACGCGAATTGTACTGGGAAGCCCACCGCCGCACGGATTTGATTCGCTACAAACGCTTCACCGAGGGCGGCATCTGGCCCTGGAAAGGCGGCATACGCGAGGGTAGAACCACGGAAACTTTCCGCAATGTGCTACCGATTCCATCGTCTGAGATTTTAGCAAATCCAAATTTGAAACAGAATTCCGGGTATTAAAGCAGGCAGTTGGCGGTGGGCAGTTTGCAACTGCCCAATATCCAACATTCAACATCCAATATCTAAAGTCTAATATCTTAAAAAATGAAAAATAGTATAAAATTCCTAACCATTCTTCTCCTCAGCGTCGGGCTATTCTCCTGTACGCCGGAGGAAATCAACGTGGCGGAACTGACCAACTTCCCGCCGGGCATCCTGAGCATCTCTCCCGCCGATAACAGCCGGGTGGATGCGGGTGATTTCGACGTGGTCGGCAAATTTATTTCCGGCAGCATTTCCACCTTGTCTTCGGCAACCATCAAGTTGAAAGACGCGACGGGCAAGGAATTGGCAACCGCCACCAAAGCCATCAACGGCACTTCTGATTCACTGGTCATCAAAGGCAGCACTTTCAACGCCGACCAACTGCCGCTCGGCAATTACACCATCGAAATCAGCGTGACCGACAAAGGCGGCAAAACACAGACCAAAACCACCAAGTTTGAAATTTACAACCTCCCGGCGGTGGGTATCATCGGCTCGGCGACTGCCAAAGGCTGGGATGCCGATACCGACATGAATCACATTGGCAATGGCGTGTTTGAACTCGTGATTGAATTGAAGGCGGGGGAGGCGAAATTCCGCGCCGACGATGCCTGGACGGTCAACTGGGGTGGCGATGGCTTCCCTTCCGGGGTAGGCACGCAGGATGGTCCTAACATCAAAGTAACTGCCGGTACCTGGCGCGTGCGCTTCGAACCCGGCACGGGCGCATACAGCTTCACTCCGGCAGTCACGTTTGCTTCCAATGCAAAAGAATTGTACCTGCTCGGTACATTCAACAATTACGAAGGCAGCCAGTACAAATTCAACCTGGTGGCGAATAATACCTGGGTTTTAGAACAAGTGCAACTGAAACCCAGCGATAAGTTCAAATTTGCAGAGGGTCCGTCCTTCATGGGTCGCAATTGGGGTGATTCTAACAAAGACGGCAAAGCCGAAGAATTTGGTGCGAACATCACCTTCGGCGAACTGGCGGCGAACAAAGGCGAGGCATTTTATAAAATCACGTTCAACGACCGCTCGTTGTTGTACACCATTGAATTCGTGAAATTCCCGTCCATCGGCATCATCGGCGACGCCACGCCCGGCGGCTGGGATCGCGACACGGATTTGAAAGACAACGGCGACGGCACGTTTAGCGGGTTGATTACTTTGAAAGACGGCGAGGCGAAGTTCCGTGCCAATGACTCCTGGGATACCAACTGGGGCGGCACCGACTTTCCCAAAGGCATTGGTACCCAAAATGGTCCGAACATCAAAGTCAAAGCAGGTACGTACAACGTGGTGTTCAAACCCAGCACCGGCGAGTACGAATTTAAAGTGGGCATCAGTTCGCTGGGCATCATCGGCTCGGCTACGCCCGGTGGCTGGGACCGCGACACCGACCTCACCCGCAACGACGACGGCACCTACTCGGGCATCCTGGGTTTGCAAGAGGGCGAGGCTAAATTCCGTATCAACGATGCCTGGGACACCAACTGGGGCGCTGCTACCTTCCCAACAGGCACCGGCACGCAGGGCGGACCCAACATCAAAGTAACGGCGGGCTTGTACCTCATCACCTTCAATCCGGCTACCGGCTCCTACAGCTTCACGCCTGCCACCATCGGCATCATCGGCGATGCCACCCCCGGCGGCTGGGATCGGGATACCGACATGACGGTGGATGCCATGAATCCGGCGATCGTGCGACTAACCCTGGATTTGAAAGCAGGCGAAGCCAAATTCCGCGCCAACGATGACTGGAAATTCAACTGGGGTGCAACGGGCTTCCCAACAGGAACGGGTACGCCCGGCGGACCGAACATTCCGATTACTGCCGGACGTTACACTGTGACGCTCAATGTGAATACCGGAGCTTACTCATTTCAGTAATAAAATCTTGATTCATACATCCACACAAGGGACTACGCTATTTTCGGATAGAATAGTCCCTTCTTTGTATCTTCACCGCATAAGATTTGCCAAATTTTTAAAATTTGGTAAATCTGTGAGTCAATCATAAATAATGATTTATCTAAACCTTTCTTGATATCTTTAAATTATTAAAGCTGTTCAAAAATAAAAATTGTAACCAGAGATTTACTAAATCAGAGATTTACTAAATCTGGAAGATTTAGCAAATCTATTCTAAACAGTAATTCGTATGCAACAAACAAGAAATATTTCAATGCTGCTGCCTGTTTTATTTTGCTTTTGCAATGGAATGATATTTGCACAAAAAACACCCGTGATCCAGCGCCTGGAACCCGCGTTCTGGTGGGCAGGTATGCAGAATCCGCGTTTGCAATTGTTGATCTATGGTGCGAATATTGCTAATTCACAACCGGTTGTTACGAATCAAAATGTAATAATCGAACAAGTTGTTAAAGTAAAAAGCCCGAATTATTTATTTATAGATTTGTTTTTTAAAGAAAATACTAAAACCACTGCGTTTGATATTGATTTTCAGAAAGACAATAAATCCATTGCAAAATATAATTATCGCTTGTTGGCGCGGGATCAAGGCTCGGCACAGCGCAAGGGTTTTGATAATTCGGATGTCATGTATTTAATCACGCCAGATCGTTTTGTAAATGGCAATTCGGGCAATGATAATCTGGCGGGCTTGTCCGAAAAAATTAATCGCAGCTTTGAAGGCGGGCGGCACGGCGGCGACATTGCGGGCATTATCAACAGTTTGGATTACATCAAAGACCTGGGTTTTACCGCCGTTTGGTTGAATCCGGTGTTGGAAAACAACCAGCCCACCTATTCTTATCACGGTTACAGCATCACCGATTTTTACAAAGTGGATCCGCGTTACGGTTCGAATGAAGAGTATGCCAAAATGAGTCAAGTCGCCCGACAAAAAGGCGTGAAGCTCATCATGGACATGATCGTGAATCACTGCGGCTCCGAACACTGGTGGATGAAGGATGTACCGACGGCGGATTGGATCAATTATGACAACAAATTTGTACAAACCAATCATAAAAAAACCGCCACACAAGACCCCTACGTGTCGCAAGTGGATCAACGGCAGTTCGTGGACGGCTGGTTCGTGGAAACCATGCCCGACCTCAATCAACGCAACCCGCTGATGGCGAAATACCTGATTCAAAACAGCATCTGGTGGATCGAATACGCCGGGCTGGCGGGCATTCGTATGGACACGTATCCGTACCCGGACAAGGATTTTATGACCGACTGGACGTGTCAGATTATGGCGGAGTACCCCAATTTCAACATCGTTGGCGAGGAGTGGCACGAGAATCCGGCAGTCGTTGCATTTTGGCAACGCGGCAAGCAGAATCCGAACGGCTACACGTCTTGTCTGCCCAGCGTGATGGACTTTCCCTTACAAAGCGCCCTCTGGAGAGCCACTGACCCGAAGTCGGGCGAAGGTGCCTGGAATGCCGTGTACGAAATGCTCGCCAATGATTTTCAATACGCCGATCCTTACAATCTGGTCATCTTCCCCGACAATCACGATATGGATCGCTTTTACACCCAGGTGGGCGAAGACCTGGATTTGTTCAAACTCGGCTTGACGTACATCCTCACCACGCGCGGCGTGCCGCAACTCTACTACGGCACCGAACTGCTGCTGACCAACACGCCCCACCGGGGCGACCACGGCTTCATCCGCGCCGATTTTCCCGGCGGCTGGCAGGGCGACGCGGCGAATGCCTTCACGGGTGCGGGCATCACCGCGCAGCAAAAAGAAGCATCGGCGTTTGTAAAAAAACTGCTCACCTGGCGCAAAAGCGCGTCGGTCATTCACACCGGCAAGTTGAAACACTTCATTCCCGAAAACGGCGTGTATGTGTATTTTCGGTATAATGACAATCAGAATGTAATGATTGTACTGAATAAAAGTAATGAAACGAAAAATCTGAACTTGTCGCGTTTTGCGGAAGCCATTGGTAATTCCAAAAGTGGAAAAGATATTTTGACGGATAAGACCATTTCATTGGGTGCGAATCTGAGTGTGACGGGGAAGACAGGGATGGTGGTGGTGCTGGAATGATGAAGTATTGGAGTATTGGCTGAAAAAGCGTCCGACGGCTCCAGCCGTCGGACGCTTTTGCTCACTTCTGTCGAAAACTCTCCCCAATAAAATTCAGGGCATCCGTAATGCCCGTGCGCCAGTACGTCCAGGTGTGGGCACCCTCGCGTACGCGGAACTCGTGCGGCACGCCTTTGCGCGTGAGAGCAATCTTGAGCAGGCAGTTGCCGTTGATGAGGAAGTCGTCGTCGCCACAATCAATCCAGTAGCGCACTTTGCCCAGTTCTTCCTTCGACTTGGTTTCCACGATTTTCAACGGTGAATTGTTGTAATAAGCAGGTGTGAGCCGGTCTTTGCCGGTTAGATTTTTGCCAAACAAAGGCGCAAAGACCCGATTCCAGTTTTCGGCAGGCATTCCCACCATATCTTCATCGGCTATGACGGCGGCACTCAAGGGGGCGGCAGCAGCGAATAAATCCGGGTATTTCAAGGCATAAATCAGCGTACCGTAGCCGCCCATGGATAAGCCGGCGATGCCCCGATACCGCTTCTGAGTTTTAATCCGATACGTTTTTTCGATGGCAGGCATAAATTCTTTAATAAAAAAGTCTTCGTATTTAGTAGTCCCATCATAAGAATTGATGTAAAAACTCGCCGCGCCGTCGGGCATCACAATAATCATCGGCGGGATGTCACCGCTGGCAATGGCTTGGTCGGCGTAGCGATTGACCTCCCCGAATTGTACCCAACCCGTATCGTCATCGCCCAGGCCATGCAGCAAGTACACCACCGGGTACGTGCGCTCGGAAGTAGCGTAGTCAGCCGGAAGATAGATGTTGTAACGCACGTCTCTGCCGAGCAGCGCACTTTTCACGGTTTTGCCTTCGAGTACTTTGCCGGTGGACTGGGCACAGGCGGCGAGGGTGAAGAGCAGGCAGAAAATTGTAATAAAAAGTTTCATATTTGAATAAATTAGATTGTTGTATAATTAAGAATCA
>Ga0224722_1002123_pt1 | contig 10642 bp, 8 predicted proteins | sample Balambano_FR1_Me_FD_161646 | JGI IMG/M metagenome (GOLD analysis project Ga0224722, IMG submission 161646) | Freshwater sediment microbial communities from Lake Towuti, South Sulawesi, Indonesia - Balambano_FR1_MetaG | ecosystem: Environmental > Aquatic > Freshwater > Lake > Sediment | place...
GTCGTGGATTGGGATTCGCTTCAAGTTTGATGTGCGGGAGTTGGAGGGGAATAAGGTTTTAGCAAAGACACTGGATAACATCTTCTTCCAACGGGCAACGGGTTTTATCGGACACCCCGACGAGACCAACTACACGATGGAAGCCGATGTGATGACCGATGGCAACCGACGCACCTTAGGTATTATCGGTATTATCAATCAACGATATTTAATTACGCTGGTTGGTAATTCGCAGGAACTCGAAATCTCCTCCAATGTGGAACGAATCAAAGTCGGTGTCCCCTTTGAGATAAAACCGAAGGTGTGGTATCACCTCAAAACACGGGTGGACGTGGCGCAGGACGGTTCCGGGGTGGTACGTGCAAAAGCATGGAAAAAAGGCGACCCCGAACCCGAAAAATGGACATTGGAAGTACCGCACAAGGTGGCGCACCGCAAGGGGGCACCGGGTCTTTTCGGATTCTCTCCGCAAAGTCTGTTCCGGGTCTATATTGACAATGTGAAGGTGACTCCGAATCAATAATCCGTGTTGCGGTGGTTTGTACCGGAGGTTGAAACCTCCGGCTACATTCTTTAAGCCTGCACCGCCCCGGTGAGGGGTGAACCGCAGGCTAATCAGGATACTCGCCTCGCGAAATACAGTGACAGGATTCCTTAGTCCCCGGAGGGGGACTTAAAGATAGTAGCCGGGACTTCAGTCCACGGCTAACCGGATGATTTTAACCTCCGGTTACACCAAATGGTAGCATAAAACCTTAGCGACAGCAGGTAAAAGCAACGCAAACACCAAAGAATGGGGAACGGTAGAGGTAGGTATGGCAGATGTCCAAAACCACGTCAGTCTTCATCTTGTTTGGGCAACCTATGACCGCCTACCAATAATAACACCAGAAGTACAAAAAGTAGTTGTTCACAGCATACGGTCTAGTGGAGAGGAGTTGCGTTGTCCCGTTATTGCAGTGGGAGGTGTCGAAGACCATATTCACGTCTTGGTACACTTTGCAACAACGATAACGATAGCAAGACTGGTTCAGGAATTCAAAGGTTGTTCCGCACGAGTGGCAAACTTACAGTTTCCCGACCATCTGTTAAAATGGCAGGGAGGGTATGGGGTTTTCCCTGTTACCCCTGCCCAAAAAATACGAGTTGTACAGTATATTCAAAATCAATACGACCACCATCATGGGGGCGAATTGATACCCATGTTGGAAGGCACACTTCCTCTGGGAAGTAATCGGAGAGGAACTTCAGAGGAACTCTCGTAAATTGTCCGTGTTGCGGTGGTTTGTACCGGAGGTTGAAACCTCCGGCTACACTCTTTAAGTCCCCCTCCGGGGACTAGGAAACTTCAGCTTAATTAGCCTGCGGTTCACCCCTCACCGGGGCGGTGCAGGCTTAGAAAATGTAGCCGGGACTTCCGTCCACGGTTACATTCTGGTTACACAAACCACGGCAACACGATACAAAAACATGGAAGATAGTGAAGGTAGTGAAGGTAGTGTAGATAATCATGAAACGAAGAGAACTTAATTTAGCGATAGCCGTCGGGTTAGCCCTCTGTGCCACCCCTCTCCTCGTGCAAGCTGGGGACTGGCCCTTCTGGGGGGGTGGGGCATCTCGGAACATGGTTTCCCCCGAAAAAGGGGTTGCCGAATCATGGGAACCGGGACGCTACAAAGGTAGCACCGAAGAGATTGATATGGCAACCACCAAAAATGTTAAGTGGATTGCCAAACTCGGTTCACAAACCTATGGAAACCCTACGATTGCACAGGGGCGTGTCTTTTTGGGAACCAACAACGAAACGTCGCGCAACCCCAAACTTACCGGGGATAGAGCGGTTCTTCTTTGCTTGGAGGAAAAGACAGGCGAGATGAAGTGGCAGTTAGCCATCCCTAAGTTGGGAACGGGCAAAGTATCGGACTGGGAGTTCTTAGGTTTATGCTCGTCGCCCGCCGTTGAAGGAGATAAGGTCTATATCGTTACCAATCGTTGCGAGGTCATGTGTCTGGACATCAACGGTATGGCGAACGGCAATGATGGACCGTTCCAAGACGAAGGGAAGTACCTGACGGATAAGGGGCAACAACCGTACACCGCCGGTCCCACGGATGCAGATATTCTCTGGAAGTTTGAGATGCGCGAAGAGCTTGGTGTCTTTCCGCATAATATTACAAACTGTGGTCCTCTTATTGTGGGTGATAAGATTGTCGTCACCACCTCCAACGGTGTGGACTGGACACACACCAATATCCCTAACCCCCGCGCCCCTGCCTTGTGTGTGTTGGATAAAAACACCGGGAAACTGCTCGGCGAGGAAGATTCGGGGGTGTCCGCCAAAACGCTACACTCTAACTGGTCTTCGCCTGCCGGAGGCAAGGTCAATGGGCAGGATATGATTATCTTCGGAGGGGGAGATGGTATCTGCTACGGGTTGTCTACCGAGACCCGCGAAGAGGACGGCGTTAAGATTCTCAAAGAGGCATGGAAGTATGACTGTAACCCACCCGAATATCGTTTGAAGGACGGCAAACCGCTCAAGTATGCCACCTACGATGGACCGAGCGAAGTCATCGCTACCCCGGTTCTCCATAATAATCGTGTCTATGTCCCGATTGGGCAAGACCCGGAGCATGGCGAGGGTGTGGGGCAGTTAGTCTGTATTGATGCCACCAATGGAAAGCCGATTTGGACAACCAAAGAGATTGCTCGCTCCCTTTCTACCCCGTCTATTTTGGATGGCTTGGTCTTTGTCGGGGACTATAGCGGTTTTGTTCATTGCTTTGATGCCGAAACGGGCAAAAAATACTGGCAGTTTGACACCCAATCGCATATCTGGGGTTCGACACTCGTGGTGGATAATAAGGTCTATATCGGAACCGAAGATGGGGATGTGGTGATTCTGGCGGCAGACAAAACCCTAAAGGAAGTTGCTCGGATAGATATGCGTGCGCCTGTCTATTCGACTCCGGTGGTGGCAAATGGGATTCTCTACATCGGTACACCAACGCACCTCTATGCTATCGAAAAGCCAAGTGGTGCGACGGCAGTAGAGAGCGCAGTTCGTAAAGCCCTATCCCCATTTGTCAAACCAAGCATCACGCTCTCGGCGGCAGAGTGCGCTACTCGTGAAAAGAATCGCAAAGCATGGCGAGCCAAATTCCCGCCTCCCATTCGGTGCAACTCGCCGCACGCACACAATGCAATAAAGGCTGACCTGTAATGAAATGGCTTATGGTTGCCCTTGTCGTTGTTGTTATACTGCTCCACCACGACTTTTGGAACTGGACAGATAAGACACTCGTCTTCGGGGTACTCCCGGTAGGGCTTGCCTACCACGGGCTGTATTCGATTCTCGCATCAGTAACAATGGTATTACTGGTGCGTTTCCTCTGGCCCGCGCACTTAGAAGAAGAGGAAGAGAGACCCCCCGCTCCACACAGTATCTTGGAGGAGGGTGTCTAAAATGCTGCCTGCTATTATCGTCTTTGCCTACTTGGCAATAGTTCTCTATATCGGAATCTTCGCTTTCCGCAAAGGCAAAGAGTCCAATGAAGACTTCTTCTTAGCCAGCCGTCAGTTAGGACCGGCAGTCTTTCTGCTCTCCCTGTTCGGAACCAACATGACTGCGGTTGCCATCTTGGGAAGTTCTGGTATCGCCTATCAACGTGGTATCGGGATTTATGGGCTAATGGCTTCCGCTTCTGGCATCATCATTCCCCTGACCATCTTTATCATCGGGACACGTCTTTGGGCATTGGGCAAAAAGCACGGACACATGACCCAAGTGCAGTATTTGCGTGACCGGTGGGAGATGGGCGGTATCGGAACCTTCATCTTCACACTAACCGCCGTGATGCTGGTTCCCTATATCATTATTGGGGTGATGGGGGGTGGGGAAACTCTCGAAACAATCAGTGGGGGAGCCGTGCCGTATGCGGTAGGAGGGGCGATTGTCGGGATTGTGGTCTGTAGTTATGTCTTCTTTGGGGGGATGCGTGGTACGGCTTGGGTAAACACGTTCCAAACCGTATTGTTCCTCTGCTTCGGGGCGATTGCCTTTATCCTGATTGGGCGCAGTCTGGGAGGCTTCGACCAAATCATGCAGGGAATCGCCGCAGACCCGAAGACGGCTCCTCTGCTCTCGCGGGAACGAATCCCGCAACCCGAGTTCTTCAGTTATATGTTTATCCCCCTGTCATCTATCATGTTCCCGCACATCGCGATTATGTGTCTGACGGCGGAAAAGATAACGCACTTCAAGAAAACGGTCATTTTCTACCCCCTTTGTATCATGGCGATATGGCTTCCGTCGGTATACCTAGGGGTGGTGGCGGCTTCGCAGTACCCCGGTCTAAACCCCGGTCAGGCGAACGATGTCATTATCAAACTGCTCACCGATAACACCAATACGGTGGTGGCCGGGATTCTCGGAGCCGGGATTATGGCGTGTGTGATGGCATCCGATAGCCAAATTCTCGCTCTGAGTACCATGTTCACTGAGGACTTATTCGCGTACTATGGAGGACGAAAACGCTTCGGGGGGAAAGCTGAGGTCTGGGCAGGGCGAGCATTTATCGTGGTGATTGGGGTGGTTTCCTATATTATCGCTCTGCTTCTCAAAGATAAAGCGAATATCTTTGATGTGGCAATCCGCTTTGCCTTCACCGGGTTTGCCTCACTTGCCCCGGTAATGCTGGCAGCACTTTTCTGGAAACGTAGCACCAAGTGGGGGGCGTTCGCGGCGACCCTTTGGGTTTTAGTAACGATGTTGGGAACATGGTGGCTGACCGAGTTCTCCGCGCCCCTCGCTCCCACCAAGCCCGGACAACCCGATGTGCCGATTTTCCCGGAGTTAGGAAACCTTTTCCTGCGTGGACGGGTTAATGTAACGGTATTCGGATTTTTGCCGGTGATGCCCATGGTTATCGGTTCGGCGTTCTGGATGTGGCTTGTCTCCGTCCTAACCCCGCCACCGAGCCAAGCAACGATTGATAAATACTTCCCGCCGAAGTAACCAATCCAAAATAACCTTCGGACGGATTCTTTAGAAAGCGATTCTACCGATGTCTGTGGATACTGACCTGACTCCTGAAATGCGGCAAGCACAGGAACACGCCGCCGAGCAGTTAGATGCTCATGTCCGCGAAATTATCAACTGGCACTTCTCCCCGGAAACAGGGACACCCTTCTGGCTCGACTGGGCAAAGAAGAACGATTTTGACCCGATTGCTGAGGTCACGGCGTTTGCAGACATCACGAAGTTCCCGCACTTTCAGGATGAGTGGCTACGTGATGAACTGAACGAACGTTGGGTTCCGAAGGCATACGAAGGTCGCCCCTATTTCATCTTTGAAACGGGAGGGACGACGGGGATGCCTAAGCAACGTATCGGTTGGGAAGACCATAAGGTAGATTACGAGGAGTTCGGCGATGCGCTGGACGAAGAGTTCTTTCCCCGTGGCGCAAACTGGTTGATGCTCGGTCCCACCGGTCCCCGCCGGCTGCGCCTTGCTATTGAGCATCTGGCACACTACCGAGGCGGAGTCTGCTACCATGTAGACCTTGACCCGCGTTGGGTGAAGCGTCTCATCGCCGATAAGGATGCCGCTACTGCTAACAAGTACAAAGACCATGTGGTAGAGCAGGGAGCAACTATCCTGAAGAACCGCAAAGTCACCTGCCTCTTTACTACGCCTCTGTTGTTGGAGGCACTCGATAGCAAACTCAATGTCCCCGATGCGGGAATCAAAGGGGTTTTCTGTGGGGGAACTCAGATGAACCCGCAAACCGTCCGCTTCTTGGTTGAAGAGGTACTGGAGAACCGAGCGCAGTTTATCCCGACATATGGAAACACCCTGATGGGACTTGCTTGTAGCCGCCCGATTAACCCGGAGGATAACTGGAGTATTACCTACCATGCCCCCCAACCCCGCGCCGTTCTCCGGGTAGTAGACCCGAACGATACAGCGCGTACTGTGGACTATGGCACATGGGGGCGGGTCGAACTGACAACACTGACCAAAGAACTGTTTATGCCGCGCTTCCTCGAACGGGACGAAGCCATTCGCCGAGGTCCGTGGGGACGTTTCCCGTGGGACGGTGTGGGAGAGGTTCGCCCCTTCGGTGCGATGGAAAAGCAGACGATTGAAGGGGTGTACTAGGCAAATTTCTTCCCCTCTCCATGCTTGCATGGAGAGGGTGTAGGGGGAGAGACAAGAGGTTTCCCAAGTGGTAGGCAAGCATCTAACAATCGTGGTTGCACTCATACTCCTCTGTGCAGTATCCCGTGCGGACGCGCAGGAGTGGACACGTTTTCGCGGTCCGAACGGAACAGGGTTAGCAACCGCCAGAAACCTAACCGTTCCCCAATCTGAGAAAGACTTTGCTTGGCGTGTTGCCCTGCCCGGAACCGGACACTCCTCCCCCGTGCTATGGGGAAAACGACTCTTTGTGACCGCCGCAGACCGCAAGAAGCAACACCTGCTCTGCCTGAATGCCGACACCGGGAAAACTCTCTGGACACGCTCGCAGGACTATCGTGAGTACAGTCACCACCAGTTTAACACGGCGGCAAGTGCCACCCCCACCGTAGACCGAGAGCGGGTATATACCATCTGGGCGAACCCCGATGCGTTCACTGTGGTCGCATACACCCACGACGGGGCAGAGGTCTGGCGAAAAAATCTGGGAGTGTTTCCCTCACAGCACGGGGGCGCACCCTGCCCGATTGTGCAGGAAGGCTTGCTGATTTTTAGCCGCGAACCGGACGGTCAGAGTGGCGAACTCTACGCACTGGACACAAAAACAGGGGCGATACGCTGGAGGCGCGAGCGACCCGGACAGGATGCGCCGTACTCTGTCCCGATGGTCTACCAGCCCAAAGGAGGCACACCACAGATTCTCTTTGCGAATACCGCCAACGGAGTCACTGGGGTAGATGTCAAAACAGGCAAGGTGCTGTGGGAGACACCGGGATTGCTCCGACTGCGCTGTGTGGGTTCCCTCATTGAATCGGGAGGACTGATTTTTATTACATCGGGTAACGGAGGCGGGTCACGCTTAGCCGTTGCTCTACGTCCCAATGGAACTTCCCCACCCGAAATCGCCTATCGTTTAACACGAGGAACCTCCTATGTCCCCACCCCCATCGCCGTCGGAGAGTGGATTTTCTATTGGGGAGATGGTGGAATTGTAAACTGCACCAAACGGGAAACAGGGGAGACTGTCTGGCAGGAGCGAGCAGGAGGACGTTTCTTCGGTTCTCCTATCTTTGCTGACGGGAAACTTTGGGGAATGAGTACACAAGGCGAGCTTGTGGTGATTGAGGCAACAAACCGCTACAAACCTGTGGGACGATTGAATTTGGGCGAACCTGCCTACGCGACCCCGGCGGTTGCCAATGGAACTGTCTATCTTCGCACCGAAGGTCATTTGATTGCAGTACGCGGAAAACTGTAAAACAACGTTTCTGCACACCGATTTAGAAAGAATCATGAAAATGGCATTGCCGTATATCCCTGTCCTTCGTAAAGGGCAGGTCTATGATAGCCTGGAAACAGTCGAACTAAAAAGTGTTAAGAGTGGTGAACCCGTTGCCACCGTTGGTCAGGTAAACGCGGGAATCATTCGCCGCGACCTGCGAAAAGTCTCCCGTGAGGCACTGAGCGAGATTCCTGTTTCGCGTCTTTTGGAAATCACCGCAGAGGCGGGAAGGCTCTTCATGGAAGAGACACTTCCATTGGGGAACGGCGGAACACAAACTCCGCAAGAGTATATTGAATCGCTCTCGGCGACCAGTGGAATGCCGCACGCTTTAGTGCGCCGGAACATGGGCAAAGTGCATCAGGTCTTTACCGAAATGCCCACCATTCTTAAAGGGCTGACCCGTGGCATGGATTTAAGTGTGATTGACAAGGGCAGTGGGGAGCAAGCCGGAGTCCCCATCAGTTACTACGCCGTGACCGACACACTCGGTGTGGTGCTTCCCTCCAACTCTCCCGGAGTCAACTCCCTTTGGATGCCCAGTATTCCCCTGAAAGTTCCTGTCGTACTGAAGCCGGGACGCGAGGAACCCTGGACACCGTTCCGCATCGCCCAAGCGTTTATTGCCGCAGGTTGCCCCCCCGAAGCGTTCTCCTTCTACCCCACCACCCATGAGGGGAGCGCGGCAATAATGGAATCGTGCGGACGTGCGCTTATCTTCGGCGACCAAAGCACGGTAGAGCGGTATGCCAGCAATCCGGCGGTACAAGCCCACGGACCCGGTTGGAGCAAAGTCATTATTGGGGAGGACTGTATTGACGAATGGGAAGAGTTTGTGGAGGTGATTGTCGCCTCTATCGCAGAGAACGGAGGGCGCAGTTGTATCAATGCGTCGGCAGTGATTGTCCCACGCCATGCTGATAAAATCGCCGATGCGGTTGCCAAGAGACTTGCGGAAATCGAGCCTCGGGATGCACGGGACGAACACGCTACCCTTGCCGGTTTCGCCAACCCCAAAATGGCAGAGATGATGGACAGCACCATCGAGGAAGGACTAAAAACCGCCGGAGCCGAGGAGCGCACCGCAAAATATCGCAACGGTTCCCGCTTGGTGGAGCGTGACGGTAGTACCTACCTTCGCCCAACACTAGTGCAATGCGCTTCGTTTGAGCATCCGTTGGCAAACCGCGAATTCCTGTTCCCGTATGCCAGTTTCATCGAATCGCCACAAGGGGAAAGTCTGGAAAAGATGGGCTATTCGTTAGTCGTGACCGCCATCACCCGCGACGAAAAGTTCATCAACCAACTCTTGGCAAGCCCGCATATCGAACGGCTGAACATCGGACCCCTGCCTACCTCCCGCGTCCAGTGGGACCAACCGCACGAAGGCAACCTCTTCGAGTTCCTCTACCGTCGTCGCTCCATCCAATGGGCGAAGTAGAACGGATTGTAGAAATTGGGCGGAAAACTTCTGCCCAATTTCTTCAGATGGTACAATAATCTACCATGCCTGCCCTTTCACCAAGCAATGCGGAACGCGCTTTTCAAAGAGGGGTGGACTATCGCGCATTATCCATTAACTTTGAAGGTGAGTGGAACCAACCTGTTTATTGACTTGGGAGCGGAAAAGCTAATCGCTGCGGAAAAAGGAACAGAGAAATCCGCACCTACGGCGAGTTTGCTATCAAGTAGGGGGCGAAGATACCGCACGAAGGCAACCCGTTCAACTGCCTTTACCGTCACCAAACTGTCTTTTAGCACACAAAGATATATCTCAACTACGGTTCGCTGAGGAGGCGGGCGACGGCTTTTTGAAAGGTGGCATGGTCGCGCTCCCCCTCCCAACGGTAGCGGACACGACCTGATTTGTCTATCAGAACCGAAATTGGAACCTCATGGATGTCGCCGTAAGCGTGAAGAATTTCAGGGGTGGCTAATGCTTGACGATAGGTGATGCCTCGCGCAAGACACCAAGTTCGTAGACCGTTCGCTCCCTGTCGCTCCGATAGAGCAACACCGATAATGTCCAAACCCTGCGAACGATACTGTTTGTCCAGTTTGGCTAAGTCTCCCACCTCACCCACGCAGGGCGGACACCACGTTCCCCAGAAGTTGATAAGGGTGAGTTTGCCTCGTTGGTCGCTCAGACGAATTGGTTTACCATCTACATCGGGCAGTTGAAAGGGGGGAGCCGGGTCGCTTCGTTCGGGGTAGATGGGGGTGATAGTCGCCAGTTCTGGGGCAGACTTCCACTCTCCCTGCACCGTAGCCCACCAGTTTTGCCATCGCTCTGCCCCGGCACGCCGCTCTGCATGGGTTGCCATACCTCGGATACGCCACGGCTTCCCGGTCAATTTTACCAAGACAGTGGAAAGCGATGAGAGGACAACAATATCTTTGTCCTGAAGAGCCGCAATAAGGGCAGGAACAAGGGTTTTGTCAATCCCTTTATCTGGGTTGCGTATCATGGTCACCATCTGTGTGGCGGCACTGCGGCGTACCCAAAGGTCATCGTCCTGCAAGCCTGCCAACAGGAGAAGGCGACCTCGCTCCGGCGAGACCGCGTGAAGTGTCTCTAATGCCCGTTGTCGTACCGCAGAGGAGGAGTCACGAAAGGCTTTTTCCAGAAGCGGGATTGTATCAGGATTGGGACGTTGCCACACCTCTTCGATAGTGGCTAAGCGTGCGCCGGGGCTGGCATTGTCCATGTGAGTTGCTAAAAGGGCGGACTGCTTTTCGGGGCTGGTTTCCTCCATCATTCCGGCAAGCGCAATCGTTGCCTCCTCAAACCCTCGGTGCATACCGGGCTCTTGCTGTTTTTTGACATACCAAGCGGTAACACCACTTAGGGGAAAGAGAGCCAGTAGTAACAGTATAAGAATCTGGGTGCGTCGCGAAAAATCCGATACCGCGAATCGTGCCATTGCCTGTCCTACCTTTCTAAAACAAACACAGGGAGAGACCCCACTACAACTCTATCTCAGATAATACCGAGAAATGCGGAGAAATAGCGAACCCCAAAAAGAAATTTTCGGAACCACCCACCCGCACGGGGCAAGCCAAGCCCCCTTGCCCTTCCCTCAACCCTTCCCCTACAATACTCCTGTGAACGAGCGGCGACGAATTGACCTGTTATTAGTGGAGAAAGGCTTGGCAG
>Ga0224722_1002124_pt1 | contig 10641 bp, 7 predicted proteins | sample Balambano_FR1_Me_FD_161646 | JGI IMG/M metagenome (GOLD analysis project Ga0224722, IMG submission 161646) | Freshwater sediment microbial communities from Lake Towuti, South Sulawesi, Indonesia - Balambano_FR1_MetaG | ecosystem: Environmental > Aquatic > Freshwater > Lake > Sediment | place...
CATCAGGATCTGGCCTTTAAGTTCGGGTTGTTTATGGGCGGCGAAGAGGGCGCGCCAACCTACCTGGCCTCCGGTCGCTCCTTCCCGGTGCGCCAGTCGTTGAAAGAGTCCCAATATTTCTATGACGCCTTGCGCCCCTTCGAGCGCGCCGAAGTCCACCTGGAGGCGGCGCAGACTGTGCGCAACTGGCGCAATCCCGGTCAGGCCGCCGAGTGGGGACGGGTCTTCAGAGCGGCGATTGATGAGGTGATGCTGGGGCAGACCACGCCGGAAGAGGCGCTGGCCCGCGTCACCCCGGAGATGAATGAATTGCTGAAACTGCCGACGAGTTAATATCGTAGGGGCGAGGCAGTCGGGCAAGAGAGCTGTTTCATACCGAAAGATACTTCCCGACTGCCTCGCCCCTACCACGAATAGACAAACAGACGAAGAAGGCGCCAATGTCGATCACAAACGCTGCGCAGCTGGCCGGCCGGTCTAGCGTAGTGGCTCTCCGTCGCAGCCGCTTCCGCCGTCGCCAGGAGTTAGAAGGTCTGCTCTGCATTCTGCCCTGGCTCATCGGCTTTCTCTGCTTCAAATTTGGCCCGATGGTGGCTTCGCTCGTCATCGGGATGACGCAGTGGGATGCGCTGCAGCCGCCGCGCTGGGTCGGGCTGGAAAATTTCCAGACGATGTTCAGCGACCCGCGTTGGCACAATGCGCTCTACAATACCGCCTATCTCAGCTTTCTCTCCGTGCCGGCGCAACTGGCCGTGGCCTTTTTGTTTGCGCTGATGCTCAATGAAAAACTGCGGGCGATGCCGCTCTTTCGTACCATCTTCTACCTGCCCTCGCAGACCCCGCTCGTCGCTACGGCTTTTCTGTGGAACTGGATCTATCACCCCGATTTTGGGCTGGCGAATGTCCTGTTGAGTGCAGTGGGCCTCCCGACGCAAGACTGGCTCTTCGATCTGGACTTGGCTAAACCTTCACTCATCCTGATCACGCTCTGGTCGGGCATCGGTGTGCCGATGATCATCTTTCTGGCGGGTCTGCAAGGGGTGCCGCAATCGCTCTACGATGCGGCCTCGATCGACGGCGCAGGTGCCATCGCCCGCTTCCGCCATGTGACGCTCCCCATGGTCAGCCCAGTGATCTTTTTCAACCTGATCATCGGGATCATTGCCTCGTTTCAGGGCTTCTTTACCATTGTCTTCCTGACTACTGGGGGTGGCCCGGTCTATGCGACGCTGATCTATGTCGTCTACATCTATTTCCGCGCCTTCCAGGATTTCAAAATGGGCTATGCTGCGGCGCTGGCCTGGGTGCTGTTGCTGATCATCATGGCGATGACGGCCATTCAATTTCTCCTGGCCCGGCGCTGGGTCTACTATGAAGGGGGGGAACGCACATGAGTCAAGAGATAGCCGGGCGGGCCGTTACGGTTCCCAGGCCGCGTGTCGTGCGCCGATCAGCCCAGCCACAGGTGCGAGTGAAGTCCCTGATCCTGTACGCGCTCCTGATCTTGCTGTCGCTCCTCTATCTGCTGCCGTTGTATTGGATGATCTCGACCAGCCTAAAGCTAACCGGGAGTGAGATGGTGATCCCGCCGCAGTGGATCCCTGCCCCCATCGTTTGGAGCAACTATGCGGATGTCTTTACGCAAGTGCCGCTGCTGCTGTACATCCGCAACTCAGTGGTCATTGCGTTAACGGCCACGCTCTTTGGGGTGCTGACGGCGAGCCTGGCGGGCTACGGCTTTGCGCGCTTGCAATTCCCGGGGCGGAATTTCTTTTTTGGCTGTTGCATCGCCTCGCTGATGCTGCCCGAAATTGTCACGCTGATCCCAGAGTTCATCCTCTTCCGCCGCATCGGTTGGGTCAACTCCTTCTGGCCGCTGATCGTGCCGTGGAGCCTGGCGGGCAGCGCCTTTGCCGTCTTCCTCTTCCGCCAGTACTGTTTGACCATCCCGCTGGAACTGGATGAGGCGGCGCGGGTGGACGGCGCAGGCACCTTTCGCATCTGGTGGGCGATTATCTTGCCGCTCTCCAAGGCCGTGCTGGCAACGCTGGCGATCTTGAGCTTTACCCATCACTGGAATGAGTTTCTGCGCCCGCTGATCTATCTGGGCCGCCCGGAACTGCGCACGCTGGCAATCGGCTTGCGGGCCTTCCGGGGTGAATACCAACTGGCCTGGAACTACATGATGGCCGTCGCCCTGATCATGTTGATCCCGATCCTGGTGCTCTTCTTTCTTGCCCAACGCCAGTTTGTCCAGGGCATTGTGATGACAGGGATCAAGGGGTAAACGCATACGATGACCCAAGTGTTGGCGCCACTACACACGGTGTCGATTACGATACTCGCCAGGCGTCATACCGGTCTGTTGCCTAAACTTACGAATAAAGCTAGACACATTCACATAGCCGATCTTGTAAACAATCTGCCCAAGATTCTCATCACTTTCTTTTAGTAAGTGACTGGCCTGCTGTATACGCAGAAGTTCGACGTATTCTGACACCGTAATGCCAGTGTGCCTTTTGAAGATGCGCCGCAGGTACGTTGGTGTGATCGCAAAATGGGCGGCGACTGAGTAAATGGTAAATGTCGCCTCGCCATAGTGCTGCTCAATATACTCCTTCATACGAATTTCTAGAGAAGCTAGTGGTTGGGTTTCCCCAACCTCTATCGTGCGAACGACGGCGCGGCTGATCCGCAGCACTTCCTCAATTAGCCCGTCGATCGTCTCGAACTGAGTAAGGGCTACGATGTCGTAGTATTCCTCGCGCAAGTGCGGTCGCTCACGCTTGACTTGATAGATTTCTCTGATCAACAGATTGAGAATGTTGAAACACAGGCAGCGAACCAAATAGATAGGCGTATCCTCGCCTTTGATCTTCTCGGCAATCTCTTTCAGCGTTACCTCGATCCTATCCACATCCCACTGCTGCAGATACCACTCCAAGCTCTGCATGTGCTGTTCGGGGTACCACTGGACAATTGAATTCACAAAATCGATCTGGACAAAGTGTCTGACGCCATTCAAACCTTTGATCAGCAGATAATCTGCCGCAGTGCTGCTCTCAAAATAAGAGGTGGCAATGCCGCCGACATCCGCATAGCCACTGCCAATCCCCACTGCCATGTTGATTTCCCATTTCACACTCAGGTAGTGATAGAGAACCGTCAACTGCTCCTCAAGCAGAATCGCATCGGGTTGCTCAGTTTGTACAATGAGAATCAGTGTTTTGCCCCCCAAACGATAGCTACCGAACTCGACCAGCGCTGGGGGGAGTTTGGCCAGTAAATCATCAAACAGCGCGGTAATCGATAAAGTGGCGCTGCCCGCGCCCTGTTGAAAGACGAACTTGATGACCACAAAGCTACTGTGTGTCGAGCCAACCTGCGGCAGATCAAGCAGGTTGGCCAGCTCCTCCCTGTCGGCGATGGTCCCATTGAGCAATCTGATGATAAGGTGCTCCCGGACAATCGGTTGGGAAACCGCAACCTTCTGCCGCAACAGCAACGTTGTCTCTTCCATCCGCGTAATGGCCGTGCGGATGGTGTCTAACTCGGTCAACGGGCGTCCACTATTCAAACCCCGTGCAGCCACCTTGACCAACTCGCTGATTGGGTTGTAGTTAATATGCATGAGCCAGTAGATAATGACAAAACCGGCGCTCAACACCACTATCAACATATAAAGCATTTTGCGTTGAACATCTAACACTTTATCCATGACGACCGCAGAAGGAATGATAAAAATATAGGAGAGCGCTGTCCGAAGCGAAGCAGAGTGGACAACAACATATTCCTTATCTACCATGCGCACCATCTGGGTGCCGTCCGCCTCGGTATGGGCCAGGAGTGTACGAAAGGGTACAGAGTTCATGTATTCTTGCGGAGCAAGCGCCATGATCAGGTTGGCGTCTCGATCCACAATTAGCGCATTGAACTGGTCCTCATGTAGGGCGTTGCGCAACAATTGGCGAAAGACGGATTCCTTCAGCATAAAGAGCATTGTGCCATAAGGCGCTCGGCTATTGACCGGGAATGGCATCAGATAGGTAATCAGCCGTTCACTGGGCATGTTAGAGAAGGCCAAGTGTTCGGCCGGGCGCATAATGGGTGCCCGCAGTCCCCGCAAATCGGTGTAAAACGACGCACGATCCCAGCTCGGGAAGTGGTAAATATTATGCACAAAGGTGCTCAACGTGTATGAGCTTTGCGAGGAATAGAGGCGGTCCTGATTATGCAGATAAAGGATAATCTCGTGGGAGAGTTGGTTGACGGCTTCGTATTTCTTGAGTTCTTGTTTGAGCTGAAAGCCATTGGCTGGCAATTGAGTAATGTAGGGAGTTACGGAAATCTGCAGGGCGATGTTCTGGATTTCATCGAGCCGACTGTCTAGTTGGATACGCGTCTGAGTCACCGCATTGTAATAGCTCGTGATTTCCTCTTCCCGCAGGCTGTTGATAAAACTGGCGTAGAAATAGGCGTAAATGATAACAACAGGCAGCACCAATACGACGAGGTATGAGATCAGGTAGCGATAGAACAGACGCGACCACTCTTTCAACATGCTCGCCCCTCCTCGTTCTTCAGCAAAATGATAAGCTGGTTGTGGGCCGTGACGATACGACACTATATGCGCTTCACTAGGGTTTGTCAACTGCTGTTCAAAGCCCTGAAAAGGTAATGTTACTGGGAAGGACGATCACCGTAGGCGCGACTGGCGGCTCCCCTATAATGCCCCAAAATCATCTGCGTAAGCGCTGGTGCTCCAGCCAATACTGGTCATAAATGGGTGTGCGAAAACGAAACTTTGCTTATTAAATATGCTGATGGGGCACTCGACACGGCATGAAATGATCCACAAACGATACAAGTTTCTCTTTGGCATGGGCTGTCAAATCGCATGATTGACAGCCTATTATCATCTGGTTATAGTCGAAAGCGCTCCCACTATCTCGATCGGGCATGATTTTGTACACAACTCAGCTGGTAGTTACACATGCTCACCCAATCAAGGAGGATACCCATGAAGTTGTCATCGAAAGTAGAGCGTCGATTAACGATCCTGTTGGTTCTATTGCTGCTGGCCTCATCTCTCAGCGCTTGTGTCGCTACTGCGCCTGATTCACCGCCCGCGGTCAGTGACTCGGACGCCGCAGCGGATAGCCCGACGGAGATCACCTTCCCGCTGCCCGAAAAGACCACCTTGAGCGTCGCCGTTGCCAAATGGGGGCCGCATGGCTCGTTTGAAGAGATGGATGTGGTGCAGGACTGGGAAGCCAAGACCAATGTCCAACTGGATTGGACTGTGATCCCGGTGGAGACAAAAAACGAGAAAGTGCAGTTGATGTTTGCCACGGGCGACCTGCCCGATGTCTTCTTTGGCCTGCTCTCCAACCTGGACACGGTCAACTATGGTTCGCAAGGGCTGATCATCCCGCTCGAAGGTTTGATCGACAGCCACATGCCCAACTTGAAGGCGCTCTTTGAGCAACGACCAGAGCTAAAAGCGTCACTGACCGCCTCCGACGGCCATATCTACAGCTTTCCCAAAGTGGATGAGACCGAGGCTGAGGAGGTCTTGAATAAGGCCTATATCAACGCCGAGTGGCTAGACACATTGGGTCTGGAGATGCCAACTACCACAGAAGAATTTTATACCGTGCTGAAAGCCTTCAAAGAGGGCGACCCCAACGGCAATGGGCAGGCGGATGAGATCCCGTTTACGGCGTTGGGTAACTGGGGGCCGGAATTCAGCTTTGGCATCTATCCGCTCTTCCACGCCTTTGGCGTGCCGGACATGCCCAATCACATTGCTGTTCAGGACGGAAAAGTCATCTACGCCCCAACGCTGCCGGGTTATCGGGACGCAATGACTTTCTTCAACCGCCTCTACACCGAGGGGCTAGCTGACCAAGAACTCTTTACCCAAAGCTTTGCCCAGATGACGGCCAAGGGTAGCGTGGAGGAGGCGGTATACGGCAGTTTTGTCTCCTATCTGGATACAGTCACGCTTGGCGGGGCCAAAGACGAGGAGTATGTGGTGTTGCCACCGCTCAAAGGCCCAAATGGCGACCAGGGCTGGCCGCGCCTGCTGGGGCGTATGTACTTGCTCAATAACACCCAGATCTCGCATACTAACCCGCAGCCAGAACTGACCGCAGCCTGGATCGACCGCTTCTACGAGCCGCGCCAATCGGCGATAAACATGTGGGGAGCCGTCGGCGACGTAGTGAGCGAAGGGCCAAATGGGCTGCTTGTCTTCAACCCGACGCCAGAGGGCATGAGCTTTGCTGAATTCCGTCACCAAAGCACGCCAGGCGGGGTCATTCCAACGGCGGTTCTGAAAGAATACTGGGACACGGTGATCGCCTTTCCAGAGGAGAAGAAGGCCGTCACTGAGGACATTCAACCTTTCCTGCCCTACCTGACCGAGGAGAATTTCCCGTTTATTTTTCTCTTCAGCCTGGAAGAATCGGATCTCCAGACTAAGCTGGCGACCGACATCGAGAGTCTGGTCTCGCAGATGACGGCCCAATGGATCACTGCTGCCCCACCATCAGACGCCGAGTGGGAGGAGTATCTCAGCAGCCTGGAGCGGATGGGGCTGAACGACCTGCTTGCAGTCTATCAGGGAGCATATGACCGGTATCGGAGTGCGGCTCAGTAAGCGATAGTTTCAGTAGACCGCAACGCGAGGAGTACGCATCCTCAGATGCGGACGGCTTGTTGCGGTCTACTGATAGAGAAATCAGTTAAAGGTTGCACCATTGCGGAGTGAGCACGCCTCGTGCGGCGTTCGCCTGAGCGGCTCGGGTGCCCTCTGGGCGCGAAGGCTTGACCGGCACGAGGCGTGCCTACTCCTCATTCATGCAATGTTTATCTGCTTTCTCTATGAGTTTTGTTGGCAGGAGATTAGAGAGTGACGATTGGGACGGCGATTGGGGTGGCGTTGTCATACCGCCAATCAACTCTCTACTCTCTCAATCGCCAGTCTCTTATATGCATCAGAATAAACTCAAGAAAGAAATTGGCATTTGCGGAGTCAGCATCCTCAGATGCTGCTCCAGTCGCATCTGAGGATGCTGACTCCGCGTTTTCAAAAGACCTTCTTGGTTTTACTAGGTAGAGTGTCGGAGCCTCCCAACCCATGCACGTACAACTCAGCACCTCGACAGTGAACCGGCCAACTGGAACCAGGTCATCTTCAAAGCGCTGGCAGCGCATTCTGACGAACTACGAACTCTACCTTTTTCTGCTCCCGGCCCTGATCTACGTTCTGGTCTTCAAATACTGGCCCCTCTATGGTCTACAATTAGCGTTCAAAGACTTTGTGGCTGTGGAAGGCATCTGGGGCAGCCCCTGGGTTGGCTTGGAAAACTTTGTCCGGTTTTTTGACTCGTACAATTTCACAACGATTCTGGTGAACACCCTGACGATCAACATCGGCACCCTGCTCTTTGGCTTTCCTGCGCCGATCATCCTGGCGCTGATGCTAAACGAAGTCGGCAACTCCTTCTTCCGCCGCCTTGTTCAGACCGTCTCCTATGCACCGCACTTTGTCTCCACCGTGGCGTTGGTAGGGATGATGTTTATCTTTCTCTCCCCCCGCAGCGGGTTGGTCAATCTTGGCATTAAGGCGTTGGGTGGCGAACCAATCTTCTTTCTAGGTCAAGCCGACTGGTTTGTGCCGCTCTATGTTTTGAGTGAACTATGGCAGCATCTTGGGTGGGGTGCCATCATCTACCTGGCGGCGCTCACGGCAATCAACCCAGAGATTCGCGAGGCGGCAACGGTGGATGGGGCCAGTAAACTGCAACGCCTGTTGGCCATCGATCTTCCCGGTATTCTGCCTACGATTGTCATTATGCTCATCCTGCGCATCGGCAACCTGATGGAAGTTGGCTTTGAGAAAGTTTTCCTGATGCAGAACCCGATGAACATCGCCGCGGCTGAAGTCATTAACACCTATGTCTACAAGGTGGGCTTGTTGCAGGCGCAGTTTGGCTTCGCCACGGCCGTTGGCTTGTTCAACGCCCTGTTGAATTTCGCCTTTCTGATCTTCGCCAACTATCTATCGAAGCGTTACAGCGAATCATCGCTCTGGTGAAGGGGCTGCCTGGATGAAACGTTCCTGGACCGATCTCGGCTTTGATGTCGTCAACCTGACGTTGCTCACCTTGCTCTTGCTGTTGGTGGCCTATCCGCTGCTCTTTATTCTCTCCGCCTCCATCAGCAATCCTGTGGCAGTCAGCAACGGACAAGTCTGGCTCTGGCCCAAAGAGATAACCTGGCGCGGCTACGAGAAAATTTTGACCGACCGCTCGATCTGGCTCGGCTACCGCAACACGCTCCTTTACACCGGGCTGGGGACGACGATCAATGTGGTCGTAACGCTGCTCTGCGGCTACGCCCTCTCGCGCCGAGATTTGGTGGGGCGAAATCTGTTTATGCTCTTCTTCGTCTTTACCATGTTCTTTTCGGGTGGCATCATCCCCCTTTTTCTGGTAGTCAAACAGTTGGGCATCTTAAACAGCGTCTGGGCGATGGTGCTGCCCAACGCCATGTCAGTGATCAATATGATCATCGCACGCACCTTCTTTAGCACCACCATCCCCAATGAACTCTTAGAGGCAGCGCAGCTAGATGGTTGCTCCAACACGCAGTTTTTCCTGCGCATCGTGCTCCCACTCTCGGCACCGCTGGTTGCAATCATGGTGCTGCTCTACGCAGTTGATCATTGGAACGCCTACTTTCACGGGCTGATTTTTTTGACCCAAGAAGAAAAATTTCCCTTGCAGTTGGTGCTGCGCAATATTCTGATCTCGAATCAACTGCAAGCAGATATGGTCGTGGATGTGAATTTGATTTCGGAACGCCAACTGCTCGGCGAGTCGATCAAATATGGGGTGATCGTCGTCTCTTCGCTGCCGATATTGCTGCTCTACCCCTTCCTCCAGCGCTACTTCGTCAAAGGCATCATGATCGGCTCGATCAAGAGTTGATGAGATTTGATCTGTTCAGGAGCGAGCAGGTGAATCAAGAGCGCAAACCAACCCCGCCCTGGGTGCGTCACGGCGCGCTGCGAGTGGCCGACAGCGGACGGCGGCTGGAGTTTATGGACGGTACGGGGTTCTTCTGGCTGGGCGACACGCCCTGGAGCCTGGTTGAACTCTCGCCGACCCTGATTGACACGTATTTGGCCGACCGGGCGAGTCGTGGCTTCACTGTGATTCACATGAATGCAACGAATTTTGGGCGCGCTAACTTCGCTGGCGAGTTCCCCTTTGCTGGTGAAGGGCCACCCTGGTCGACTGCAACCCTAAATGCACCTTACTGGCAGCACGTAGATATGATTGTCGAGCGCGCTGCTCAACATGGGCTATATGTGCTGCTTCTGGCCTTGTGGGGACACCACGCTCACTTTCCATACCCTAGTTTCTGGAAGCAACCGATCGGCCACTATATCGGCGAGTTTTTTCACAACCCTGCCACCGAGAACGAGCGTTTTGGCACGCTACTTGGCGCACGCTACCGCCATGCACCCAACATGATTTGGTGTGCTGCTGGTGAGTATCACAACCCCTATAACGATGTACCGATGGCAGCCGAGCATCGTACAAGGCTTGAGCAGATTGCACTCAGCATTCGTAGGGGCGATCAAGGTTGTCACTTGATGAGCATCCACCCAATGGCTTACAAAAGTTCATCCGATGATTTTCATGACGCGCCGTGGCTCGACTTCAACATGATCCAGACCCACAAGCGCACGGATTACATCGACCATCTGCTGATTGATGACTGGTATCGCGCTCCGACGAAACCTACGCTGCTAGTAGAAGGGCGATACGAGCAACCGGGGAGTGATAACAGTTGGCTTCAGCGTTACCAAGCCTACTGGGCGGTGTTACACGGCAGTCTGGGTTACGGTTATGGTCACGAGTTATTATGGCGTTTGGCCGATGAAACTGGACACACGGGTTGTCTTGTGCCTGAACTGTTAGCAAGCTCTGGCGCTCGCTCGATGGCTCATCTCGCGGGTTTGATCGCCCAGTTGCCTGGCGGTAACCATGTGCCCGCACCAGATTTGATTATGCTCAACTGGCGCGGCTCGGATGCAGGGAGTCCTCTAGGTGCGGTTCCCGGCTTGGTCTGCGCAGTAAGCAATAGACAACGTGACTGGGTTTTGATCTATTCCACTTGTGGCCATGGCTTTGAAGTACGGCTTGACTTGCTTGCCAAAGGTGTGCTCAATGCGTATTGGTACAACCCACGTACAGGGTCATGGCATTGCGATGGTGCAGAAAGTCCGGTTAGACGGCCTTTTGCGACACAAATTCGCTGTGGCGGAGCCTGTGCGCCCTGTTTTTTTGCTCCACCAGGTGTACCCGCTGCCGACAATGATTGGGTTTTGCTGTTAGCCGCCGCTCTTTGAACGATAACTCTGCTTGTTGTTCTAGCAAATCCATAAGTTCCGCTGATTCGTTACTCTTTTCTATCCTGAACGATGACGCCGCCGCAGCCAAGCCAGGAGGCGCGGCATGGCCTCAGTATAGAGGCGATAGAGCAGAGGCGAGACGGGATAATCCCACGCGCCGATGTGGGGTTGAAAATCGGCCCCAAAGCCCTGTTTGAAGTGCCAGACAC
>Ga0224722_1002125_pt1 | contig 10639 bp, 11 predicted proteins | sample Balambano_FR1_Me_FD_161646 | JGI IMG/M metagenome (GOLD analysis project Ga0224722, IMG submission 161646) | Freshwater sediment microbial communities from Lake Towuti, South Sulawesi, Indonesia - Balambano_FR1_MetaG | ecosystem: Environmental > Aquatic > Freshwater > Lake > Sediment | place...
CTGTATGTAGTACTCCTGAGCTATGGGTCGGCGTTTTTATCTATCCCCCTGGTGCGTTACTTTTGGGTGCAGCGGCAAAACCAAAAGATTACCACCCGTAACCAGGATCGCCAGCAGCGGGCTAAAGCTCTAGCCCAAGTCGATGAAACCGTTCAGGAGAAGTTGGCCTTTGCCCAAACCCTGACCACCCAAACTATTGTTGGTGACGATGACCTGGCCTACACCACCGAAACCGACCTGACCGAGCAAGAGGCCGCTAACATAGACAAACTAGACGAAGAGTGGCGACGGCGGCTGGAGCAGCGGCGCTAGTGTAATTGATTGGGTGTACGATTTGCCTTTCAGAAATCGGCTATATAGAGATTTAAGAGGGCTCAGCGTATTCAACTTCGGGGTTGTCCTGAGGGGCTTTGTCGGCTTTGTTGGTGTCGTCGTGGCTGGCTAACTCTAACTCGGTAATAACCGGCACCTTGCCATTGTTATTGGCATTGTCTAACGCTACCGTAGCCTCGGAAATAGACTCAGCCGCCTCAATGCGCTTTGAAAAGCCCCAGGCAAAGACAGCCGCAATTAGTGCAATCATCACCCACTGAGGGGGCACCAAACTGGGGTTGATGACGCGAACCAGCAAGCGCAATCCAACAAAGGCAACGGTAACAAAGCCAGCATCTTCCAGATGCTCAAATTCCTCTAGCCAGTGGATAAACAACCCGGCCATAAATCGTAAGGTAATTACCCCAATCATGCCGCCGAGTAAGATAATGGCAATATCTTTAGAAAGAGCCAGGGCTGTCGTAACGCTGTCTAGAGAGAAGGCCAGGTCGGTAAACGCAATCACCGGAATAGCTTGCCACAGTGAGCTAAATCGTGGCCCGTGATGGTGGGTGCCGTCTTCGGCTTCAGCCGTAAAATGCTTGAAAACTAGCCACAGCAGATAGGCGGCTCCCAGCACCTCAAACTGCCAGAACTGAAGCACCCAGCCCGCTGCCAAAATTAGCGTTACTCGCAGCGCAAAGGCAATCAGCAGGCCAAAGTTCAACGCTCGACGCTGTAAGGTTTCGCCCTCTAGTCCCTGGGCGATCGCCGCAAGGGCAATGGCATTGTCAGCCGAGAGGACGGCTTCCAATGCAATTAGCACTGGCAGCAACAGCAGGGTGTCAACCCCAAAATTGGAAGAAATATCGAGCAGTTGGTCTAGCATGAATTCAGTTCAGCCACCCTTGGCTATAAGTTAGGGGTTAGTTGTTGGCTTAATTGCAACAGGCTTTAGTGTAACGTGCCCTGCTTTTCTAGAATAGTACGGATACCATGCGCTTCCAGGGGTAGTTTCCAGCGTGCTCAATTTACTCGTAGCAGCTTTTCGACAACAGTACCCAACAGGGAGCCTAGTATCAGACCTGTTGACCATTCACAACGGGCTCTACGTAGTACGTGCAGTTGTCATCGTTGATGGCCACACTTTAAGCACAGGTTTAGCTGCTCATGAAACTCTGGAAACCGCAGAAGATGGGGCCTGTGAGCGTGCCTTGAGTCGGTTGTCGTTGCCAGACATAGATGGTTCACTGGCTGTTGAGGGATTTGCTATGGCTGCTCCTCAATCGGCCTCGCCAAAACGTATTTCTGAGGAGGATGTTATGGCTCAGCCTCCGTCCGCTCCTGCGCAAGAGGTCGAGGTTCTACCATTGACCGAACCAGTTGACTCTGAACCCCTGATCGCAGATCTTACTGAATCTCAGTCTGCTCCGCTATCGATAGGAACGCCACCAATAGCCAAGTCTTCCGGCGAAGCGAGCTTTACCTTAGAGCCTACCCTGTTGGATGCCGAGGAAATCGTTACCTCCCCAATCGATCTATCCGATATCATTGCCCAGACCGATGTAGAACTCCAACGGCTGGGCTGGGGTGTGAGTCAGGGAAGAGAATTTTTGGAAAAAACCTACGGCAAACGATCTCGCCACGACCTCACGGATGAGGAACTGCTGGAGTTTTTGCTATATCTTGAAACTCAACCCTCACCAGTGTCCTAGCCCTAGGGATCTAGGACACTGGCGTGACAAGGCAAAGGTCTAGCTAACGGCCACCGGGCGACTGCCAACCGAAGCCCGATCAATCACCTGATCAATCAGACCGTAATCCACCGCTTCCTGAGGACTCATAAAGAAGTCTCGCTCGGTATCTTCAGCAATTTTTTCCAAAGGCTTGCCGGTATTTCTGGCCAGAGCTTCATTCAAGCGCTGTTTGAGATAGAGAATTTCCTTAGCCTGAATTTCAATATCGGTGGCTTGGCCTTGGGCACCACCCAGGGGCTGGTGGATCATGATACGAGAATTAGGCAGGCTCATGCGTTTGCCCTTTTCGCCAGCGGCCAGCAAAAATGCCCCCATGCTGGCGGCCAGCCCCACGCAAATGGTGCAAACCTGGGGGCGAATGTGGTTCATTGTATCGAAGATACCAAGCCCCGCCGTCACCGAGCCACCCGGCGAATTGATGTAGAGGTAAATATCCTTCTCTGGATCCTCAGCTTCCAGAAACAGCATTTGGGCCACGATCAGGTTGGCCGAGTCGGAGGTAACTTCTTGACCTAAAAAAATAATCCGCTCGCGCAAGAGACGGGAGTAAATATCAAAGGCGCGCTCACCACGCCCGGATTGCTCAATAACGGTTGGAATCATTGGGATAGGCCACTATTTAGTCTGTCTAGATCCATTGTAGCTAGTTGTGCTCGTTAGAATCGGGTGGGTCAGGGAGGATATCCGGCGACAGCGTTCCTGTTACCATTTGCACCCACTGTTGGCGCAGGGCAATTTCCAGGGCAGCGGCGGCCAGGGCAAACATCAGTAGACTTTCAGTACAGGCGATTAAAAACGGCCATCCCCGTAGGCTAACCGCGGCCCCTACGTTGACCAAGGCCAGCCCTCTGACCAGGCTAAAGGCAAAGATAACGCCAGAGCGGATGTGGGAACTGGGGTCTTGGCGCACGGCATAGCGGTAGGTGAGGCCAAACAAACCACCGGAGAGGGCCGCAATCCCCACACTTACCCAAAACGTCGCCCCACTAAATCCGGCTAAGGTAGAAGCTAACGCTGCTGACCACCCCAGGGGCTGGGCACGGTGAGCCAACAGCAAAGCCGCACTGACTATGCCTGCGACCAGGCCAGCTAACGCGGCGGCCTTGAGGGATTCCAAGCGGTCTAAATCGGTTTGAGAGGGCCAGGTTTGCACAGATACCTCATCAGTGACGTGAGACGTAAGCCTTTACCGTATGATAAAAATAGCTGTGTTGTTTTATATCAACTCATTTGACTATGGATATTTTGACCTTAGGCTGGGTGGCCCTACTGGTAGTGTTTACCTTTTCTCTGTCGATGGTAGTTTGGGGCCGCAATGGTTTCTAGCATTGGCCGAATTTCACTATGGAAGCAACCTTAGAAACTCAAGCCTTTAGCCTTTTAGCCGTCGTTGCGCTGGCACTCATGGTGATTGTGACCGGAGGAGTGGTTTACTTAACAGCGGCGGATTGGCGCGATCGCAGACGACGCAAGCGTGACCAGGATACTACCAAGCGCCGAGCCAGTTCTAAACGCTAGCGCTTTGGGTGCTTGGGATGGATTGAGGGGCATAACCATAGAGACACGGGGAGCAGCGAGGGTTTTGAGGTAGCAACTCCGTGTACTCTGGGTCTCTGTGGTTCCCTTCTTCAGCCCCTGTTATGCCTTCAACCCAACCCAACACGGCCCGGCAACTTGCCCTCAATATCTTGCTTCAGGTACACGGGGGAGCCTATACCGATGTAGCGTTGCATCGAAGTTTGGCCCAGGCCAGTCTGTCTGCCCAGGAGCGTGCCCTTACCACAGAACTGGTATACGGCACGGTTCGGCGGCAGCGTACTCTCGATGCCTTAATCGCTCAACTCGGCACCCGACCGGCAGAAAAACAGCCGCCAGTCCTGCGGGCTATTCTGCAGCTGGGGCTTTACCAATTGCGCTATTTAACGGCTATTCCGGTATCAGCAGCGGTCAACACCAGCGTGGATTTGGCCAGGGCGAATGGTTTAGGGGCGTTGTCTAAGGTGGTGAATGGGCTGCTTAGACAGTACGTTCGCTTGGCGGCTACTGGCGACGATCCACTCCAGTTACCCGATGACGCGGTAACGGCGCTGGGCATCAGCCAGAGCTACCCCGACTGGCTGGTGGATTTATGGCTGCAACAACTTAGCTACAACGAGGCTGAGCAGTTAGGCCAGTGGTTTAATCAGGTTCCCACGATTGATTTGCGAGTCAACCGTCAGCAAGCCACAGTAGAGGCGGTGCTGGCCGCCTTTGAACAGGCTGGGATTAAAACTCAGTGCCTGCAGGGATTGCCCTGGGGGTTGCGCCTGGGTCAGCATCAGGGGTCGTTGACGGAGCTACCGGGCTACGGTGAGGGCTGGTGGAGCGTGCAGGATGCCAGCGCTCAGTTGGCGGGCCAATGGGTGAATCCGCAACCGGGAGAAACGGTGCTGGATGTCTGCGCCGCACCAGGGGGAAAGGCCACCCACCTAGCGGAGATGATGGGGGAGAGTGGGACGGTGTGGGCCTGCGAGCGCATCCCCTCGCGCCTGAAAAAGGTGACGGAGAATTGCGATCGCCTCCAGCTCACTAGCATCCACACCCACCTGGGCGACAGCACCCATTTGCCCCAATTTCACGGCCAGGCCGATCGTGTGCTGGTGGATGCCCCCTGTTCGGGCCTGGGCACTCTGCACCGCCATGCCGATGCCCGCTGGCGACAAACCCCCGACTCCATCACTACCTTACCGCCGCTGCAAACCGCCCTGCTAGAAGAGGCGGCCCGCTGCGTGAAGCCTAGCGGCGTTTTGGTCTATGCCACCTGCACCCTGCATCCTGCTGAAAATGAAGCCATTGTGCAGGGCTTTCTGCAACAGCATCCCAACTGGCAAATTCAACCACCTGCGCTGGATTCAGGATTCCAGCCCGACCCAGAAGGCTGGCTGAAAATTTGGCCCCATCGACAGCAGATGGATGGGTTTTTTATAGTCAGGCTGGTGCAGGCTTAGAGATGAGAAGCAAGCGACCAACCATTGCAGTGCAGTCAGGGTCAATGGGTTGCTACTGAGGACTTTCAACAAATTATTGAGTTGAAATTGGGCGCTTGCCACAGAACTTTACCCTGTCGCACAGTGAGTAGCACATCCTCCGGTGTCACCCGCGTCACGATTGAGGCAGGGATGTGTTGACTGAAGCACAAATGAGGTTGATGGAAATTGAGCATGACAAAATCGGCAGGTAAACCAGTCTTTAAATATCCGTAAGTATCTCCGCCCAAAACTGCATGGATATTACTTGTCACCATTTTCAGAATCATTTGGGGCATGGGTTGTTTAGCATCTCCAAACTGGCTTTTTGCAAGCTTGTAAATGAAATCCAATTCGGCAAATAAGTTTGGGCTGTTGAGTAAGCCGTTATCGGTTCCTAACAGGAGATTGGCCTGACTTTGAAGCAGTGGAGCGATCGGTGGTAGCGGTAAGCCCAGATTGGCATTAGCGCGGGGGTTGAGAACCACATTGATACGGTTCTGGGAGAGCTGTTGAATGTCCTCCCGGTTGGCAACGGTGGCATGGATGACCAGATGGGGGTGATAGAAGTCTAACGCCCGTTCCAGATCGCCTCGTCCAGTAATTGCCAGACTTACCTCTCGATAGCCCTCATTCTCTAAACAGTGAATGGCCCGCAGCTTGCGATGCTGAGATGTCAGCTGGTAAATCTCTTTCCAGGCGGCATCCGTTAGGTCGTTCATGGTGCTTTCCGAAAAGCCATCGGCGATCGCCAGCACATCTTTCAATTCCGCGATCGCCCCAGTTGATAGGGTCGCCTGGTTTTGCTGCAACTCCGATTCCGTGAACGGGAGCTGGTTGAACTGCCCCAAAATAACCGACCGCACTCCGGTTGTGTCGGATGCGCGTCGCAGCAATTGCACCCCGTAAGCTCCCTGCTCTCGAAAATCGATATGCCCGATTGTGCCAGTGCGTGCCATGTAGTGCAGATGGTTGGTTATCTGCATGAGATGCTCGGCTTCCGGCTGTTGGGCGAGCTTGCGGTACTTATAGCCATCGGGTCTGAAAAAACCCTCCTCCAGGGTTAAACCCGTTGCCCCGTCCGGCGCACAGGAATCGCCCATGTGGGTGTGGCTGTTGTACATTCCCGGCATGAGCACCAAGCAACCCCTGTCAATGGCTTGACAGGGTTCGCCCAGTTCAATGGCGGTGATCATGTCACCCTTCACCACAAAACGGTGGCAGTAGTGCGGCTCCAAATTGCGACCATGTAAGACAATACAGTTGGAAAATTCCAGCATGACAATCGATCGATTGGGTACAAAAAGTTTTTTAACTCAGCGATCGCTCAGGCATGAATTTAACCAGAAGAGTGTACAGAACAGCCGCAACAATAATTCCATTAATGGGAGGAACTCCAAAGGACAGTTGCCCCGAAATAAATGCAGTCGTTGCAGCCACAATATAAGCAATTACACCTGCCCAATTAAATGCAGGAAGTGGTGTTTCTAAGCTAGGAAATTCGCCTCGACGATAGAGCCAGAAATCAGCCATGATAATACCGCCGACAGGAGGAATCACCGATCCCAGGAAAATCAGGTAGGGAATGACCTGGCTGTAGATGCCGCTGAGCGACAGAAAGTAGGCAAAGGTGGCACCACCCAGCACAAACAGGGTGCGCTTGCTGATGCGGAAGAAATTTGCACCCGCCATTGAAAAGGCGTAGATCGTATTATCTTGAGTCGTCCAGACGTTGAGAATTAACAGAATTAAGCCCCAAAATAGCAGCCCCTGCTTTGCCATCGCCTGAATAATATCTTCAGTGCCATAGACCAGGGTACAAAATGCGCCAGCAAAAACTAGAATGCCATTAATCACTAGAAACGCCAGTAAGGTACTGTTAACCGCGTTTTTACTCGTGTCGGCAAATCTGCTCCAGTTGGTTGCTTGAGTTCCACCTGAAATAAATGTCCCAATCACAACAGCCAGACCTGCAGCAAAGCTCAAGGATTCCGTGGGTTGGATTGCCTGCAATTGGGCAAAACTCCCTCCATCTTTGACGGCAAGTGCCAAACTAATGGCTAACAAAACCAGCATGGCTGGCACAGCAAGACGGCTGAGCCAATCCATTGCTGTATAACCAAAATAGGCCGTTGCACAAAACCCGTAGGTGAAAATCAGAATTACCAGCCAATTGAGCGACTCTGGTATGCCAATCAACTGATTCAACGCTTGAGCAACAAACGCATTGGTTACGGCGTACCAACCAATCTGAGTAATGCCCAGGATGAAATCAACCCAGCGGGAGCCGATATTCCCAAAGCTAAAGCGTGCCATCAAAACGGTTGCCAGACCACTTTTTTGAGCGATGTAACCTAAAGCTGCACAATAGGCCCCTAAAACTACATTTCCAATCACAATCAGCAGAATTAGGTCTGGGAAAAACTTGAAGGCTGGGCCGATTTGCCCACCCGCGATCAGCGTGGTTGAGGTGAAGGCGAAGCCCATCAGCAAGGGAGCTAAGGACCAGATCGAGCGACGCGCCTCCGCAGGGACAGGACTGAGGGGGTAATCTTCTTTTTGTGTTGCTGGCCCTGAAAGACCAGGTTCGATGATTGTACTCATGGGGAGGGAACCTCTGAACTTTTGTCGGTATTCTTTTGTCGGTATCTTAGAGTTCCTGAGCCTGGGATTATGTGTCCTTTGCTACGATAAACCCTATTCTTGAGAAGGATTTATCAGGAATAGGGAAGAAAAGTCGGCTTTGCTTTACTGATTCCCAAATTTATTTTTGAATATTCTCGAAATCCATTACTGAGATGGAACCTCTGGCTGGCAGAATTTGCATCGAGGTAGCCAGATATAATAGGCGTTCAATTGACCGATTCAGTTGAGGTGATGATGTCAACAACAATGGATAGTTCTAACGAGCCGCAAACTCATCCTCAGGCTCAACCCTTTGAAGTTGACCATCTTGATATTGAAATTATGGGGCTGCTCCAGCAGGATGGACGAGTTCCCTACAGCTCAATCAGTCGCACCTTGAATGTTTCAGAGGCAACGGTTCGCTACCGAATCAAGCGCCTCATTGAAGAAAGAATTGTATCCATCACTGCTTACATCAACTATGAGAAGCTAAAGTTTTCAAGCATTGCCTGCATTGAGTTAGAAGTCACACCAACATTCTTCAAGGAAACCGTTTTTACACTCACCGAAATTGAAAAAGTGACTTTTCTTGCTGTGGTAACCGGACGCTCAAATATTACGCTGGAATATCTTTATGAAGATAACGATGACTTAATTCAGTTTCTTAACTATCTCAACAATCTCGATGATGTGAAGCAAGTCGATTCCAGAATTATGCTGAAAGTTTACAAATCTCAGTATCCCATTCAGCTTAAGAAATAGAACTCCTTCGTGTTTCGGGTGATGACTACGCCCGCAGGTGGAGGAGTACGCCTGCCTGGGAGTTGCTGAGTATTGGATCGTGGACTTTCGAGGGCTGGGCGGCGTCGAGTTTATTGGTAGGCCAAAGCAGCCCACCCTCACAGTTTGTCAGCTAGAGGGAGACATCTACCGTAAGCGGCAATTTCGCCTAGGAGAACGGTTAGAATCAGTCTTGTTTCCTGAGTTGTGTCTTAGGCTGGATGATGTAATCGTGACGAGTTAAACAGGGATTTGCCTTGTGCGCGAGGACAGGGGTTTTGCAAATAGCTAGGGCCTAAGGAGAAGACGTATGGGCCGTTTATATGGTGAATTGGATCCAAGAAATGTGCCAAACTACTCTATTGGGGATGCTGCTCGGTATCTAAGAATCCCGAAAGCGACCATTCGGTCCTGGACAATTGGGCGTAAATACCCCAGAGTGGGTGGGGATGGCTTTTTCCCTCCACTCATTACAATTTCTGAACAGAAACCTCGGCTGCTGTCTTTCACTAATTTAGTGGAGGTTCATGTTCTGCGGGCTATTCGTCAGCACCATAATATTGACTTGGGGAAGGTTCGTATTGCTCTCGATTTTATTGAGGAGCCCTTGGGGGTAACTCACCCCTTGGCCCATGAGGAGTTTCGTACGGATGGGGCTGATCTGTTTATCGAGCGATATGGCAATCTGATTAATGCTTCAACTGCTGGACAAACGGAATTAAAAGAATCACTCAACGCTCACCTGGCTCGTATTGAACCTGGCGATAATGGCCTTGCTATCAAACTCTTTCCATTCACCCGTTCCCATGAGGAAAAGAGCCCTCGCCTGGTGGTTATTGACCCTCGCGTTGCCTTCGGACGGTTGATTATTTCAGGCACTGGAATTCCCACCGAGGTATTAGCTGAGCGTTATTGGGCAGGGGATTCCATCGATGATTTAGCCGCAGATTATCGGTGTGATCGCCTCAAAATTGAGGAAGCCATTCGCTGTGAATTGCCTCACGCTGCGGCATGACGGTTACTCCGCCAACGGTATTCTTTATCGATCGTTGTCTGGGCAGCGTTCGCCTTGCCACAGCTTTAAGAGCCGCAAGCATTACAGTTGAAATTCACGACGATCATTTCCCCCAATCAGCCCAAGACGAGGATTGGTTGCCAGAGGTAGGCAGACGAGGCTGGGTTGTATTGACTAAAGACGGCAGCATTGCCAAAAGAATCTCTGAACGCCTTGCTGTCGCCAGTGCCAACATCAAGCTGTTCGTTCTGGTTGCCCAGAATCTATCGGGAGACGACATGATTGATATTTTCAGCAAGTCTCTACCCGCCATGCAAACCTTTGCCCGTGAACATCCTCCACCATTTATTGCCAAAGTGTATAAAAGTGGTGAGGTAAGCCCATGGAAATCCCACGAGCAACTGTTGGCGGAATTAGCTGCCAATAGAGCACAGCCAGAGGCTACATCGTCTTAGTTGGTGGCGGCATGGGGTTGACAATAATCACCGTAATGTTGTCGCGCCCGCCCCGCTGCTTGGCCGAGTTAACCAGAGCCGTGGCCGCGGCTTCGCAGGCCCGGATGGACTTCAGGTGAGAGGCAATCAGGTGGTCAGAGAGTTCTTCGGTGAGACCGTCGCTGCACATCAGCAGGCGATCGCCCACCTGCACCTCAATCGGCTGGATATCGATTTGGGCCAGGTCTTCTCGGCCCAGGCACTGCGACAGCACATGCCGCCAGGGGTGGCTGCGCGACTGAGCTGGAGTCAGTTCCCCCTCACGGATGGCGCGGGCGATCCAGGTGTGGTCTTCGGTAATTTGCTCAAGCTGGTGACCGCGCAGCCGGTAGAGGCGAGAATCTCCCACATGGGCGCACCAGGGATGCTCATCCAGATGTCTAAAGGTGAGCACCACCACGGTGGTACCCATGTCGGCCCGCTCTGGGTGCAGACGTTGGTCAGCAAGAATGGCATCGTTGGCCTCGCTCAGGGCTTGTTTGAGCAGGTATTCGGTCGATTTTGATGTTTGCCAATGCTGGTCGAGAAAGGTTTTGATAGTTGCAGTAGCTAAACGACTGGCCTCCTGCCCCCCGGCATGGCCACCCATGCCGTCCGCCACAATGAAAAATCTCCCTTCCGGATCTACATGGTAATCATCCTGGTTACTAC
>Ga0224722_1002126_pt1 | contig 10633 bp, 10 predicted proteins | sample Balambano_FR1_Me_FD_161646 | JGI IMG/M metagenome (GOLD analysis project Ga0224722, IMG submission 161646) | Freshwater sediment microbial communities from Lake Towuti, South Sulawesi, Indonesia - Balambano_FR1_MetaG | ecosystem: Environmental > Aquatic > Freshwater > Lake > Sediment | place...
GCGTCACCGAGACGAGGCCGCCGCGCCGCCCGGCGGCGATGAAGGACTTCGCCCCCCAGGGCGCGACGGGCCCGCGCGCGCCGTCGACCTCGACCATCGGGCGGGCCGGGTTCCTGCGCGGCAGGATCGTCTGCCGCCCGGTGTCCGCCGCCCGGCGCATGCGGGACTCCGCACGCTCGGGATCCGCGACCGGCGCGATCGCGAGACCGTCCGCCCCGACGAAAGCGACGGCGCCGCCGTCCGCGTTGAACACCGCCTCGGCCACCGGACCGGGAAGGGTCCAGACGCGCCCGATCAGGTCGAGCAGGCTGGGGGCGGCCGGGGCGTCGACGGTCATTGCGGTCTCCTCATCCTCTGACCACGGCGGCCAGTTCGCGGTCGAGCGCCGCGAGCCGTCCGTCCAGCGCCTCGATCCGCGCCGCCGCCTCGGCGAGCGCGGCCCGCGCCGCCGCGTCCCGGGCCTGGGCGGCGGCGAGATACTCGGGCCCCGCGTCCTCGAGGCGCATCAGATCAATCTGCGCGCCGCCGAGGCGGGCCTGCGCACGCTGGCGCGCGCCGTTGGCGGCGCCGATCTCGAGCACGACCGCCATCCGCTCGGCCATGATCTCCGCATCGCTGCGCCCGGCGCTCATCGGCCGACCAGCCGATCGGACTCCGCCTCGATCCGCGCGAGCTGGGCGGGCAGGTCGTCGGCGTCGCGCAGGAACTTGCGCTCGACCGTGCCGATGTGGCTGCGCAAGGCGTCCCAGATGTCCGAGCGGATCACGTTGGTGGTGTCGCCGGTCAGCCGCTCGATCTCCTCGATGCGGAACGTCCGCGACAGCGCGACCCCGGAGAACACGAAGTCGCGCATCTCGGTCGCGTGCCGGTCGATGAAGATCTGCAGCAGGGCATGGTCCTGGCGGCGGACGCCCCGGGCCTCGAGCTCGCGGATCACCAGGTCCTGGAAATACTTCAGCACCTTGTACTGGGCCTCGCCGACGAACTGCATCACGAACACGAGGTCCCGCGATGCGTTGGTCACGATCGCCTCAGCGAGGTGAGCCCCGGTCTCCCGCGCGCCGCCGCGCTCGTCATCCATTCTGGGCATGCGAGATCCCCGTGCCGCCCCGCCCCAAGGCCGCGGTCGCCGATCAAGTAAATAGCGAAACTCGGTTCAGATCAATGGATTCCTTTACATCCTGACTATGTAACGACGACAGGAGTCCGGGCGATACAAGTGTAAAGATACGAAACGTTATTGCGAACGCGAAATCCTTGTGGTGCCGCAATAAAGCAAGGTTTTCCAGCGGCTGCGAACCCCCGGACCGATTGGCACAAGACTTGCGTGAATATGTTCACATAAGAACGGCGCCGCCACCCTGATCGGGGCGGCGCCGAAAAGAACAAAGGAAGGGAGACACCCGGTCTTGGATCTGAACCCGTGCTTTCCGATGCAACCGCGCATCAGCACCGGCCCGTCCCCGACCGTTCGCGCCTGCTCCGCTGACCTTTGCCGACCTGCGCCGGCCGGGTTTCCCGGCACCCTGTCACAAAAGGAAAGGTGAAAACGGCAATGTCGACATTGACGCTGAACAAGATCACGGCCCAGCGCGGAATATCCGTGGGCGAGGCGGCGAAGAAGATCGCCGACCTTGGCTGGAACCCCTCCTACGTCCAGGAGGCCAACACCTACCCGACCGACTACAAGATCGCCAAGGCCCCGCGCGACCCGATGAAGCAGGTCCTGCGCTCCTACTTCCCGATGCAGGAGGAGAAGGACAACCGCGTCTACGGCGCGCTCGACGCCGCGCTGCGCGGCGACATGTTTCGCAACGTCGAGCCGCGCTGGGTCGAGTGGATGAAGCTGTTCCTGGCGATCATCCCCTTCCCGGAGATCTCGGCCGCGCGCTCCATGGCGATGGTCGCCCGCCTCGCGCCGGGCGAGGACCTGCGCACCGGCTTCACCATGCAGATGGTCGACGAGTTCCGCCATTCCACGATTCAGATGAACCTGAAGAAGTGGTACATGGAGAACTACATCGACCCGGCCGGCTTCGACATCACCGAAGAAGCCTTCGGCAAGTGCTACGCCACCACCATCGGCCGGCAGTTCGGCGAGGGCTTTCTCACCGGCGACGCGCTGACCGCGGCGAACATCTACCTCACCATCGTCGCCGAGACCGCGTTCACCAACACGCTCTTCGTGGCGATGCCGTCGGAGGCCGCCCGCAACGGCGACTACGCCCTGCCCACCGTGTTCCTGTCGGTGCAGTCCGACGAGAGCCGGCATATCGGCAACGGCCACTCGCTGCTGATGGCGACGCTCAAGGACCCGGACAACCACCTGCTGCTCGAGCGCGACATGCGCTACGCCTTCTGGCAGAACCACGCGATCGTCGACGCCGCCATCGGCACCTTCATCGAGTATGGCACCACCAACCGCGACAAGGACAAGGAGTCCTATGCGGAAATGTGGCACCGCTGGATCTACGAGGATTACTACCGGACCTACATGCTGCCGCTTGAGAAGTACGGCATCAAGATCCACCACGACGACGTGCAGGCCGCCTGGGACCGCATCACCAAGAAGAACTACGTCCACAAGGTCGCGCAGTTCTTCGCGGTCGGCTGGCCGGTGAACTTCTGGCGGATCGAGGCCCAGACCGACAAGGACTTCGAGTGGTTCGAGGCCAAGTACCCCGGCTGGTACGCCGAGTTCGGCGACTTCTGGAAGTGGTACGCGAAGCTCAGCCACAAGGGCCAGACGGTCATCACCTTCAACAGCGACGTGGGCTACGTCTACCCGCACCGCTGCTGGTCCTGCCTCGTGCCCTGCCTAATCCGCGAGGACATGGTTGTGGGTGAGATCGACGGGCAGCTGCACACCTTCGCCCACGAGCTCGACAAGTGGACCGCCACGGTCGCCTTCGCCGACGAGTACGAAGGCCGTCCGACGCCGGCGATGGGCCGCTTCAGCGGCAAGCGCGAGTGGGAGACGCTCTATGACGGCTGGGATCTCGCCGACGCGATCGTCGACCTCAACTTCGTGCGGCCCGACGGCAAGACGCTGATCCCGCAGCCGCATCTGCGCTTCGACGACAAGGAGATGTGGACGCTCGACGACGTGCGCGGCCACACGCTCGGCTCGCCCCTGAACGCGCTCCGGGCGATGTCGCCCGAGGCCCGCGAGAAGCATCTCGCCGAGTACCGGGCGGGCTTCAAGATCAATCCCTGCCACTAGGCCTGTCTGCGGGGGCGGGTTCGCCCGCCCCCGGCTTTCGATGCGGGGGGACGAATGGCCGAAGTCTATACGGTGCGCTTGCAGCCGGTCGGGGTGGAGTTCGAGGTCGAGGACGGCGAGACCGTGCTCAACGCCGCGTTCCGCCAAGGCATATCGCTGCCGCACGGCTGCAAGGAAGGCCAGTGCTCGGCCTGCAAGTGCAACCTCGTCGAGGGCGACGTCGAGCTCCTGAAGTACTCCACCTTCGCGCTCAGCGACGGCGAGCGCGAACAGGGCGGCATCCTCCTGTGCCGCACCATCGCCTACAGCGACATGGAGGTCGAGCTTCTCAACTTCGACGAAGAACTCCTGTCCAAGTCCATCGCCGTCAAGGAATATCAGGGCCGCATCACCGGCATCGAGCGGCTGACCCACGACATCAGGGCGATCGAGATCGCCCTCTCCGCGCCGATGAAGTTCTGGGCGGGACAGTATGCCGACATCACCGTCGCCACCAAAACGGGGGAGACGATTACGCGCTCGTTTTCCATGGCAAATACGCCGGAGCAAACCCAGAAACTCCAGTTCATCATCAAGAAATACCCCGAAGGACGCTTCTCCGGCGAACTCGACGGCGGCGGCATCGACGTCGGCGCCGCCGTCACAGTGCGCGGACCCTTCGGCAGCTGCTTCCGCCGCGAAGATCGTGACGGAGCCCTGATCCTCGTCGCCGCCGGCTCGGGCATGTCGCCGATCTGGTCGATCCTGCGCGACCATGTCGCCAGCGGCGAGAAGCGCCCGGTGCATTTCTTCTACGGCGCGCGCACCCAGGCGGACCTGTTCTATCTCGACCGCATCCGCGCGCTGACCGAGGCGCATGGCGAGGTGACCTTCACGCCGGTGCTCAGCCACGCGAGCGACGACGGCGAATGGGACGGCGCCCGCGGCTTCGTGCACGAGGTCGTCAAGACCCGGCTCGCCGAGCTCGGCATCGCCGGCGAAGGCGACGTCTACGCCTGCGGGCCGCCGCCGATGATCGACGCGCTCTCGCCCGTGCTCTTCATGCAGGACTTCGACCCCGACCGCATCTTCTTCGACAGGTTCACGCCGTCTACCGGTTCGTCGGCCCACTGAGGTGGCCGACCGCTAGCAGGACGAACCCAACAACCAAAAGGGAGGCCGCCTCCAATGCCAGCCACTTCAAGCTCCGTCGGGTCGGGCGCCGCGGGAGCCGCGAGCTTCGCAGGGTCCGACAGCCGCCGCTACAACTACTTCACGCCCAAGGGCAAGCGCGCCACCCACTACGAAGACGTCACCGTCGACGTCCAGCCCGACCCCGAACGCTACCTGATCCAGAATTGGATCATCGCCTTCCCCAACGGCGAGGGCGCCTACGACAAGGGCGCGACCGCTGCGAAATCCTCGAACTGGCACGCCTTCCGCGCCCCAGACCAGGAGTGGGAGCGCACCCACTACCAGCGCCAGTCCAAGATCGAGACGATGGTGCAGAGCGTGATCCAGAACGCGCGGCGCTCCGGCGCGCCGGCGGCCTTCGACAAAGCCTGGGTCAAGGTGCTCCAGACCCATCTTGGCGCCTGGAAACACGCGGAGTTCGGCCTCGGCACCTCGCTGATGCAGGCCCAGCGCTACGGCTACACCCAGATGATCAACAACGCGACGCTGACCAACAGCTCCTACAAGCTGCGGCTCGCCCAGGACATCACCCTCTACCTCGCCGAGATCGGCATGGACATCGAGGGCTGGGACGACGAGGCCGGCAAGCGCGCCTGGCTCGAGGACGGCGTCTGGCAGGGAACCCGCGAGGCGGTCGAGACCATCATGGGCTCGCCCGACTATGTCGAGCAGTACCTCGCGACCAACCTCGTCTTCGAGCCTCTGGTGGGCGAGCTCTTCCGCTCCGGCTTCCTGATGCAGGTCGCCGCCGCCAACGCCGACTTCGTCACGCCGGCGGTCATCTCCGCCGCCGAGGCCGACTACGAGCGCAACCTCGCGAACGCGATCGACTTCGCCTACCTCCTCGTCACCGACGAAGAGCACGGCGCGGCCAACCGCGCGCTCTTCCAGGGCTGGATCGCCAAGCACGGCGCCCTCGCCGACGCCGCCTCCCAGGGCCTGCGCCCGATCTGGTCGCAGCCCCATTCCAAGCCCCTCTCCTACGACGAGGCGCGGGCGACCTCGAAGGAGCGGCTCGGCAACATCCTCGGCGAACTCGGCCTCGGCCGGTAGAAAGGACCACCACCATGAGCACCGTCGCCCGCGACGCCAGCCACCAGAACATCTTCAAGGCGATGAAGGACATCACCTTCGAGCAGACGATCTCCGACCAGTGCGGGGTCACCATGAACGACTCGGTCGAGGCCCGCGCCATCGCCGAGTTCATGGCCGAGAAGGACGGCGTCACCGTCACCTACCAGCCCGCGCTGATCCGCATCGACGGCCGCGGCCAGCTCGCCTTCAAGATGGACGAGATCAGCGAGTTCCTCGGCCGCCCGATGACGGCCGAGATCTTCGAGGTCAACACCTCGACCCATTACGGCCGGATGGTCCGGATCGACGACAACACCGTCATCCTGTTCGGCAGCATGGACGACGTAATGCAGTACATCTGAGCCAATCGGGCGCCGGGCTCTCCCGGCGCCCAGGACCAGCCAGCGACAGGGGAACGAGACATGTTCAAGACGCCCGAGGGCCGCGAGATCTTCGTCATCGACGGCCACACCCATTTCTGGGACGGCAGCCCGGAGAACCAGAAGAACATCCACGGCAAGCAGTTCATCGACTGCTTCTACGGCTACCACACCGCGCTCAGCCCCGAGGACCAGCGCTGGGAGAAGTCCAAGTTCGAGAAATACTCGATCGACGACCTCTACCACGACCTGTTCATCGACGGCCCCGACGACATGGCGATCGTGCAGTCGACCTACCTCAAGGACTTCTACAAGGAGGGGTTCAACACCATCGAGCGCAACGCCACGATCGCCGAGCGCTTCCCCGACCGGTTCATCCTGAACGGCTCCTTCGACCCGCGCGACGGCCAGAAGGCGCTCGAATACATCCACTACCTCAAGGAGACCCACAACGCGCGGGGCGTGAAGCTCTACACCGCCGAGTGGAACGGCGACAGCAAGGGCTGGAAGCTCACCGACCCCGCCGCCTACGAGTGCCTCGCGCTCTGCGACAAGCTCGGGATCCGCAACATCCACGTCCACAAGGGCCCGACGATCATCCCGCTCAACAAGGACGCCTTCGACGTGCACGACGTCGACCACGTGGCGACCGACTTCCAGGGCCTGCGCTTCATCGTCGAGCACTGCGGCCTGCCGCGGCTCGACGACTTCTGCTGGATCGCGGTGCAGGAGACCAACGTCTACGGCGGCCTCGCGGTCGTGCTGCCCTTCATCCACGCCCGGCCCCGCTACTTCGGCGAGGTGATGGCGGAGCTTCTGTTCTGGCTCGGGCCGGACAAGCTGCTCTTCGCCTCGGACTACGCGATCTGGACGCCGAAATGGCTCGTCGAGAAGTTCTGGGCCTACCAGATCCCCGAGGACATCGCCGCCGAGCGCGGCGTGCAGCTCACCGACGAGATCAAGGAGAAGATCCTCGGCCTGAACGCCGCCGCCCTCTACGACATCGACGTCGAGACGCAGAAGGCCCGCCTCGCCCAGGCGCCGGTCTCGATCGCGGCGGAGTGACGGCGATGCAGGACCGCGAAGCCCTGCCGCCGCGCCTGCGCGACGTCTGGGACCGGCTCGACCACGTCAACGATCCCGAGCTCGACGAGCCCCTGACCGACCTCGGCTTCGTCGAGGCGGTCTCGGTCGGCGAGGCGGGCGACGTGCTCGTCTGCTTCCGGCTGCCCACCTACTGGTGCAGCCCGAACTTCGCGTTCCTGATGGCCGAGGGGATCCGCCGCGAGGTGGCGGCCCTGCCCTGGGTCGCGCGCGTCAGCGTGCGGCTTGAGGACCACATGTGCGCCGAGGAGATGAACGAGGCGGTCAGCGCGGGGCGCAGCTTCGCCGACGCGCTGGCGCTGCGGCCCGAGTTCGCGAGCCTCGACGAGGTACGGGAGAAGTTCGACCGCAAGGCCTTCCAGCGCCGCCAGGAGGCGGTGCTGCTGGCGCTGCGCCGCCGCGGCCTCGCCCCCCGCGACGTGGCGGCCATGACCCGCGGCGCGCTGGACGCCAGCGGCTTCGCCGAGCCGGAGGCCGAGCGGCAACGCCTGCGCTACCTCGCCATCCTCGACGCCCGCGGCCTCGCGCCGCGGCCCGACGACCCGGCCTTCCCCGATCTCGACGGCGCGCCGCTGACCGAGGCCGGCTACGCCGCGCGCATGGGCGGACTGCGCGCCGTGCGGATCAACATGGAGTTCGGCGGCGCGCTCTGCCGGGGCCTCAAGGCCAACCGCTACAAGGAGGTGGTGCAGGTCGACGGCGAGCCTACGCTGGTCGATTTCCTGCTCGAACGGGTCCCCGCGCGCTCATCCGCCGGCTGAGCCGGCCCGACATTTCCGCGAACGCCAGGCTGTTTCGCGAGACAGACGGAGAAAGCCATGCCCAAGATCCTGATCCACGGCAACGACGCCCGCCAGGCGCTGGCGCGCGGCGTCAAGCGCCTCGCCGCCGCCGTCGAGCCCACCCTGGGCCCCAAGGGCATGAACGCGATGGTGGACCGCCCCATCGGCACCCCGCTCATCACCCGCGACGGCGTCTCGATCGCCTCCGAGATCGAGCTGTTCGACCGCTTCGAGAACATGGGCGCCCAGGTGGTGCGCGAAGTCTCGATGCAGACCAACGAGGTCGCCGGCGACGGCACCACCACCTCGATCGTGCTGGCGAACGGCATCGTCCAGGGCGGGGTCGAGCTGACCGCGCGCGGCGCCAAGGCGGTCGACCTCTGCCACGGCATCGACCTCGCGGTCGCCGAGGTCCTCGCGGCGTTGCGCCAGTCGGCGATCCCGGTCAACGGCCCGATCCTCGACAGCGTCGCCAACATCGCCGCCAACGACCGCAAGCTCGGGGCGCTGGTCGCCGGCGCCTACAACGCCGTCGGCGCCGAGGGCGTGATCACCACCGACTTCGCTGTCGGCATCGACAGCCATGTCGAGGTGGTCGAGGGCATGTCCTTCGACCGCGGCTACATCTCGCACCATCTCGTCACCGACCAGGAGGCGATGAAAGCCGAGCTGAAGAACCCCTATATCGTGCTGACCGACCTCAAGCTCACCTCGCCGGCCCAGATCGCCGCGGCGCGCGCCATCGCCGAGGAGGACGGCCGCCCGCTCCTCATCGTCTCCGAGGATTGCGCGCCCGAGGTGCTGACCTCGCTCCTCGGCCGCGACGCGCCGGGCAAGTTCCTCGTGGTGCATCCGCCGGAATACGGCCAGTGGCGCAAGGCGATGATGGAGGACCTCGCGATCCTGACCGGCGGCCGCGTCATCGTGCGCGAGCTCGGCGGCCGGCTCGAGGACGTCACCCGCGACGACCTCGGCTCGGCCGACGCGGTCTGGTCCAGCGGCAGCGACACTACGATCGTGCGCGGCCACGGCGATCCGGCCGCCATCGCCGCCCGCCGCGCCCAGGTGCAGCGGCTCTACGACCGCGCGCCACCCAACATCGAGCAGGACAAGCTGCGCGAGCGGCTGGCCAAGCTCTGCGGCGGCACCGCGGTGATCTACGCCGGGGGCGTGACGCCGGTCGAGCAGAAGCGCACGATCCAGCTCATCGAGGACGCGCTCAACGCGGTCCGCGCGGCGACGGAGGACGGCGTCGTGGTCGGCGGCGGCATGGCGCTCGCCCGCGTCGCGCCGGCGCTCGACGCGCCGATCGCCGCGGCGGACGGCGACGTCGTCGCCGGCATGAAGCTCGTGCAGTCGGTGCTGTCGCGCCCGCTCGCGCGCATCGCGCTCAACGCCGGCCGCGACCCCAACGAGATCCTGCGCAAGGTGGGCGCGCTCGGGTCGACCGAGGGCTTCGACGCGCAGACCGGCCAGTTCGGCGACCTGCTCGCCGCCGGCGTGATCGACCCGCTGCGGGTCACGTCCGCGGCGCTGCGCAACGCCGCCTCGGTCGCAACGCTGATCCTGACCACCGAGACGCTGATCGGCGACCACACCGAGGAGGAGGATCCGACCGCCGGCGCCGCGCTCGGCGGCGGCGCGGAGAAGCTCGGGCGCAAGTGACGTCTTCCCCGGATCGGGACCGGCGCCGCCGGCCCGATCCGGCAACCCCAGGAGCCCCCATGAGCGAGCAAGCGACCGCGACCCGGCCCGAGGAGCGGCCGCCGGCCGCGCCGATCCTCCGGCTGATCTACCGCAGCCACAGCCGGCTTCCGAGGCTCGCCAGCGGCGCGCAGGAGGCCGCGCTGGCCGACATCCTGCGGGTCTCGCGCGCCAACAACGACGCCGCCGGCGTCACCGGCGCGCTGGTGCTCTACGACGACTGGTTCGCCCAGGTGCTCGAAGGGCCGGAGCCCGCAGTCAGCGCGCTCTACGCCCGCATCCGCGCCGACCCGCGGCACGACACCGTCGAGCTCGACTCCCGGGTCGACGCCGGCGCGCGGCTGTTCGGCCGCTGGGCGATGGCGCTGGTCGCCGAGCACCATCGGCCCGACACGCCGCTGGTCTCCACCGCCGGCGGCCTCGCCCAGGGCGCGCCCTGGAAGGTGACGCCCGAGCAGGAGCAGGTGCTGACCCGCCTGCGCGACCTCACGCGCGGCTACGGCCGCGGGTCCTGACGAGACAGCCTGTGGATAACTCCAGCGTTAACTAATTTATTTAGTAAAGTCAACGGTTTGATCCGGCGTGCGCGCGCGAGCGCACGCCGGGGCCCGCAGAAGAGGAGGGAGACAATGAAAGCCGCACGCCTCTACGAATACGACGCCGCCATGGCGGTCGACCTCAAGCTCGAGAACGTCCGCGAGCCCACGATCATGAAGCCCGACGAGGTGATCGTGAAGGTCGGCGCCGCCGGCCTCTGCCGCACCGACCTCCACATCATCGAGGGCGTCTGGAAGGACATCATGGACGCCGACGGCCACCTTCTGCCCTTCATCATGGGCCACGAGAACGCCGGCTGGGTCGAGGACGTCGGCTCCGGCGTCACCTCGGTCAAGCCCGGCGACGCCGTGATCTGCCACCCCCACCGCACCTGCGGCATCTGCCTCGCCTGCCGCTACGGCGAGGACATGCACTGCGAGCACTCGCTCTTCCCCGGCCTCGGCCTCGACGGCGGCTTCGCCGAGTACTTCCTCACCAACGAGCGCGCCCTCATCAAGCTCAACGCCGGCGTTACGCCCCTCGACGTCGCGCCCATGGCCGACGCCGGCATCACCGCCTACCGCGCCGCCAAGAAGGCCGCCAAGCTCCTCCGCCCCGGCGCCTATTGCGTGATCCTCGGCGTCGGGGCGGAGGAG
>Ga0224722_1002127_pt1 | contig 10633 bp, 11 predicted proteins | sample Balambano_FR1_Me_FD_161646 | JGI IMG/M metagenome (GOLD analysis project Ga0224722, IMG submission 161646) | Freshwater sediment microbial communities from Lake Towuti, South Sulawesi, Indonesia - Balambano_FR1_MetaG | ecosystem: Environmental > Aquatic > Freshwater > Lake > Sediment | place...
TCCTACCAAATTAATAATTCGAAGCCTTATCTAGGGTAAAATAGATAGTAATGGGTCGTCGCCAAGTGGTAAGGCACTGGTTTTTGGTACCAGCATCCGTAGGTTCGAATCCTACCGACCCAGCCAAATGTAGGATCCGTACCAAAGACGGGCTCTACATTTGGCAGGAATTGTAAGCTTCGAACCTAAAGCTTGTGAAACAAGTAGGTTCGCTAAATAATATAATCACCGAATACTATACGGATGATAGATTATTTAGGTAAAGCATCCTACCGACCCAGCCAAATGCAATAGTTTAAAATCAGACCTATCTACCTATTTTCATAAAAAGACATAGTAATTTGACGTTTTGCTGTAATCTGTCGTCTAGGTATTCAGATATTTGCACTCTGTTTTTCTGGTGTACAGAAAATGTCTTAGTAATCTTTTGCGCTTAAGTTATCATATAAAAGTATGTCGTATGAAATAAAAATATCTAGTTCAATAAACATTAATAAACCACAAAAGGAGCTTTTCGGTATTGTTATGGATTGGGATGCGCAGAAGAACTGGATCCCATTTACAACCGTAAAGCCATTTAAAACTCAAGCAAATAAAGTTGGCGATCAAATATCGGCTTTCACAGGCATTGGTAGAATTGGTTTTCTGGATACGATGACAATTTCCAAATGGCAATATCCGGAGATTTGCGAGGTTAAACACACAGGAAAATTTATAAAAGGAAAAGGAATATTCGCCGTGTCTTCAGTTGATAGCAACTCCGCTAAATTTGAGTGGACAGAAATAACGACTTTGCCTTTGGGCAGATTAGGAATTGTTTTGTTGCCGTTTGCTTGGTTAATCTCAAAAGCTAGTTTAGAGTTTTCTCTAAAACGGCTAGAAAAGCATATTAAAAAAAGTAATTAACTAATTGTTATTTCACTTGTAAGATTTTGCGTATTAACTACATATACGTAGAACAAATGACGATTCGGATTTATAAATTTGGCGGTCATTGTTGGCGAGATTACAAGCAAGTTTTTGTTAAGCTGAATATCATTTATATAGCCTTTGACTGTTGACTTATTGTAAACGCTGGTTCGGTATTCTCCGGTTTGCTTGTTGAATATCACTGCATCAATGCAATCAGATTTTGAGTTTAATTTTTTTATTGTTACTTTTGTACCGATAAATACTGACCTTGCCCATGCCTCTAGTTCTGTGACTTTTGCTATTGTCTTTTCACTAAGTTGTGTTGATTGAACTTTTGACATGTGAGCGTTCATACTAGCTTGAATTAATTGGTCTTCTGATGATTCTGGTATGTCGTTTTTTGTAACGAATACCCCGTTTTTGGTACCAGCTGAGTTTAGCTGTTCGATGATTGATTTTTCTTGGCTATTTGCGACTGATTCCGCATTTTGAACTAATGTTAGGCTAGACATGGCATCTATATAGCAATAAATTAACTGCTCAGTGTTTTTTGTGATTTGCGTGTTTGACATGATTTATAAAAATTAAGCAAGTTAAGTACAGGCAAACTAATTATAGACTATTCTTTGAGGTTAACCGTAAACGAACCAGTAAACTGCGGATTGCTATCGTCACGGAAGCTAAAAGTCCCTGCACTGTTTAACACGATCACACTTGCTCGTTGTGTCGATAGTATTAGTTCGGAATCTTCGCCGTAATATTGAACATCTGGATATTGGCCGAACGCGATAATGTGCTCTTTGCCGTCTGCGTTGATGAAAGATATTGTGTCACAGAATTCTGCGTTTACAAAAGTTGGAGAAATACCTTCATTGCTAACATAGACTTTGTGGTTTTCATTTAATCCCTGGCAAGCGCCAGTCTCTACGCCGCCAATTTGGTATATACCCTCAGATTCCGCTTGGTTTTTTGCAACATCTGAAGGCGACATATTGCTATAAAGGTTGTTCATTATAAAAACCGAACCTAATACGACTATCATGATTATAAGAAATGTGCCGATAAAGAACACCACATTATAAAAAGGCTTAGGCCCACGTCCTAGATGTAGAAAGAAGAATATCTGGATTATCATCTGAGTAACCGCAAAAGCCAGGATAGTTATTAGCAGTGCTGAACCAGTTATAATTTCGTTAGTTACGAGTAGATATGGAATAATTGTGTAGATCAAGGATAGAACAAAGCCGGCAAAATATGACATCACAGATCCATGGGATTCAGAAGTAGCATGTTCTGGCGTTGCTAATTTATTCATGCAAAAGCTCCCAAATATACAAATGTGAAAATGAATATCCATACTATATCTAAGAAGTGCCAGAACAAACTTAATAGTGCTAGCTTGCGCACCATGTGCCTATTTAGCCCTCTTTTTACGACAAAAACTAGAATAGTTGCCAACCAGATTAGCCCAGATATGATGTGTAAGCCATGAGTACCAACAAGTGTAAAGAACGATGAAAAGAAAGCATTAGAACTGATTGTGTGGCCTTCATGAATTAGCTCAGCAAACTCATAAAATTCTATGCTCAAGAAAGCTAAACCTAGTAAAAACGTCAACCCAAACCAGAACAATACTTGGTTCTTGTCCCCGCGTCGCGCTGCAATCATGCCTATACCACAAGTAAAACTACTGGTCAGAAGTAAAATTGTTTCGGCTAAGACTAAAGGCAAAACAAACAAATCCCTGCCAGTCGAACCGCCCATTGTGTTATCGCGAAGGACGGCAAAAACTGCGAATAACACTGCGAACATAAGCAAGTCTGTCATCAAATATACCCAAAAGCCGAACATCACCCTATCTTCGGCTGCTTCTTCGTGAGTCATTTCTTTTGACGCTACCATGATTTCCAGCCTTTGTTCTTTATCAAGTTTAGTCCCCAATTGAATACGAAAGTGATGAATTCCCAAAGACCCATATCGTCGTCATTACGAGGCTTGGCAAGTTTTTTTGTCTTTTCAAGCTTTTTAGTTCTGTCTTGTTCAAGCTTTTCTACGTCATCAGCCTTTAGGGTATATTCTGTATTTTCGTTAAATGTTCTTGTTATGGTAAAGAATATAATTGCGATCAAAGAAACGATTATTAGCCACGTGATGTGCCATACGAAGCCAAAACCGGCAGTGAAGGCAAAAATAGAGATATAAATTCCTGAAGCAGTGTTTTTAGGCATATGGATATCTACGAATTTTTGTTTAGGTTTATGAAGATGTTTTGTTTCCCAGAAAGAATCGATTTTTGAAACTTTAGGTATTTCAATAAAGTTATAAAATGCCGGCGTTGAAGGTGTTGACCACTCTAGAGTTCGACCATCCCAAGGATCACCAGTTGTGTCAGCTAGCGTTCGTCTTTGAACGACGCTTGCAATTATCTGTACGACTTGCAGAGCAACACCGATCGCAATGACTATTCCTCCTAAGAACGCAGTAATATAAAGAGGCTGCCAGCCGGTAGAAGCAGCATAGTTATCAAGCCTTCTGGTGGCGCCCATTAATCCAAGAATATAAAGTGACCCAAAAGACATCGTGAACCCAACAATCCAAAACCAAAATGCGTATTTGCCGATTTTCTCGTTTAGTCTGAAACCGGCGATTTTAGGGAACCAATATGCAAGACCTGCAAAAATACCAAACAACACACCGCCGATGACGTTACTGTGGAAATGTGCCACTAAGAAGAGGCTATTATGAAGCTGAAAATCTACAGGCGGGACCGCTAATAATACGCCAGATATACCACCGATCGCAAAAATAACGACAAAGCCTAAGAACCAAAGCATTGGTGTAGTTAGCCTGATTCTGCCTTTGTACATTGTAGCGATCCAGGTAAAGAATAGTACGGACGTCGGTATCGCAATTATCATTGTCATAATACCGAAAAACCCGTTAACATTTGCACTCGCGCCCATAGTAAAGAAGTGGTGTAGCCATACAGACAAAGCAAACACAGATACGCCGATCATACCTAATACGTTTGATTTATAACTGGCTATTCTTTTGCCGGAAAAGGTAGATACTATTTCAGAGAATACCCCAAAGGCTGGCAGCATCAGCACATAAACTTCTGGGTGTCCCCACATCCAGATTAAATTGGTGTACATCATAGCGTTACCGCCCATATCTGTAGTAAAGAAATGTGCTCCAAAGTAGCGATCAACAAACATCAGCGCTAAAGTTGCGGTGAGTAGCGGGAATATCGTTACGACCATTATCATGCTACATAGTGATCCCCAAGTGAACATCGGCATTTTCCATAGACCCATACCAGGTGCGCGCATTTTTAATATAGTCATTATGAAGTTGATGCCGCCCAACGTCGTACCTATGCCGGATATTTGCAAGCTCCATATCCAATAATCAACCCCAACACCAGGACTGAATTCTAGTCCAGATAATGGTGCGACCGCTAACCAGCCAGTTGCGGCGTATTCCCCGCCCACAATAAAGAACATGTTTACCATTACTACGCCAGCAACAAACAGCCAAAACCCTAATGTATTAAGAAAAGGCGAGGCTAAGTCTCTTGCACCGATTTGCAAAGGTACAATGTAATTAATTAAGCCAAATATGAAAGCCATAGCAACAAAGAACACCATTATATTGCCGTGAGCTGTGAATATTTGCTGGAAGTGATCAGCTGTTAAGTAACCTTGAGATTCGCCGACAGATATAGCCTGCTGTAGCCAGATCATAATCGCATCTATTCCGCCACGGACAAGCATGAAACCGGCTACCAGAAAGTACATAATTCCTATTTTTTTAGGGTCGACTGATGTTAACCACTCGTTCCAAAGCCATTTCCAGCGTTTTAGAACGGTTAATAGGACTATCACGAAGATGATCATCGCGATGAAAGACACTGTGCCGAGAATCGTAAACCACTCGTGAGGGATTGCCTTCATATCCAGTTTGCCCAAGAAAAAATCTCTCATCAATGTGCTCCTTCTTTATGGACATCGTGTGACTCTCCATGCGAGCCGTCATATTTGGTTACGATTTTTGCGTACATATCATTGTCGTAAACAGTAAAGAATTCTTCTTTGTTGTTTTCGCTCGGTTCAAGTAAGCGTTGATACTCAAATAAATCTAGTGTCCTGGTTGAGAGTTTGGTTTGATCTACCCAGTCGTTAAATTCTGAAGTTGAGCTGACACGAGTTACGAATCTCATGCCAGAGAAGCCTTTGCCATTTATCTCGGCTGAGCTACCGGTATAGTCGCCTGCTTCCTCTGCCATCAAATTTAGTCGGTTGGCATGTCCTGTCATGGCGTAAAGCTGGCCGCCTAAATTAGGGATCCAAAAAGAACTCATGGGCGCCTCGTCTGCCGATAGATCAAACTCTAGCGGTGTATTAATTGGAACCTGAATAAAGTTGACAGTTGCAATATTTTGTTGCGGGTAAATAAAAAGCCATTTCCAGCGCAGTGCTACGACTTGAATTCTTAATGGTTCGACATCTGACGCGATTGATTTTTGCGGTGCTAATCTGTGGGTGGCAGGCCACATTACACTAGCCAAAATTAGCATTATTAATAAAGGCGCTCCCCAAATCACAAAGACTAATGATTTACTGTCTTTGGTCTGCGGCATGTGGATAGTTTGAACACTTTCCTTTTCTCTGTATTTCCAGGCAAAGAAATACAACAAACTTAATGTTGGTATAGCAATTACCAACATAATGCCGGTAGAAAGTAGCATTAGATCAAGCTGTTCGCCGGCTATTATACCTTTGGGGTCTAACAGAGGTATATCTCGACCGCGCAAAAGTAACCAAAAATAAATAATCACAATTATTGTACCAACGGATAAACCGATAAAGACACTGTGTTTAGCGGTCTTTTTGTTGTGTTTAGACACCAGATTCGCTCGATCTTTTGATCTCTTAACCATAACTATAATAACTATAGCATGAGGTGTTTTAGTATTCACGTATTTTCTAGAATTGCAGCAAAAGTCAGATCATACTTTGTTTAGCCTAAAAACGGCTATGCTAATATACCAACATAAACAAATTAGAAAAAGATTAATTTGGAAACAATTAGAAAATACTATCACTTAACAAAGCCTGGAATAATAAGGGGTAATTTGATTACGGCTTCCGCTGGTTACTTCTTGGCATCAAAGGGTGATGTTAGTTGGTGGATTTTACTTGCTAGTTTGATCGGAATTGCATTAATAATAGCTTGTGGCTGCGTGCTAAATAATTTCATAGATATAAACATCGACAAAAAAATGGAGCGTACCAAAAAGCGAGCGACCGTAACAGGAGAAGTGTCGGCCAGGAGTGCTGCTATATTTGCTACATTGCTTGGATTGATTGGAATATATATATTGATTGCTTTCGTTAATGTGATTACTGTAGCGTTAGGCTTCATTGGCCTGGTGTTTTATGTTGTGGTTTACGGTATAGCCAAAAGAAAGTCCGTTCACGGCACGCTTATCGGCAGTATTTCTGGCGCTATTCCGCCTGTAGCGGGCTATACTGCTGCTTCTGGAAGTCTGGATTTAGCTGCTCTTTTGTTGTTCGTAGTTTTGACGGCTTGGCAAATGCCTCATTTTTATGCAATCGCAATCTATAGACTAGCCGATTACAAAAAAGCCGGCATACCTGTATTGCCTGCAATTAGTGGCATTGACGCAACTGTTAGACAAATTATTGCCTATGTTTTTGTATATATTATTGCTACTTGCCTGCTGTATATTTACGGCTATGCAAACTTATTATATTTAATTGCAGTTTTGGTAAGCGGTTTATTCTGGTTTAAAATTTCACTGAAAGGTCTGAAATCTGCAGACAAGATTAAATGGGCTCACTCTGTATTTGGTGTATCGCTGATAGTTTTGTTGGTTTTCTCTGTCGCTGTTTCGGTAAGTTCATTTATGATGTAGCACTATAAGCGCCAATATTTTGGCAGAACGCATCTAATATGCTATAATTAAGGTAATTTGTTTTTTCTTAGATCCAAAGTATGATTTTTAGGTTATTTTAAGACAAGACAACTTAAATATAACTAATCATTAAGGATTAAATGTACTACACTACGTCACGCCACGCGCGCAGACCGTCAGCTTTTGGCGGCCGAAAAACTAACTATAGAAGTAATAATAGAAATGCTGCTAAGCGAAGAGGACAATTTATCGACCCTAAGCGCTTTATTAAAGCTGCAAAACCTACGGAACAAGAATTGTATGTTCCAGAAAACAGTTTCAATGATTTTGAATTGAATCAGGTAATAAAAGCTAATTTAGCAAACCGTGATTTTATAAGCCCCTCAAAAATTCAGGACAAAGCAATACCCGTAGCTCTGAGCGGTAAAGACGTAATTGGAATCGCGAACACAGGAACCGGTAAAACAGCCGCCTTTTTGTTACCTTTAATTGAGAAACTAATGAACAATCGTGGGCAACGATCAATTATAATTGCGCCAACAAGAGAGCTAGCACTGCAAATACAATCGGAGAGTAGGCTTTTTGCTAAGGGAGCTAGACTATATGATGCTTTGTTAATCGGAGGTGCGCCGATTGGTAGGCAGTTAAGGGATTTGCAGAGAGATCCAGAGATTATTATAGGCACGCCCGGCAGAATTAAGGACCATCTAGAACGCAGTAGTCTGAGCTTAGATAAGGTTACGACGATTGTGCTTGATGAAGTCGATAGGATGCTAGACATGGGGTTCATAAATGATATTCGAACTATTTTGTCCAAGCTGCCTGCAGATCGTCAGTCGCTGTTTTTTTCTGCCACACTAAGCCCAGCAATAGAATCGCTGATTAGAACCTTCACTGAAGATCCTATTACAATTATGGCGCGCAGTGCAGAGACCAGTGATAATGTAGATCAATCCATAATCCATTATTTTGAGAAAACTGATAAAATCGACAAACTCCGCGAATTATTAATACTAGAAAATGTAAAAAGAACTCTAATATTTTGCGAAACTAAGCGCGGTTCAGAATCTTTAAGCCAAGAACTATTATCGAGGGGCTTTAGATCTGATGCAATGCATGGTAACAAATCTCAAAGCCAACGGCAGAGGGCGCTGAGTAAATTCAGAAACGGTGAAATTTCTATTTTAGTAGCAACAGATGTTGCCGCTAGAGGAATTGATGTTGATGGTATTACTCATGTCGTTAATTTTGATTTACCGCAAACCTACGATGACTATACTCATAGAATTGGCAGAACCGGCAGAAGCAATAACACGGGGTATGCTGTTACTTTTGTGACTCACTAATCTATTTTTTCTTTAGCTGGAAAGCTTTCTTGGCTTGCGGGTAATAAATTGAAAGAATACTTAGAAACAGTACCGCAACGGCAATTAATATAATCGTATAGAGCTGTGAGTTGAAAGTAGCAATAAATGCTTCGTATAGATTGCCGACTACTACCCTGCCATTTGGCTTATCTATTTGCGCCAAAAGTGGCGGTTTAAACATTGGTCCTGTCAGTAGGCTGAGTGATGTAAGCACGGCTAGAAGCGAGCTCTGAATCACCAGTATTTTTTTGTAATTTAGCTTGTTTTTCTTGATGTAAGGATATGCGAACATGATTAATGAGGCAATAAACGCTATTGGTGCGATCCATATGAAGACTAATCCAGCTGTATAGAAATTAGGGACGTCAGACTCGTTAATTAGCACAATTTGATCTGGTACGTTCTCAGCTTCTATATCTATTTCTTGTCCAAAACTATCGGCAACTGTTACTAGTCTGGTAACTATGTTTTTTACACCGCTTAAATCAATAACTATATCTTCTTGATTACCTGATGTTGTGTAGATCTGTAGTTTTTCAGCGCTGGCGTTTAGGATCGAAGAAAATTGATCTGTAGCTAGAAGCCCACTTATAATTTTTGTAGAAAAATCACCTGCTACTCTTTTTGCGATAGGTCGATCTGTGAATATTTGATCGGTAACACCCTGTGCGATTGCTTGCCTGCTCGATTCAGACGTTAGAGATGAAGTAACTGTTCCTGCGAAGTTCGCACTATTAAATATTTGATTGTTTACCCACAATGCAGAATTTGCTACTAATAGTAATATTGCTGCAGCAATAGACAGAAATATTGTTGATTTGTACTTATTATAAAATGTTTGCTCTTCTGACTTAGCCATAAAAATTCTTAACCTCTTATATATAAATGTAATTATATAACCTTTTTCTGAAAATAGTTAATGAATAAATATTACTAATCTTTAAATAGTTAATTTTTCTTAGCTTTATTTATTTGTTTATGATCAAGTCCGAAGAAATGTGCAACTTCATGCCAAACAGTTTCATAGACTTGTTTTTGTAAAGATTGTTCATCCGCAAATATGTCAACCATAGGATGTTTAAAAATAGTAATAACATCTGGAACTTTAGAAAACTTTACTCCATTTCTGCTTGTCAGAGGTATTCCTTCGTACAAACCAAACAGTGCATCGCATTTTCTTAAGCCTAGTTTTGTTCTTTGCTCCGTAGTAGGCTGATCTTCTATCTTAAACACGACATCATTTAGTTTATCGGCATAAATATCAGGTATATTGTTAATAGCATTTTCTACTAGCTCTTCGAATTGTTTATCGTTCATACTTGCTTTAAATTATATATCGTTCACATTGATCAAGCTTAAACAAAAAGATTTTTTGCTAGAGATCAACATAAGCGGATTATAGTATAATTTAGCTAATACAGCATGAGAGTTATAGAGCCAAATAAATCTAACCGCAGTGCGGCTTCTGAACCTAAAAAGCGCAGTCGAACCAGACCAATTAAATCTTTAATTATCGTATTAATAATAATTATTGGTATCGCTACAGCTCTTATTGCACGAACCGACAAAGCTCAAAGTCCAGCAACAGACAATACTGTCAAAATTGACTCTATTATAGTAACAGAACAGCCTTCTAATGAATCGGGCCTGAGGCAATTTAGCGGTAATGAGTTCAGAATTCTTTATGATTTGATCTTGCAGCAAAACCTAGACAAGGTTGACATGCCTCCAGCAATAACCGGAAATGATATTGCTGATAATCGGATCCGCAAACTTGCTGAGTCGCGAGGCTATAAATTACGAAGTAACCCAACGGAGCCACTTGTGAATATAGACGGCCACCTTTTGCAAGCAGTGATTAGAGAACCTTGGCAAAAACTCAAAGCTGAAGCGCTGGAAAACTCTATAAATTTTACGATAACCTCTGGATACAGAACTATTGCCGAGCAAAGACAGTTATTTTTGAATAGATTGTCGGCGCTAGGAGTATCAACTACCAGCATTATAGATGGTGAAAGTGATGAAAAAGTAAATAAAGTACTGACTACAACCGCTGTACCCGGTTATTCAAAGCATCACAATGGTTATACCTTTGATTTGTTGTGCAAAGGTTTTGCTTTTGAAAATTTTAAAAACTCAAACTGTCACGATTGGCTTTCTGCTAACAATTACGAAAAAGCCAAAGTTTACGGCTTTATACCTAGCTATCCGGCCGACTCTGACTTGCAGGGGCCAGACCCAGAGGCATGGGAGTATGTTTATGTTGGCACGGATGTTTTGTACCGCTAAACTACACCTACTGCATAAGTTCACATACATCCTGGACTCCTGAATACCTATAAAACAGGAGGTTTTGTGTTATGGCTCATGAAGGAGTAAGCAGTACAGTATTTATGTTTGGCTTCGTGAAGGG
>Ga0224722_1002130_pt1 | contig 10630 bp, 16 predicted proteins | sample Balambano_FR1_Me_FD_161646 | JGI IMG/M metagenome (GOLD analysis project Ga0224722, IMG submission 161646) | Freshwater sediment microbial communities from Lake Towuti, South Sulawesi, Indonesia - Balambano_FR1_MetaG | ecosystem: Environmental > Aquatic > Freshwater > Lake > Sediment | place...
CCGTAAAACTCCCGCAGTGCAAGGATTTTCATTCAGTATATCCTACCCCCTCTGAAGCTAGTCGTAGTTTAGTCGTATAATATATATTGAATAAATATTTTACTTAAATGCCCTAAACTGAAAAAGCCAACCTGAGTTGTGGGGTCATTACTCATGTTTTCAGGCTCAGATGGACTGCGCTCGATTCGCCTGGTTCCTTCCCATACTCCACTGCCATCCCGCTCGATTGAGCTGACAGACTTGCGTTGGCTAAGGGTAGAGGAGTATTTTCGGGCGCGATCGCTGACGGACAACACTCAGAAAGCCTATCGACGTGAGTTGAAACGGTTCTTAGCCTAGACTGATCGCGCCTGGTCAGATCTCACCCCGCGCCAGCTTGCCCAATTCAAAGCCTACTTGCAAGAACAGAACCTATCCAAAAACTCCGTCAACCGAGCCTTGACTGCCCTGATGAGTTTCTTTGATTGGTTTCGAGTGTCTTACCTAGAGCAAATTGCCCACGATCCGACGACTGCGGTAGAGATGGAGCGGGAACCGCCTGGGGTATCAAGGTCTCTACTATGTATAGGACTTACGCATTGACAAAAATGGCGATGTCTGTGGTCAGGGAGCGATCGGTTTAGGCAGGTTTTCCAAAATAAACTGGCGGATTACGGGCACAAACACCTGACGCGACACCTGATAGAGATTGTCAATCAACCCCTCAACTCGCATCGTTTGCAGCTGACAAAAGGCTTGCAGCGCACAAAAGCAATGGGTTCGGATGGCAGACTCTGTTCGGACTTGGAAGCGTTCAATATGGCAGCCCCCTGTTCCTTCCATTTCATGCCAGCGGCACATAAGCGGGCTTTGATGATCACTTTACACCCCGACTCGGTGACCCCCGAACCCATGGGTAAATGATGGGACAGTGCTTCAGCATAGTGCATTTGATGATGGTGATTTTGAAAGTAAGTAATCGCCTCTTGCAATCCATCGCGACTCGTCTGAGATCTGAGACGGAGCGATGGGATGGCTTCCATCTCAGTTAACAATTGTTGGGCTGCACCGACTTCATGCTTGAGCGTGTGACAATGCTCTTTCATCCAGATTTTTTGAGCCGCAACACTACGGGGATGAAGCACTTTGGCAACCCAATCTAAATACTGGGTGGCATGGTAGAAGTCTAGGACTTGCGTATCAGTCAAAGGCTCTAGAAACCTCCAATTCTCTGGTGCGCCATCGGCTAAGCCTTGATAATGGGCATCGGGATACAGTCGCTTGACTTGTTCAACTTCGCGCTGCATGCGTTCGAGAAACGTGGCTCGTCCATACTCAGGACTGGCTGCGACGTAGGTGGTGTGTTGCCGTTCTCCTATCTCGTTATACAAGCTAATCGTGCCCACCATCGCTTGCCGGCATCCGCCCTCACACAACAACAGGCAGGTGCCATTGATGCCAATACTCACCGTTGCCACGGGAGAGGGCAATTTTGGCGTTTGATAGTGCCAGTCTTCTGCTTTGAGTCAGGCAATACTCCCCACGGCTTCCGCCAGAGTTTGCACGAAGGAGCGATGCACAATCCGTCCGTGATTTTCGCTCAAGTCTTCGACCAATCGAGGACTGCTCATCTCCGCATACTTGTGACTAATCTGTTTGGCAAAGCGAGGGGTGGAGGTGATGATGATGCGACCATCGACTTCTAACGGACAAAACGTTGTCCCCCCTCCACTACTTTGATAGACATGGCGTTGGACTTCTACGGCTCCATAGGGGGTCTGATAGGTTTGCGGTAATTGTCCTTTGCTAGTCCAACTCGCACCACCCACTTCAATGGCACGACCATCGCTATCAAATTGCTTTAAGGCTTCCCCACTGGCTAGCGTACCCGCTTCATTGAGTACCGTTTGAATGGTCTCTTCACTGGTTAATAGCGATACAGAACTCAACGGAATTTGGATTTGAATGGTGACTTGTTCCGCGCTCCTGTCAATAATTGATGCCCTCATCACTAAATCCTCCCTGCCAAATGGAAGCCTTCCCCTAAAGCATATCAGACTTAATCACTCACATTAAATTTCGGTCACACCCCCTTGTCCTGGCTAGATTTTGGCACAAGCTTGAGCCTTTTTGTTTAAAAGCAGCTATTTCTCAATTGTTCCAGGAATCAGTGGGGTGGCGTTGCCCACCCTTTTGGATTTCTGTTTATTTCAGAGTAAACTTTTACTATTTGGATTTCTGTTTATTTCAGAGTAAACTTTTACTATTGGCGTTAAGAGTATTCATAGATTGGCTTACAAAATAGAGTATTCGCCAGAATCAGAAGCACATTTACGATTCCTTACAGCTCGACAACAAGCAATCGTTTTGGATGCTGTTGATGAGCAGCTTACGTATCAGCCAACAGTTGAGACAAAAAACCGTAAACTTATGCGTCTCAATCCACTTGCCCCTTGGGAACTTCGCAACGGCGATTTGCGCGTCTACTATGATGTAGAGGAGGAGCCTGAAGCAGTTGTGTACATCAACGCAGTCGGGATCAAGGAGCGAAATCAAGTCCGTATTGCAGGAGAGATTTACGAGCTATGAAGATTATTGAGATTGCAGAGGCAAACGAAACACTAGCCAAATACGCTTCAGGTCTGACTGAGGAGCCAGTTATTATTACCAGCAACGGTCAGCCTATTGCAGCATTAGTCACGCTTGAAAATGTTGACATGGAGACCATCTCGTTGAGTACCAACCCAAAGTTCATTGAGTTGATCGAGCGATCACGAGCGCAGCGGCGTTCTGAAAGCGGAGTTTCTAGCGCGGAGATGCGGCGCAGACTGGGGTTGGGCAGGTCTAACAATTCAAATGCAGCGGACGGTTGAGAGCCGCTGGTGCTGAGTTCAAGGTTATCTGCCGCCGCTGATTTGAGCCGTTAGCTGCCTTGAGTTCGAGGTGTAGGTAGCGAAAAGCTTTCTGTTTGTGTTTGAGGTTGAGGGGTTGAAAAGAGGGGGTTGGGTGCGATCGCTCCAACACCTTGTTTCCTCAGTTCGAGGTTGAGGGAGTGAGGGCGATCGGTTTTGAGTTTGAGGTTAGGTCGTTGATAGTTCACAAGCTAACAACCCCGGTGCAGCGGATGAGAGGGCGATCGTTCTGTAGTTGAGGGGTAACTGTCACCGCTGACCGCGATCGTTATGCCGCAAATCCTCGGTTCGGATGGTGCCGAAAGGTGATCTGTCATCGTCAACTTACTTGTACCGATGTTCAACTTTATCTCTGTCCGCAAATAGTTCTTGGGATTTCAGTCCAAAATTAATTCAGGAGTATTATCTGCTATGTCTTTGTTGAGCATGATTCAACCTTTTCTTGCTGATCCCCAACAACAGCAAGTCCTTGAGGAGCAATTAGACACTCTCAATGAGCTTGGAACAACTTACATCAATCTTTGGCAAGCAGAAACTGAACAAATGTATCTGAACCCAGATGCCTATAGGAAGAAAGGTGAGATTCCGGGTTCCCCTCAAATCGACAAATACTCGAACATTGATGTACATGTCCAAGACACAGTTGATGAGAAAATCAACCAGGCATTCGATAGCTTGTTTAATTTTGACCTTGACGGTCTGAAAAAAGCTGGACTTAACCTTGTTAAGACTGGTGTAAGTTCGTTGCTTGGGAATTATGCAGGCAAGTCTCATTTCGACTCCAGGCATGAGTTTATCCCACAGGCTTCTGGAATAGTCCGATTGGACTATTGGATTTGGCGTCGAAGGATTGGTGCAGGAGGTTTGCTTACCCATGAACAAGAAGTCATTGCATACTATTACGTCACATCTTCAGTAGATCTTTCGACTCTTACGAAGCCTGAGATCCTAAATATTCTCAACAAGATGGTTGATCAGTCCGATCCAAATGCCGCTGAAGTCATCAAAACCAAACTGAAAGAATGGAAGGATGAGTGGGACGCAGTACCTGACTTTCATGCTCTAGCTATGTTCTCAATTGACGAACTAGGTAGATTTTCATAAGTAGATTTTCTTGCCTAACCATGTCTTCACAATTTAGAAGATGGTAGATTCTGACTCGATCTATGTACTCAGGGTGGATCATGATCTACCCTGAGCTTTTGATCAGGTATAATTGAAGTCAGTCTTGAAGAGATCGGCTATGACTCTAGCATCAGATGGGCAAGCAGCAATTATTCGTACTGAGCGTGGACTGACGATCGCGGGCACACGCATCACCCTCTACGATGTGATGGACTACGTGACAGAACACTATCCGTCAAAGTTTATCCGTGCCATGCTTGACCTTACTGATGAGCAGGTGAGTGCCGCGCTGTCTTACATTGAGGCACATCGTGCGGAGGTTGAAGCAGAGTATCAACTCGTTCTCAAAGAAGCCGAGGAACTGCGGCAGTATTATGAGGAGCAAAATCGTGAACGGATTGCTCGCATTGCTGCCAAGCCTCCAAAGCCTGGAACAGAAGCGATTCGAGCCAAGCTTCAAGCAAGAAGAGCCAAGCTTGAATCACGAGCATGAATTTTCTGGTTGACCATAACTTACGAGGGCATTCTGTTGTCTTAGCAGGTAGCCTTGCTGCAAGTGGTTGGCTTGAACTAATTTCGATTCGCTTCGTTCTATTTGAAGAAGCAGGTTTGGCAGTCACAAGTGATGATCGAGTTGTCTGGCAATATGCCCAGGATAACAAGATGATTCTAATTACTGCTAACCGAAGTATGAAGGGGAAAGACTCCCTGGAGCAAGTAATGCGCGAGGAAAACACCCCTACATCTTTGCCTGTTGTCACGATAGGCAATATTGATCGGCTAATGGCTGAACCAGACTATCGGGAACGCTGTGTCGATCGCTTGGTTGATATTGTGATTGACATTGAAGACTATTGAGGTGCAAGACGAATTTTCATCCCATGATGCAGATGAGATCCAATTGCAACAATATCTGTGAGGGCACGGCATAACAATCCGGTTGGAGCGGACTTGCAGAATTGGTCGGTGTTGTGGCAAAGGTTATCGGTAGCCGCTCAACCGGAACGTTAGCTTGCTTGCATCTTGCGTGAGGGCAAGTTGCCTAAAGATTATCTGTGGAGCCGAGAAAAGTGAGCAAGTGCTTGCTTATATTTTGATTCCAGGGTAACATAGCTTCTGTACCTAAAGTGAGCAAGTGCTTGCTTATTTTGGTCATGCCATGTAGGATAGGAGCCTTGCAATGAATAAAAATTCTGGTTCTGTAGCTTCAATGACCCTGGGTGAGGCAATTCAAAAAATGCGCGCAGCAGAGGCGAACGGTGATTTGACAAACAATTTTTCCTTGGAAGTAGAACAAGCGTTCGAGCAACATGATGCAATACATATCTTGTTCAATTGCGGTACTTCTATTCAAGATGAAATTGATGTCCATGTCTGGATGATCTTTGCAACAACCGCAAACATCAGCGAAATGCATCGTGCCGTTGCTAACCAAGAGCATCGCAAGGTTTTATCTGGGATTGGGCATCTTAAGTTGCTCAGCACTTGGTTCGTATCTCTTCCACGCATCATCAGCATTATTTTCAAGAGCTTACGGATGAAAAGGAAGTTGGCTGTCGAGGATCTGTCTAAACTCAAACAACAGTCGATCGTCGATATTCGCCGAGAACACGGTATTGTTTTGTGAACGCGCCAAAACAGCCCTAATCAGAATTTAAATTCAATGCCCCGGAATAAAACCATTACAGATGAAGAGATTCTGTCCGTGGCACGATCGCTCTTTCTCAAGGAAGGTGCGAAAGCTTCTACTAGAACTCTAGCTAAAATGGCTGGTATCTCTGAAGCCGTTATCTTTCAGCGATTTAGTACTAAAGAAGAGCTTTTCTTTACAGCAATGGTGCCGCCAGCAGTGCAACTTGATGCAATATTCAGTATCCATCCTGGTGAGAAACAGGTGATTGCCAATCTTGAGTCGGTCAGTTTACAAATCGTTGTTTACTTCCGTGAGGTGATGCCCGTTTTTTTGTCCTTGGTTAGTCATCCATCCTTCGATATGCAAACTTTTTTGCAAAGTCATACGATGCCTGGGATGCGAATTGTCAATCGACTCACTGAATATCTGAATGCTGAGGCAGAATTGGGAAGAGTCCATCGAGATAATGTTGCAGCAACAGCAGCAATTCTCTTTTCACACCTGCACAACCTAGCGTTATCTGAAAATATCGGTGCTCATCAAACGATTGATACAGAACGTGCTATCTCTGATGCGATCGCAGCCTTGTGGAAAGGCTTGGCTCCATAGCTAAGAGATGTTTTCAAGCAGTTAAAGCTGTGGGAGAAATTATAAATGAGCTTAAATCCTGTTCCAGTTTCAACCCTTTTTATCGGGCTAAATGGTTTTATTGCTTTCGCACTGTCCTACATTGTTGTAATGGAAAGGACAAGTACTAGAGTTTGGCATGGAGTATCACAAGAGGAGGTTGCAAATCAGCCTGACTACCTCGACAAACCGGGTAAATGGGCAGCCTTTGTCGAAAACTATACGCAAAAATCAATTTTTGGTTCGTGTATGTAGTAGGTGCAGGTGCTTGTGTCTATTTTGGTGTTGTTGGAGTCTTTCAGTAGCGATCGCAAGCTAACAAATCGCTGCACCGGAACGCCGCAATTTGGGCGGCTGAGTTGCAAACGTTATCTGCGTCCGGTGAGCTTGGTCGTTAGCTGCCTTGAATTCAGGGTTGTGGCAGTTGAAGGTTTTCAGTTTGTGGCAGAGGTTGAGGGGTTGGATGTGGGTGAGTGAGGGCGATCGCTCCAACACCTTGTTTCCTCAGTTCGAGGTTGAGGGAGTGAGGGCGATCGGGTTTGAGGTTGGGGTTAGGTCGTTGATGGTTCACAAGCTAACAACCCCGGTGCAGCGGATGGGAGGGCGATCGTTCTTGTCGTTGAGAGTTAACTGTCACCGCTGACCGGGAACGTTATCTCGCTTCGTTTCAAGTGTTAGGGCGTTCTTTCAAAGTTATCTGTCAGTCTTCCAAAGTACTATGGCAAGACCGTAGCTCGACACTGCCTATGGTGCTATAGTAGTGTCATGTCTGGTTTGCCTTTACTTCGGATTGTTGTTGATACCAATGTTGTGTTTGAAGGTCTGACCAAGCAAGGTGGGGCTTCAGGTTTGATTGTTGATGCTTGGTTGGCTGGGCTGATGGTGGTTTGTGTCTCTAATGCGCTTGCCTATGAATATGACGATGTGCTGTCTCGAAAGCTCTCAGAAGAACGCTGGAGTAAGTTGCAACCTGTATTGGGGCAGCTTTTGAGTGTCACTCAATACACAAATATTTATTTCTCGTGGCGACCGACTTCTCCAGATGCAGGTGACGATCTCGTGATTGATTGCGCGATGAATGCAGGTGCGATCCTGGTTACATCTAATATTCAAGATTTTCGGAGTGCGAAAGAGTCGTTGGGGTTGCGAGTTCTAACCCCTGTGCAGTTTGTGAGCATATTAGCATCAGGAGAGAAGCCATGAGCCGATTAACCTTACGATTACCTGAAACCTTGCATCAACAGCTTGCTCAACTCGCTGAAGGTGAAGGTGTATCACTGAATCAGTACATTGTTTATGCATTGACTCGTCAAGCAGCTCTAGCGTATGGAATTCAAGTTGTGCCCGAGGCGGAAGTTGCACAGCAACAGCAAGCGTTTCAATCATTGATCAAGCAACTAGGACAAGCTTCGTCGTCTGAAATTAAGTCCGTTTTAGCGACACGTGAGAAAACTGATCCAGAAGCAGAATTGAGTGCAGATATAGTTGAGCGTCTTCAAGAACGAATCCGAAAGGGAGCCTAGTCATACAAGATTGGAGTAGTGCCAGCGAGATAACAAGTCGTTGGAGCGGCGGTCAGAAGTTTCTTGCTTCGTTTAAAGTTGGTAGATCGCCGCTCAACTTGGTCGTTATCTCGCTCCGTTTCTGGATTGGGGCGGTACAGTTAAGCTATCTGTAGGGCGTTCAGCATCAGGTAAGCGTTAACTGTAGGTCTATGAACTTCGATCAAGCTGATTTTGAGGTGCGCTGTGAGTGGGGCGAGAAGGGAGTTTTGCAGTTAGCCCCTATCAGTGATGTAGTTGTCATCATTGATGTTCTCTCATTTTCGACTTGTATCGATATTGCCAACAGTCGAGGAGCGATCGTTTTTCCCTATCAGTGGAAAGACGAATCTGCCAAAGCATTTGCTCAATCTGTTAACGCGGAAGTAGCAGAGCAGCGTGATGATAGCCGTTATTCGTTATCTCCAGCTTCATTGCTTGCGATCAATTCAGGAACTCGCTTAGTGCTGCCCTCTCCCAACGGATCATCTCTGAGTTTGGCAACAGCCGGAACTCCAACTTTAACTGGATGTTTGAGAAATTGTAGAGCCATTGCTTCAGCCGCGATGAATTATGGACAGCGCATTGCCGTGATTCCAGCCGGGGAGAAATGGCATGACGGCAGCCTTCGCCCTTCATTTGAGGATTTCATTGGGGCAGGAGCGGTAATTAGCTATTTTGAAGGGAAATTGTCACCGGAAGCACAATTAGCAGGCGAAGCATATCAAGGTATTCGTCAGTCCCTGGAACATTTGATCAAGCAATGTGGTTCTGGTCAAGAATTGATCGAGCGAGGCTTTGAGCAAGATGTTGATTTAGCATCGGAGATGAACATCAGTGATTGTGTTCCTACGTTAGTTGATGGAGCTTACGCAAATCACGCAAGATAACAAGTCGATGAAGCGGACGGTTGAGAGATCTTGGTAGGGATGCTGAGGTTGCCTGCCGCCGCTTATCTTGGTCGTTATGCGGCAAAGGGTAAGTATCAGACTGCACACTTACAATGCATCCTAAGAGGAGCAATAAAATGAAGTTTTTATGTTTAGCGTATGGGAGCGAAGACGATTGGAAAGCCATGACTCAGCAAGAACAGTCCGAAGTTCTTGAGCAAGATGAAGTGCTGAGGAGTCGAGGGGATTTCCTTGCCGCCGTACAAACAACGGTGGTAACTATTACTAATTGGAACGGCAATCTGATAACTGAGAATGAGTCATTTGCTAAGCCAAAACTGCCCCTTGCTGGTTTTTCCATCATCGAAGCAAAGGATATTGATGAGGTGATTCAACTTGTTGCCAATACACCCTGCGCCAGAGCCAAAGGGGCTATCGAAATCAGACCATTCTGGAATTTCGGTGCAGAATCTGAAGACAATGACGCATAATAAGGCGCTTCAGCCGCTACAGGTTCGATCTGGTAAACTGAAGGCATTGATTGGGCTAAGTTGACCTATGACACTTGCAATCGACCAACCAATACAACAGAAGCCACTCAGCTTTGACGAGTTTCTCGCCCGTTATGGTGGTGATAACCGCTACGAACTGATTGATGGAGAGGTATTCGACTTGGAACCAACAGGTCAACATGAAGAAGTTTCAGCCTTCATAACCACAAAGGTTTGTGTCCAGATCGACGGAACAGGCTTACCTTGGTTTGTCCTTCAGCGGGGACTACTGCGTCCTTCTAACATTGGCATGACAGCATTTCGACCTGATGTTGCAGTTGTCGATCGAAATGAACTTGGCAAAGAACTACTTTGGTCTGACCAGTCGATCCTGACCTTGGGCAGTTCGATTAAGTTCGTGGCGGAAGTTGTGAGTAGCAACTGGCAAAACGATTATGCCCGCAAGGTCGAAGACTACGCGGCTTTAGGTATCTCCGAATATTGGATTGCAGACTACGCAGGATTGGGGGGTACTCGACACATTGGGAAGCCCAAACAACCCACCCTTTCTATTTGTACGCTAGTGGATGGAGAGTATGAAATTCAGCAGCTTCGAGGCAATGAGATTATCGTCTCTCCAACTTTCCCAGAGTTGAGACTAACGGCTGAACAAGTGTTGAGGGCTGGTAGGTAGCGATCGCCGCATAACAATTCAAATGCAGCGGACGGTCGAGAGCCGTTGGTACTGAGTTCAAGGTTACTTGCCGCCACTGATTTGAGCCGTTAGCTGGCTCTGTGCTAGGTTCTTGCCGTTGCGATTAGGTTATCTAAAGATTAAATCAATTTCTGGAGAGATTTATGGATGCTGATCTTGAGGTGATAGATATTTTAAAGAATGAATTGGAGCGGCAGTGTTGGACATTAAACATGATTGCTGCTGAAAACATTGCCCCAAATTCTATTTTGGAGACGGAAATATCAATTTTTAGCAATAAAGCAGCTGAAGGTTATCCTGGTAAACGTTTTCACGCTGGATGTAGATATATAGACGAAATTGAAACACTAGCAATAAATCGAGCAAAAGAATTATTCAAAGCAGAACACGTTAATGTTCAACCACACTCTGGAGTTAATGCAAACTTGGCAGTCTACTTTGCCATGCTGAAACTAGGTGATCCGATCCTCAGTATGAAATTGGATCATGGTGGACATATTTCTCACGGTGCTAAGTTTTCATTGACAGGGCACTGCTACCAGTTCAAGCACTATGGTGTTAACCGCCAAACTGGACTTATCGATTATGAGGAAGTTTTACAGTTATACCTTATCAGGGGATAGCCTTTACCTTCTTAAAGGACTGAAAGCGTAAGGTTAACAGTGAGTCCAATTCTGGTTTATAGGTCGTATGGCACTGGTCAAGACAGGACGAGTC
>Ga0224722_1002131_pt1 | contig 10628 bp, 11 predicted proteins | sample Balambano_FR1_Me_FD_161646 | JGI IMG/M metagenome (GOLD analysis project Ga0224722, IMG submission 161646) | Freshwater sediment microbial communities from Lake Towuti, South Sulawesi, Indonesia - Balambano_FR1_MetaG | ecosystem: Environmental > Aquatic > Freshwater > Lake > Sediment | place...
GAAATTAACCAGTCAATGGCACAACTAAACATGTTAAGTTTAATGGAGCTATCTTACTTTTTTGGCAAAGATTTTGCTAAAACAAATAGCGGAAAAATACTAAACGTCGCTTCGATTGTAGCCTTTTTCCCTGGACCAAAACAGCCAGTTTACTACGCTACAAAATCATTTGTTCGTAGCTTTTCTAGAGCGCTATCATATAATTTAAAAAATTCTGGGGTAACTGTTACCCTGCTTCATCCGGGCGTGACCAAAACTAATTTTTTTAATTCAGCAAACGCTTCTGAATTCACAGGTGGAGCCTCGCCAAAATCAGTTGCAGAACTAGGTTACAGCGCAATGATGAGCGGAAAAATTGAAGTTACCCATGGTCTGTGGAATAAATTCCTAACAAATATATTTGTTAGGATCACACCTTATTCTCTTCAGCCTAAAATAGTAGATAGATCTTCTGATGTTTAACTAATATTTGTATGCTAGTATTAGATTTAAGGAATCGTATTTATGAATAAAAAAAGACCACTTGCCAATAGAGCTGATTTTTCTATAGAAGAGGCCAGAAAGATTCAAAAAACATTTAGATTGTTGGCGTTACTAGCAATATCAGTGCTTAGCTTTGGGACTGTTTTTTATCACTTAGTAGAAAAATGGTCATGGGTTGATTCGTTCTACTTCTGTGTAGTCACCCTTAGTACAGTTGGATACGGTGATTTTTCGCCGACTACAGAAGCATCCAGATTATTTACGGTTTTTTATATATTGATCGGAATAGGCATAATTGCAACTTTTGCAACCAATTTGTTCAAGGCATCAATTGCACGAAGAGAAATCAAACTATACGAACGCACCCACAAAGAGGATTGATTTTTCTCTCAAACAGGGGTAGAATAGACCAATTACGGGCCAGTAGCTCAGCTGGTTAGAGCACCTGCCTCTTAAGCAGGGTGTCCGGGGTTCAAGTCCCCGCTGGCCCTCCATGAAAGAAGTCGAGTTCTACGCTCGGCTTTTTTCATGGCAAGATTATCGGGCTTGAATTCCGGACACGCACGGAAGGGTGTCCGGGTGAGAAAGTCCACTGGACTTTTGGAAACAAATCTTCACCAAGCAACTTGTTGCTTTGGTAGAAGTTCGGGGCTCGCCGAAGGTGAGTCAAGTCCCGGCTGGCCCTCCAAAAAATAAATTTGTTATAGTAAGTAGATGGCTCATCCTACACATATTATTTCGCTAAAACACAAAATTACTAAAAAAGAAACTACAAAAGCCGTTGACGTTATGGCTTATATTGTTGGAGTAGTTGGAAATATTGCTGTTATCCCACAAATTATCAAAGCTTGGGAAAGCGATGCACCCGGCCTGGCGGTTACTACCTGGCTTTTATTTTCGCTAATCGGCATAATATGGCTCGTTTATGCAATTTTACATAAACAAAAACCTTTAATAGTAGCGCAATCTGTAGGTATTTTGGTTAATTTGTTGGTGGTCGCTGGGTGGGCATACAATAACTTAGTCCTTTAAATGCTTAACTTGACTTGTCTGAATTACGATTGAGACGTATCAAGGCTTTCGGGAGCAAACTCTTTAAAATTAATTTTCTTTGTTTTTTTCGAGTGTTTTTTTGAACAATACAAGAGGCAAGACTACGCTACCTAGAACTGAAAAACCCCAAACAATCAAAGTCGCGACCAGCCAAGTAGAAACGCCGCTAATCGAAATACCTGTTGCTAGTAAGTTTGTGATTACAAGCCCCACAAAAGTGGTAACTAGTGCTATTCCCCCCATTAAATACGGGGCGTTATTGAGTGCAATTTTAATTATTAGAGGGCCCAAGACAACAGTAGTGATAGTGAAGATCAAAGTTGCAGTCACAAAAGACAAAGCATCTAAAGAAAAATTGTCTAGAAGCAAAGACGCTGCTAATAAGCCTACAGCGTTAGACAAAAGAGCGAGCGTAATTTTGGCGAATAGTCTAAGCATCTTTTAGTTATCCTTGAACTATCGGTGGAGTAGGTGGGTTTGTTGGTTGAGTTGGCGTTTGAGCAGTTTCTTCTTCCGGACTTTCTGACACTATGTTTTGTGTCTCATTTGTTTGAGAAGCCGTTTGTTCTGTTTCGGTAGCACTATTTTCTGTCGCCTGAGTAGTATTAGCGTCCCCTGCTCCTTCACCCTGTTTGTTATAGTCTAGCTGACAGATAACCATTGGTACAATTAGTGTGAAGAACAGATAAAGAACGAAATTCAATATGCCGTTTAATCTACCTTCGCTGACAGTTTGAGCTCCCTCAAAATACTTCCACACCCACCAAATATTTACTAACGGTATAATCACTAACCAAGCAGTTGGTATTTGAGCGCCCTTAGCGTTCAATTCTCCTTTGGTCTTAACGAACCAATATAATGTATAGATTCCTAAAGTTAGAAACGGGAATATGATCACTCCAGCAATACTTCTGCGCTTCATAATGTAAACTCCTTTTGGTTATTTAAGCTTATTGTATTCTTAAAACCAATTATCGACAAATCAAATTAATTTTCTAATTTGTCCGAGCAGATAAAAAGAACCTATAACTACTTTTATATCCTCGTTTGAATTCAGGAGGTATTTCATCGCATCTGCGTGATCTTCAATAATAATATTATTAATCGATTTACTGCTACAATAATCCGCCAGCATTATTGGATTTTGTGATTTCACTGGTAAATCTTGGGATGCGCTGAAGGTAGTTAGAACAATTTCACTTGAAATTTCTTCAAGTTCGTCTATGACTTGTTTATATTCTTTGCCCTTTTTCAGTGCAAGCATAATTATTGCTGTTTTATTTGGATAGATTTTTTTAAAACTCTCACAGAACATACCGACTTTTTGCCGATTATGCGCTCCGTCCATGATTAAAATAGACTTGTCGTGCAGTATAGTTGTTTCCATCCTGCCAGGTACAATCACATCTGAAGGTAAGAAAATTTTATTTAACTCAAAACTATCTCTTTTTGCAACAAAGTTGCAAATTTCTTCTGCTAATAACCAATTTCTGATCTGAAAATCTGGCAATCTGCTAAAGTCGTAATTTGAGTTTTTTTGCAACAAGTCTTGGTTTAAAGTGCTTAACTGTGCATCTTTAGCCTTAGCTCGCCTTTTAATTTGATTGGTAGTCTGCGGTTGCTGAGAGTAAACAAACACCTGGTTTTTGTAGTGAATTATCCCAGCTTTTTGAGATGCTATCTTATCCAGCGTATCTCCTAAAATATCCATATGGTCAAAGCCAATATCTGTAATCACACAGACTTTGTCTTCCCTCGTCACTACATTTGTTCCGTCAATAAGACCACCCAAACCAGTTTCCACTACAGCATAATCTACGTTTTGCCTAACAAACTGCCACAGAACAAAGACAATTAATAACTCAAAGTAGCTAGGCTGGATCTCTAAATCATTAATAAGATTAATAAATTCTTCTAATTCTTTACAGAACAGAGATTCCTTTAATGGTGAATTATTTATTTGAATTCGTTCTGTAACACTATCGACATGAGGAGAAACAGTTAATCCAACCTTGCAACCACTGGCGCTTAATAGAGCAGAAATATAATAGCAGGTTGATGTTTTGCCACTTGTACCGGCAATATGTATTACTTTAAGTTTGGTGTGAGGATTACCTACTTTATCAAGAAGGGGCCACATCCTGTCTAGAGACAGGTTATCTCCTGAGTATTTTGAAACATTGGGAACATATTTTTGTAAAATTTGTTCGGCTTGTTCTAGGTCTTTAATAGTCAAAATACTAACCAGTTCTAGGACTTAAGCTATTTCTGATCAGGATTTTTCAGCATTTTAGGTGTTGTCGGAATTTCTGCCTGATCAAGCGTTTTTTTAAGAACCTCTAATACGCTTCTAGCGTGCTCTTTGCTCATACCTATTCTTGATACTGCCAGAGGTTGATTGCCGGGTCCGGCTCCTTGCAAAAAATTAACTATTACACCGTAGTTATTTACCACGACCTGAATCATATCTGTATAAAGAATTCTAGTATCCGATCCGTCAACTATTCCGCCGACTTCTTGAGGTCTTCCCTGCTCGTCGTTGATATAATGTTGTTCTTCTTCGATTTGATTATAACCAGCTAACTTCCAAAGCTCATCCGCCTGGTCATCTTTTAAGTCAAAATGCTGAATCAAAAGCAACAAAATATCCTCACTCGGTCTTTGTTCACCACGCTCATAAGCATTGAGTTTGCTTTCTTCAATTTCAACAGCACCTGAAACTTCTGCAGGAGTTTTGGAGGCTTTTGACCTAAGACTTTTTAACACTTCTCCGAACGAGTAGTAAGGCTTTTTGTTATTACTTCCCATATAGCTATATATTACTCTATCTACAGATACAACTACAAGTGTTAGTTTTGTTTGCCTGCTTTTTGCCAGGTATAATATCCATTAATGAAAACAACTCAAAATAGTACTGCTAATTTAGCCGATTACACATCGTTTAAACTAGGTGGCCCTGTAAAAAACATGTTTTTGCCAAAAAATTCTGATGATTTAGTCAGATTCTTAAGAAACAATTCACTCAAACCCGTACATGTGCTTGGCTACGGTTGTAATGTTTTGATATCAGACGATGGCTTAGACGGCGTGACAGTAGTTAATCGTCAAGGCAACTACACTATTGTAGGAACAGAAATAATTGCTGACTCTGGCGTATTGTGGGATGACATTGTTCGACTAGCAGTAGAAAAAGACCTTTGGGGTATAGAACTTCTAAGCGAAATACCGGGTAGTCTTGGCGGGGCGGTATTCATAAACATTTCAGCTTACGGACAATCTATAAGTTCGGTTATTAAGTGGGTGGATGCATGGGATTTAAAAACTCAAAAATTAGTACGCTTTGCAAAAGACGATATGACTTGGGACTATAAAAAGAGTATTTTCCAGGAAAATAGAAACTTAATCATCATTAGAGCCTGTTTGTCTTTAAGCGATCATGCACTGGAAGATCTAACATATCAAAAAGCTTTGGATATTGCGTTAGAGCTTAATTTGGATAAAGAAGTCCTCTTGGATAGAAGAAAAATAATTACAGAAGCTCGTGAAAGAGCCGGTTCTATTTGGCATCATGATCAAAAATATGAACCAAGAACAGTTGGTTCTTTTTTTAGAAATCCAGTAGTTAGGGACGACAAGGTCGAGCAAATCATAAAATATGACGAGACAAAAAAAACCAAAGATGAAGTACTAAAAATGAACAAAGTGCACGGTGGCAAAAGCTCAAGGATTTCGGCCGCACATGTAATGTTAGCCTGTGGATACGAACGCGGTCAAACATGGGAAAATCGAGTTAAATTAAACGAGAAAAACCTACTAAAGATTGAAGCGATTAACGATGCTACTGCTCAGGATGTTTTTGATGTTGCTTTAGAAATACAGAAAAGTTGTATTAAAAAATTAGATATAAAACTGGAACCAGAAGCACAATTTATTGGTAGTTTCAAAAAACAAAAAGAGTTAATTTGATGAAACAAAAATTTAAAAAGTGGGCTATACCGATAATTACAGTCATGTTTATATCGGTTTTTATGTCTGTTTTTTTATCATTTGCGTTTATTGAATCGTTTTCTTCCAAAGCTTACGAATCAAACGCTGAGGAATTTGTTCAAGCTAGAGATGAGTATAGCGTAGGAATTGTGTTTGGCGGAGGAGTAGCGGACGGTAGTCCTCTGCCCCTTTTGAAAAATAGGCTTGATGCCGGGTATGATCTAATTAGCAAAGGCCAAACAAAAAAGCTTATCCTCTCAGGAGATAATCGTTTTGAAAACTATAACGAACCACTAGCAATGTATAACTATCTTACAGAAGAAAAAGGCGTGGATCCTGAGATGCTTCAGGTAGATTATGCCGGCAGAAGCACCTACGAAACTTGTGAGCGAGCCAAAAAAGTTTTTGGTGTCAATAAAGCTGTTTTAGTAACAGACTCTACGCATTTGCCAAGAGCGTTATTTCTGTGTCAGCATTTTGGCATAGAATCAATAGGACTTATTAGTGCTGATAGTAATCCAGCCGGGCTAAGACTTGGCAAATGGACAAGAGAAATACTCGCAAGACAAAAAGCCATTTTCAACGCCTATATTTACGGCGAAAAAACAATACTTGGCGAACCGATTAATTTAGAGATTGGCAACTTTCCTAACTAGGAAGCGGAAAATCTTTGGTAAATTTAGTAATCTCTAGATGAATTTTTCTTAAATAATCTTCTTTATCATAATTAGAAATAACCTCATCTATCCATTTAGCAATCTGCTTCATTTCTTTTTCCTTCATGCCCCTTGTAGTTAATGCGGGGGTGCCTAATCTAATTCCACTTGGATCAAAGGGTGAACGCGGATCAAAAGGAACTGTATTTTTGTTTACAGTTATTCCGGCAAGTCCTAAGGCTTTTTCTGCTTGTTTGCCACTTATTCCTTTATTGGTTAGATTAACTACCATCAAATGGTTGTCTGTGCCAGCGGTCACTAATTCAAAACCTAGTTTTATTAATTCTTCTGACAGGACTTTAGCGTTTTTGACAATTTGTTTACCGTATTCTTTAAATTCTGGCGTTAGAGCTTCTTTCAGCGCAACTGCAATCGCTGCTGTTTGGTGATTATGAGGACCACCTTGCAAACCTGGAATTACAGCCCTATCAATTAACGATGGTATATTTTCAGGCAAGCGCTCGGGTTTTTTAAGTGGGTTTGATTCATTGCCATTGCTCATGATTAATGCTCCACGTGGACCACGTAGTGTTTTGTGAGTAGTAGTCATTATTACATCCGCAATTCCGACCGGAGAAGGGTGTACGCCAGATACTATCAAGCCACTAATATGCGAAATATCTGCTACCAAAAACGCACCGATTTCGTCCGCTATTTTTCTGAACTTTTTCCAATCAATTATTCTAGGGTAGGCTGTTGTACCGGCAATTATCAGTTTTGGGTTGTGTTCACGAGCCAGTTTCGAAATTTGCTCATAGTCCAAAAAACCGTCCTTATCAGTGGTATATTGAATCGAATTATAATAGGTACCAGAAAAATTAACTTTCAGCCCATGTGTCATGTGACCGCCGTAGTAAAGCGACATGCCCATAACGGTATCGCCAGGATCACATAATGCAAAATATATTGCTTGGTTTGCTGGAGATCCGGAGTGCGCCTGAACATTAACGTGCGATACGCCGAAAAGTTTTTTTGCTCTATCGCGTGCTAAATTCTGTATTTGATCAACAAACTCACAGCCACCGTAATAACGCATGCCGGGGTAGCCCTCAGAATATTTATCGCTTAGTCTTGTGCCCATAGCACTTAGCACCTCTTCTGAAGTGTGGTTTTCGCTTGGAATCATTTCTAGACCGTCGGCTTGACGATTTTTCTCTGCTATTATGAGTTTTTGGATTGCACTGTCTTTAAACATATCGAGCTCCTTTATTGGGGTTTTAATTCATATAAAATTCTAACGATATGCATTTATTTAGATCATGGCTTTATTGTACTTTATTAATCTTGTCATTTTATAGGGTAAAATAAACAGCAAAAGATCGTTTTAGATTATATCGTCTGTGATATAATCTTATTTGATGCAGAAAACAAACGAACGTTTAGGATCTTTAATATCAGAATTACGTCAGATTAGAGGCATGACTCAATCTGAATTTGCAAAAAAACTCGGCACTAGTCAATCGGCTGTTAATCGTATAGAAAAAGGCGGTCAGAACTTATCACTTGATATGTTAAGTCGAATTGGAGATGTATTACATAAGCCCCTAATTTCTGTTGGCAATCAAGGTGTTAATTTGGCAATAGAGGGTGGCCACGAACTATCCGGTTCAGTTACATTAAAAACTAGTAAAAACGCTGCCGTCGGCTTGTTGTGTGCTTGCTTGTTGAACAAGGGCACAACTACCTTTAAATCGTTCCCTCGTATTGAGGAGGTGTTTAGAATCATAGAAGTACTTGAAAGTATTGGCGTAAAAGTTAGGTGGTTGCCGGGCAACGATCTTGAAATTAAGAGGCCGGCTAAACTACAAATTGACAAACTTAATGCGTCGGCTGCCCGGAAAACTCGATCTGTTTTGATGATGATCGGCCCATTAATGCACGAGTTCAAAGAGTTTAAAATTCCTTATGCTGGAGGCTGTAAACTAGGCGAACGCACAGTAAAACCTCATTTGTTCGGCCTAGAAGAATTTGGCGTAGAAATAGAAGCAAAGAATAAGTTTTACAGAGTCATAAGCAAACCAAAAAGACCAAATTTTATCGCTTTGTATGAATCAGGCGATACAGTAACCGAAAACGTCGCTATGGCAGCGGCAAAAGCACCCGGCAAAACAATAATTAGCTTTGCAAGCGCAAACTATATGGTCCAAGATGTCTGTGGCTATTTACAGGCTTTAGGAATCAAAGTTGAAGGCATTGGCACATCTACCTTAACGATCACCGGCACAGACAAAGAGATAAGAAAAGACGTAGTTTATGCACCAGCAGAAGATCCAATCGAGGCTATGTTTTTTGTTAGTGTGGCTGTAACTACAAATTCTGAGATAGGAATCAAACGTGTACCAATTGATTTCATGACATTAGAGCTATTGAAACTTAAAAAAATGGGGGTCGAATATACTCAATCGGCTCGCTACAAAGCAGAAAACGGTTTTACTGATCTAGTTGATTTAAAAATATTTAAACACGATGGACAACTGTCAGCACTTGACGATAAAATTCACGCCAATGTTTATCCAGGTATAAATCAAGACAATCTACCCTATTTTGTTCCAATTTGCGCAATAGCCAAAGGCAGAACCTTGATCCATGACTGGACTTACGAAAACCGAGCAATTTATTATACTGAGCTTACTAAAATTGGAGCCAACGTCGAACTAGCCGACCCACACCGGGTTTATATAACCGGCCCGACAAAGTTCACTACAGCTGACCTTGTTTGCCCACCCGCTCTTAGGCCGGCCAGTTTGTTGTTGATCGGTATGTTGGCTGCACCAGGAAAATCTATGTTGCGCAATGTTTATACTATTAATAGAGGCTACGAGGATTTAGCAGAACGACTCAACAAACTCGGAGCAGAAATAGAAGTTATCAACGAAATATAGTAATTATGATATAAATAAGCTATAATCACCTCTGTTGTAAGCTATATGCGGGATTCGTATAACGGTTAATATGGGAGTTTTCCAAACTCCAGACAGGGTTTCGACTACCCTATCCCGCACCAATTCGGAACAAAATTGAAATCGGTACTCGCCCCGGTAGCTCAGCGGATTAGAGCAATGGGCTTCTATCCCACAGGTCGGGGGTTCGATTCCCTCCCGGGGTACCAGAATTATTATCAAACCTCTGTTTAGTAATAATTATGATAATCGCTCGAAAGAGTGATATTGAATCCACGAGGCGGGTTCGCTAATTACCTAATTTAACAGGCGAATTACCACATTTCCCTCCCGGGGTACCAAAATTTTAAATATATGGCGGGCTTAGCTCAGTTGGTTAGAGCGTCGGGTTGTGGTTCCGAAGGTCGTGGGTTCAATTCCCATAGCTCGCCCCATATACATCAAAATTAGTTTTGTTCGTATTTATCAATCTGCATACTACTTGATACTTATTCTTCGATCTGTAATACTTATGATTAAGATGTAATTATTAGTAAGATCTCTTACTTATGGTTCATGAAGATTTTTAAAATTGTTAAAAAGAGGGTTTGTTAACTTCTAGGATGACATCTGAAGATTTAGATATTTTATTAAAAGTCGTGGTAGCCATTTGTCTCGGTGGTCTAATTGGTATTGAGCGCGAACTAGCCCACAAACCAGCCGGAATTAGAACCCATATGTTTGTGGCGGGCGCAGCTACTTTGGTAATGTCAATCAGTATATTGCTAATTAACCAATTCAATCAAACATACGAAAACGTATCTGCCGACCCTGTACGTGTGATTGAGGCAATAATTGTTGGTATTAGTTTCATAGGTGCTGGAACGGTGTTAAAGAGCGAAAAAGACCACAATGTATATTATCTTACTACCGCAGCGTCTATACTTTTTGCCGCTGGTATTGGAATCACTGTGTCGTTAGAAAGATATGCGCTGGCTTTTGGATTAACTGTATTAGTAGTGCTTGTTAATGCTGCTGTCGGAAACCTTGAAATGAAATATCTGGGCAAAGGAAAAAGACACACAGATAGTGTTTCCGATAAATAAACCTTAGTGACCACGGCTATATCAACGAAGACAGCAGAACAGTAGCTAAAATAGGATTTACAAGATTGTCAAAACCATAAGGCATCGTGTTTTCTGCAACCGTTACTAATAACGGTAGCACCAGGAAGGTTAGTGCAATATTATTCGTCATATAGTCTGATCCACCGATCAACCAGCCTATTGCTATTGACAGATACGCGAATAATACAAAAACTGATGTGCCAACAAGACTTTTGGTGAGCGATTTTTTGCCAAAGACACGATATTGGTTTTTTGCTCCCCAATTCTTTCCCGCAATTGCAGCCGCACCATCGGCAAGAGCAAGAAGCAAAATAGAAACAGTAAATATCCAGTCAGCTTTAGCATAATATGCGCATAAAATAATTGCCAATGCGTACATTAGC
>Ga0224722_1002132_pt1 | contig 10626 bp, 9 predicted proteins | sample Balambano_FR1_Me_FD_161646 | JGI IMG/M metagenome (GOLD analysis project Ga0224722, IMG submission 161646) | Freshwater sediment microbial communities from Lake Towuti, South Sulawesi, Indonesia - Balambano_FR1_MetaG | ecosystem: Environmental > Aquatic > Freshwater > Lake > Sediment | place...
CTAATGTCAGGCGGGGATGAATTCAATCGACGATCTCCGGCACAGAACACGCGGCCCATCATACCGTGGTTCGCTCAGTGTTCAATGCCGGTCTGTCCGGGTCAGGTGTATTGTCCGCTGCTGTAGACGAAAACGCCGATACCTGTATCACCGGGAACGGTGAAGTCATGTTCAGGCGAGGCCCACTCGAACAGCCAGTTGGCATCCGTAATTGACAGATTGACGCATCCGTGACTGTGTCGATAACCGAATCCGTCATGCCAGTAGGTTCCGTGCAGTGCGATGTCGTTGTCAAAGTACATCGTCCACGGCACTTCTTCAAGGTAATAGAAGTCCGGGGCACCATACGCGCCGCTCATGACCGTTCGCGCATAGCGAACGTACACTTCGAACACGCCCTCGTTGGTCGGCCATTCAGCAAGCCCGCTCGATACGAGGGTCGCGAACACCGGCACATCACCCTCATAGGCGATGGCGACCTGTTCGTACAGATCCACGCTGACCCAGCGCTGCGTGACGACCCCTTCAGGGCGTGACACCGGGATCACCTTGGCGACATCGTGCTGATGCAGCCACTGTGCCTGTCCAACCTGATACCAGGTCGCACCGCCAACCTGTGTCGCCGTGTACAGATTGATCGGCGTATAGCGCATGAACGGCACGTCCGTCTCAACCGGTTCGACGCCGGGCTCACGACTTGGGATGCGGTTCATCAGCGTCCAGCCCATTGGGTAGGGGAGCCCCTCCGATGGCAGCAGGACGCCGGCAAATGTGGATGGAAGCACCTGGGTTACCGTGACTCCAGTCAGCCATTGCCCGTCATTGATCTGCAGCCAGTCTTCGAATGACCCCTGAACGGTCACGAAATTGAAGCCCGGGTCGAGCACGCTCGTCTGCGCGCCGCCAGGGGCGTCAAAAATGGAAGCAGCACCGGTGATGCGCATGTACAGCCGGTCGTAGAGCAGGTCTTCAGCGGGTGCCAACTGAACCACATTTGGCGCCGGGTACTGAAGGATTTCGACTGCGGGCAGCGACGGGTCCTCCGCGGGCGGCGGGCAGTTTGTGCACAGGGTGTCATCCTGTGCGCTGGCGACCGCGGCACCAGACAGAATCAGCAGGAGGGGCAACAACTTGCGCATCTGCTTGAACACAGTCTCCGCTCCGTTTGGATCAATTGGACGTGCTTCTCACAGTAGCACGTCGTTCGACAACGTGATGCATTCCAGACGAACGCTTTCACGACGCATCGGCAACGGTGACAGCGTCAACCATTGAGGAAATTGTTGGCGTACAGGTGACTTTTGGTTCTATACTATCAAACAATTGCCTGCTGAACCTGTTCGCGTACTCACGGGGGGATCGAGCTCATGCGCAATAAACGATGGATGCTGTTGATCAGTGCCGTACTTGTGGTGTTGACGACGGCAGTATCTGCCACCGCCGGAGTCGCGCAGCAGATTCCACAGCCGGTTCCTGCGCTGCCCATTCTGGTCGTCAATACCGGCGCGCTCAATGTCCGCAGCGGTCCCGGGCCACAGTTTTCAATCATCACCAAGGTCGTGGGCGGCACCGAACTCCCTGTGCTGGCCACCAATCCTTCCGGAACCTGGAACCTGGTCGCGTCACCAACGGGCACGGGCTGGGTCGACATCAGCTTCACGATTCCGCGCGGTGATTTCCGCTTCACACCGGTCGTCGATGTCGGCAATCTGTATGTTCCCGTACTCGTTGCCACGCCGGTCGTCATCACCGGAGACGTGGACGAAGTCATTCCGGCACCGCAGCTTGAGCCGCCCGGAATCGTCGTGAACACCGGCCGGCTGAACGTCCGCAGCGGCCCTGGCCCGCAGTTCACCGTGCTGGGCAGCGTGCCCGGTGGCACCGTGCTGGATGGGCTTGCCCGCACGCCGGATGGAGCGTGGTATCTGGTAGAATCGCCATTTGGTCGCGGCTGGGTTGACGCAGAGTTTACGCTCCTGCGCGGCCTGTTCGATAATCTCGCCATTGTCAGCTATTGAAGGTCGATTTCACTAATGCGCATCGTCTACGTCGAAGATAACCTCGCGAATGTGGCTCTGGTCGAGCGGATCTGCCACATGAATAATGATGAGCTGGTCACCTATCAGGATGCGGAAAGTGCGCTTTCCGAAATCGATCCCGGCGGCTCAGACCTCATTCTGATGGATCTGCACCTGGGCAACTATGGAATGAATGGTCTGCAGCTAACCCGTCTGCTTCGTCAGAAGGGGGTTGACGAACCGATCGTCGCCATCACCGCTTACGACACGCTCGGCTTTTCCGATCAGTACGAGGCAGCCGGCTGCGATGTGTATGTGCGAAAACCAGTTTCCGTCAAGAACATGCTCAATCTGATCAACGCCTATCGCTAAAGCGGGAACGAGGCATGACCTGCAAAGAGGCGCTCACTTTGAGCGCCTCTTTGCTTTATTGCCGATGATTCACCCATGCCGAAAACGAATCCCCTATACTTCATCTGATTGCACCGTGCCACGAGCAAAGCGCACCCTTCGGGATGGAATGGCCATGAATCGAGCCTTTTCGATCGTTCTGGTACTAGCCATGGTGGTTCTGATCGCGCCGGCTGTCGCCCAGGATGTGCCACCTGTGCCTGACGAAGATGCTCCGTCGCAGCATATCCCGACAGACACTGCGTTGTCCGCGCCAGTCAGCACGAGCCCGAATGACATTCCGCCGCCGATGCCGCTGATCGACACAGGTACAGACGACATCATCAATGTGCTGCTGCTGGGAAGCGATACGACAACCAGCGGGGCGGGCCGAACCGACGTCATGATCGTGGTTTCGGTCAACGTGACACAGGAAACCGTGTCGCTGCTCTCAATCCCTCGAGACCTGTATGTTTACATTCCACAGAACGGCATGAACCGGCTGAACACCGCCTATGGTTTCGGCGAATATCAGCTTGGGGAAGGGCTCGGCCCGTCGACCCTCATCGACAGCATCACCTACAATCTGGGATTGCAGATCGATCACTATGCGCGAATCAACTTCACGGCATTCCGCGACATCATCGATTCCGTTGGCGGCATCGAGGTTTCGGTGGACTGTGCGATTCGCGACTGGCGCCTGATCGACCCGTCGTTTGACCCGAATCTTGAAGAAAGTTGGGAACTGGTCACGCTTCCGGTCGGCGTCCACACGCTGGATGGCGATACTGCGTTATGGTATGCACGCAGCCGCCGAACCAGCAGCGATATTGACCGCGGTCGCCGGCAGCAGGTCATCCTGCGTGCGCTCCTCTCGCGGATACGTGAACTGGGGTTGCTTGACCAGATCACCATGATCTGGCCCCAGGTGCAGGAACTGGTCGAAACGGACATGTCCCTTGACGTGACGCTTCGGCTGCTTCCAATCGCCGCAGGCCTCGACGCGACCCGCATGGCCAGTTACACGCTGCACAACACCGTCGAGTTCAGCCCGTGGCGTGCGCCTGACGGGGCCAGCGTCCTTGCGCCAAATCGACCGGCGCTTCGCGAACTGGTGGCCCGGTTTCTGACGCCGCCAACGGTGTGGCGACATGTCACGCAGGGAGTACGAGTAGAGGTGGTGAATGCTGTCGGTTCAACCAGTCTGACGCGCATCGCACTGGATCGTCTCGCTCAGGAAGGTTACGTGGCATCAGAAGGTCAGCCGACAGACTACTCCAGCTTCACGTCGATTACGGATCTGACCGGGCAGACGAAAGGCAGCAGCCTGAGCGCGCTGCAGGACCTATTCAACGTGGCTGATGACCAGATCGACTTTGCTCCGAATGCGGCGCGCACCGTCGATTACCGCATCACCCTCGGCGCTGACTTTCAGACCTGCACCTCGCCGGTTGTTCAGCCAGCATCGAATGCATGACGCTCGATCCGGACCCGTCCGGCCGTCACCTCGATCACCCGCGTCACCAGCAGATCTACGTCCTGCTCGGCCACCGACAGGCTGAGGGAAACCTGTTCGGCAAATGCTTCGTCGACTAACAGAACATCAAGGTCACGAAACTGTCGCCGCACCGTTTCGAAAGCAGGGTAGGGGATCTGGAGCTCGAGCGGCTGGCGGACCACCTTCGGTTCGGTAGCCAGGATTTCCATCGCCGCCCGCAGCGCGTCTCCATACGCCTTAACCAGACCGCCCGTTCCCAAGTTCGTTCCGCCGTAATATCGTGTGACGACCGCTCCGATATCAGCAAGACCACTGCCGCGAAGGATGCTCAGCAGGGGTGGGCCGGCAGTTCCCGATTGCTCGCCGTCGTCGCTCATCCCTTCCGTTACATTCGCGCCGGAACCAATCCGAAATGCATAGGCGTGATGCGACGCATCGGCAAACTGGCCTTTGTGTGAAGCGATCAGCGCGCGTGCTTCATCTACACTGTCACAGCGCGCCACCGTGCAGGTGAAGCGCGACTTTAGCCGAACAATCTCCGCGTTCGAAGCTCGTGCAGGGCGAAGAACGCGCTCGGCCAACAGCTACCGGGCTTCCTGTTCGACATACAGGCGAAACAGCATGGGCTGAATTTCGAGCACGGCCTGTTCCCAGTCAGGCCTGATGAGCTGCTTGTGCACGAGCATGTGTACGGCAGCTGCGGTGTCCGGCGTGATCGGCACACCGGCGCGGTGTGCGGCTGACCGAATCACCTGCTGTTCGGCCTCGGCCAGGCTGTTCCAGATGCTTTCCGTTTCATTTCTGACCTGTGGAAAACCGAGCACCCGCTGGGCAAGGGCGCCGTCTGAAAGTCCGGCTCGTTCCTCCGCTTCGAGGCGGCCGATCACCCCCAGGCAGGCGCGCAGCAGTCCGGGAAACCGCCCGGTCAGGGTCAGAACCTGTTCCGACTGTTCAGGTGACCACGAAAGCCCACGGCGCGTGGTCAGTTCTCGAATCATTTGCTGCGCATCGGCGGCCGAGTACGGGCCAAGATAGATCACGTTGTCGTGAAAAAGCTCGACGAATGCTTCCAGTTCGAGCGGATGGGATGGCTGGCGGGCGACCAGCGCTGGCAGCGTGGCACGAGAGAGCGTTGTATAGATGAGCTGTCCCTTGTGAGCATCGCGCAGGCCGCGCAGAATCTGAAAGAACTGGGATGGCATGGCTGCCAGAAGCAGTTCAAACTCGTCAAACAACAGAACCAGGCGAAGGCCATTTCGGAACAGGTAACGGATCGCAAGCTCAAAGTAGCGTGGCGCAAGCGAAGCGTACAGGGGATTGGTGGCGTCCTGCAGGTGCTGATAGGCGTCAAAGAAGCCTTGCGCGTCTCGCTCCGAAAGCTGCTCGAACGGGTGCAAAGCCATGAACAGACGGTGCAGAATCAGCTCAAAGCCCGCCCATGTGCGCATCAGATCGGCGTCGTTTGCGCCGCGGGGCAGGGGAGCAAGCAGGTTGGCGTCCACATTCACGATCAGCAACTCAGGTCCGTTACCTGTTGGCAGCGTGCTCTCACGCTGAGTGAGGAAAGCGATCAGGTTCGATTTGCCTGCGCTGCCAACCCCCACGATGGACGCACATTCGCCTGCGTTCCAGCACTTCAGGAGGGCTCTCACTTCTTTCCTGCGATAGTTTTTGCCATAATTGCGACGTGCCATATGTCACTTTCCGCGTGCCGGACGATCCGTTGATATCCTAATGAAAGCCGAGCCTTCGAACATGCGCAGTTACAAGTATCTCAATTTTATCACTGGCATGTTTGTCACCGTGCTGCTGCTCAGTAATCTGCTGTCCAGCGCAAAAATCATTGACCTGAACGCGAGCATTGGGCCAATCGCGCTGATTTTCGATGCCGGAACGCTGGTATTTCCGATTTCCTATATTTTCAGCGATGTGCTGACAGAAGTCTACGGATTCCGTGTGTCGCGGCAGGTCATCTGGACTGGCTTTCTCGCGACTGCGCTGATGGGGCTGTTTGTCTGGCTGGCGGGTGTGCTTCCGGGTGAAGCAGCGTGGCAGGCATATGCGGGTCAGGAAGCGTTCGATGCTATCCTCGGCAGCATCAGCGGGCTGATTGTGGCGAGCCTGGCAGCATATGCAGCCGGCGAATTTGCCAACAGTGTGGTGCTGGCCAAAATGAAGGTCGCCACCAACGGGCGCTTTCTGTGGATGCGGACAATCGGCAGCACGCTGGTCGGCCAGGCAATCGATACGACCGTGTTCATCGGCATCGCGACAGCGCTGGGCGTTTTTCTTCCAGAACAGGCTGTCGGACTGGTGGTGACCAACTATCTGTTCAAGGTAGGCATTGAAGTGCTGTTCACGCCGATCACGCTGCCGCTGATCAACTGGCTGAAACGCGCTGAGTCCGAAGACGTGTACGACCGCGATACCGATTTTAATCCGTTCCGACTGACCGGCTGACATTGATCCACCGTGTTGAGTACGAATTAGCATCGCCGACGTGCGAATTACTTCAGATAATTTTCATTATCATAACTAAATTATTGAGGCGAAGTAGGTCTCACGCCATTATAACCAATATGCGTTACACCTGTTGCAGGTCAACAAATCTACAGGGCAACGGATGGCGATGATAACAGTCTGGGTGCTGGGCGACCAACTGCTCGATCCGCACCCGGTTATCGAAAAGGCAATTCAGGAAGTCGGCGTGTCGAATGTCACAGTCCTGCTGATTGAAAGCACTGAACGCACTCTGCGACTGCCTTACCACCGGAACAAGCTGATTCTGCTGTTTAGTGCAATGCGCCATTACGCCGTCAGACTCCAGCACGTCGCCATCGCTGTGGATTATCGACAGGCTGACGATTTTAAGTCCGCCATCGACGCACATCTGCAGCATGGCAAACCGGGCGCGCTGTGGATGATGGCGGCGAGCGAATTTCCGACGCGCCAGTTTCAGGAATCGCTGGTTCACGCCTCCGGAATTCCTGCAGTGGTTCATCCGAACACGCAGTTCCTGATCGAAAGCCACAACCCGCTGGGCGACGTTCCGGCCGGCCGCCGGGTCGTGATGGAAACGTTCTACCGCGCCATGCGAAGGCACCATCAGATCCTGCTCGACGGATCCGGGAATCCGTCAGGAGGGCGCTGGAATTATGATGCCGAGAACCGCAAGCCCCTCCCCCGCTCAGCAGAAATCGCCCTGCCCCCGTCGTTCGCGCCCAATGAAATCACCCGATCGGTGATGGACATGGTCAAAGGCCTGCCGCAGGCGACCGGCAGCGGTGACGGGTTTTCCCTTGCCGTCACCCATGAACAGGCTGAACTGGCTCTCGCCGACTTCATCGCCCGCCGGCTTCCCTCATTCGGCGCTTATGAAGACGCCATGACGGTTCGCTCGGCGACCGTATTTCACTCAGTATTGTCGCCATATGTGAATATCGGCCTGCTGCGTCCCATGCAGATGATTGAGGCTGCGGTCACGGCCTATCGGTATGGACTTGCGCCGATCAACAGTGTAGAGGCGTTTGTGCGGCAGATTCTGGGCTGGCGCGAGTACATGTACTGGCAGTACTGGCGGCTGATGCCTGACCTCGCACAATTGAACCACTGGAATGCGACCCGGGCGATGCCCGCCTTCTTCTGGGACGGCATCACTGACATGAACTGCCTTCGCCACGTCATTGACCGCCTGCTCACTGACGGCTACAGTCATCACATCGAGCGGCTGATGCTGGTCTGCAACTTCTGTCTACTGGCAGGCGTTTCCCCGTCAGATGTATGCGAATGGTTTCTGTGCTTGTACGCCGATGCCTACGAATGGGTCGTTCTGCCCAACGTGATCGGCATGGGACTGCATGCAGATGGCGGCCAGATCGGCACGAAGCCGTATATCGCGTCGGCCAACTACATCAACCGCATGAGCGATTACTGCGCTGACTGCCGATATTCGCCGAAGGCACGAACGGGCGATGACGCGTGTCCTTTCAATTTTCTCTACTGGAACTTCCTGATCGCTCACGAAACTGCCTTGCGCAGCAATGCCCGGCTTGGGCAAAATGTACTTGGCCTTCGACACCTTGACGCGAAGGAAAGAGAGGCCGTACAGCGGCAGGCAGCGGCTTTTCTCGAAAGTCTTACGCCTTACGCTTCACCAGGCGTGGGATGAGCCTCTGGTGACTACAGGACAAGATTCTGACCCTTCCATGACGATCTCCTCCATGCCCCTTTTCCCGCTGAATTCGGTTCTCTTTCCGGGGATGCCGCTCACGCTTCACATCTTTGAAGAGCGCTATAAGCTGATGATCGGCCGGTGCGTCGCGGAAAAACGCCCGTTTGGTGTGCTCCTCCTGCAGCAGGGGACGGCAGAGTACAAGCCAGGCGAACAGGTCATTCCTTACCTCGTGGGCTGTTCGGCCCTGATCACCCAGGTTCAGCCGGTCGGCATGGGCAGAATGAATATTCTGGCCATTGGTCAGGAGCGCTTCCGCGTCACGGCCTTCGACGCACGCCAGCCCTATCTGCAGGGCGACGTCGAAGTCGTGCCGTTTACCGCGCCCCCACTGAGCCCGCGGGTGCTGGCGCTGACACGGCAGCTCAACAATCTCGTGGAGCAATACGCACATTTGCTCAGTCAGGCCGAAAATGCGCGCCTCGAATCGTTCCAGTTGCCTTCTGCTCCACTAGCCCTGTCATTCCTGGCCGCGTCACTGTTGAAGTCAGAACTGGATGTCAAACAGCGGCTGCTCGAAATGACCGATTCACAGGCGATGCTGGAGCAGATCACCCGTTTGTATCGCAAGGAAGTGGCCCTCACGCGGCTGGTGACCCAAAGTGAGCGTGCAGAACCTGAGCTGCCCTTCTCTCTGAACTGACTTCAACGCCGGATGGATTCTCATGGACTTTCTGTCTGATCGCGCGCAGCTTTCATGGAACCGCCTGTATCCCCGCCTGAGAGCAGCGCTGGACGACGCCGGGCCTGATTTTGAGGCTCGGCTCAAACAGAACTTTGGTGTCTTCTTTGAAGCGTTTTTTGCGCTCTACGGCGATCAGTACGACTTCTTTTATCATCTCGAAACGACCCTTCTGGCCTGTACAAATGCCTTTATGGACCGCCCTGCCCCACTTCGCGAGCAGGATGAGCGGCGCATCGCAAATCCAGTCTGGTTTCAAAGCCATGAGATGCTGGGCGGCGTGTGCTATGTCGATCTGTTTGCAGGCAACTTTGCCGGCCTGCTGCAGCAGATTCCCTATCTGGAAGAACTGGGGCTCACCTATCTGCATCTCATGCCGCTGTTCGCGGTGCCGGAGCCACATAATGACGGGGGTTACGCGGTCAGCAGCTTCCGCGAGACCAATCCGCGACTGGGAACGATGGAGGATCTGCAGACTGTGATTGATGCGCTGCGGCAGCGCGGCATCAGCCTGGTGCTCGACTTTGTCTTTAATCACACGTCGGACGAGCATGACTGGGCGCTGCGAGCGAAACAGGGCGACCGGCGCTACCAGAATTTCTACCGCATGTTTGAGGATCGAACCCTTCCCGATCAGTATCAGCCCCTGCTTCGCGAGATATTCCCTGAGCAGGCGCCGGGCAGCTTCACATTCAATTCAGAAACCGGGAAATGGGTCTGGACGACGTTCTACCCGTTCCAGTGGGATCTGAATTACGCCAACCCTGAAGTTTTTGCGGCGATGTTTGGCGAGATGATGTTCCTGTTTAACAGCGGTGTCGATGTGCTTCGACTCGACGCCGTGCCGTTTGTCTGGAAGGAACTGGGCACGACGTGCGAGAATCTTCCACAGGTCCACGCCCTGATTCGTGCTTACCGCGCGCTGGTTTCAGCAGCTGCACCCGGCGTCCTGTTCAAGTCGGAAGCCATCGTCCACCCGCGAGACGTCCGCAGTTATGTCACGCCGGAAGAATGTCAGCTTTCGTACAATCCGATTCTGATGGTGTCGCTTTGGGAAGCAGCAGCCACCCGAAATGTCCGTTTCCTGACGCACACCATGCGCAGGCAGTTTCCGCTGCGATCAGAAGTTGCATGGGTCAATTACCTGCGTTCGCATGATGACATCGGCTGGGGCTTTGCTGATGAGGACGCGCTTGAGCTGGGGATGAATCCATTCGATCATCGGTACTTCCTCAACATGTTTTACAGCGGTCAGTTCCCGGGCAGCTTTGCAAAGGGAGAACCTTTCAACTTCAATCCGCAGACGATGGACATGCGGATTTCCGGCACGCTGGCGTCACTGGCAGGGCTGGAGCAGGCGATGCTTCTTCAGGATGAGGTGCTGATCGACCGTGCCATCGACCGCATTTGTACGCTGTTTGCGGTCGTCCTGACAGCCGGCGGCATTCCGCTGATTTACCTTGGGGACGAACTGGGAACGCATAACGATTATGGCTACCGCGACGATCCACTGAAGGCTGCTGACAGCCGCTGGCTCCACCGCCCCAAGGCTGATCCCAGTCACATGGAAGCGAGGAATCAACCCGGCACGGTGACTCACCGCATTTATTCCCGCCTGAAGACAATGATCGCGATCCGCAAAGCGAACCCGGCATTCGGCAGCGGAACGACTGAATTTATCGATCTTGTGTCGCCGCATGTGCTGGCCTACTGCCGAAACGACTGTGTGCTGTGCCTCGCTAACTTCGGAGACCAGCCGGCAGCGGTCAATCTCACGGAAACGGGTCTGAGATGGGCCACCAGCCGG
>Ga0224722_1002133_pt1 | contig 10624 bp, 6 predicted proteins | sample Balambano_FR1_Me_FD_161646 | JGI IMG/M metagenome (GOLD analysis project Ga0224722, IMG submission 161646) | Freshwater sediment microbial communities from Lake Towuti, South Sulawesi, Indonesia - Balambano_FR1_MetaG | ecosystem: Environmental > Aquatic > Freshwater > Lake > Sediment | place...
GTCTCGTGTTCGAGCACATCGACGACCTCGCCGATCGCGCCGACGAGGTCGTCGATGTGCTCGAACACGAGACAGGCGACGACGGCGTCGAAGCACTCCGAGGCGAACGGCAACGAGGACGCGGTCGCCCGGAGGTACGCCGGTCCGCCCGCCCGCTGCGCGGCGACCGTCAACTGGTTCCAGGTCGGGTCGACGCCGACGACCGCCGACCCCGATGCGGCGATGCGACGGCCGACCTGACCGTCGCCGCACCCCAGGTCGAGCACACGCGTGAAACCGGCGAGCTCCGAGTCGGCGATCGGCAGGATCTGGTCCTCGTACTCCGGGTCGACCCCATCGGTGAAGCGCTCGATCCACCAGTCGGCGTGCCGCTCCCACAGGTCGTCGTCGGTCGAACTCATGAACCATCTGCGCCCACGGTGCGCAACCTCCTCACGAGTTCGCCGACCCGTGGAACCGATCGTGGATCGCCACCGCGACGGCGTCGGGCAGGAAGCTGAGCGCGGTCAGCTCGTCGAGCGACGCCCGCTTGACCGCGTTGACCCCGCCCATCGCCGTGATCAACTTCTTTCGTCGCGCCTCTCCCAGGCCGGCGATGCCGTCGAGCGCGCTGGTGGTCATGCGCTTGCTGCGACGTTCACCGTGGAACGTGTTGGCGAAGCGGTGCGCCTCGTCGCGGATGCGTTGCAGCATGAACAGCGCTTCGCTGCCGCGCGGGATCTCGACCGGGTCGGATCGCCCCGGTACGTACACCTCCTCGAACCGCTTCGCCAGCCCGGCGACCGGGATCTCGTCGGCGAGGCCGAGATCGTCGACGACCGCCTTGGCCACGTTGAGCTGGCCCTTCCCCCCGTCGACGAGGAGGAGCTGTGGCGGGTAGGCGAACTTCCCCGGTTTCGCGTCGCGGTCGGCGATCGGCCGTTCGCGCTCGTCGACGTAGGCCTGGAGACGGCGACGGACCACCTCGGCCATCGCCGCGTAGTCGTCGTTGCCGGCCACGTCGTTGACCTTGAACCGCCGGTACTCCCGCTTGTTCGGCAACCCGTCCTCGAGCACGACCATCGATCCGACGTAATCGGTGCCGTGCAGGTGGGCCATGTCGTAGCACTCGATCCGCAGGGGCGCCTCGGGGAGCTGGAGATGATGCTGCAGCTCGGTGAGCGCCCGGCTCCGCGAGTTGTGATCGGTCGCCCGCCGCATGCGATGACGAACGAACTCCTCCTCGGCGTTGCGCGTGACCGTCTCGAGCAGCGATCGCTTGTCGCCGCGCTGCGGGACGCGCACCTGCACGGTCGAGCCGCGCCCGAGCGTCAGCCACTCCTCGTAGGTCGTGAGGTCGTCGGGCTCGACGGGCACGAGGACCGTCTTCGGGACGCCGAGGATCGGGTCGTCGCCGTACATCGACTCCAGGATCCGATCGATCAGGCCGCCCGGGGTGAGCGCTTCGACCTTGTCGAGGATGAACCCCTTCCGACCGACGACTCGACCCTTGCGGACGTAGAACACCTGCACCGCCGCCTCGAGCTCGTCCTCGGCGATCCCGACGACGTCGAGATCCTCGTTGCGGTCGGCGACCATCTGCTGCTTCTCGATCGCCTTGCGCACGGCGGTAAGCCGGTCGCGCATTCGCGCCGCCCGCTCGAAGTCGAGGTCGGCGGCGGCGTCCTTCATCCTCGCCTCGAGACGTTCGACGATGTCGTCGGTGTCGCCATCGAGGAAGTCGCACAGGTCGTTGACCAGCTGGCGATACGGCATCTCGTCGATCTCGCCGACGCACGGTCCCGCGCACTTCTCGATGTGGTACAGCAGGCACGGTCGTCCGAGCCGCTCGTGCTGGTTGAACTTCGCCGGGCTGCAGGTGCGAATCGGGAACGACCGCAGCAGGAGATCGAGCGTGTCGCGGATCGCGTAGGCGTGGGCATACGGACCGAAGTAGCGGGTGCCCTTGCGCTTGCGACCGCGCATCACCATCGCTCGCGGCCACTGGTCGTCGACGGTGACGGCGAGAAACGGGTAGCTCTTGTCGTCGCGCAGGCGGACGTTGAAGCGCGGCCGGTGCTCCTTGATCAGGCTGTACTCGAGCATCAGCGCCTCGACCTCGTTGCGCACCGTCGTCCACTCGACGCTCTCGGCGGTCGCCACCATCTGGGCGGTGCGCGGGTGGAGCCCGCGCGGCGACTGGAAGTAGTTGCTCAACCGCTGCCGCAGGTTCGAGGCCTTGCCCACGTAGATCACGCGGCCCTGCGCATCCTTGAACTGATACGACCCGGGCGATTCCGGGATCGTGCCGGCCGGCGGACGCTTGATCATGACGGGCCCAGGATACGGACGAGCCGATACCGTGGGGTTCGATGTCCGACTACGTCGCCGCCATGTTCCGTCGCCGACCGAACGACGGCTGGTTCCGGGCCGGACGGTACGACGTCACGACCACCGACATCCTCTGTGCGCTCGCCATCGGCTCGATGTTCGTGTACGGGTTCAGCGCCGAGTCCTGGTCCAAGCTGGTCTTCAGCTCCGTGCTCGTGCGCGAGAGCTACGAGTTCTGGCGCATCGTCACCTGGCCGATCGCCACGCCGCCGGAGATCTTCCCGCTGCTCGGGGTGTTCTTCTTCTGGGTGTTCGGGCAGATGCTCGAGTCGCTGTTCGGGCGGGGGCGGTTCCTCGCCTGGGTCCTCGCGGTGACGATCCTGCCGGCGGTGATCTCGACGACGCTCGGCGCGCTCGACACGAGCCTCGACATGGCGAGCACCGACTTCGGGCTGAGCACCCTGTTCCTGGGCGGGATCTGGGTGTACGCCGCCACCTACCCGGGCGTGCGGTGGTTCGAGGTGATCCCCCTGTGGGCGGTAGCGGCGGTGTTCACCGTGCTCAACCTCTTGCAGTACTCGGGCGTGGGGGCGACCGGCCAGGTGATCTTCCTGCTGCTGGGCGTGGGGTTGTCGCTCGTCGCCGGCCGATCGCTCGGGCTGGCCACCGGTTGGCCGATCCCGCACCTGCCGCTCGACGGTCAGTCGCGACCGAAGAAGGTCAAGCCCCCCCGCTCGTCCAAGCCCAAGCGGTCCGGCCGGTCGTCGTCGGGGTCGACCGTGATCGACGGGCCGTGGACGACCGCTCCCGCTCCCCCGCCGCCGTCGATGGCGCGACCCGGACCATCACCGTCCGACCAGGTCGAGCTCGACTCGCTCCTCGACAAGATCGGCGCCAACGGGATGGACGGGCTCACCTCCGCCGAGAAGCAACGCCTCAACGAGCTGAGCAAGCGCCTCCGCAACTCCTGACCCACCGACGCGATGGAGATGTGCGGCGGATGGCGCGCGCCACCTTCATCGTCGCAGCGATCCCGACAGTCCGATGTAGATGTGCGGCGGATTCCGCAACACATCTACATCGCCCGCCGGATGTGGCGTGTCATCGCTAGGGTGTCGGCGCCGACTCCCCCCTGAAGTTCCACGACGAAAGGGGATCTCGATGTCGCATCTTCCCGCGGCCGTCCACACGCTGTTCGCTCAACAGCATGGGATGGTGTCCACCGCTCAGCTCCTCGAGGCCGGGCTGTCCATCCATCAGATTGCCCGCCTCGAAGCGGGCGGCACGATCACAAGCTTCGTGCGCGGGGTGTACCGAACGCCCAGCCACGCCCTCGACGAACTGGCCCGATGCGCCGGCGTCTGCCTCGGCCGACCAAAGGTCTGCATCGCAGGACCTACCGCCGGCCGGCTGTGGGGGTTCCGGCGTCTGCCCGACGATCGACGGGTACACATCCTGGCACCACCGGCATCGAAGCCCATCGCCGCAACATGGGTGCGCCCCTATCGAACGGCTGCGATCCGCGATGCCGATGTCGAAGAACGTAGCGACGGCGTCCGCGTCACGACCCGAGCGCGCACGGCACTGGACCTGGCGCGAACCCTGGCACCGCCGGACCTGTTGGCGGTGATCGAACAGGCGATGCATGACGGTGGCCTCGGCGTCACGGACATGTACGCCGTCGCGGCGGAATGGGAGTCGCCCGCTCGGCCCTGGGTGCGGACGTTCCTCCGCACGGTCTCGACACGGATACCTGGGGGCGCGGCCGAGTCTCACGGCGAGGTCCGACTGGCGAGCGCGTTGCGTTCGGCGGGAGTCGGAGGTCTCGTCCGGCAACTACCGGTCACTCTTCCGAACTACGGCCGAGCACGGTTCGACCTCGCCGTGCCCGCGGTCATGTGGGCGATCGAGCTCGACCTGTTCCCGACGCATCGGGAAACGGCCGGAGCTCGACGCGATGCCGCGCGAGACGCTGCAGCGCGTGCGGCCGGCTGGACGCTCTCACGTGTGACGGCGGACGACTACACACAACGATTCGACGAGACCGTCCGCGCCCTCGTCGATCGGTACGAGAACATTCGTCGGGCACGCGTCCCTTCACCCGCCTGAGTCACTCGCAGCCGCGATGTAGATCGCTGGCGGAAACCGCCACACATCTACATCAGGCCCGAGACTGCTCTGACGGCGATGTAGGTCGCTGGCGGAAACCGCCGCACATCTACATCGCATCGCGATGAGGGTCAGAGGAGGGGGCGGAGGAAGTGGCCGGTGTGGCTGGCTTCGACGGTGGCGACGTGCTCGGGTGGGCCCTCGGCGACGATCGTGCCGCCGCCGCTCCCCCCGCCCGGACCGAGGTCGATGATCCAGTCGGCGGTCTTGATCACGTCGAGGTTGTGCTCGATCACCAACACCGTGTTGCCCTGATCGACGAGCCGCTGCAGCACGGTGAGCAGCCGCCGCACGTCGTCGAAGTGCAACCCCGTGGTCGGCTCGTCGAGGAGGTAGATCGTGTGCCCGGTCGACCGCTTCGCCAGCTCGGTCGCCAGCTTGACCCGCTGCGCCTCGCCACCCGACAGCGTCGGCGCCGGCTGGCCGAGCCGCACGTAGCCGAGACCGACGTCCATCAACGTCTGCATGTACCGGCTGATCGACGGCTGGTTCTCGAAGAAGGTGACCGCCTCGGCCACCGGCATGTCGAGCACGTCGGCGATGTTCTTGCCCTTGAACTCGATGTCGAGCGTGTCGCGGTTGTACCGGGCGCCCTTGCACACCTCGCACGGCACGTACACGTCGGGGAGGAAGTGCATCTCGATCTTGAGCGTCCCGTCGCCGGAGCACGCCTCGCAGCGCCCACCTTTGACGTTGAACGAGAAGCGCCCGGGCATGTACCCGCGCACCTTGGCCTCGTTGGTCGACGCGAAGAGCTTGCGGATGCTGTCGAACACGCCCGTGTACGTCGCCGGGTTCGAACGCGGCGTTCGGCCGATCGGCGACTGGTCCATGTCGATCACCTTGTCGAGCAACTCGACGCCGGTGACCCGCTTGTGACGGCCCGCCGGCGTCTTCGACTTGTAGATCCGCTGCATCAGCACCGGCAGCAGGATGTCGCGCACGAGCGTCGACTTGCCCGAGCCCGACACCCCGGTGACGGCGACGAAGCAGCCGAGCGGGATCTCGACCGTCAGATCGCGGAGGTTGTGCTCGCGAGCACCCTCGATGACGAGTCGATCGAGGCCCCTCGCCCGACGCTGGCCCGGCACCGGGATCGTCTTCCGGCCCGAGAGGTACTGGCCGGTCACCGAGGCGGCGACCTTCATGATCCCGGGTACGGGCCCGGAGTACACCACCTGTCCGCCATGTTCGCCGGCGCCGGGACCGATGTCGATGATCCAGTCGCTCTCCCGGATCGTCTCCTCGTCGTGCTCGACGACGATCACGGTGTTGCCGAGATCGCGCAGGCGCGTCAGCGTGTCGATCAGCCGCCGGTTGTCGCGCTGGTGGAGCCCGATCGACGGCTCGTCGAGCACGTACAACGTCCCGACGAGCCCCGACCCGATCTGGGAGGCGAGCCGGATGCGCTGCGCCTCGCCCCCGGCGAGCGTGCCCGCCGACCTCGACAAGGTGAGATAGTCGAGTCCCACGTCGAGGAGGAAGCCCAGGCGGGCGTTGATCTCCTTCGTGACCCGCTCGGCGATGAGGCGGTCGCGCTCGGACAGCTCGAGCGCGGCGAGGAACTTCGCCGACTCGCCGATCGACATGTCGGACACCTCGGAGATGTTCCGCCCGCCGACGGTCACCGCCAGGGTCGCCGGCTTGAGTCGGGCGCCGCCGCAGGCCGAGCAGGGGACCAGCCGCATGTAGCCTTCGTACTGCTCGCGCGACCACTCGCTGTCGCTGCCCTCGTGGCGGCGCTTCAGCCACGGGATCACCCCCTCGTACTCCGCCGAGTACGAACGGGTGCGGCCGTACCGGTTCTTGTACTTGACGGTCATCTTGCCCTTCACGCCGTGCAGGATCACCTTCTGCTGCTTGGCGGTCAGCGACCTCCACGGTGCGCTCATCTCGACACCGTGCACCTCGGCCACCGATTCGAGCATCCGCGTGAAGTACTGCGTGGTCGCGCTCCGCCACGGTGCGATCGCGCCGTCGAGCAGCGAGAGATCGGGATCGGGAACGATCAGCTCGGGGTCGACCTCGAAGGTCGTGCCGAGACCGTCGCAGGTCGGGCATGCGCCGTAGGGAGAGTTGAACGAGAAGTTGCGCGGTGCCGGCTCGTCGTAGCTCGTGCCGCACACCGGGCACGCGAGGTGCTGGCTGAACGTGAAGGTCTCCGGCGCGGCGTCGCCCTCCCGGGGCACCACCTCGATCTCGGCGACGCCGTCGGCGAGGGCCAGCGCGGACTCGAGCGAGTCGGTGAGGCGCCGCTCGATCCCCTCCTTCAGCACGAGACGGTCGACGACGATCTCGATCTTGTGGTTCTCGTACTTCGCGAGCCGCTCGTCGCGCTTGAGGAACTCGTCGATGTCGACGGTCTCGCCGTCGATGCGGGCCCGGACGTACCCCTGGCCGGACAGGTCCTCGAGCAGGGTGTCGTACTCGCCCTTGCGGCCACGCACGACGGGGGCGAGCACCTGGAAGCGGAGACCGTCGTCCATCGCCAACACCCGGTCGACGATCTGCTGCGGGGTCTGGCGCTGCAGGCGCGTGCCGTCGTTGGGACAGTGCTGCACCCCCACGCGGGCGTACAGCAACCGCAGGTAGTCGTAGACCTCGGTGATCGTGCCGACCGTCGAGCGCGGGTTGCGGCTGCCGGACTTCTGGTCGATCGAGATCGCCGGCGACAAGCCCTCGATCACGTCGACGTCGGGTTTGTCCATCTGCCCCAGGAACTGGCGGGCGTACGACGAGAGCGACTCGACGTACCGGCGCTGACCCTCGGCGTAGATCGTGTCGAACGCGAGGCTGGACTTGCCCGAGCCCGACAGCCCGGTGAACACCACCAGACGATCGCGTGGCATCTCGACGTTGACGTTCTTCAGGTTGTGCTCGCGAGCGCCACGCACGACGATCTGCGGGGCATCAGCCGCACCGTTTCGCTCGGCACGCGCTCGGGTCGTGCGCGATCGCGTAGGGTTCGCGCGAGTGGGGGTGGGGGCGGTCATCGACCTCCGATCCTACAGGCGAACACATGTACTGTCAGCACGTGTCGGAGCGGCACCGGTATCCCGTCGGCGTCCGTCGACAACCGCAAGACTGACGCGATGGTGAGCCAACGCCGGGCGACTGTCGACCCGCCGAGTGCGGGCGTTGGTTCGGGCTCGGACGTCCCCGTCGCGACCGAGCGGCCCGCCTCCCCCACCGTGGTCACCGTGCTTCGCGTCCTGGCGGTCGCCCGATGGTTGGTGTGGGTGTGGATGGTCGCCGTCGTCGCCGTGTCGGCCGACGACGGGGCGCTCCGCCAGCCGTTCGCCGCGTGGTGCGCGGTCGCCGCAGTCCTGGCCGCCGCTGCGACCGCGACGTTCGACGTGCGGACTCGCCCCAGCCGGTTGCTCACCCCTTGGCGCGCCGCCTTCGAGGCAGCGATGGCGATCGGGTTGACCGTCGCGGACGGGTGGGTCTTCGAACCGGGCCACGTGTTCGAGACGTCCCAGAGCCTGGCCACCCAGTACCCGGTGATCGCGGTGGCCTCGATCGCGTTCGCCGTGGGGCCGGTCTGGGCGGCATCCGTCGGCGCGCTGATGGGCCCCGCGGAGTGGGTCGCCGCCCGGTTGAACGGGTTCGGTCCGATCGAACCACGACACGTCGTGTCGCTCGCCGCGACGTCACTGTTCTTCGCGATCGTCGGCGCCGTCGTGGGATGGTTCTCGCGCCTCCTCCGCGACGTCGAGAGCGAGATCGCCGACCGACGCGCTCGCGACGAGGTGGCCCGGGTGATGCACGACACGGTGCTCCAGGTCTTCGCGCTCGTCGAGCGCCGAACCGAGGACACCGATCCGGACCTGGCCCGATCGGTCCGCGACGCCGATCGAGACCTCCGCCGCTTCCTGTTCGGCGCGGCGACGCGTGACCGCACGACGCTCGACGCCGCCGTCCGCGCCGCGGTCGAACGCGCCACGAGCAGCACCGATCTCGACGTCGTCGTCAACGTGGTCGATGGCGACGACGCATCGACACCAGCCGAGGTGGCGGCCGTGAGCGGCGCACTCGCCGAAGCGGTGATCAACGTGGTCAAGCACGCCAGGGCGACACGGGTCGTCGTCTTCGTCGAGGAGTTGGACGGTGGTGCGATCGTTGCGTCGGTGCGCGACGACGGCGTCGGCATCGACCGGCTCGCACCGCACGGTCACGGCATCCGCCACTCGATCCTCGACCGGATGCGCGACGTCGGCGGGGAAGCGACGATCGCTCCCCTCGCCGGAGGGGGAACCGAGGTCACGATCTCGACCCGCGTCGCGGCGTCGACCGACACTCCGGTGATGCCAGCACCACCGACGACGCCGGTCATTGAGGGTTCGCCGCACGGCGGCCTGCCCGTGACCCCCTCGACCTCTGATCGTGGCCGACCGGAATGACCGATTGCGAGACCCCTGCGGTGCGACTCGTGCTCGCCGACGACCATGCGCTCGTGCGGTCCGGGCTGCGGGCCGAGCTGGGCGATGCGTTCGAGGTGGTCGGCGAGGCCGACGACGCCGACGGGGCGATCGACGTCATCACCGCGCGCCGACCGGACCTCGTCGTCTGCGACCTGCACATGCCCGGCGGCGGCGGAGTCCGTGTGGTGCGGGAGTGCGCCACCCTCTGCCCGATCGTCGTCCTCACCGTGAGCGAAGCGGAACGCGACCTGCTCGACGCAGTCGCAGCAGGGGCGGCCGGGTACCTGCTCAAGAACACCTCGATCGACGACATCCGCTCGGCCCTCGCCAAGGCCGCCGCCGGCGAGCCGGTGTTCACCGCATCACTCGCGGCACTCGTCCTCGCCGAGTTTCGCCGGCTGTCGTCCACCGCCGAGGCCTCCCCGCTGTCGGATCGCGAGCGGGAGGTGCTCCGCCACGTCGCCCGGGGAGCCACCTACCGCGAGATCGGCGCCCAGTTGCACATCTCACCGAAGACGGTGGAGAACCACGTCCGCAACATCCTCGGCAAGCTCCACCTGAGCCGGCGCAACGACCTCGTGCGGTACGCGGTCGATCACGGGCTCGACTGACATCGCCTGGGGGATCCCCACGACGAGATGAGGGGTCTGCCGGATCGACGACCCGTCGTCGTGCTGTCACGGTGGTCCCATGGACAGCACGCAGGACACTCGACACCCGCACGACCGCCCGAAGCGATCCGTCACCCGGACCGAAGCGGCGCACCGCTGGGCTCCCCCGACGCCGACCGCGGGCCGCACGAGACCGCCCGCCGCCCCTCCAGCGCGAGGCGCATGGCGGCGAGCGTCCGATCGACTCGCTGCCACTCCGGTGTCGGCGATCATCGCCGCGAGCGGGTCGCTGCTGCTGTTGATCGCTGCGGTCGTCGTCGTCGCCAGTCGATGGCGATCGATCCCTGACGAGGCGCGTGTCGCCGGCCTCGTCGCTTCCCTGATCGCGGTGTACGGCATCGCCGAGACGGCTCGGGTCAGGTTGCCGTCGACGGCGGGTTGGATGGCGGCGCTCGCCGCCACGCTCACCGCGCCGGCCACGATCGCTGCATGCGCGGCGGCCCGGCAGGAGTGGCCCGTGTGCGTGATCGTCGGCGGTGCCGCGGCCCTGATCGCGATCGAGGTGCAGTCGCGCCGCTGGCACCTGACCCCACTGCTCGCGATGGAGGTGCTCGCCGTCGGGCTGATCAGTGCCGGGATCGCCGCGATCGGCCCGATCCCGGCGCCGCTCGCCGGCGCCCTTGCGGCGGCGGTCGCACTCTCCCTCGGCGCAACCGGCCGGGCGACGGCACTGGCACTTTGCGCCGGAGGTGCTCCGCTCCTCGTCGTGCTCGCCGACCTCGGGGTCGGCCCCGGGACGCTGGCCCGAGTCGATGCGCACGGTACGGCGCTTGCGTGGAGTGCCCCGATGACGGGCGCGATCGCCGGAACCGTGCTGGCCATCGTGGCGCAACGCGGACGGTGGTCGGCGCTGGCCTGGGCGTCGGTGGCCGTCGTGTCGCTCGGCGTGCTCACGGGCATGGCCGTGGGTGACGGGGATGCGATCGCCTGGTGGTGCCTTCCGTCGATCGTTCTCATCCTGGTGGAGATCGCGCGAGCGGTCCGCGCTCCCGCGCACTCCGGGTCGGAAGCCGACGCGGCACGTGTACGGCCGAGCCTGTGGCGCGACAT
>Ga0224722_1002134_pt1 | contig 10623 bp, 14 predicted proteins | sample Balambano_FR1_Me_FD_161646 | JGI IMG/M metagenome (GOLD analysis project Ga0224722, IMG submission 161646) | Freshwater sediment microbial communities from Lake Towuti, South Sulawesi, Indonesia - Balambano_FR1_MetaG | ecosystem: Environmental > Aquatic > Freshwater > Lake > Sediment | place...
GTTTTTACTTTTTCTCCTTGTTTCCCTATAAAATCCTCTTTTATTCCAGCGTGTGCGATGATAAGTTTTTTATCATCTAACACGTGGTAAAGATGAGAGGACTCATAAAGGCGAATGAATTTGTCACGAATGTCGTTTTTTTCCTTTTTCTCTAAATTTTCGTATTCTGCAACAGTTGTTTCAAGGCCATGAGTGACTTGAACGTTCCTACCGAGAAAAAATCGGTAAAGTTTGTTACAATGATTACCCGGAACGTAATATCCGCTTTTTTGATCCATAACAATGGAATAGATAAGTTCAACCATTTTAAGGGACTGTGGCCCACGATCAGTTATATCCCCTACAAAAGCCAGTTTACGGTCAGAATGAAAGGGACAATTGTTGATCCAATCATATCCTAAAATGTTTGTTAGCAGCTTGAACTCCTCATAGCATCCATGAATATCACCAATGATATCGAATTTCATTTTCCCTATACTCTCCTTTCTCTTCACTACAAACTATTTTCTCATAAGTGTCATCATATTATGATTCCACAAGGAGGGTTTTTTCATGTTTGATTTAGGGAAAGGTAAACTACAAAGATGAGTGAATTAAGGCGGGAAGGAGGAGGGAAAATGGCTGAAAAAAATTTAGAAAAAAAACAGCATATTGATTTTGATTTGTTATTCGAATCTTTACAAAATGAAGAAATAGGGAAGTTTCGTGAGGAATTTTTACTTAGGTATGCTCGTAGGGATATCCATCCTGCTGACTTTAATCGTTGCCACACTAGCTGTGGCATTAGTTCCGCTAATCATGCACCGGCTAAAGGTAGATCCTGCTGTTGCATTTATGATTAAAAGTAGTCTGCTGGTGGAGCCCAGCAGACAACCTTTATCATTAAGACTTTTCTTTTTGAAAAAAATCATGTAATATTAGTACTAGGTACTAATAACAGATTCTTATTTAGGAGGATATACATAATGAACCTTTCTTTAAAAGGAAAAAATATAGTTGTAATGGGCGTAGCAAATAAGCGTAGTATCGCATGGGGGATTGCTCGCTCTTTACATGATGCGGGGGCAAACTTAATCTTCACATATGCAGGGGAGAGGTTTGAAAATGAAGTTCGTAAATTGGTTGAAACGTTAGAAGGACAACAGTCCCTTCTAATTCAATGTGATGTAACTTCTGATGAGGATATTGCAAAATGCTTCTCTTCAATAAAAGAACAAGTTGGTACGGTTCATGGTATCGCTCACTGTATCGCATTTGCGAACAAGGAAGAACTGCAAGGGGAGTACATGAATACAACAAGAGATGGATTCTTACTTGCTCATAACATTAGTTCTTACTCTTTAACGGCTGTTGCGAAAGAAGCAAGAGAATTAATGACAGAAGGTGGAAGCATTGTCACGCTAACATACCTAGGTGGAGAGCGTGTAATTAAAAATTATAATGTAATGGGTGTGGCTAAAGCGTCTCTAGAAGCAAGTGTAAGATACTTAGCCAATGATTTAGGACCAAACAATATCCGAGTGAACTCTATTTCAGCTGGTCCGATTAGAACTTTATCAGCTAAGGGAATCAGTGATTTTAATTTGATTCTTAAGGAAATTGAAGAGAATTCTCCTCTAAGACATGCAACAACACAAGAAGAGGTTGGAGACACTGCATTGTTCTTATTTAGCGATCTGTCACGTGGAATGACTGGTGAAAATCTACATGTTGATTCTGGATATCACTTATTATCTAGATAATAAAAATCCTGCTTCTTTTGGAAGCAGGATTTTTATTGATTTTTTGGTGTCTGAAGTAGTTGCTCGACAACTACTTTTTTTATTAATTGGTTTTTGTTCATAATTAGGATTTCGTCATCAAGTTGGACAATCACGGGTTTCTGAGTTCTTTTATTGTTTAATTGTGTATGTTTGCTAATGATCTTTCCTACAAGTGTCTCATCTATTTTCGCGACAGGAAAGCTAGGTCTGGATATATAAAACCCCTGTCCACAGTCAATTCCTAATTGAATAACAGCCTCTAACTCTTCTTCCAATTCAATGCCCTCTGCAATAATAATTGAATCCATTTTCTTAGCAAAGGTTACAAAGGCATCCAAAATATGTTTTTTTACATTATTTTCATGGATTTTGCTAATCAGGGAGCGATCGACCTTTATATAATCAGGTTGGATTTCTGAAATAGCTTGCAGAGAAGAATAGCCTGCTCCAGCATCATCAACAGCAATTTGAAACCCTTGGTCACGATAATGATGAAGGACCTTCGTAAAGGCAGAAAAATCTTCAATTGCACTTCGCTCTGTTATTTCAAACACAATGTTTTGAGGAGAGAGTTTATATTGTTTAAGCAAGGATACGGTATGTCCAGGAGTAAAACTTGGATCATAAATCACCTGAGGACTCAAATTAATAAATAACTTTTCGTCCTTATTAAGGATAGTTGAGCTATTTTCAAAAGCCAGCTCTCTAGCTATTTTTTCAAGCGTATATAACGAGCCAAATTCTTCTGCATACTTAAATAGTTGAAGTGGTGAGTGAAATCTGCTTTGGATAGGACCTCTAGTTAACCCTTCGATTCCTAAGATACTGCCATTAGTGAGATCAACAATTGGCTGGAAAACCGTACTTAATTGTTTCTTAGTTAACAGGGCCTGAAACTCTTTTCGTATTTCTAAGTCACTATATGTGTGAAGTTGGATAATGTTTTGACTGATTAAAGCGGTTGAATTCATTTTAAAAGCTCCTTCCCTGAAAAAAGATCCAAGTTGATCTTTTTCACTCTATTTCGACATTAGCATATGAATTTATGAATTTTATGAAGACATTGTAAATATTACTTTAACCTTTGAAATGAATGTATATGGAATAAATATACAAATATAATGCAACATAAAATCTTCAATTATTGAAAAAATAACTATAAGAATAACAACAAAAGGATGGAATGATATGAAAAAATCACTCACTCTCACCTTTACAATTGTATTAACCGCCTTTCTAACCTCTTGTAATATTGACGCTACGCAGCACAGTGGGATGTCTTTAATTCAAAAAAGTGATCCTGATCCCATCATTCTTGATGAGAAAACAGAAGATGATCATAAACTAGTTGCCTCCATAAAAAAGGATGTGGCTAAATTTGAAGAACTTTATGATGTCGCTGTTATCAAAGGTGAGGAGGAAATATTAGTTGCATATAAAGTAAAGCATCTGCAACGTTTTCATATGGTCAAAATTGAAGGGGAAATAAATAAAATGCTTGAAGAAAAGTACCCGAAGGAAGATTTCATTGTCTCGAGTGATTATAAAATATTTTTAGAAGCCGTTGAGTTAAACGATAAAATGAAAAATCCGAATTTCTCGGAAAAGGATGCAAAGAAAAAGCTAGAAGAAATCATCAATCTGAAAAAAGAACTAACTTAGAAGGGAGCATGCAAAGGTGGGGAACAAAAAGCCAGAATCCAAAGAGGTAGAACAATATAAGCAATTTGAGAAAAATTTTGAAACAAAAAGACCACTCTTTAAGAATTGTTTAAAGGCTTTTTTAGTTGGCGGATTTATCTGCGTGATTGGTCAAGCTATCACCTATTTTTATATTTATTTTTTTAGCTTTACAGAGCAAACAGCAGGTAATCCAACTGTAGCTACGATGGTGTTTATCTCCATGCTTTTAACGGGCTTTGGGGTATACGACCGCTTAGGACAATTTGGAGGGGCAGGTAGTGCAGTACCTGTAACGGGTTTTGGAAACGCGGTTATTTCTGCTGCGATCGAACATAGAACAGAGGGATTTGTTCTTGGTGTTGGGGGGAACTTATTTAAATTAGCTGGTTCAGTTGTTTTATTTGGGGTTTTTTCAGCGTTTGTGGTTGCATTAATTAAGACGATATTAATCAAACTGGGGGCATTATAATGCTGAAAGGAAAACAATCTTGGGTATTTAATAATCGCCCCGTCATTTCAGCTACAGGTGTTACGGGTGGTCCATTTGAAAAAAATGGTCGATTGTCAAGCGATTTTGATGTACTATACGATGATTTATGGATGGGGGAAGATTCTTACGAAAAAGCTCACCGTCTCTTGTTAGAGGTCGCAGCAAAAACTGCATTTGAAAAAGAAGGTGTCGAGGTCGAGGACATCCAATTTATGATTGCTGGAGATTTGATAAATCAGATTACTCCAACCAGTATTGCTGCAAGACAGCTGAAGCTTCCATATTTCGGTATATTTGGTGCTTGCTCAACATCTATGGAGGGACTAGCCCTTGCTTCTTTTATCGTTAATTACGGAGGAGGAAATTATATTCTCACCGGTGCCGCAAGCCATAATGCAGCCGTTGAGAAGCAATTTCGTTATCCAACCGAGTACGGTGGACAGAAACCTCCTACAGCTCAATGGACGGTAACAGGTGCAGGTGTGGGTCTAGTAAAAGCAAATGATGGACAAGATCGTGGGAAGCCAGTTACAACATCCGCAACCATCGGAAAGGTCATTGATCTCGGGTTAACAGATCCTTTTAATATGGGTGGGGCCATGTCTCCGGCTGCAGCTGATACGATCGTCGCTCATTTTAAGGATTTAGAAATTGATCCTTCCCACTACGATTTAATCGTAACGGGAGACCTCGGAAAAATTGGACATGAAACAACTTATGGACTATTACAAAAAGAGGGCCTTTCAATAAAAAAAGAACAATTTAAAGATTGTGGGATGTTAATTTATAACGAAGATCAACCAGTTCAATCCGGTGGAAGCGGGGCGGGCTGTTCGGCTACGGTATTATATGGTCATCTTTTAAATGAAATGAGGATGGGGACCTTCAAGCGAATTCTAGTCGTAGCAACAGGTGCACTTCTATCACCGCTAACGTTTCAACAAAAGGAAACCATTCCTTGTATTGCCCATGCTGTTTCTATTGAGATGAACGAATAAGGGAGGGAAAAAGATGCTCGCAATGTTTTTTTGGGCATTTGTTGTTGGCGGGGCGTTTTGTGTAATTGGGCAGCTTATGTTTGATGTAGCGCGACTTACTCCAGCTCATACATTAAGTGCTCTAGTTGTTATTGGAGCGGTATTAGACGGATTTGGATTATACGAACCATTAGCAGATTTTGCGGGTGCAGGTGCAACTGTCCCTATTACAAATTTCGGTAATACTCTTGTGCACGGTGCCCTTCAAGAGGCTGAACAACATGGAGTTATCGGGGTATTAACTGGCATGTTTGAAATTACAAGCTCGGGTATTTCAGCAGCAATCGTTTTTGCATTTATCGGTGCTCTATTATTTAAGCCAAAAGGGTAAAACTTTTTTTTATATAGGACAAAGCCTACACGATTTCAAGTCGCTTACATACGTTATAAGTAAGTTAATGAAAAGTGAGGTGACTTGATATGGGTTACGGCTATTGCGGTTACGGCTACGGCGGGAACGGCGGTGGATACGGATCAACTTTCGTATTAATCGTTGTATTATTCATCTTGTTAATTATTGTTGGAGCTAGCTTTTACAACTAATCTCCAAAACGAAATGTAGGAAGAAAGATCGTTTCTGTACAAAGAAACGGTCTTTTTTCCTGTCCTAAAATCACCCTTTTTATGTTCCCATCATAAGATGAGAGTAGCTTAAAAAGGAGGCGTGGTTTTAAGAATGGATAATCAATTTTTCAAAAATGTTGAAAAGAAAACGGGCGTTAATATGAAAGACATTCTTGAACTGGCTGGTTCATTACAAAATGCAAACTTTAAAGATGAAAAAACAGTTCGCAATGTAATCAAACGTGTATCTCAAATTGCAAACAAACCAGTCACGAAGGAAATGGAAGATAAAATTGTTTCTTCTATCATTGCTGATGGAAAACAACTTGATTTTAATACGTTATCTAAAATGATTAATAAAAAATAATTAAAAAAGAGAAGCTCCCAAAAGTTGGGAAGCTTCTCTCTTTTAATTAGGAAGGATGGGAGCCAAAAATCTAGAGGGCTTAGCATTTTTGCCTCTTCTCTTATGTGGTATCGCTATATAGCACTCTTCTTTAGCACGAGTGATAGCCACATATATTAGACGACGTTCTTCTTCAATTGGTGCCGACTCCCCATTTCTCAAGGAGTCTAGTGCGTAATCGTGAGGAATTCCTCCGTCAACAACATCGAGAATATACACGACTCGAAATTCTAACCCCTTTGCTCGATGAATGGTGCTAAGGGTAATTGCTTGTTCAAGCTGTTTACTAAGTTGTTTTATTTCTTTATTCATAGCACTCATATGCTTTGTGTGGTCTAGAAAGTCGATGTTTGTTTGGAAGTTCTTTGCTGCAACCTTCAAATCGCGAATATCGTCAGAGCCTTTTTCCAGACTATTTCCTTCATTTCCACGCTTTTTTAGATAATCTGCAAAGCCTACTTCCTTTTCAATGAATTCAATGCACGCTAGCGGTGAACGTCCTTTCAAGCTTCTAATGCAAGGTAATAGCTTTTTTAGCTTTCTTTCCTGAAAAGCGTGTCCGGTTGTAATATTGGATAAGCATTCGAGCATGGAGCAATCATTCAAAATACTATTTGCTTTTAAGTCATTCATGACGGATTGTCTAATAAACAGAATAGGGAGTATCTGACTGATTGCATGCTGATCATCTTCATTAATAATTAGACGTAGAAAGGACAACATGGATTTTACTAAATAGCGTTCATAAAAGTTCTCGGAATCCAGATCAATTCGAAAAGGAAAGCTAGTCGTTGCTAGTCTTTCAAAAACAGCTCGGCTCCCAGTATTCGTTCGGAATAAAATAGCGATATCATTTGGAACATAACCGTTTTGTAGTTTTTCATGTATATCCTGAACAATCATGGTTGCTTCCTCTTCTTCATCAAAAGGATAAAACAACAAAGGTGAAAGAGAATGTTGATATTGTGCTTGCATTGTTTTTGGTCTTCGAGTTGTATTCTTTTCAATGATCCGATTGGCGGTTGAAATAATCTCATGTGAGGAACGGTAATTTTCGTTTAGGATAATCATTTTACTATTTGGAAAATCTTTTTCAAAAGATAGAAGGTAATTAGGGTCACTACCTCGAAATGCATAAATAGATTGATCATCATCTCCTACGGCAAATAAGTTTTCGGTTTTCTGGGATAGCAATTTAATCAGCTCGTATTGAACTTTGTTAATATCTTGAAACTCATCAATTAAAAAATATTGAAACCGATTTTGGTACATTTCTAAAACTCCTGGATGATCGGTTAAATATTTATAGCACCCAATGAGCATATCATCAAAGTCGAAAAGGTTCTTCTTTTCCTTTTCTTGTTCATAATATTTGTATAAATGTAACACTTGCTCTTCCCAACGATTGGCTGTTTGCACATCCTGCGGAAGAAGAAATGTATTTTTCCAATATCCAATACGTTGTAAAGCTAAATCGTATGCAAACTCCTTCTCATCAAGTGATATTGTTTTTCCACCTTCTTTAAGTATTTGGTCTTTTTGCCAATCCTTTTTTATCAGTTTAGATGGATGCCATCTTTCTGGTTCATGGTAAGTTAGCATTCTATAAAAAATACTATGAAATGTTCCAGTTAATAGCCTATTGATGTCTGTAGATGAAAGGAGAGGATATTGGCTAAGTCTTTCTTTCATTTCAGTAGCTGCTTTCGCCGTAAACGTAACAAGCATGATTGATTTTGGATCTATTTTTAGCTCATAGAGCATATATGCAGCTCGTGTAGTCAACACTCTTGTCTTACCACTACCAGCACCAGCAACAACTAGGACAGAACCGTTTACCGTTGTGACTGCCTTTATTTGTTGATCATCAAGTTGGAAACCATTGTTGAATAATCGTTTTATATAGTGTGAGGTTATGTTTATTTCTTGCCGAACGGTTGGTTGAAAGGAAGGAGAAGCTTTTACATGTATTGATGGTTGAAACGTATGTTGTTTGGATGGAGAGACAATCATACGTGTAACTGGTATTCGGAAGCCATTTCGTTCAACATATTCGATAGGATCATTACTCATTTCAGCGGCTGCACTATCTATTACTTGGCAATCAGAGTGCTTCTTGAGCATATGATAAAAATAGGGCTCCTCTTGTATTCCTAAATAAAGACGAACCTGTTCTTTACAAGTGGGACATTGAAGTTTTCCTTTCTTCGCTTCATCATATACAAATTGATAGTTTTCTCTATCCAAAATGTTTAAATTAACTGTTTCATTATTATTCATAGCAATTTTCATAATTAACCCCTTAAAATCAAAAACTCAATCGAACTCTATCATAACAAAACAATTACTCCTACATAAAGAAGAAAAAATAAAAGTTTTATTTTTCCAAAAGCTCGAGGAGATTTATGAAAGAGGTGAAGAAGATGGGCTATATTATTCCAGTAGTTAATTTACAATCAAACCAGTATATAGAGAGAAACTTAATAGCATCCAGAGATCCGTATAAATATGAAACGGTAAATAGAGTTATTCCGATAAAAAGTGGAACATCAGAGGGTAATCAGCACCAGCAATCTTCTTTTTCTAAGAAATTGCTTCAAAGAGAAGAAAGAAAAGTTGTAAGACCTACTAATGAGGCGTTAGCACATATATATGAAATTACAGGAAAAGGTAAATACCTTGATATAAGCGTATAAAAAAAAGCCTCTTAATGAGGCATTTTTTTATATATATTTCTTCATTGTTCGATGTGGAATGCCAGCATCCATAAACTCTTCAGATATGATTTCATACCCTAATTTATTGTAAAATGGAATAGCTTGTGTTTGAGCGTTTAATTTTAATGCAGAATAATTATTTTGTTTGGCATATTGTTCAATTTTATCCATTATCAGTTTCCCAGCTCCGGTACCTCTAGACTTGGATAGTACACAAATTCTTTCCACTTTTCCAATGCCATCTAAATTTCGAAAGCGACCAGCACCAACAGGTATTTCCTGATCATAAAGTACGAAGTGAGTGCATTTATCGTCGTATTGGTCAATCTCTTCTTCCTCTGGTACTTGTTGTTCCTCAACAAATACAAGTCTTCGAACTTTAAAGGCATCCTGTTGCTGTTCTTTTGTTGTCACAATTTCTGCTTTCACTATTATCTATTCCTTTCCAAGCCTAAATGTCTCAAAAACCGTCCATGAGCCATTCTCTAATTGATATAAAAGATGGAAACGATCAACGTATTCATCGTGATTCATCTTCTGCATTTTTAATGAACCCAAAACATCAGAATGTTCATCATCTGATAATCTTTGTCCTAAAGTGATATGAGGAACAAAGGAATATTCTGTAGCCTCTCCATAACCAAGAGCATCAATCGCCTCATGAAGATCCGTAATTTCAGTAGAAGGTTCTACTTTAAAGTAAATAACATTGTTTACGGGATGAAATGAACTAAACTTAGGTATTTGAATATGTAAAGGAGAAAACCTTTTTGCGACATCTTCAAGCTTGTTTGCTAAGATTTTGGCCTCATCCTCGCTAGCTTCAAACGGAGCTTTTAACGTGATATGTGGCGGAATGAGTGAGTAATGAGGATCATAGCGCTTTCTGTAAGAATTAGCTAAATCTTGAAGTGTTTTTCCAGGGAAAATAACAATTCCAAATTTCATTTTATGACCTCCGATAAGCTACGTAATATAGAAAGAGTTGACTATTAAATATTATAACAAATTTTCAAAATCATTTATATAATTATACCCATACAAGTTCCGTAATACCCTTTATATTATGAGCCAAACATCGCTTTTAGGGACGACCTCAAGTCTCCTTGCCAATATGTCCAAGTATGATCTCCATCAAATTCATGATAAACATAGGATAGAGAGTGATTTTTTAAGTATTTGTTCAGTTCTCGGTTAGGTGTTAGAAAATCATAAACATTATCGTTCGTCATTTTTACGGCTGTCTCGTTTTTACCAATGCTATGGTAAATAGATAGAAGGCTAGTTGTGTTTTCATTAACCACTTTCTCCAAGACAATGCTGTTAATGTATGGGGATTGAAGAATGACCTTTCCAAATGTGTTTGGATATTTTATAGCGGCGAGTAGAGAACTAGTTCCTCCTAGGGAATCACCAATTAATGCCCGTCCCATCCCCATTTGGAAGGTTGGAAACTCTTGATCCAATAAAGGTACAAGCTCATGGGCCAAAAAGCGGATGTAAGCTTCATGCTTTTTACCTTTCGGATGATATTTTTCCCTGCGATCTTCAATTGTAAGATAAGGAACTCCAACAACGATAATATTTTCTATCTCCTTTTCAGAGAGAAGATCATCACAAAGCCTTGCCATTCTACCTAATTGAAAATAATCCTTCCCATCAGCTGTTACAAGGAGATGGTACTTATATAAAGGTGAAAAATTGGCTGGCTTATATACCAAAAGGTTTATATATTCTTTAAGTTCGTAACTGTAAAATAGCATGTCTTGGAGAGTTCCTTTAAAAATATTCACTCAGCATTCCCCCCTAACTGGAATATAAAGGTACTACTAAAAATTCTATCTTGAACTACTCACCACTTAACACCCTTTCGGGTTGTTTGAAGTGGGAGATTCTTGGGAATAGAGCGTACTTATTAGCGTATTTCTTTGCCAACAGAGGTTTCTCTTATTGACCAAGCTAT
>Ga0224722_1002135_pt1 | contig 10621 bp, 10 predicted proteins | sample Balambano_FR1_Me_FD_161646 | JGI IMG/M metagenome (GOLD analysis project Ga0224722, IMG submission 161646) | Freshwater sediment microbial communities from Lake Towuti, South Sulawesi, Indonesia - Balambano_FR1_MetaG | ecosystem: Environmental > Aquatic > Freshwater > Lake > Sediment | place...
TCCACTGTTCCAACCTCTTGTTCGGTGTGGGCCGGGACGTACGTCCCGGCCCACACCGAACACTGCCGCCCTCCCAACTACACTAATTTCGAGGCGTCAGTTGTTGCATCCATTCTGGCACACAGGGGATCATATTTCAACAGGCTCGTGTGATTCTTGAATACTAAACCTTATTGCTGTGTAATTTGTTTAGGAGCCATTTAGGAATTGCTTTTGCGCAGTGGATCAAAAAGCTCACACAAATCCCAAACAATACCAGTGTGCTTGTCAACCTACTGTAGTTGTTGCGTAAATGTTTCTTATAGAAATACCACATGCCGCTATGCATACCCCAGGCTTTGTGAAAAGGCTTAGCATGAACGCCTCCCTGACCTTTTAGATGAATGATTTCACTGTGTGGCACGTACCAGACTTGCCATCCGGCTTTCTTCGCAGTAACGCACCAATCGATGTCTTCACCAAAAGCAAAGATATTTTCATCTAACGGGCCTATTTGATCCCACATAGCCCTACGTCCGAGCAGACAGCATCCCGAAACTGCATCCACCATGTTCTTCTCATTAATTGGCAAGTTATTCAATAAATATTGTTGGGCATGTGAATTCTTGCGAAGAACGCGATCCAAATGCAAAAAGTAGCATATAGAGGCAAAGGGTGTTGGTAAGCCACGCCGACATTGGGGTTGAAAACTGCCATCAATGTTGAGAACTTTAGGTCCGGCAATTCCAGCACACTCATTCGATTGTAAAAACTCTATAAGATATGTTATTGCTTTTGGCTTAATGATGGTGTCAGTGTTAAGCCATAGAATGAATGAGCCTACACTCTCGTGAATAGCTTGGTTAGTTGCTCGTGTAAATCCAACGTTTTTGTCGTTGCAAATGAGTTTTACAAATGGATAGCGTCTTGGTAACTGGTCGACTAGTTCGTCGGTAGACGCATTATCAACAAGAATCACCTCATAGCATAAGTCAGGTTCATTCTCAATTAGGGAATCAAGGCATTGTTGAATGACATCCCAGCAATTCAACGACACCATACAAAGTGAAACTAAAGCCATTCTTGACTCCAAGGCTAAAAACAGACTCCTAGTCGCAATAATACAGAAGCTATTTAATCATTTGGAATACTTTTAGCAGTTGGCTATTTATAGCTTCAGCGCGAAAGTTGTCTATGTAATATTTATAGGCATTATCTCCAAGTCTATTCTGTAAGGCTTTATCCTGCAACAGGCGTTGTATTTGTTGAGCAAGTTCTACATGAGTGCGAGCAGAAACCAAGATACCAGTTTTGTTTTCAATCACCCAGTCGTTAAAGGATCCAACTCGGCTCGCAATTACAGGTTTTGCGTGATGATAAGCTATAGGCAGCGTGCTCGCACCTACTGCAGACAAATAAGGCATGACCACTACTCGACTATCGCGAATTGCTGCGGTAAGTTTGCTGTGCTCTACGTACTTGTTGGTAATGCGAATACGCTCAGGATATGAACTCGCGAGCTTCAATAGTTGAGGGCAACTACTCACCATGTTTCCAGGCCCAATGACACTAAGTGTCGGCAACTTTCCCTGAGCATAAAGCAGGTTCATTGCATCCGCTAATACATCAAGACCTTTGAACGGTTCAACCTTTCCCCAGAAAATTAGGTCAGCAGCTAAAGGAGAATGTCTAGAATCTGAAACTGTAAAGCGCTCGTTAAATGGCAAAGGCACGATGTGGATTTTCGCTGTTAGTCGCTTTGGTATAAGCTGAAGCATGCTCTTGCATGCCACGACGATCGCTGCAGCACGTCGGGTCATGATTGCATCATGTGAGCGATACATGATTCGGTTTAAGTATCGCCCGCGCGCTTGCCCCGGCGGCTCATGCCACCACATTACCTGAGGAGTATGTTGAAGTGCAAATGCGACAGGAACCTGGAGTATGTGTTGTGTGTAAAAGAAGACAACATCAAACTTTTTGCGCGCAACAGCTCGCAACTCTCTCCATGAGTTTTGTGATAAGAACGAAAGGGGAGATTGTTTCGAATATGGAATGAAATGTGTTTCTGCAATTTCCTGTGTATTCAGCTGAGGATCTGTTTGACAAAACACTGATACTGTAGCAGTTCGTGCTAGATGCTCAACTGTCTGTCTAAACAGATCTGGCACCGCACCGTCTGGCGGATAAAAGCCGACAACAAGGATATGCATTTGGCGACTTAAGCAGGCATGGATCGGCCTGCAAACAAGGCGGGTTGCGGTGCTGTTTCAACCCCTGGTTGATACCGCACCAGGCAATATTGATGCTTAAAACTCAGAAGTAATGGAATCAGCAACCACAAGTTAAAGACGTTGCGATAACCCACAAACAAAGACAGAGAAAAGAGCGCTCCGAAAAGAAGGGCCACATGTTGAAGCATCTGAGTAAGTTGCGGCGATGAACTAGCTCTGTGAATTCGTCGCGGAAAGAGCCAAAAGCAAGTAATCAACGTGGCTGCAATGCCAGCCAGCCCTTGTTCGGCAATCATCCTGAATATGCCGTTGCTTGCACCTGATTCACCGTCCAAACCTAAGAATTGTCGCGTCAATGCAGCTTGCACACTAAGTGCGCCTAACCCTGACCCAACGACTGGATTCTGGCGGAATATTTCGAAGCTCGTTGACAAGTCATTGAGCCGCCATAGCAAGGAGGATTGTGTTGCGTTAGCAGTGTCAAATAGGCGGCTTATGCTGATAGCAACAGTGGGATTGGTCGCTATAAATACACTCGCTGCCATTGCCATCGTCCCGAGGCCTACAACGTCGCAAATGTTGATTCGCCTGTATGAACTACCAAGAACCCGCCAGCTTGCAAGAATCATCACGACGTACATCGGCAGGATAATAACTGACTGTGAGCCTGTGGCCAAAAACCCTGCAAGGACGATTGCCGACATCATGTAAGTTCTTATGCCACCTTGCACAAGTAAGTCAATCAGCGCAATCCCAAACAACATTAGTAGCAACGAAGCAAGAATAGACGGCTCTGGAGTGAGCCCAAGCGCGCGACCAAGGAATATCGCGCTGCCTTCATCGACTATCGCGAAACTTAAATTGTTCATGGGCAAATAGCCAAATGGTAGCTGTAATCGAAAGGCAACTACTTGATATATGGCGTACAGTGAGAAAATCGCACCTGCAAATCGAAAACCACGTACGAAGTATTCAAAGCTTCGCGATATGGAAATAAAAGCCCAAGCCAAAGACATTGAGAAAACCACGCCCACCATCTCTGCCGAGAAACTTTGCAAGGATCGCTCTACACCAATGGGCGACAGCAAAGTCGAAAGAAGTGACGCCACCGCGAATACCGTGTATACGAAAAGCCAATCACGATTGACGATGATTGTCTTGCAGCGGAGAGCCCGACGAGTGATTACACAAACTATCATCCCAAACAACAGAACTGAAAGTGCGCTTACCACTTGAAGGCCCCATGCACCTCCAATATTGATCAACGCAATTCCAGGAACCCATAAACCGACACCTACTAGCCAAAGCACCAAATACATTAGTCGGTTCATCAGCCCTCCAACCGCTGCGCGAGCACATGCATATCATCCAGCCAAGTTAAGCTATAGCTCCAGTCTTTTAAGATTGCCAAGGCATGCTCTGCTGTTGAGCCATCACAGGTGTGCTTCTCCATAAGGATGATAGGATAATTGCGAGCAATTGTGTTTTGCAATCCTTCCAGAACAAGTCCTTCTGCGCCCTCGACATCGAGCTTAATGAAATCAACATGAGGTGTGTCCTTCTGCGCTTCAAAAAACGAGTCTCCAGTAATAATCTTTACCTCAGTACTAAGGAGACGGGTTGTCGAGGGATCGCCCCAAGGGTCAGCTGTTACTAAAGATCCCCCTCCCGTAAACACATCACTGCGGTACATAAATTCTGCAGTGCCAGCTTTATTTGATAGTGCGAGTGCAATAGGTTGGACTTGCATACCCAGCTGATTTAACGCGACATTCTCATTAAGTACTTCATGATTTTGCGGAAGGGGTTCAAAAGCATAAACGCGGCCGGCTTGGCCGGCATAGTGTGCAAGCAACAAAGTAAAGTAGCCAATGTTTGCGCCGATATCCAGGCAAACAAAACCGGGCTTGACGTGCTGTTGAATTGCTTTGCACAACGCTGGCTCGTAAGTGCCATAGATCAAGCCCTTGCCAACAGCAAGGCTGACACGCATACGATATCCTGCAAGCGGTGATTGCAGCGTAACGACTTCTGTGACATCAGTCTGGTTAAGTAGTCGTCTATATCCACCACGCGCCATAGAACGCAAGGGTGAATTGAACAAGGCTTCGCGAACTGGCTTTGGGAGATACGTAGGGAACATCGTAAGAAACCGAACAAGAGAACTTTGGGACATGTTCATCCTCCAATGGGCATTGCAAGACCTTCGCGAAAGGCATGTTGCTGAAGCCTAAATTTGGCAAGAGAGCTTCTTGATCTTACGGCATTGATGCAATACCGCACCTGCATTGACAAGAGTCCGACAAGCGCAAATAACCCTCCCACGTTTTTCCGCATGTAATACACACGATTGCGCACCATGTAGTGCGTTGTAAACGGCGAGTCGTCGCCCTTGGTTAAGCTACTTACCTTGTGCAATAGTCGCACATTCGGCAGGTAATACATGCGAATCTCTGCTTTTCTAGCGCGAAAGCAAAAGTCAGTATCGTCATAGTAAACAAAGTAGAGCTCATCCATTAATCCAATTCTTTGGAAGACTTCTACGGCGATCAGCATACAGCACGTGGCATCATATTCAATCTGTCGCGGCGCATCGTATATCGGTGCATCCGGCTCACCCATTCCATAGATTGAGCCAGAATAGCAGTTCTTCCATGTGAAATACCCACCTGCGCACCAGATGATATTTGGCTGATCGTAATAGAGCATCTTTGGCACAACGATATCCGCGTCAAATTCGCCCGTTCCTCTAACCAACTCTGAAAGCAGCATCGAATCAAAAACGGTGTCATTGTTTAGCAACAGAACATGTGTGCAATTGTCCGCTAATGCAGCTTGAATGCCTTGGTTATTACCTGCCGCAACCCCTTTATTGTCTAAATTGGGAATGATTTGAATTGAAAGGTGAGCATTGTGCCGAGCAAAATTTTCAAGCTTTAGTAAAGTATTGTCACTACTTGCATTGTCCACCGCGTAGAGAGTCCAGTTCACATTTATTTGGGCAGACAGTGATCTGAGAAAGTCATCTAGCACCAGTTCACTGTTATAAGTGACGGTAACAATTCCAATCTTGAAGGTCATTGTTGATTGTCGCATAAATAGCCAACCTACATGAGCGATAAAGCTTGGAAAGGATAAGGGGGTCTCTTCCTATGAGCTAGAGACTTCTGCAACGCTCAGTAGTATGGACTGAGGTTTCGAAAGTTTTACCTGCGAACTCTGCACCACGTCTAACGCATCAGGCCTCGCTCACGCATTTCTCGCAACGACCGCTCATAATCGCTTACGTTTCCCGACTGTTGTATTGACGCCCAATCAAGGAATTTACGCACACCTTCGTCAAAGCGCCATCGAGGCTGAAATCCAAACAGCTCTCGAATACGATTGAGATCAGCAACATTGTGACGGATGTCGCCTTCTCGAAAGTCGCCGGTGATAACTAACTTAGATCGACTGCCAAAGTAGTCCACCACAGCTTCTGCAACTTGACGCACAGTGATTTTTTGACCACTGCCGACATTAACAGCCAGTTGATGATCTGGTTGTGAATTTGTAATCGATAACCAAGTTGCCTCAGTCACGTCATCTATATACACAAAGTCGCGACTTTCCTCTCCATCCTCAAAAATGTTGATGTCTTTTTCAGCCCGTGCCAAGTTGCTAAACACAGCCAAAATACCCGTGTATGGATTTTTAAGAGATTGACCCGGACCGTAGACATTCTGATAGCGCAGAGCAAATGCACTAATTCCCAAGGCTCGCGCAAACAGCAAAGTCATCTGTTCTTGCGTGAGCTTAGTCAAGCCATAGAATGAAGAGGGATTCGGCGGCGTATCTTCATCTGTGGGCAGTGCTTGACACACTTGTCCACATATGGGGCATTGCGGTTCAAATTTCCCGGCGCGAAGGTCAGCAGCCAGACGCGAGTGCGGATAAATGATCCCATGCTCGGCGCATTGATATTTGCCTTCGCCGTAAATCGCTCGGGAAGACGCTGTAATGACTTTTTTGACGCTGAGGGTTTTATCGTTTACCAATGCGTCAAACAAATGCGCAGTGCCTCCAATATTGACCTGCGCGTAGCGCGAGACCTCATACATGCTCTGACCAGTGCCGGTCTCGGCAGCAAAATGAACGACGACATCTTGGTCTTTGAGCGCGGCCTGTAATGCTGTTCTATCTCTAACATCACCAATAACACGACGATAAGACAAAGACTGGTTAGTAATAAATGTTGGAAGCTGCTCATGCACCTGCGGACTCAGATTGTCAAATACAGTCACGGTGGCACCTTCTTGATGAGCGCGAAGCGCCAGACATGTGCCAATGAAGCCTGCACCTCCGGTGATTAGGATATTCATGATGCAAAAGTTGAGGAGTCGGCTTCAATCGCTCATATCACCAAGCAATATTGCGAACAAACTTTTATTTTAAACAACGATATTGAAACAACAAAACTGTAGACTACCGTAGCTTGCATTCACGCTCACTGGGTTCACAAGCGTAGACATGACCATTGCCTCTAACGCACTGCGAAGCGACGATTGCATATAGCCCACCATTGGCACCTACATCCAACACCACATCGCCGGGCTTCAATCGGCCCGCAAAGAGTTCGTGTCCGCCAGCACTGTCGAGCGGATAGTCGAATTGCACACTGTCCAGGGGACGAAATCGATAAAAGCTTTCTTTCTGAAACCGACGGAGCAGGCTCCAATAGTAATGACTTAACCGACCAGCAGCTCTGCTTGAAAACTTCCTGATCATGACAGTTACTTTGTTGCCACAGCCAAAAGGTGTCCTTTCGGCATGAAGTAGTCTAGTGCTTTGAGCGTTAGATTGACTGGAGTAAAAGCCAAGGCTTGCCTCAGCGCCGCACCACCAGAAGCCGAATGTACCGTCGGGCGAAGCCCAGCATCACCCAGCGGATAACTGATTTGAACGTCTTTTAGCTGAGCACGGTGCAGCAAATCTGTGAGTGTTCGATCCGTATAGTGATAGTAATGCAGGGGTGCGGTGAACATGAACCATTTGTCTCTGAACTTTCGAGCGTACCAGCTCCCAAAATTCGGCACTGATATGTATAGTCGTCCATCTGGTTTCAGGATTCGACGGATTTCACAAAGCGTGCTGAGTGGATCGTGAATATGTTCGAGAGCATCCCACATGGTTACAGCGTCGAAGAAAGAATTGGGGTACTCTGCAGCGCGTAGTTCTCCCAGGAAAATCTCGTGCCCGGCCTGTTTGGCCAATCGCGCGGAGTCTTCTCCCAACTCATTGCCGAAAGTGTGCCAACCTAAACCTTTGTAAACACTCAAAGTATGACCATTTCCACAACCTACATCAAGAATGCGCCCGCCTGCAACTTTAGTCACATACTTGCTAAAGCCCGCCCACTGAGAGAAGAGGGGATACAACAACTGCGCAAGCAAGTTGGGCGTGGAATGACCCACTTCTGCACATGAATAACCATACTTCCGTTGCAGCACCATGTTCCCAATGCCGTCTTTGATTCCCCACCACGACTTCGATCCACTCTTATTGTTGGTGTAGTAGTTGGTCGGATAATATGCGCCAATCTGCTCTGGAGGAATTCGTGGGTTCATGTACACCACGCCACAGCGCTCACACTGGGCCACTGGCCAAACGCCTTTGTTTCCGTAAATGTAATCCGCTGCTTCAAAGAGTGGCTTGTAATTTTCACTGCCGCAAACCCCACAATTCACATGCTCAAGTTGAATCACTTCAGTTGTCATTTAATCAATCCAAGAATGCAAAGAGGAAACGAAAACAATAGAGGCAAGACAAAGCCCGAACGCAGGTAGTTGAACCGGCTAAAGCGGATCCCAGTCGTGCGGGGCATGTTGTAGAACACATTACACAGAAAGGCGACAATTGACCCTACAAGTGTGCCGAGCGCAACACCAATCGCCCCTAAGCTATATGCCAACAATATGCTAACGGTCAAGTTAGTGACGCCTTCTACGATTGGGCTAATGGTGACCAAGCGTTGTTGACCTGTGCCGACAAGAATGTTGGCATAGGGTGCCAAAGACCAGCGAACAATATTTGCAATGACCAAGACCTGCAAAATTGGTGCTGCCAATTCTGCATATTTGGCACCGACCCATAAAGCCAAAATGGGATTGGCCAGAAAGACGAGTGGGAGTCCTGTGACAAGCAACATCAATGTACTGTAGCGCGTGGCAGTTACCAATAATTTGCCTAAGCCGTCCGCATCGTTGCGCGCGCCAAGTATGGCTGCCCGCGGCATCAGCACCGAGAATACAGCATTTTGCAACCCTGAGACTAACAAAACTAAAGTGGCCGCCACTGCATAGTAAGACACAGCGTTAAAGTCGAAGTAGCCGACCACCACTGTATCCAAACCCGTAATTAATAGCATCGCCAGGGACCACACGGTCAAGCTGAAGCAGTAGTCAAGCAACTCGCGGCCGACTCGGAGATTAACTGCTCGCGTGTTGATTTGTATGAGTGGCGCTGCATGACGGGCAACTATATGCTGAGTGATGGCGGCCAATCCGTTAGATGCAGCTAGGGCCGTAGCCATGGCAACTAAATTACCGCCTTGTGACGCCACGATAATCACTGCTAGAGCGCCAATTAATTTGCTACCACCAACAATTAGGGCTGGTATCTCGTTTCGCTGTAATCCAACAAAAATGCCGCTAAAAACAGAAAATGGCAGACCAATTACAAGCGAACCTCCAACAACGAGTAGTGCTGTTTGAGCTTCATAGCGAATATCTTCTGGCATTTTCGGAAATAAATGAGGCATTGCCAGCGATAACCCAATGACGAGAATTAATCCCAAGACCGCTGCGATTAACAAGATAAACAGCGCAGTACTCACGTATTGATCGCGTCCATGCTCGTCGTTTAATTCGGTGGTGTGGGCGACATATCTCCCTACTGCGGTCTGCACACCAAAATCCAGATAAGCTACGTATGCACTCAACTGCAAAACGAGCACCCACGCACCGTAAGTCTGATCGGGGAGGTAGCGTGTCAAAAAGGGTGGCAAAAGCAATGCAACTAACGCACCGCTGAAGCCGCGCAACACATTAGCAACAGAGTTCTTGAGAAGTGTGACGTTCATGCTAAGGGACGCTGCAGTCTTGCAATCTGAATAGCACTTCGTGTTTGTGATGAATGCATTGGCCCACAACAGTCTGTGCAATGTTTCTGACATTAGTTCACTGCACTTCGTAGGTGGCTATTGATATCAGGCAGAAAAACACTGACCTGAAGCTCTAGATTTATTTATCTGCTGTCAGCGGATGGTAAGTATAACAGTGAGCCCTTCCTTACCGCGAACAATTCAGCAACGCTTGCCCGGCGTTGCAAACAAAACAGCCGACGCGTCCTATGCATCGGCTGTGGGCTGACTTTTAAGTGCAGCCAAGTTTATAGGTCGTTCATCGCCGCCACAATTCTCTCCAACTCTCCCTCACTCAACCCCGGATGCACCGGCAGCGAGACGACCTCGCGCGCCATCTGCTCAGCCACCGGCATATGCACGTCGCCGTAGCCCATCTCCAAGAGATGCTTTTGCCGGTGCGCCGGCACAGGGTAAAAGATGCCCGTCCCTACCCCGGCGGCAGTCAGTTGCTTCACGGCTTCGTCGCGATCCATCCCGGTCACGCGCACGGTGTATTGGTGCCACACATGTCCGGCCGCATAGTGGCCGTGAAAGGCGCATGACGATCCAGGCGTCACAACCTTCGGGTTGTTAATGTGTGCGTTCAAGTAAGCCGCGTTGGCCCGGCGCTTGGCTGTGAACGCGTCCAGCCGCATCAGTTGCTCGTAGCCGATGGCCGCGTGCAAATCGCTCAGACGATAGTTATAGCCCAGCATGTCGTGGTAGTAGCGCCGCTCCATGCCGTGCGCGCGCAGCATTCGCAACTGGCGGGCCAAGTCGTCATCGTTCGTCGTGATCATCCCGCCTTCACCACTGTGCACGTTTTTGGTCGCGTACAGGCTGAAGCAGGCCGTGCCAAAGCTGCCGATCGGTTGGCCGCAGTAATCCGCGCCAATGGCTTGTGCCGCATCCTCGATGATCACCAAACCGTGTTTCCGGGCGATGGTCATGATGCGATCCATGTAGCACGGGTAGCCATACAGGTGCACCGCCATGATCGCCTTTGTCCTGGGCGTGATGGCCGCCTCGATCAAATCGGGGTTGATGTTGAAGCAGCATGGCAGGATGTCCACGAACACCGGCCGCGCGCCGGCATACAGGATGCTGTTGACCGAGGCGATGAACGTGAACGGTGTGGTGATGACCTCGTCACCCGGCCCTATGCCGTTGGCCAACAGGGCGATGTGCAGCGCAGTCGTGCCGTTCGACGTAGCGATGGCGTGCTTGGCGCCGCACGCTTTGGCCC
>Ga0224722_1002136_pt1 | contig 10621 bp, 9 predicted proteins | sample Balambano_FR1_Me_FD_161646 | JGI IMG/M metagenome (GOLD analysis project Ga0224722, IMG submission 161646) | Freshwater sediment microbial communities from Lake Towuti, South Sulawesi, Indonesia - Balambano_FR1_MetaG | ecosystem: Environmental > Aquatic > Freshwater > Lake > Sediment | place...
CTATCTGTTCGGCGATTATAGTGTTAACTTGTAATTCTCTATTTCGCTCTTCTTCTTCACGCAAATCTGCATCAGTTCTTACCAACCAAAAGCAAGCGACGCCCAAAGCTGAAATTGTGGCGATTGTGACTTTTGCTAATTTTTTTCCATCAATTTCTTGATAGTCTTGCGCGGTACGATCTGATCTGTTTCTAGTATTCATATCCAAGATGATAACTCAAAATTTTCTTAAAAACAAAAGCATCATCAGCTACGACTGCGTCTTCAAAAACTGAATAACTTTTTCAGATCTCAAGCGAGCATTTATTTCTCGCCTGTTATCTGGTTGATCTATTTGTGCTTGCATTTGGGCATCCTGATATTGACCTTTTAATACTTGGATTCTGACTTCAAGCTCTTCGGGTGTCACATCAATTCCTTCTAGATCGGCAATCTCGCTCAGCACCAAACTTGCCTTAATACGTCGCTCGGCTTCCGGCTTTACTTCTTTTATAAGGTATTCTTCTTCGCTCAATTCAATCTGCTTCAAGTACTCGTCAAACGTCATCCCTCGCTGGACTACGTTTTGTTTAACTTCACGCAAAACCTGTTCTTCTTGTTCTTTGATCAAACTTTCAGGAATTGTAACTTTTGTTTTAGCGGTTATTTCTTCTACAATGGCCGCTTCCCAGTCGCGTTCTGCTTTGTGGTCGGCTTCATGCGACAGTTGTTTTTCGATATCTGCTCTTAACTCTTCATAAGATTTGAACGGTCCAACGGTTTTAGCGAAATCATCATTTGCTTTTGGCTCTTTAACTTCATTGAGTTTTTTAATTGTGACGGTAAATGTAACCTTAGCATTTTGCAAAGCTTTTGCCCCATAATCTTTAGGGAACGTAACCATAAATTCTTTCTTATCACCAGTTTTCATCCCGACTACTTCTTCTTCAAAGCCCGGGATAAAGGTCTTTGAACCTAGCTCAAGCGGATAGTCAGTCCCATCAGCACCCGAAACTGCTTTCCCTTTAGCGTCAACACCCTTAAAATCTATAATAGCTTCATCGCCAATTTTTGCCGCACGTTTAACTTCTGTTTTTTCTGCCGCGCGCTTCTGAAGATTCTTAACAACATCGTCAATTTGACTTTTCACGATTTTCACAGGCTGTTTTTTGGCCTTCAATTTCTTATAGTTTGGTAGCTCGATCGTTCCGACGACTGGAATTTCAAGCACTACATCTAAGTCAGTAAAAGGCACGAATTTCTTAATTTCTACTTTTGGTTGATCTATTGGTCTAATGCGCTCCTCTTTCAGAATCGATATATACAGTGTGTTTATTGCTTCATCAATAAATTCTGTTTGCAACAACTGTTGATCTACATTTTTTTCAACAACTTCAATAGGGACTTTGCCTTCCCGAAAGCCAGCAACTTTGACACGAGATTTTAGTTTATGAAGAACCTTGTTCTTAACGCTTGCCAGCTCTTCTGAGCTAGCCGATATTTCTACGACTACCAAGTTGTCATTTTTTCTGTCCAGATTTAATTTCATCCCGTTAGAATCCTTAAATTTTAAGATTAATAGTTTAATGTTGTAATTAGTAGTTAAAGTTATTTTTCACTTAACGAAACAGTCCATTAATAGACTATAGCTGGATTCAACCCTACTTTTCTACAAAAGCTGATTCTAACAGATCGGGAAGTTATTGTCGACCTTTGCGAGTGTCCTTGACTATACTTGCGATCCTATTTAAGCCATGCTTTTCTTCAACTCCAGAGTTTAAATCTTTTAGAACATAAAGTTCGCTCTTTATCTCTTCTGGGCCAACAAAAACAGCATACCTAATATTAGTTTTTACAGCACTTTTAAATTGTTTATCAATTTTACGTTCACTGAAATCTACAGCAACGTCTAATTCCATTTCCCTTAATTCTTTGGCGATTCTTCTAGCTTCAGATATTGATCCACTATCTCGAACAAGTATTGACAAATCAGTTTTTGGATTAAGCACAGGAATTAACTTATGTGTTTCCAAAAAATTCATAAAACCCACATCTCCTACAGCAAAACCTACAGTCGGCACAGATTCTACGCCAAACTGAGCAACTAAGCCATCGTATCTTCCGCCACCCAGAAGCGCGCGATTGTTTTCGGGATTGGTATCAAACGCTTCAAAAACAATGTCGGTATAGTAGTCAAACCCGCGCATCAGGGTCAAATCAAATTCGACATTTCTAATCCCGAGTTTTGCGAGCTCATCAATACAAGATTTTAGATTTTGAGCACTATCGGTGCTAATCAATTCTTCTGGGAGATCGTCTAGGTTTTTAAAACTTAAAATCTCTATGATTTTTTTTGTAAGTTTGTTGTCTTTAGTTATTTCGGTCACTTTTTCTGAAAACTCAGCACTCGACATTTTATTAATCTTGTCCGTCAACCTTATCATGGACTCCGTTTGCAAAGTGTTAAGTTTACATTTTTTCTCAAACAACTCATTAACTAAAACCCGACTATTAACCTTTATCAAATAGCTAGATCTTTTGGCTTTGAACTCCTGGAATAGCGCATCTGCAATTTGGAGCATTTCTATCTCAGCCTGGACAGAACTAAATCCAAACGCGTCAACATTAAGCTGCCAAAACTCGCGCAAACGGCCACGTTGCATGCGTTCATATCGCCATAAGTTCGGAATTGAGTACCATCGCACTGGATAGGACAACTCTTGTCTTCTGCCTGCGATCATCCTGCTAACAGTTGGTGTCATTTCTGTTCTGATTGTTACGCTTCTATCACCTCGATCTTTAAAAGTGTAGGTTTGTTCTTTGACTATTTCCTCAGAACCTTTCATCAAATACAAATCTGTCGGCTCCAAAATCGGCGCATCATACTCTTCGTAACCAAACCGCTCTACGACAATACGCCATTTATCAAACATCCACTTTTGCAAGCGCTTATCTTCAGGATAAAAATCTCTAGCTCCCTTGTAGCTCTTCGTACTAACTTTCATTATTATTATTCTCCTATATAGTTGTTATGTTTTCAAATTTAAAAAGCCAGAGTCTCCTCCGGCTTTTGGTTTGACAAACAAAAACTTACCAGAAGAACGTCTCCAGCCGAATATGTGAATCCTTTAATTTAAACATCTTCATGATTATATTTTCGCATATTCCTGAGCTCACAACAAACTACTGCTCTTGCGACCTTCTAATTTGTTCTAGGTCAACAGAAGTTAGATTAACTCCACCAACAAGCTGATCTATTTGCGTTGTTATCTGTCTGCGTGCTCGCTCCGCCCTAATAGCGACTTTGGGGTTAGCAGCAACCTCTAACCCAAGGTTTAGGGCACATGCAAGACTTAAATAATAATCACCTTCAAGAGAATCATTACCAAACAAACGGGGTAGCAGTTCTATAACTACATCAGATTTACTGTCAAAAAATGCTTTTTCGTATCTTCTGGCTTTAGTTGTTACGTCATCATGTCTATTGAGAATATGTTCAAATTTGAATCTTAAAGTCTCCACATCAACACCAGACATAACACTTATCATTGAGCCAAGGCTCATCCCAATGTACATTTGATATTCTCCAGTATCGATACTCTTGTAATCCTGCATATATTCGCTGAAGCTTGTAGTAAACCAAGATATATCATTTAGAAAAAATGCGTTGCCCGATCTATCAAAAAACGTTGCTATCTCGCCGCTGACGAAACCTTCGTTAGTTTCGTGTTCGTGCTGATAAGTACGGATTGTAATAGTCTCTGCAACAGATTTCATGCGTTCAAGTGTTGCTTGCACTTGTTCTTGTTTTGATTTTTCCGGCATTGTTTTTACTTTACTTGTAAATGTAACTCATTTCAACTTATGTTAGCATGGCTATTATTTTGCAAGTGGTGTAGGTTCCAGCAGATTATCCAACCTATCGACAACTGAGAAGAAGTTACTTTTCACCAGTTCGCTTATTCGGTCTAATGTCTCTGGTGTTTGTTTCTGAGAATTTGGAAATTCTAGATTTCCGTGCCCGTCGTCAAATAGAGTTCTACTTAATTGAACTTCGGTATTTGTAGCGTATTGGTATGTCTGTTCCGGCGTGAACATCCTTTTTTTAACTTTTGCACCCCAAGGTTTTGTCTCTACGGTATAGTCCTCTGCCCCGTTGATGCAAACCCCCAGAGCCAAAAAGTATTGCCCTACGATCGTAAAACGAGCAAGATCGCCCGCCCCAACTACACCAGCCATTTCATATTCGTTCGCTAGATCTGACACGTGCGAAGTGTATTCATCTGCATCCATTTTTGTGAATTGGCGCAAGCGGTGTAGATCGTTTTCGGGGTATGCAGTAGCAAGCAGGAAATCTACAGCCCGTCCATGTTTTTCATATTCGTGTTTTCGGAACTTTTCGGTTGCGTCCAGTACTTCAGCAAACGCGCTAACATTAACTGTAAAAGTCATGTGCGGTGCTGGATAATAGTGTGTAATGTGCTTTAGGTGCTCCAGCGTATCAGGTACTCCACCCGAAGAAGAAGTGTCATAAATCAATCTAAAATTAGGCACTTTGTCTGGACTTGAATACCTCATACTAAACTGCGTAGGTGCTCCTTGAGCGACTTGAGAGATAGTCGACGCACAGTTATCATCATCAATGATACTTTTTGGAACCCAAAGTCCCGTAACTCGATCTGATAGCCTTTTATCCGATAATACGTGTGACAATACAGACATCTCACCACTTCGATCGACAAAATGGTCTGTCGCGATTACTACGCCTTTGTGTCTTGATTCTGCGCTCATACTTATAAACTATCACGTTCAAAAACCAAAGAATATTACTAATGATTAAAAAATCAAAGCAACTAGGGGGTGTGACATTATCTAACCCTCGAACTGATGTTAATGCTCCGTCTAGAATTCATTTGAACCTAAGATAAACAGAAGTCAATATTAAGCAACCTCTATAAGCGCAAGAATAGGGGCTAATTGTTGAGCAGCCTGTTGTATTCGCTGGCGATTACGTATTGCTTCTACTTCATGAACGGCGATCACTTCTTGTTTCTGCGTAACTGTTCCGTCTGGGTTCTGCTGAAGAGTAGACTAAAACTCATTCACAATGGCTTGTGTTTTCTTCGTGCGGATGAGTAAGACTTGCCCACATTCTGCGGGTCCAGAACTTTTATGAATCAAGCAAGTTTGACCATGAAAGATTCTCTTGCGAAATGTCACTGGCATTTCGCGCCTTCTCGTCTTCAAGGCACTAGTTCCAAAGCTTGTGTCTAAGTAACAAAAGTGTTTGCTGCCGGTAATTAGCGACAAGAAGTAAAAATTTTGGTGCGCGAGAGAGGACTTAGTCACCTCTGGCTGCCCCGACCTTCGTCTTTGTAAACAAGTTTACAAGAGAAGGTTCGTTTCCGAACTGCCACTGGCAGTTCTCACCTCCACGCGTGAAGTTTCAAATCTTTTCACCGAATCCAAGAAAAAAGACCCAAAGAGGAGTCTGTTTTCATGGTGCGGATGAAAGGACTTGAACCTTCACGTCTTGCGACACTAGTTCCTAAGACTAGCGTGTCTACCATTCCACCACATCCGCTTGAATTTGAATTATAAAGGTTTAAAAGTTATTTTAAAAGGACTTGATCACGTGCCGCTACCCTTACTTCACTCTTGGCAGCAAGTTGCTAGTGGCAATTATAACCTCGAGATAGCGTGTCTGTCACGATCTTACTCGCAACCACGTTGAGAATCAGTCTCGACCCCGCCTCTGCTTACTTTGAACAAGTTCAAAATCTGCTTCCGGTCTTGCATTCAAGCCACTGGCATTATTCACTTTCCACCACTCGCGCATCCAAAAACTTTACTACTTGTTAAATATCTCTTCGATCCTTTGCAGGTTGATAATTACGACTTCTTCAAAAATTGAAATTACTGCGTTATTATAAACTACTTCAACCTTTCAGAAAAGAGTATCTGTTCCTAGTGATTCAAAAAACTGCTTCATTTGCATGCATTGCTCAAAAGTCACCGGAACTAAATCAGCATCTCTCTTTTCAGAGGCAATATCCGGCACAGAATTTTTCTGATCATTAATATTTAAGTAATCATCCCCAAAATAGATTCTGTATTCTTTATCACTCCAACCGTCACCAAGATTTTCCATTAAAACCTACAATACCACCTTTTGCTAAATAAGTCCTATTCTGTTTTTCTGAAAAACACTAGTTTTGCGTTGCCGTAGCGTTTTTCGTCTATTTTATCAAAGCCCTTAAATTTTGGGTGCTCTGCTGGTGGCAAGGAAACCACCAATAGACCACCCTTCTCAACATACTGCGAAACTACATCAAGTGCGTTCATAGAGATTGCATCGTAGGGTGGATCAGCCACAATAATGTCAAATTTCTTGTCAATGTTTTTTATCCAGGTTTTGACGTTCGCTCTGTGAACCTGAATATTATGTTCATCTGTTATTAAGTCCCTATTCGACTTCAAAACCTCAAAGGCGTCAGCATTTATTTCTACAGCGTGCACTCCAACAGCACCTCTACTGAGGGCTTCAATAGCAACCGAACCAGTACCAGCAAAAGCGTCTAAAAAACTTAGGTTTTCGATATTTCCAATAGAATTAAACAGTGCGCCGCGAATTTTTTCGCTCATTGGATGAGTACGGTTTCCGCGGGCGTTTTTAATGATTCGACTTTTGTATTTACCGGCGATTATTCTCATATGACCCTACTTCGTCGAGTGTTTACAGTAAACAGTATACAGAAAACAGCTGAGCTAAAAGAGACAGGAAATGCTTGAAGCGAAACTGTAGACTGTAGGCTGTATACTTCATCACTTCTTGCCTTTTAGTAATCCGGCATCACGCATAGCGCTGTACCAAATTACACAAACAGTATTTATCATTGTTGGTCCAAGTTCATTTCTAATGTCTCGCATCAGCTTTGGAGTCCAGCCTTTTGCTAAAAATCTCTCATACATATCTAGTACAGCGATTTCTCTCGCGGCTCGCTTGAAGTATTCTTCATAGCCAACCTTAATTAGTAACTCTACATCTTCTTCCGAAGGTTTAGCGACTTTCATTGACAATGGGGCTAGCATCATGGCAATTCCTAGCTCAAACAAAGTGTGCGTTGACATCAAACCGCCAACGCCCCATAACGCCCAATTTTTTTTGATTGTGTCAGATTTGTTAGCGCCTGTAATTAAAATCTTTTCCTTAATACTTGTTCGATTAGTAATATCACTACCACGCAGTTCTGTCAGTTTTTGTTCGTACGGATAATGATGTGCCGGGGTCAAACCATCTACAATTGCATGCGCAAGCCAGGCCGAATCAAAAGCTGCTCGCTCCGGAGTACCTTTTTTGAGCTGCTTTACTAGCTCGTTGTAGTGCCCGCGCAGTAAATCGATTAGAAGCGTATCATCTTCGTCAAATGGATCATAAAAATGCCACAACTCATCTTTTGCAGGGCTTTTGCGTTTTATTCCATCTGGGCCGTTTTTACCCTCAAAATGCAAAATATCTCTAATTCCAGGAAACCCCTTCATAGTAGGAGTGATTTTTCCTAAATATTTATGTGCTGAGCGATCTATTTTTTGATGCGTGCCTATCACCGCGCCAGAACGATTAGTGAGTGTTGTGCCAGAGTACAAGGGCGTATGTCATAGAACGTATATCGTATTACGCGAAAAACTAAAGGCCACTAGCCAGCAGTCGTTATACGTACTACGTTATACTTACTACGTCTTTCTAGTTAAGGTTTGTAATAATGCGTAATCTATCTACGCGTGCTTTCACTTCTGGATATTTTAACATATTTTCGCCTCTAGCGATAAATTCTCTGGCGCTATTTCGGGCTTGTTTAATCAAATCTACATCTGTTAATTCAGCGACTCTTAAATCCAGCTCACCGTGTTGCATGGTGCCATATATTGCGCCAGGACCACGCTGCTCTAAATCATATTCAGCAAGTTTGAATCCATTATTTTCATGCTCTAGAAGTTTAAGTCTTCGCGGAACATTATCATTTTCCGAAGCTATCAAGACACAAAGTGATCCTTCACTACCACGACCCACACGTCCACGTAACTGATGTAGCTGGGCCAAGCCAAATCTATCAGCACCCTCGACTACCATAGTTGTCGCATTTGGCACATCAACACCGACTTCAATAACAGTTGTCGCAACCAGAACATCGAATTTCTTGTTAATAAAATCTTGCATAACCTGCTCTTTCTCAACTGATTTCATTTTGCCGTGCAGTAAACCAACCTTATAGGCTTCAAGATATTTAGAATTAAGCTCTTTATGCAACGCTACAACTGATAGTCTGCCTACAAAATCGGTTTCTTCTATCTGCGGACAGACAACGAAGGCTTGAAAGCCTTTATCTAGCTCATCTGCAAGTTCTGAATAGATTTTTGGTCTGTTTTCGGGAATTTCTACGCTAGTTCTGACAGGCTTACGACCAGGTGGCAACTCAGGAATTATTGAAACGTCCATTTCACCGTAAAGAGTCAAAGCTAAGCTTCTTGGGATTGGTGTAGCTGTCATGTTAAGTACATGAGGCAATTTATTCGACTTCGCCTGCAAAGCTTTGCGCTGAGCAACCCCAAACCTATGTTGTTCATCAACTATCACTAAACCTAGGTTTTTGAATACAACCTTTTCGTGGAAAACGATATGTGTACCGATCACAATCTTGGCTTCACCCGACAGAATAGAGCTATAAGCGGCTTCTTTCTGGGTAGGCGACATACTGCCTGTCAGTAAAACAATATTATCCGCAAACTTAGTCTGAGCAAGCATTTTATGAATAGTTTTGGCGTGTTGATTGGCTAGCAGTTCCGTTGGCGCCATAAAGACTACCTGAAAATCTGAACTAATAACTCCAAGCATCGCCAAAACAGCAACAACTGTCTTACCCGAACCTACATCGCCTTCCACTAAACGGTTCATTGGACTGCCGGACTGCATATCTGTAAAGATTTCCCAGCTTACTTTGCGCTGATCATTAGTTAATTTAAACGGCAAACTATGAACAAAGTCTTTAACAATTTTTTGTTTAAAAGGTATCTGAAGACTATGTTGAAGTTTGTGTTCTTGACGGTTCAGCTCACCAGCAAGTGCAAGTTCAAAGACTTCTTCAAACGCAATTCGTTTTTTGGCTTTAAACAAAGATCGCAAATCAGTCGGAAAATGCATTTCCTTTAACGCATCAGCTTTTGGCATTAAATCTACTCGATCTAACAACCAGCTTGGCAGGGTTTCACTAGGCCTAAACTCAGTCAGAACGTTCTTCATAACTTTGCGAAACTGAGCTGGACCTAAGCCTTTGGTAAGTCGATACTGAGGCACCAACCTGGCTGTGTTAACCGGAAAGCTACTGACTAACTCACAGGCTGGATTAGTTATGGCAAAGTATTTATAACTGCTAGCAAATTCCCCGGATACAAAATATTCTTCGTCAGTTTTGATACTTTGTGCACGATACGGCTGATTAAACCAGACCAACTTGACACTCCCCGATTCATCCGAAGCCAGAGCTTCTGTCATGTGTAGGCCTTTGCGGGAATAACGTATCTTCACCGCTCCAATCTTCACCTTCAAACTGACTGGTCCCGGACGAATCTGACTAACACGAATTATTTGCGAATAGTCATCATATTTACGCGGAACATAATCAACCAAATCTTGGACAGTTTTAATACGAAGTTTACGGAATTTTTCCGCCAACACATCACCAATACCTTTTACATAAGTAATTGAATCCGAAGCCTTCATCTATAAGACTATTGTCTCACAAATAACTACACCTTACGGAGAAGGAATACGGTAGACGGCCCAAAATAGGTTTTTGCTAAGGGTTTTTGGACAGCCTTTTCCATTTTGACTAGCGCAGATTTTGGCAAAACTTTTTTCAGCGTGGGTGAGCGGAAATTGGAGACTGAAAGTGTTTTTTCTAACTTAAATCCGGTTTGCGCTAGTTGTTTGCGTACGGTTTTTGGATTGTGATTCACAAACGGAATTTCGCCTTCTATTTTGTTTTCTTCTGATCTTATGTCAACTGGCTCAGTCGGCATTTTTTGGAGTTTCACGGCGTGCTTAACGCGATTTTTGAAGTTTACGTAATTTGCAAATTCTATCAAAAAATATCCGTCCTTTTTTAATACTCGATGAATTTCCTGGAACGCTGGAACAGGATCAGGCAAATGATGAATAATCCGAACCACCATTGCTAGATCTATACTATTATCGTCAAATGGTAAATTTTCTGCTTGAGCAAGCACGGATTCAACTTTTGGTTTACCTTTTAGAAATTCCTTGGATATATCTAGCTGCTGTTGAGACGGCTCTGCCAAGATAACTTGATCAGCGTATTTCCGAAGCACGACTGATAGCCTACCGTAACCACCGCCGACATCAATTGCTTTTGAAAACTTTTTGTTGGCTAGCATTTTATCGATCATCACCTCTTCTGAAGCTTGTTCATAATCACGCTCATCCCAATAATGTAGATAGTTGTGTTTGGGGTCGTTGTATTGATCTGCTTTGTTTAGTTTTTTTGTCATAACAATTAGTTAGTCTAGCAAATTAGTTACTGCTCTAGCAACGCATTTGCGTTTTTGCCTCTGCGGATAATACAAA
>Ga0224722_1002138_pt1 | contig 10615 bp, 6 predicted proteins | sample Balambano_FR1_Me_FD_161646 | JGI IMG/M metagenome (GOLD analysis project Ga0224722, IMG submission 161646) | Freshwater sediment microbial communities from Lake Towuti, South Sulawesi, Indonesia - Balambano_FR1_MetaG | ecosystem: Environmental > Aquatic > Freshwater > Lake > Sediment | place...
GGGATAGCGGGCTTGAGTGCGAAAGTCGGGGATTTGCTTGAGATGGGCGATGAGGCTCATGGTAGAACTAAGGGGGATAGACTCTATGCTATTCTCATTTTTCTACCATCGATAAATCAGCCCTGCCCCTCAAGCGAAGGCTGCTTGAAAAGATTCCCCTGGGAGGCATTGCTCGTAGCCTAGAGGTGAGTAAGAGTTGGCTACAGCAGTACGTGAATGAGTATTATGCATCTGTTCCTCAGCAGGTCGAATTGCAACCAAAGACAAAGCAACGACTAACCGTGCAGATGGATGAACTCTGGTCTTTTGTGGACGATAAAGGTAACGAACAATGGGTTTGGTTAGCGATTGATGTCGAGACACGGGAGATGGGGGGTGCTACATCGGTGACCGTTCAGGTGAATCAGCCAAAGCCCTTTGGCAATCCCTACCAGCCGTTTACCGTCAGTGTGCAATCTGTTACAGCGATTTCTGGGTGTCTTATCCAGTGGCGCTACCAAGCAAACGTCATCGAGCCGTAGGTAAAGAAACGGGTTTAACGAGCTACCTTGAACGATTCCACAATACCTTGAGACAACGAGTGTCTCGATTAGTGTGAAAAACATTGTCCTTTTCTAAGGATTTGAACAATCATATTGCTGCGATCTGGAACTTCCTTCATCACTACAACGAACAATGGCGACGGGCGATGGTACTCAATCAGCCCATTTCTTCTATCCTTTCCTAAATAGCACTACCCAGAATTGTTTCAAGCGTAAGCCTGTGATAGATGTCTTAGACTTAGCCTGTTCCTGGCAACGAAATCATCCAATCTCATGAGTTTGAAGATGAATAAAATTGAACTTCTTTACACAAAGTTCAGTTAAATGAGATGTCCTGTGAGAAAAGGGTTTGAGGAAAGGAAGTTAGATAAGAAGAGATAGGAAATTGGGGACAGATGAACTTGATAATTTCTCTTCTATTTCCTAAAGCCTGTTCGGTAAGTTCTTTTGCAACCTCTACCCTAGCCCCTAACCCTCTCTTTCAATTCTGGGAAACGGTGCACCCATGAGTTTGTAATTCCCCCAACTTTGGTAGGCACTGTTGATTAGACTTGTTCACTTGTGTGTAGAAGGTAGCCCAACTTGGAAGAAGGAGAGCTGGATTGAAGTCCTTCTTGTAGAGTAGGAGAGGAACTTACATGAAATACGATTGAAGATCTGTTGCATGTATCGATTGTCACCAATTTTCTATCGGATAAATTTGAAACTTTCTGTTGTTTTCACAAATTGGTCAGTGAAGATACTCATAATGGTTCGCTTTCTAACTTTGATATTTGCACTAAGGGACATGCCAGACTGCAAAGGAATGATCCGCTCATTTGCTTTAAGGGACTGCTGTTCAAGTTTAACTTTGGCAGGAAAGGTGTAATAGGGTTGAATCTCAGTGGGGGGTAAGGCATCAGAACCAATCCACACGAGCTTTCCTTTGATATCTCCAAACTCACTAAAAGGAAAAGAGTCAATTCGGACATCTACTGACATCCCTTCCTTAACAAACCCAATATCTTGATTAGTGATAGACACCTTTGCTAACAGTGCTTCCTGGGGTACGATTTTAAGAACGGGTTCGGTTGATGTTGGCACAAAGCCGGGAGTGCTTGCTTTTAGATCAAAGACAATTCCGTCCACAGGCGATCGCACTTCGGTATACTTTAGTGTTTGTTTTGCCTGAGTTGTCTGCCCCTCTATCTCTGCAATCCTTTTTTCATTCTCGACGATCGCTTTTGTCAATTGACTATCAACTTGGGCAATCCGCTGTTCATTGTCTGACAATCGAGCCGTTAAATCTTTACGATCAACTGCTACTGTTGCATCAGCCTTTGTAAAAGCTTGAGAAATGGCAAGCTGTAGCCGGGCTTGTTCTTTAATTAATTGTTCAACTTCAGCTTTCTTTGTTTCAACCTCTTGCTCTTGTCTTAGATATTGAACCCGAGCGATCGCGCCCGTCTCAAGCAGAGGTGCCATATCGTCGAGAATCCGTTGATTGGTCGCAAGGATTTTTTTGGTCGCTTCTAGCTTAATCCCCGCCTGACTTAGTTGCTGAGTGAGTTGAGCGGCATCCAGTTGAGCAGAGGTTTCGCGCTTGTTGAGTTCTTCTTGATTTGTCTGTAACCGTTCCCTCTGGGCAACTGTTAGCCCGTCGTCTGTGCCATCAAGTTGCGAACGGAAAAGGCGATTTTCAGCGATCAATGTCCTTCGGTACTTAACCAGGTTTACGTATTGCTCTGAAATAGTGACTGTCGGCAGGGAAAAGGAAGCACCCGCCAGTTGGTCTCGATAGAACTGGTTTTCCTGCCTGAGAGACTTCTGCACTGCTCGAAGGGCAGCCACTTGAGCTTGCGACGTTGTTGGATCGAGTCGAAGTAAAACGTCTCCTTTTTTGACAGCCTGCCCATCTTTGACTTGAACTTGCTTCACGACTCCATTAATCGGTACTTGCACCTCTTTAACGTTTCCCTGCGGTTCTAGCTTTCCCAAAGCAGGAATTGACTCCTCGATCGTTGCAATGCAGGACCAAATAACGCCAGCCGTTGTAACCCCCATCAGTGTCCATAAAATCCAGTGAGACCAATGCGAAGACTGCTGCAAGATCAAGGGATGCTCAAACTGAGATGAGGGGGTTGAGAGTTCTTGTTTTGCTAAGGTAACTGACTCAGGTTCCAACGGAGAGGTAGCAACTTTGTGTCCATTTGGGTTAGAGGCTGTACCTTTGCCATTACCGTTTGGGTTGACGTGTCCGTTTGTCTTATTCATATTTTCTCGAGGATAAGGTGAATGTTCTGACCATTATTGAATTTGTGCTTCTTGTTGTTGGTAGAGGCAGTAGTAAAGTCCCCTCATCGCCATCAGTTCATCATGAGTTCCCTGTTCTGCGATCGATCCTTTATCCATCATTAAAATTAAATCTGCCCGACGAATTGTGGGCAGCCGATGAGTAATGAAAAAAACGGTTCGACCTTTGAATACAGACATTAAATTCTCACAGACTTGGCGTTCGCTATTGAAATCTAAAGCACTCGTTGCTTCATCCAAAATTAACAATCGGGGATTTTGCAGGACGGTTCGAGCGATCGCGATCCGCTGCCGTTGCCCGCCTGATAATGCCGAACCTCGCTCCCCGACTGGCGTGTTGTAACCATTAGGAAGATTCATAATGAAATCGTGGGCTACCGCCACTTGGGCAGCAGCGACAATCTCTTCGGACGTCGCATCTGGATTTGTTAGTGCAATGTTTTCTTGAACAGTTGTATTGAATAGCAGAGTATCTTGTAACACTATCCCAATCTGCTGGCGCAGGGAGTAGAGTTCTACTTTGTGAATGTCGTATCCATCAATCAAAATTCGACCTGAAAGCGGATCATAAAGGCGAGGCAGCAGTTTTGTTAATGTACTCTTTCCAGCACCGCTCTGACCAACCACGCCGACAAACAACCCAGCAGGAATATCTAAATTGACGTTGTTGAGCTGTAAAGTGCTTTGTTGATTAAAACGGAAGCTCACCCGTTCGTAGACGACCGATCCAGTAATCGGAGGCATTGGAATATTTTGTCGCTCTAGAGCACTTGATTCCTGAGGAGTATCAAGGATGTCGCTCAATCGTTCAAGAGATAGCGCTGTCTCTTGAAAGTTTTGCCAAAGTTGAATCAGGCGTAATAAAGGGCTAGTCGTATATCCAGCAATAATCCGAAATGCAATCAGTTGACCTAATGTTAACTTACCAGCTAATACAAGATAGGCTCCGACCCAAAGCAATAGTAGACTAGTCAATTGATTGAGAAATCCACTCAGTGCTCCTGCACCGGTGGATGTCAAAACTGTTTTGAAACCAGCTGTTACATATTTTGCGTAACGATCTTGCCATTGCCAGCGCGATCGTAGTTCTATATTTTGGGCTTTGACCGTTTGAATCCCTGAGACAACTTCTACTAAATAGGATTGAGTTTGAGCATTGCGTTCGGACTTTGTCCGCATTTGCTGTCGAATAATTGGAGAAACCGTCAATGTCAGTAAAGCAAATAGAGGAACTGTTGCCAGGGCTACAACCGTTAGCAACAAACTGTAGAACACCATGACAACAATATAGATGACTGAGAAAATCGCATCTAACACGACTGTAAGGGCTGTCCCTGTTAGAAATTGGCGAATGTTCTCTAATTCATTAATCCGGGTTGAAAGTTCTCCTACTGGGCGCTTCTCAAAATAGCTCAGTGGCAAGCGCAGCAAATGGTCAATGACCTCGCTGCCCAATCTCATGTCAATACGATTGGTTGTTTCGACAAAAAGATTCGTCCGGAGTACAGATAAAAGCGCTTCGACGATCGCCATTGCAACCAGCAAGCTTCCCAAGACATTCAGCGTGTCCCCACTATTCTGTATCAGTACCTTGTCAATAATTACTTGGGTAATCAGCGGGTTACCAAGCGTAAAGAGCTGCACAAAAAATGAGGCAATGAGAACTTCCGCCAAAACTTTGCGATGGCGAATAACTGAAGGCAAAAACCAACTCAGACCAAAGCGTTGTTTAGGGGTATCTTTTGTGGGTTGCAGAAGTAGAATCTCGCCTTCATCTCCCCAAGCATCTTGAAACGCAGGTAACTTCCAACGCTGAATGCCAGACTCAGGAAATCCTAGTACTAGCTCTTTTTCAGTTGCTTTGTAAAGGATGGCAAAACTTTTTTGCCACTGTAGCATAACAGGTGTCTGCAAGCGACCAACGACTCCAGAGGGTACTGTTGCGAGTTGAGCAGTTAAACCCATTAACTCAGCAAGTGCACCACAAAACTGGAGTGAGACCGTACCAGCCCGTTGATGCTGATTGACTAAAGTACGACGTAATACGTCTCGGCGAAAAGGAATTTGCCAGTACAGGCTTAACATTTGAAAGCAGGCAAGAGTTCCATTGATCTCACCTCGCCCATAGCAGTATGGGTATTTTGTTTTTGCAGTAAATTCCTTGTTGTCTTCCTCAAGACTGGCTGGTCGATCAGGGGCAAAGGGTACTTGGTCGACTGGAAGATTAGGGTTTTTTGAAGCAACCGACGCATTTGTTGATTCCGGGGGGATCTTAAAAGAAAGAGAAGGAAGCCCGACAATTCGAGCTGACCGACTCTCGATCATAAGACAACCCTGAGATCGATCCAATCGACTTCCAACCGGAAAGTTGGTTTTACCGCCACTTAAAAACCAGTGTTGCTTTGAATCGAGCTGCTCAAGCTTGGCTTTGCCTTTTGGCAGGTAGAGCACAGTTGCATCCTGAACATGTTTTAGGGCTAAGGACCGAAGATCTACTTTTCCGATCGCCTGTCTCTTAATCTCAAAATCTAAAAGCTCATACAGTTCACTCAGTCCCACCCGCTGCATAAAAGCTGCAGCAAACTTCGGTTCTTGTCGTAGCAATGCCCGAAAATCTTGAGTTGATAGACTTAGACAAATCGATTCTGTAGAGGCGATCGCGGTTTCGCAGGCTACACCACGAAGTAAACCAACCCAACCCAAAATCGCGCCAGATTGTAGGATTTGAAGACTCTCAGGTTGCTCTGACTGAGAGGAGTGACCCAGTAAACGAATCTGTCCTTCATAAAGGATAAGAATTTGAGCAGGTAAACTCTGGCGGGTTGCGATCGATTGCCCCATCCGATAACGTAGCCATTGAAATTTAGGAAGCAACTGCTCTAATGTCTCAGCAGAAAGCTGATCGAACGGCCAGACAGTTTCCAAAAAGCCTTGAATCGATAAAACGGCAGTGCTCATACACGATTTGCAAGAAGTGGACTTGACACTATCTGTTTCGAGACAGGTGTAGTAGAATGCACTCCAAAAATTTGTACGGTAGATAGCTGGGGTTCTAGCCAGTCATTAAGTAGCTCATCAAGAAGCTTTTGGCGAGTTTGCTCATCAAGACGGGCTGGAAGCCGCTGCTCCAAACGAGTGACAACATGCCAACCCTCTAGCACAAAAGGTGGAAATAGTTGTCCAGGTGCAGCCTGAGCCAGCTTCTCCGCCAGAGTGGGATGAGGTCGAGTGATCAAAACGGGACCAAACCGCCCCCCAGTAAAAGCTTCTGGACCCTTCCCAAATTGTTGAGCAGCCTCAGCAAAAGTCATCTCATTTGACTGAATTCGAAAGTAGAGTTCCCGTGCTATCTCGCTACTAGAAGTACGAATAAGTGAATAAACAACTTGATCCAATTGAGCTTTGCGAGCCAGAAAGTAATGCTCTAGCTTACTTCCCCACTTCTCTTGTTTGAATCGTTCAAGTCGAAAAGAGCGGGTTGCTAAATGTTCTAGTTGCTCTGTTGTTAACCCCATTTGCTTTTTCCACTTCTGTTCTGCATCTAGTGTTGCAATTTTATGAGTTTCAAAAAACTTCTGACGTACTTGTTCAAGTTCCTCTGAAGTACAAGAAACATGACTAATTGCCTGATCAATAGCGATGTCACGACACAAATGTGTCAACAGTTGATATTGAGCTAGAAGGGGAATAACTTCAGTGGCATCGAGGACACGAGAACCAATTTTCAAGACAGGAGCCATGTTTTCAATCAATCGTCTGGGGGGTAGCACAAGCCACGAAAGCAATCTTCTGAAAGGACTCAGCTTACAAGCAGTCTAACGTTTGCTTTCTGATGAATTTTCGATCTTCATAAAAACTTGAGCATAAACAGGACTTACGCAGAGGTACTAAATATGGTGGTCAGCCTAGCCCAGCTTCATAGCAAGAATGGGTGACTTGAGTTGCTCAACCAAATAGTTTGATAACAGCCCGCTCTTAAGTTGATAGATGGTGGTTGCCGCAGCCTGAGCCAACTGCTTCAGGCGTGTCCAAACGAGCAAAGCACAAGCAATGGGATTGCGCTGAATGCGTTGCTTGCGACACTGGCAGGCTTCAATGCCCATCGTTTGTTTGACTTCCTACTGCTTGGCAAAGACTGCACCGTCGAGCCTGTCTTGAACAGGGTTAAGCTTGCTATTACCATCCCCATCCGGGTTGTACAAGCGGTAGTCAATCACCCAGAACTCTCCAGTCCTGGCATTGACGTACAGACAACTAATCAAACCAATGCCGCGAATCACCCGATGTTCGTTGCCACTATACTCGCCTGACCAGTTCAATCGAACGGCTAAAGCGTTTGTCTAACACCGTCTCATCGAAAATCAAGGATCCTGCTGCATCTGGAACAATAAGCGATTTGATATGCTCCCACAGCAGGCGAGGTGTCAATTTTTCACCCCCCAGGCAACGATTAATCACATCGTGACTGAATTGCTGCAAATGCTCTGCTAGATGAGTCAGCGTAGAGTTCCTCTGGCTGCTCAACCAATATTGGCAGTAGTTGAGTTTTGGTAAATGTCATCGGCTCGGCTGTTTAATGCACTCGGACTGGAGCTGTAGCAAGGATAGCTCAACTTGACCAGCCCCTACTGCTAGTGTCGCTGCGTAAGTCCTGATAAAATTATTAAGCGTTCTAAATGGTACTTTACTTCATATCTCCACAAGCTGTATCAAATTCGAAGTATCATTCTATACTTCAAATTTGATGTTTCTTTTTATACTCGAAGATCAAGAAACGTCATTTATAACTACCAGCTTTGCTGAAACAGCGGAGAGGGGTTGATTGAGAATACTTCAAGATAGAGAGGTGCCCATCTAGAACGTCTCATAGGCGAAGCATGAATTTAACAAATAAGACTTACGCAGAGGCTTACAAAACCGAGGCGATTCGGCTCTTGCATTGCTGGTGTGGGTTGGTGCACACAGGACGATTTCGCGCTTTGGCAGAACAGCTTTTTCCCGCCGCCGTGAGAGAGGTGCAAGCGCTGTTAGACACGATAGGGCTTGCTCCATCCGTTGAGGCAAAGAAAAATTTGGGACAAACGCGTGGATGCCCCTGCCCTACTGGTTGGGGGGGTATTGGCACCAGCGTACCTGGTGGAGCGCTAGGAGTAGCCGTGAGGCTAACTGGCAAACCCCAGGCGATCTAAAACCTGTCGAGGAACTCCCCGCAGATATTGAGCTAAAGCAATCGGATCGTCTTTCATTTCCTCCAAAACCTCCTGCAAGTTCAGTAAATTCTCAGGTTCAAACCACACAGCCTCTGGGTCCACAGATGCCTCAGCCTCTCTTAAGATGGTTAGAGAAGAAGCCAGAGCTGTCGGATCACCCCCACTTTGATTTTTATTTATATCTGAGGGGGATCCAAAATCCCCCTGATCAGAAGCACTTGCCTGTCGTTTGACCTGTCGGCGCTCTAAAATCACTTGCACTTGCTCCCAGTGGTCAAAATCCAGGCTGTAGACCCGTAGTTTTTCGCCTTTGTGTCCTTCAACTGAGCGAGACCATTTGAGCATCGCAATCTTAATTCCAAGCTGTGAGAGCAGTTGATGAATAATTTGAGTGTCGCTCATCCCCGCCGTGATTGTGAAGTTCAATGCAATCTTGATTTGCTGGGTGAGCGCTCGTGCTCTATCGGCATAGAGCTTTAGCTCGTAGCGAGTCCAGTGCCAGTTCTGCCGCATTTTTTCAATCAGTTCATTTAGCCCAATCAATTCTCGAATCTGTCTTTTCAACTCTGCGGTTGAAAGATCCCACGTCGAGAACCCCGCTTTCCAAGTCATTTGTTTGTCTAAACTCCTCACGCACCGGTCGATCGCTAGCGTTGGCGATAACTGCGCTTCCAGACTCAAAATCTCTCCCCGTCGCCGCCCTTCTGCATCCCAAAGAATCTGGTCTAAAGTCAGGGTTTCAACGGTATAGAAATCTTTTAAGTGAAACTTGGCGATCGCTAACCGCTCTTCTGGTGAAAGAAATTCTTTCTGCTCAAGTGCCAGTACTTCTGCATAAATCAGATCTTCTGCCGCCAGAATGCTTTTGGCATCGAACTCTAGTTGAGCCTGTCGGACTGCTGTCAACATTTGCTTTAGTGCTGGGTCGCTCGCTCGGTTTTCTACCGTAACTTGATTGCCCTCAAACTTGAGCCGAACCAATACTGAATCACGAAACGTCTGCATCGCCTGATTTTGTTCAGCTGCAATCTGGCAATAAAGCTCTAAGTGAGCGTCTGAATCCCAGTTATAAGCGTTAATAGCCCCCGCTGCATCCTCTCGGAGGCTAGAGCGAATCAAGCGAACCGTTGCGGATACCTGTTGCTGTAAATGTTTTTTGACCTCTCTCTGATTTGTTGAGCGGGAAACCTTCGAGAAGTTGATGCCCCGTTTCGCACACCAAACTACCCGTTGAACTGGTTCCCGCACACGCCCCAGCGCTTGAGCAACATCCGCATCTGTACTGGACACCCCGCTGAAGATGCCGTAGATTGTCGTAAATTTGCCCTGGGTCTCGATACTGACCCCCGTCGCAACCGATGGAGAACAGATATAAATCTGAAAATTACCCCGTTCAACCACCTGATCCGGAAACTGAATAAACTCGCGCTCCTGCTCCCCCCCACTGGTGTCTGAATTCAAAACAAGTGTTTGCTCCAACTTTTCAGGACACTCATGGTTGATCAAGCGGAGTAGCTGCTTTGTGAGCGACTTGCTATCCGTTGCGACAAACAATTGTTCACCCGGCTTCAGAACTTTAATTGCTTGCATCAACTCCGCTGAGATAACCGAGCGATCGCACGAGTCAATAAACCGCACAGGGTAGCCACTGGACTGATGGAGATTGCGAATTAAGAAAACAGGTTCATCCGGTTCGTCTCTCAACTCTTGCAAATATCGCAGCGTAGCATCATTCAAATCGGCATCAGCCACAATAAGCCGGCGAGCAACCCGAATGATTTCCCGAAGTCTTGCCAGTAATGCGGGGCGTTTGCCTTCCTTGGCACAGGTTGAACTGGTGAGCAAATGCCGGAGCACCTGCACAACTTCATCTAAAATCAAGTCGCAGCCTGCAAATTTGTTGGGATCAAGGGAAAGCAGACTATCAACACAGAGTCCGAGCCGTAGTGTGTAACTAGAACCATTGATAAATTGCCCCTTAGCTTTATCTACGTCCCCTAGATAGTCCAGCCCCAGTCGCTCAGACAAGTTCCGCATAAGCGCGATCCGGTGTCCTCCAGCTAAAGCCTTCTCGGAGTCTTTGATTTGTTGACTAATTAGTTTTGTTTTTCCAGTCCCTTTCGCACTTTCAATCGCGATAATCCCCCGCTCTGGAAGGCAGGCTAGCTCTAATTTAGAAAGATCCCGCGACTCAACTTGCAAAGAGACTTTATAAGTTAGACGATTTTCTAGCCGCTGCCAAATTTTCCAATGGGTCAAGAGCAACGCCTCACCGTAGGCACTTTCCCATGCTTCAACACCCTGGCTCACAATCAGATCATCAACGCCTTTGCCATGCTGAGGGTTCCAGCTAGCAATCAAAACCTCACCGCCGGTCGCTGTGAGCAAGTCTCCAAACCGAGAGAGCGCCAGCGCAACTCGTCTACGAGTTTTGGGATCAGCATCTTGATCAAAAGCAAGGTAGTGTTTGCGCTCAGGTTGGCAGAAGCGCTGCACATCTGAAATGAGCTGAGGCATAGCAGGATTCCCCAGCTCGTCTTTTGAGCGATAGCCGCCATAGCAACCATAAAG
>Ga0224722_1002139_pt1 | contig 10614 bp, 7 predicted proteins | sample Balambano_FR1_Me_FD_161646 | JGI IMG/M metagenome (GOLD analysis project Ga0224722, IMG submission 161646) | Freshwater sediment microbial communities from Lake Towuti, South Sulawesi, Indonesia - Balambano_FR1_MetaG | ecosystem: Environmental > Aquatic > Freshwater > Lake > Sediment | place...
GGCAAGTTTATGTGCAATCAAATGGTGCTGCGCGGCGGGTCTTGCGTCACTGCTCACAGCCACATTCGTGCCAGCTACCGCAATTTCTTTCCCCCTGCGACCCGCTGGCAGTTTTCGGGAATTCGTTTGTGCCAATAATGACGTAATCCCAATGCAGCGTCTGTTCCCCTTGTAATCCCCTGGAGTTCAGCATGATTCGACTCGCGACATCCAATGATAGGGCTGCTCTGATCGCCCTGGCAGAAGCAGCCGGGCTATTCCAGCCAGACCAACTCGATACGGTTAGCGCAATGCTGACAGACTACTTTGCTAGCCAGGACAACCGCGATCGCTTCTGGCTTACCGATGACGAAGAACATGACGGACTCCTGGGAATTGCCTACTGCGAACTGGAGCGAATGACCGAAGGAACGTGGAATTTACAGCTCATTGCTATTCGACCCGATCGCCAGGGACAGGGACGGGGGGCTGCCCTGCTGCATCAGGTTGAGCAACGGCTCGCGGCAGGCGGTGGGCGAATCCTGCTCGTCGAAACATCAGGAGTGCCGGAATTCGATCGCACCAGGGCATTTTATCTCAAGTGCGGCTATGGCGAGGAGGCACGCATCCGCGACTTTTATCAGGCAGGTGATGACAAAATCGTTTACCGCAAGGTGCTGACTGCCTGAAGTGAACTGTTTCGATCAATACTCGCTCATTTGTCTGGCAATAAGCTGGGCAAACAATCCGGGCTGCTGCGCCAGATCGTCAAAGCTTCCCTGCTGTACCACCTGACCTGCCTGAATCACATAAATGCGATCGGCGTGACGAATGGTGCTGAGGCGATGGGCGATCACGATTCGTGTGACTCCGAGACTATCCAGGCTTTGCGTCACGATCGCCTGCGTCCGATTATCCAGGGCACTCGTTGCTTCGTCAAACAGCAAAATTTGGGGATTCAGTGCCAGGGCGCGGGCAATCATCAATCGCTGCCGCTGTCCGCCTGATAGATTCGAGCCACCTTCACTGACAAAGGTATGCATTCCCATTGGCATCGCCCGCACATCGTCGGCAAAGCCTGCCATTTCTGCCGCTGCCCATGCCTCGCTCACCGCAATCAGCGCACTGGCTGCAATATTGTCAAAAATGCTGCCCGCATTAATCCGGCTATTTTGCAGCACGACGCCCAACTGTCGCCGCACGGCTGCCACGTCCAATCCCGCCAGATCTTGTCCGTCGTAATAAATGCTGCCGTCGATCGGGGTATCAAACCCCAGCAGCAGGCGAAACAGCGTACTTTTGCCGCTGCCCGACGGACCTACCAGCGCAATAAATTCTCCCGGTTCTGCGGTAAAGCTGACCTGATCAAGCGTTAAAGGCCCGTCCTCTCGATAGCGAAACGTGACGCGATCGACCTGCACCCGACCTGCCAGTGTTCCGGGATCGGCTTGCTCAGGATTCACCTCTGGTTCTGCGGTTAAGATGGGCTGCGATCGCTTCCACAGCGTCACAACTTCCAGCACCGATGTCACAGTATTGCTGAGGCTGGTTGCGCCCGTGATAAAAATTCCAAAGGCAGCACTGAAACCGAGAAAGGTTCCGGTGGAAAGGCTGATGGTTTCAGTTGAAGGCGATCGCCCAATCAGCATCACAGCCGTCCAGAAAAGCAGCGTTGCGGCGAGTCCGGGCATCACGGTATTGAAAATGGCAACGCTGTCCTGAAGCGACTGGGTACTCAGTTCCAGACGGAGCTGCTGCGTATATTGATTGCCCCAGGTGGCAAAGGCGCGCTCCTCCGCTCCAGCACTCCGCAGTTTAGGCACTGCCTCAATCAGCTTGACCAATAAGCCCGCAATCTCGCCGCGCACTTCCAGCAAAGGGCGTTTCTGCCGCAGTAATAGAGAACTGGTCGTTGCCGTAAACCCGATCGCCCCGATCGCCACTGCTCCCGCTACCAGCGCCAGCGGCACACTGTAGAACAGCATCAGCCCAAAGTTCAGCAGCGCAAAGTAGCCCGTCAGCAGGGTGCGTAGCGTTGTACCTGTCAAAGCACGGCGGATCTGACTGATGCCCGACACCCGCGATTCCAGATCGCCCACCGTGTATTGGCGAAAAAAGCCAGGACTGAGCTGAAGTAATCGATCCCAAACTGCCACCTGCATCGTAGCTTCAGACTGAGCTTCCAGCCGCAGGGTTGCTAAAGCCTGCACCCAATTCAGGCTCACGGTTCCCAGGGCAAAAAACAGCAAGCCGACTCCGATTTGCATCAGCATTGTGCGATCGCCTGTCGGCAATGCCCTGTCGATCAGGATACCCGTTGCCAGCGGTACGAGCATTCCCGCCAGAGTCCCGACAATCCCCATGCTCAGCAGCACCAGCAAATTTTTGAGCTGTCCTTTGAAGGCAAAGCGCACCAGATCCCACGTCCGCAGCACTGTTGACGGAAACGGGCGATAGAAAATGTAAGCACTGGGATTGAGCTGAGCCGCGATCGCCGCATCGACTTTGGGATAGTGCCGCCCCGCCGCAGAATTTGCCTGGGGATCATAAAGCTCGTAGTGATCGCCTGCGACCGGCAACAGGGCAACCGGACGCTGATCCTGACGGGTATACGCCATGATTGGACCGCCATCTTTTTGCCACCAGCGATCGCGCAGTAAAATTCGCCGCAGCCGCAGCCGGGACGATCGGGCGATCGCCTCTAGCGGATCGCGCATCCGACTCGGATCATCGGCTTCCATCGGGGGGGCGATCGGAACGCCCAGGGTTTTGCCAACCGCTCCGACGACCATCAGCAGTTCATCGCCCTGAAATTGAGAAGAGTCGGACTGCGGTTTAAGCAGCGATGCCAGGGTTTTCAGGGTTTCCTGCGTCGCCTGCTGATTGAGCTGCTGACGCTTTTGAAACTGAGCAAATTGCGTCTGGGTTTTCTGAAGGGTGATTTGTTCGATGCTTTTCAGGAAGCAGTCGTGTAGCTGCGCTAAACCTGCCAATAGCAGTGCTGATGTGTCAATGCTGACAAGGGGCTGAACCATGAGCTGAAGGGTGCTACTTGCCGAAATCCAGAGTCCATTTGTCAGCGGAAATGATGCGGTTTGGGGTGTGAGCGGCAATAGATGAAAGCCGAGCCATTGGGCAGTTCCCTGCTGACACTGGACCCATAAAACCTGCTCTTTTGATGGCTGAAAGGTCTGATCGGTGACCAGGGAAACAGACTGACCCATCGGGTCGATCGGATCGATCGAAAATGGTTTTGCTGGAGGAGGTTTGGGTAAGCCTGGACTCTGTGCCAGCTTGTGAATCCAGTCTGCGAGATGAAGCCGAAGATCGAACAGGTTCAGGGTATCGATCGGCTGTTCTGAAACTTCAGCAGGTTCAACTGCAACTGCGATGATGCCCCACACCGTTTCGGATTCTGGTTGCCGCAAGGCGAACTGCTCCCCATCAATGCCCGAATTAACCCCAAATAGTGCTGCTCCAGGTTCGACGTCAAACAGGTAGTGTCGCTCACCCTCTGGTACGCCGTTGATCAGACGAACGGCAAATAAAGCGATCGTCCCCGATTGAACGATCCGAATCAGCATGGGATTGTCAAGCAGTAAGGGCAGGTTGCCTCGAACACTTCTCGAATAGATCATGGTTCTAGCATGATTGAGAGGACAGGGTAATCGCAAAAAGCGAATTGAGTTTTATTGATTTCTTGATGGACTGGCTGTGTAAGCGATCGCACTTCCTGGCAGGCGATTGATCTGTTGCGATTGGCTGTTGCAATTATTACTCCAGCAACGTTTGTCAATGCTGATGTCAAGCATTCTGCAGGATGCGTTAGCAACAGCGTAACGTATGACTTCAAAGACTTCCGTGCGTTACGGCTCCACCTAACACACCCTACAGTTAGCGTATTCTATTTAATTGCCGAAGTAATAGCTTTGCTGCTCAAATATTTTGCAATAGATATTATATTAATGTTCCAGTCACGCAACGCTTCCTTATTTATAGCAGTGTCTCCTCTGCTATGAAAGTCCTGAAAAATTCAGTAATTTATTGAGCAACTATCATTCAATTCTCATTTGATTCTCATTTAGGCTCTGTACTCTAAAAACAGAGTCGAAATTAAACAGAGCGAATAACTAACTTTCCAAACTTAATTCGCTTTTCTGTTTGATTTAGCTTCCAGGCTTGATAAAAGCCTGACATTCACAAAATTCTTGGAGGAATTATGTCTGTCATTAAATCCAATGAAGAACTCAATTCAGAGCAGCTAGGTCAGGTTTCAGGCGGTCAGGATGGCGACATCAGCCGCGAAGAAGTACTAGCCGATAGAGAACTTGGCAGAATTGCTGGTGGTCAGGATGGCGGCAACCGTCGTTCGATCGCAATTGGCGGAGAACTGGACGACGAGGATCTCAATAAAGTCTCTGGTGGTCAGGATGGCGGCAACCGTCGTTCGATCGCAATTGGCGGAGAACTGGACGACGAGGATCTCAACAAAGTCTCTGGTGGTCAGGATGGCGGCAACCGTCGTTCGATCGCAATTGGTGGAGAGTTTGAATAAAGAACTCGCCAGAACTTTCTGTGGTTAGAGGGCAGTCTCTGTCAAAGATCGATCGCAAAATCTAAATACCACACACAAAAATGAGGATGTAGCAATGCTATGTCCTTGTTCTCTTCTTATCTCTTCTTATAAATAGAATTGGCGTTGCTGAATCAGAGTATAAAGGTAAAATTTGGTGTCCTACATCGCCAATACTGGTTACGGTGTACAGAGAAGTCGAGTCTGTGAGTGTTCTGGACTCTGCCGCCTCCTCAATCCCCCAGTGCTGAGGGACTTCCGATCCTTGTCCATGTAGCGCTCCGCCGAAGGTAGCTGCGCGAAGCGATCGAGTTGTATGCCAAACAACAGGCGATATTATCGAAATTATGCCCCTTCACTGGCAATCAGCTGGGCGTAGTATCCTTTTTCCTGCCACAGGGTTTCGTGCGTTCCCCGCTGTACCACTTTTCCTCGCTCTAACACGATAATCTCATCGCAGTCGCGGATGGTGCTGAGGCGATGCGCCACGATGAGACAGGTGCATCCCCGACGGCGTAAATTTTGATCGATGATTTTCTCCGTTTCGGCATCCAGGGCACTGGTTGCTTCATCCATAATCAGAATTGCTGGATGATTCACCAGCGATCGGGCAATTTCTAACCGCTGCCGCTGTCCCCCGCTGAGATTTGCAGCTCCTTCGATTAACGCCGCACCATACCCGCCCGGAATCGACAGAATCGCTTCGTGAATGGCAGCGTCCCGGCAGGCTTTCTCCAGGGTTTGATCTGAAATCGTTGAGTCCCAGAGGGTCAGGTTGGCGCGAATCGTATCGGCAAATAGAATAATGTCCTGATCAACAACTGAAATGGAATCGGTCAGGATCGATCGCCCAATGTCGCCTCTGGGAATACCATCAAAGTAAACCGTGCCCGACCAGGGTTCATACAGTCCCGCAATGATTTTTGCCAGCGTTGATTTGCCCGATCCGCTGCCGCCTACCAATGCCACTCGCTGCCCTGGTTTAATCGAGAGGTTAAAATTCTGAATTAGAGGCGCAGCCACCCGACTGTAGCCAAAGGCAATGTCTTTTAGCTCGATATAGCCTTGCAGCCGATTTGCCGCAGACCCCGAAGCGATGCGCGGTATGATGCGATCGATCTCCTGTGGCTGAGCAGTTTCCAGTGCCGGATCGGTGGCATTGTCCAACACATCATCCAGCCGCAGCAGATTGCCCTCCAGGTCTTGCAGCGTACTGCCAAACCGCACCAGATCATTCACCGGAGCCAAAAAGCTAACGGTCAAAAGCTGAAACGCCAGCAGCATCCCAATACTCATTTGTCCCTGGATGACCTGCCAGCCGCCAATGCTCAGCAGCGCCACAGTACTCAGTGCCATCACCAGCGACGGCAGCAGATTCAGCTTCTGGTTCGCCAGGTTTAGCTCTTGTTGAGCGTTGGTTGCCTTCGTGTAGTAGCCTGCCCAGCGCGCAAAGAAATCGGACTCTAAACCAGAGGCTTTCAGGGTTTCAATGCTCTGGAGTCCGGCGATCGCCACCCCGTTCACCTTGCCAAAATTCTGTGCCGCTTTGATATTGGCATCAACGCGCTGCCGCGCCACCCACTGCAGCACCAGCACATTGACGATCGCAAAACAGATCACGATGAGGGTCAGCAGCACGCTATATCGCAGCATCACCGCTGCATAAAAGACAATTACAGCAGCACTGATCAGCGTCGTCGTGAGCTGTCCGGTGAGAGCAGTAGCAACGCGATCGTTAATCCGAATCCGACTGCTAATTTCGCCCGGATAGCGTTGAGCATAGTAGCTGACGGGCAGTTTTAATAAATGCCAGATAAAACGACTGGACATCGAAACAGATAGCTAAATTTTTAACTTTCGTAGATAGCGAAGTTGAAGCGCGGTGAGAATACCTTGAAGCGTGACCGTCAACCCCATTGCTGCCAGCAAATAGGGCAACCAGTTTGTTCGATGATTAATCAAAACATTATCCACAAAAACCTGGCTATACACGGGCACAGCCAGATTGGGAATCACCAGCAGAAAACCCGTCGCGACGCAGTACAGCAATGCTGAGATTGACCCCTGAAGCCGATTTTGCAGCGATCGAATCACGCTCTTTTTCTTGCCGCCCTTCTGGAAGGTTTCGTTCGGTTCCATTAACAGGACAATCCCCGTATAGCCCTGATTGAACTCCTCCAGCGAAACCGTGCGCCGTCCAGCAGCCGGATCGTTGACAAAGACCTGCTCTTTACTGAACCCCTCCACCACAAAGAAATGGTCAAACTGCCAGAAGACAATATAGGGCGGACGCAGTGCCATCAGGCTCTCTAAGCCCTTTTTGAAGCCTTTGGCGTTTAATCCATAGGTTTTTGCCGCCGCCACAACGTTTGCCGCCGAACTGCCGTCCCGTGAAATGCCGCAGGCTTGCCGCAATTCTGCCAGGGGCACAATTCGTCCGTAGTAGCCCAGGATGATTCCCAGGGCGGCAGCTCCGCATTCGACGGCTTCCATTTGCAGCAGCGTGGGGGTATGGACGCGATCGCGCTTGCGACTCCGAAATCTTTGCCACTGCTGTTGCAGAATGTTCCGGGGCGTTTTCCATCCGTTCCATGAGAACTGGGGAACGGGATTGAGCAGAGTCTTCAGCATAGGACTTATTTCAAAAACGGAAAGAGGAAGGTGATGGGGGCTTGTTCGCTCAGCATGACTCTGGCATCGGTTGGCGTTTGGCTCGAAATTTGAGCAGCTCCGCGAGACATCGACCACTGATAACCGCTGAGATTGTCAGGAGCAGGTTTAAGCTGGGCAATCACTTCGATCGAGGCAGGCGTGTAAATCAAATTTGCCAGCTCCGAATTGCCGTTTGTGCGCTGGAGGGCGGCTGCCTGCGTGACGGGCTGGGGCGAAACAGAAGTCACGATCGCCTCAATTCCGCCAAATTCCTGAAAGCTTGCCGTTTCGGGACTAATCAAAACCCGATCGCCGGGCTGAATCTGTTTGCCGTCGGCGATCGGGAAATAGCTAACGCTGATGAGCTGACTGGGATTAGCCATATCCTGCACCAGCAGTCCTTTTGCCTGAGCAAAAATGGGAATCCGTCCGACAATGCTCCAGATGAGTGCCAGTGCAACCAGAAAGCCAATCGATGCCAGCGGCAGCCAGTCCTTCAGAGTCACGATTTGCATGAGCTGGTCGAGCTGTTCGGGAGAAGCGATCTGCGCCAGTGCTTCCGCTCGAAATAAGTTAGAGTCTTTTTCGTCTGCCATGAGTCGCTCCCTTGCGAATGCTTGCCGCTTTCTAGGTTCGCTGTTTGACCCCAAGCTGTCGCAGCAGCCAGTGAAATTTAGATCGCGCGATCGATAAATCCTGTAGGGCTGCAAGACTGAGTTCGCCCTGATAGGCGGATTGATCGCACAAACTGCACCCCGGTTCATAGGCAGGAACGCTGCCCGCTAAGTGACTGATTATTTGATCAAACTGCTCTGCGGTGAGGCTGGCGGTCGCCCGATAAAAGCGAGCGGCAAATCCCGTATCGGCTTGCAGTTTGGAGAGCAGAAGGGCGATCGGGATCGACAGCAATTTTGTATCCTGAGCGGTTTTGATCAGATATAGACTGGGAGACCTATCCAGAACAGCCATCGCGCCCAGAATATCGCCAGGTTGTGCTGCCGCGATCGGGCGGAGCTGACTGCTGTGCGATCCGTCAAACCCCAGCGATAAGGGATTGTGTCTGTCACCGTAAATCAGCAGCAACAGATTTCCTTCCAGCACAATATCCAGCGTTTCAATCGGCTGTCCTTTTCGCACATAGATTTCGTCTGCTTTTAATTCCTTCACGGTTCCTGCACTGATCATCCAGCACAGATCGCTGTCGTGTAAATCACTAAACATCGAAAAGCTGGTTCTGGTCATCACCGAATGCGACTCAGGCACGATCGCTGCCGACTGACCTGAGACAATCTGCCGCTTGTGAGCAAACAGCATCGCGATTGTCCGGTAGAATCGGGCACTGAAGCCAGCATCCTGCTGAAGTTTTTCCCGCAGCAACGGGCAATCGATCGCCAGAATGAAGGACTTCTCGATCGCCTGGATCACGCCTGATAAAGGAGAATTCAATAAAAAGAAGAAGCCAATGACATCGCCGCTGCTGTAGGTGACGATCGCAGACTGAGCGCGATCGAAATTGGACAAGATCAGCTCCAGTTGCCCCTCCAGAACCAGGTAAAACCGACCTGAATGGGTGTCAGCAGTCAGCAGTGGATGACCAGGTGCGACTTCTACTTTCTGTCCAACCCAGGTCATCCAGTCGATGTCACTCTGATTCAACTCGCGCAGCATAATTTCTGTCATGGGGCTACAGATTTGAGGCTACAGGTTATTGTCGTTGACAGAGGAGCAGCGCAAACCAGGCTTGCGGATCAGTCCAGACCTGGATCGGGTGAAGCGATCGCGGTTGCAGGTCAGCCGTCAGGGTGGGCAGGTGAAACTTGCGGGAGATTTCGGTGCGAATGGTTTCTCGCCCATAGAGCGAAGTTTGATAGCCCAGCGTTCGCAGCACCACCGTTTGTGGCTTCAGGCTGAGCAGGTGCATTTCAATTTGATGTTGCTCGACGTTGTAGAACGCTTGGTGAGCAAACTGATCGATCGCAAAATTACCTTCAAAGCGATCGTTGAGATGACGCAGAATGTTTAAATTAAACTCAGCCGTAATGCCCTGAGCATCGTTGTAGGCAGCTTCCACAATTTCGATCGGCTTTTGCAGATCGACCCCCAACAAAAAGAAGTCTCCGGGCTGTAAAGTTTGCTGAATTTGAGCGAAGAAGCGATCGCACTCCTGCGGATTCAAATTCCCCAATGTACTGCCCAGGAAAATCAGCATTCGCCGATCGAGCTGCGTCGGAGGCAGATGAGCTAAAGCCTGCTCGTAGGTTCCAACTAAACCGCACATATTGAGAGCGGGATACTGGCAGAGCAGCATCGGAGCAGTGGCTTGAAGAATGCCGACACTAACATCGATCGGCGCATAGTGCAGGGGATGGTTAAGCTGCTGATAAGCCTCCAGCAGTAAGCGAGTTTTGCGGGAGCTGCCGCTGCCCAACTCCACCAGATCACAGGCTCCCGTCGTTTGAGCAATTTCTGAAGCACAGGTTTCAAGCATTGCCTGCTCGGTGCGAGTCGGATAATACTCTGGCAGATCGCAGATTTGCTCAAATAAAGCTGAACCGCGATCGTTGTAGAAGTAGCGGCAGGGCAGGGTTTTCTGAACCTGATTCAATCCCTGAATCACATCGACTTCATCAGTGCTTTCTGCAATGGGGACGCATTGAACCCAGCGCAGGCGAGGACTCTGAATCATCTGCATCAAAAACAATCTCCTGATTTTAAAAAAGCCTTTTGCAGCGATTACCTTGAATGTCAAGTCAGTATCGCAAAGACAACAGAAACGAACGAATTGAGTCGTGCCCTTATTCAGTCGCTACTGTAGCTTTTAAAACATGCCCTGGGGTGCTTTACGCTACCCGATTCAATAGATCACAAATCCTACTGAACAATTTTGAATAAGATATGAGTACAAAGGAGTCACTCTGTCCTCAATTGCGAAACGATAAGCTGCTAATTGAGTCAGCAAATTGTTCTGTAGCTAAAAATTTCGGCGTTGCTGAATCAAAGAATGAATCTATCTGAGTTGCGAGTTTCCTCGCCCCCCAAATCTCCCAAGCTTGGGGGACTTTGAGCAATCTGGCTCCCCCAGAATTAGAGGCTGGGGGGCGAATTCATCCCGCTATTCAGCAGCGCTAAATTTTCTGCTGGGAAAGCTTTCAGCGACTGACTTAGATAATGCACAACAAAGAACAATAATTAACCTGCGAAATGTAAGTTTTAATCTGCGGTGAAGTTGAATCTGCATGAATTATTCTGCCAAGTTTCATGTTGAGCAAAATGAGTTTTACCTGAATTTCAACTAAGAATCTGCTGAAGCTTTTTGAGCCATAGATATTAATCATCTCCAAGCTGCTGAATACTTATTACAGCCTTTTCCAAGCTCATGAAGTACAAGAAGTGGGGTATAGGGGCAGAAC
>Ga0224722_1002140_pt1 | contig 10614 bp, 7 predicted proteins | sample Balambano_FR1_Me_FD_161646 | JGI IMG/M metagenome (GOLD analysis project Ga0224722, IMG submission 161646) | Freshwater sediment microbial communities from Lake Towuti, South Sulawesi, Indonesia - Balambano_FR1_MetaG | ecosystem: Environmental > Aquatic > Freshwater > Lake > Sediment | place...
GGGACTGAAACTGCAAGGCTTTCACCTGCGCAGCCACCCGGTTTGAAACTTTCATCACCCCTTCCCCGCAAGGGGACTGAAACAAGTCGGAACAGCAGTCCCAACAACAAACAGAACACCACCAAGAGCTTTCATCACCCCTTCCCCGCAAGGGGACTGAAACTCGATCGCAGCGAGGAGCAATGTTCGGAAGATAAAACTTTCATCACCCCTTCCCCGCAAGGGGACTGAAACGCGAGAGTGGTGGGGATGTGACGATTTTCTACACCTTTCATCACCCCTTCCCCGCAAGGGGACTGAAACCCTTTTGCCCGAAATACAGCCCTTTCAAGTTCCGCAGACTTTCATCACCCCTTCCCCGCAAGGGGACTGAAACCAGATATCTACCCCAGCGTAACCTTGCTCCCCTCAGGCAAAAGCTCCTTTCATCACCCCTTCCCCGCAAGGGGACTGAAACCACTCCGTTTGACGAGAGATAGTGTTTGCAGAAAACTCCATTCTTTCATCACCCCTTCCCCGCAAGGGGACTGAAACTGAATTGAGGCTGTACGGGGGCAGCAGGAGCAGCCCTTTCATCACCCCTTCCCCGCAAGGGGACTGAAACCGGGGGAGAAAGAAGAAAGATAGAAGAAAAAAGAGAAAAGAAACAGCCGAATTTACTGGCTTCTTTTTTCTTTCCTTTTTTCTCTTTTCTCTTTCTCCCAAGGGGGACTGAAACCGGGGGAGAAAGAAGAAAGATAGAAGAAAAAAGAGAAAAGAAACAGCCGAATTTACTGGCTTCTTTTTTCTTTCATTTTTCCTCTTTCTTATTTCCCCAAAGGGGACTGAAACCGGGGAGGAAGAAAAAAAAGAAAGATAAAAGATGAAAGAAAGAAACAACAGCCGATGTTGGTTTTCTTTTTTCTTTCCTTTTTTCTCTTTTCTCTTTCTCCCAAGGGGGACTGAAACGGGGAGAGAAAGAAGAAAGATAGAAGAAAAAAGATGAAAGAAAGAAAACAGCCGACGTTGCTTCGGTCTTTTCTCTTTCCTTTTTTCTCTTTTCTCTTTCTTCTTTCCTCTTGGGTACTCTAAGTTGAGGTGATTATCCTCATTGTTATGATTGCTCCTAATGATCTCAAGCAGCGAACCAAAGAATACGCCTTGCAAATTATTCGTGTGTACTCAGCGCTACCGCCCAAAGTAGAGGCAAGCATTATCGGTAAGCAAGTGCTCAGAAGTGGTACCTCAGTTGGGGCGCAGTATCGCGAAGCAGGGCGATCGAGGTCAACCGCAGAGTACATCAGTAAAGTGCAGGGAAGCTTACAAGAACTAGAAGAAACAGCTTACTGGTTAGAACTGCTTGTAGAAAGCCAGTTGATAGACTCTGTAAAATTGCAAGGATTATTGCAGGAAACCTCAGAGTTGATAGCCATATTTACCACACTGGTTCAAAAAGCTCGTCAGTCTCAAAATTAAGTGAATTGTAGTTCTCTCCTGCGTTTTATTTCTTTTCTCTTCCTTTTCTCTTTTTTCTTTCTTCTTTTCTCTTTCTTCATGCTACAGCAATCGTCCTAGTCGTTCCCTTAATTCAGTAGCCGCTTGTGTTGCTTGTTCTGGAGTATGTCCTGTAGTTTCTACAGCAACAGCTATTGTTTTTTGTTCAGATTCATACAGATGAATCCAAAAAATGTGGCAGCCATCGCGTGTTTTGTGGGGTGCTGATTTCACCCCATTTTTAGGAGCCTTAAATGCGTTGCGGTCAAAGTAAACATTGTCTACCCAGCCGATCGCTTGCAACATGTTGGCAACTTTATTCCAAAATTTGGGACGGTGATGTCCGGCTTTATCAGCAAGATTGATCACTTGATCACGTGGTCTGCCTGATTTTGGCAGGTTCGCCTGATGGATGACAGGCTGAGATTGCCCTGTGGTGGAAAGATACGGTAGATAAATGAGCGATCGATAGGCTTCGTGAACATAGCAAACAGGAATGCCTTTGATGTGACCAACGGTGGACATTACCATCGCTTGTGCCTTGAAGCCACCCGTTGCTGCTAAGGTTACGTTGCCTTTCGCTTGATCAATTAACTGGTTCAGCAAGTCTGCCATGCGCTCTAATGCAGAAGCCGTTTCATCCAACTCATAATGAATCCCTGGAATTAGGTGAGTCTGGACATCGGTGATCTGGAAGACTTGTAGCAGAAATGCCTGTAAGACTTCAGCACATTCCTTTCCTTCTGAAGTATCCGAATACAGGAGGATCACCTCATCAGTCTCATGAGGTTCCAGTCGAAGCAACGTATTGGTCTCAGCACTGATGCGCTCTGGGTCAGTTTGATTCATCCAGGCAATTGCAGTCGTGCGATCGCCGATCGTTGCTTGCCCCAGCCAGGGGCGTTTCTTGGTTTCGGGTAATTCTTTATCCTCATTTCTTAATAAGGATGTTCCTACGGTTAGGATAATAGTCTGCATAATGGCATTTAGTAGGGGAGTCCCGTTTCCTTCCAAAGGGGAGGGAGCGATCGGCTCACAATGAGAACCAGCCACATTCTAGACCTAGCTTTAGCCAAAGAGAAACAGGCTACTGTAGCTGATGACCAATCGCTTTGAGTCCCTGAAGAATTTGAATTAAGTCATCTTGTGCTTCAATGACTTGATAACTCCTAGATTGAGCATAGGTAGGTGGCTGGCAGGATTTGAGTCTGAGAAAGAGAACTTCTCGTCCATTCGTTACCATACCAAAGCGTGTTCCCGTGTCAGTGCTTCGCGTATCATCTTTTGGGGAGTCGTCAGGCTGGCTGAGCATATAGCTCAGGGCTTGCGGCATGCCTGACATGACATCAAAACGAGATTGCTTTGACTCAATCACCAGCACCCAAAACCGTTGTTTGACGACCAACACATCGATACTACCTGTGAACATCTGATCGGCTTCTGTCACGATGAGTCGAGTTGGCACCTCAGCACGAATTGAAAAGGGTGGCTGGTAAAACCCTGCCAGGTCTAGCAATGGAGCCACCACCACTAGCTTGACCACCTCTTCTAAAGGATTGGTTTCAATGATATTTTCATAGTTGCGCTTCACCCGATTGAGTGCTTGCTGCTCAAACTCCGAGAGAGGATCTGGGTCAAGCAACCACTGCTCAAAAAATGGATCACCGCGATCGCGCGTTAGATGAAACTTCTCTCTTAAATCGCTGAGGGTTAATGTAGCAACTGGTTGAGAAATCATTGAAGTACCCGCTGAAGAAATGCAAAGGCATGACACCGTTACTTTTAGATCATACTGGTAGCCCCTGACGTTTGCGGCCTCAAATTTTAGTTTTCGTTCCTAGAAACTAGCCTGATTGTTTGGGCTTAACGGTAAACCTTGATCATTAATTAGCTCAGGTAAAGCCAGTTTAAGCCCACCGTTTCTACCTTCTTTTTCATTCTCAACAAACCATTTGAATGATTCAACATCTGCGCTCGGTTTGGCGGTAGTCCGAGGGGTATGAATAGGCTTTTCAAAACCTTGAGCAGCTTTGAGAAAAGCTTGAATAAATGGTGGTCGTTTGCTTTGGTATGCTGTTTCAAGCGCAGACTCAAAGGTCTGAATCAGATGTTGGATATTAGGTAGCCCAGGTTCGGACTGTGACAATAAGGATTGATAATACGTTCTCCATTGTTCTCCTGTGCAAACAGTGGTTTCAGTCTCAACTATGTTAAGTTTGATGCTTCCAAAACCTAATGGTTTTCCGCCTCCCAATCGATGATAGTGATTGGGATAGGCTTTTGAGAGATTGAGGAGCCAGAGTAGCGCTCCCAATTCAACGCTGGATAAATTAGCAACGTGGATTTTGAAACTAAAAGATATTTGGGGTTTAACCCAGGCTTTAATAGTACGATTTTGAGTCGTTTGCACCTGTCCGGGATGGAAGTATTCACGATAGCGATCGCCTACTGCTAGATCGTTTGAAGTAGGATCCCAGTAATTTTCAGGTAGCTGATGATGGGGATAGACCTTGCGCCCACGTAAGCCCTGCGCAGCATCTTGATAACCTGCAGACTTGGGTATTCCTGCTTTTAGCGCTTTGCCCTTCGAGTCCTGGGCCGTATAGAAACGAACCTGCTGGGGTTTTGGCTCTCCTAAAATTGCCAGTGGCATACCCTGAGTGCTTCTCCAGGCTTGATGTTGAGTTAAATCTTCAATCGCATTATCTGTACGGCAGCGCACCGAACTAATTCGTAACTGACCTTTGTAGGCTCCTTTACCCGTTTGGTTTACCCAACCAAAAACGCGATCGGCAGGGGATAATTCTTTCATCGTTTGAGCTGGATGAAGCTCAGTTGGCAAAAGTTCCTCTGGAGATTTATCAAAGATGGCTCTGGAAATCATCACTGGGTAAAGCGACCGAATCTGCAAGTTCCTTCCCGATCTCTCAACAAACGCATAACATAATGTTAGACGTTCATCTGCCCCCGTAGAAAGCCGTGTCTCCTTTGTGCCACCAGTGACATGTCGAGACCACTCATATCCCTCTTCTCGCTGTTCATCCCGATGAATTTCCTGGTAGTTCTTGATGAGATACTCCCAGTCAGGGCTGAGTGACGTGCAATCTTCCTCATGATTTATAGGGTTATTATCGAGTGTAAAAAACACACGCTCGTCATGTTTTCTCTCAATATTTCGCCCTGTTATACATAGATAACCCTCTACTGGAATCAATTCCTCTCCTGGAACTGGCCTATGATTGTTACTTCCTTGAGATGGTTCTGGTTTCGCAGGAAAATTTTGGCTGGCAGGTACAATTTCTCGCACCTTCCAATATTTAAAGATAAGGTTCCCATTACGATCTAGCTTCTGGTACTGCTCTAGCCAAACTTTGACATGATCGCCATGCTTCATGTTTGGATAACCAACTCGCTGCCCTCGATATCTAGAAACCCAGGCAGCATACATGATAGGAACCTCCCAACGTCTTCCATTCCAAGACGGAATAGCTTGTGTTGTTCCTGGCATCAGCTTAATGCGATTACCTTGAACCATTGCCGGAATTAAACTGAGACCATCGGCAGCAGTCATCCGATAAAATAGGCGATCGCTATGCTTTTCAAAGATTGATAGACGCGAATTTGTGATGGCTTCATAAGCTGCCCGCAACATCCCTTTGATCGATGTAGGAGGAAGATAGGGTCGGCCATCTGGCCCTACCCGGATAGGGTAAATTTTATGCTCATCATTAATCCCTTCTGCTTTTGCCGCATCTGGGATCAAAAGTGGAGTCATTGTCGTTAGCTCAACAGCGATCGTGCCACTCCAACGATCTGGATGATAGATACCATGCCCAACTGGAGTGCTATCCCCTAGCGGATGATCGGCACTAAGATGCCCGCGAGGAATCGCCGGAATAAAGTTATATGGGTTGTGAAAATCTCCTGGTACTGAGGATGTGCCAGCTCGACTTGGCTCGGTAACAGACCTGCGGTTCTGTGGTGTTGCTCTATTGCCTGAACTAGAGAGTTTACTAGGAGCTTGCCAAGGTTTACCTTGTTCCCGAACCTGGCGAGCTTGTCCCTTTTCCTCCTCTAAATCAACGATCAGTCCATTTAGCTCACCAATCGCGGTAGACTTTCGTTGCGTTAATTCTTGAGACAGTTCAGCCTCTGCGATCGGCAGCGTAACTTCGTTGCCTTTGCGATTAGTAAACTTGACCTGCAAAATTTTCTTTTTTCCAACTACGACCAGTTCGCCTTTTATCATGCCTCTTTCTCCAAATTCAAGCTTAACAAGCGTTCCTCGGCTACACTCACATTCCCGTATCTTTTGTCTTGCTTCAGGTACTCCCTTGTTTTCAAGTAGACTCGTTGCTTAGCACTCAGTTGGTTAATTGGAACATCCAGTTTCCCAATGCGAGCAGCCGCTAGTCTACTCCAACCTTCGGATGGAGAAATACCAGTTCCTTCCCCCCACAAAACATAAGTTTGATCGAGAGTACGAAGGATTGAGGTCTGCTTTTTCAGATTTTGTTTTGTCGCTTCTAATTCCTCTTTATCCCAAAGTAGAACGGATTTCCCTTGCCCTTGTCTTTGATTTAGCCAGCGTAATTCATAGTCTTGATTGAAGATACGGGCCTCAAAAATCTGAGCCAGTTGATTACTAGAAATCTCCTCTGTGGCAGCGTATAAACGTCCTTCAGTGAAAGTTGCAAATTGACAACTTTTAGGCGTGTAAAGGAGAGCGATTGCTATTGGCAAGTAGCTCTTATAGTGGTTTAACACTTCCTGTAAAGTCAGTTCTGAGCTGAAAAGGTGATATAAGCTCATTGGTTTAAGAGTATGCATGACTAACATCTCCTGAGCATGACTCAATCCAAGCACACCAACTGTTTTCAAGCTTCTTCAATACGCTTTGATTAAGTGCTGTCAGATCTCCATTGGCTAGCGTTACAGAATCTTCTGTATTGAGATTGAGGCTGCTTAATCCCTCAAGCTTGATCGAGTGAATAGCAATTTCTCCCATCCCTCGATTGACTCCATAGCCAAGGGGAATTCGCCCCTGCACCAGATCTCGCAAAACAAACAGCAGTAGCGCCACGCACTGTTTTTGCTGATCTTCGCCTTCTAATCGGTACAGATTGAGCTTTAGCTTCATTGGATGCCACTTTACGCCTAGTGGCTCTAGCGTGCTGTAAAGAAAGCCATCGGCTGCGCCACCAGTCCAGCGATCGATCGCTACGTGAAATGCCTGTTGAGTCTTGGACAAGCCAGCATTGCTCAAAGCCGTCAGCAACTCAGGGGATTCTTCGGCAGTTTGCACCTTCTCCCAGTGTTCTGGAGAAATTGATTGGTCAGCATAGCAATCTTCAACCGCTAAAGCGCCGATACATCCTTTTTGCTGCCCCTGCTCAGTTTTGGCGGCCTTGCCAAACAATTCGTCAATGAGTGGAACTTCAAGCTGTTGGAGAAATGCCTGTTTGGAGTCCACTAATTTCGGGACTTCTCGATTGAGAACGGTGCGAACAATACGCTCTGCCTGGGTGCGAAGTGCCCCTTTGATGGAACTACCGGGCAAGACAAAGGCAACCCGATCGCCGTCAATACTGCTAACGAGCGGCAACATATCCACCGCAATTCCTTCTCGCTCGGCTTTTACCATCAGTGGCGAAAGGGGTTCCCAGTCGATGGTGATGAGTAGACGCGATCGCGGCTTGGGCGTTCTGTTGTTAGCACTATCAAAAATAGAAGACTGGCTTTCCTCCTTTCTCAGCAAAGCCAGAATGCCAGCGGGAGAATTAAGCTGTTGCTCTATGACCTTCAGATCTTCTAGGATGACTGTTCCTAGCCCGCGCGTTTTGGCCGCACCCAAACTGAACTCTCCATTTTGCAGGGCTTGCAGCAGTTCTGCCCACGACTCACAAATGGCTTGCCATTCAGCATCAGTTAATGACAGGCAGTGCTCCATGACTCGCTCTAGCGTGACCCGCAAATTGAGCTTACTGCCTTTGGGTAAAATGGCGCGATCGAACTTGATGTGTTCTGCTGCGCTGCCATAGAGGCGATCGATGCCAACCCCATCGCGCAATTCAGCCTGAACCTTACCTTGAATGACAGCATCATCTACAATCACCCAGCTAGCATGACCTTCATCGCTTCGATTTCTACCAGTTTGTCCGAGCCGGGGTCCCCACAGTTTGCCTGTAATATCCTGATCTTCTTCGAGTTCCTCCATCCAGCTACGCAGCGACCCTGCTAGGCTAGTGCCCGGAATATAGTAGTCCCCCGCCCCATTGACGGCTAGGGTTAAATCAACGATCGGATCGTTATGTACACCGCCGATGTGCAGGGGGCTTTTGGCAACGAGAGTGCCAGTGATAACGTAGCGAGAATGAACTTTACGCGCCATGATTTGCTCCTGTCACAACAGCAGATTGGTTCTCGTGCTTGGATTCCTCTTTTTCTAAATCTCGCTTATGAGCGCGAATGCAGGCATCTACTACGAGCTGAACTGCTTCTGCCCAAAGGTCTTGCTCCAGAACTGATTTACTTGTCAGGGTAAGGTCTTGGAGTGAGGGATAATTTAAGTCTGTTAGAGCTTTGCTGATGCTTTGCCAGATGGGTTCCTGCTTAGTTACCAAGTTATTTATTTTGTCGAGTCCATTATTTGTGCCATCCCACTTATCCCTTTTTTTCTCGCGAATACTCTTAATCCAGCGCGTTACTGGATCTTCTTGATTCTTACTAACTGGATTTTCTTGATTCTCACGACTGGGCGATCGCAATCGAGATGCGACTGAGCGCAAACCACCTAACTGGCTCATGCTAGGCTGGCTAATGGGTTCACCTTTTTCATTTGGCTGAATCCAAATACCCAGGAGTTCTTCACGGTAAGTAGAAGTACTTGCCAGAAATAAAGCGGCTTTACGAATCGCTTCTCGCCATGCAGCTATTTCAATCAAATGAGCATACTTGAAAACGGGATCATCATTAGGATTAGGCGAACTGAGCAGAGAGGAAAGTGAACTTGACTCAGAATTAGATTGTGGTTGAGGTGGTTTGTTAGTCACAGCTCTTTCTCGATATTTCTGCATATTGGTGCTCAAGGGTTGAGTCAACAGGGGATGATTGAAGCAAATTTGCCCGTAACCCTCAACGGTACGTTCACCAATGCCCGATAATTCCAGTTGCTGTAGCTTAGCTGGATCGAGCGTTCCAGCAGTGACTTCAAAGACGGCGCAACTACCAGCGGCAATGCCAACCAGGGAGGGACGAGGCAAATTCCAGCGGGTTTGCCAAGATTCAAGGCGACGCGATCGCAACACGGCAGATACCATGCCCTCATCTGGGGATTGTAGTTGGATTTGCAAAGAGTCATTGTCGTTCAGTTTCAGTGCTTGTAGCAAGACGTTCTGAAAGTCTTCTAGCGAGGCAGTCGGACGCAAGCAATCGTTCCGCAAAAGAACATCTGAGAGGAGCCAGACCGTTAATTTTGTGACGGTTGAATTAGCTGCTTGAGGCTGCTCTTGTTCAATTGGTTCTACTTTGATATCAACGGCTCCGTAATCATCTTTTTTCGACTGTCCAATCCGATGATGACCAGCTAATTTTTGCCACCAGTCCGGCTGTTTTTGACACAACGCAGCATAGGTGGATGGGTGCATTCGCAACTCAGCCCGAAAGACTGTTTTAGGGGCGATCGCCTCATAGCTGTAAACTCCCCCTACATCACTGGTAGGGCGCTGCACTTCATCTTGGATCGTGTTGTGGGTGCCGACGAGCGTGTCAACAGTTTTGTAAAGTGGAGCTGTTTCTGGATAAACTGTCGCACCAATATATCCTTTGCGGTATCCCTTCGCCTGAGTTGCAGGTTCCGGTTCACACAAGCGATTGTAGACATCGCCGTCTTTGGCAAAGCCCCCGCCCAATTTTTCGTAGAAGAGGCTGGCTGGCACAGGTTGTCCAGGATGGTTTGAGACCGCAATGGTGGCATTGGTCACGAGCAAGTCTCCTTGCGCCACAGCATCCCTTAGTTCGATATCAAGCGATCGCGCTTGCTGAAGCACAAGCCGCAATAGATAGGTGCCGGGAATGTAGTCTAGCGTCTCCACCACGTTGCCAATGGTGCGGGCGGGAATGACGATAGGTGTTAACGCTTCAAGAGTGATTCCAATCCGCTGCCATCTTGCTTTGTCAATACTGATCTCAAAAGAATTTAGCAATTTTTCTGACGTATTCTCCGAAGATTCAGGTATTTTCGGAGGTTCCGGTGCTGGTCGGTCTAGCACCTCCCATGAATTGGCTTGAATCAGACCGCCCTCTGTCCACCTAATCTGAAACTGACAGCGTCCCGCCCCCCGCCGCCGCTTGCCTCCCAGGCGTTCTACAACCTTAGCTCCAGCAGCTAATAGGGTAAAAGCCACTTCCTGTTGGGCGATATCCAGGGGTGCCAGCAATTCGCACTCAGCAGTCAGTACTGTACCAATGCGCGCCATTTCCTCAAAGCGCAAAAAGTCTTCAACGGCACATCCTGTTTTGGCATCAATGCTGATGCCAGGTTTGATAAAAGTAAATGCACTTTGCAAGGCCTGGTGAGCAGGTTTGGAACGGTGGTTGAGTTGCTGTTTAAGGGCAGCAGGCAAGTGCGCCGCTCGGATTGAGAGTGCCGCGGGCTGGGGTGCTGTTTCAATGGCAGATTCAGCGATCGCGGGCTGTTCCCCAAACAAATAATCAACCCACTGGCTCCAGCGAACCACTTCTGCTGATGTAGTCTCATTTTCTGTGCGGTCTAGACCAGTTGCAATTAGCTCACAGGCGTCGCGCCAAATACCTGTGAGCGTCTTAGCAGGTAAATAGGGCAATCCGTCTGTGTCGCGTTGGATCAGGCGATCAATATCACCTCGCCTGCTAGCCCCAGAGCCAACATGCCAATCACTCAACATTGTGATGGTAAGTTGAAATTTCATTTAGCCATTCTCCTCGTCGTCAGAGCCTTCAGAAACATTTGCAGTAGATAAAAAATCAGCAGCATTAAGCGCATCTAATAAACCAGTCATTTTTAATTTTTTGCTAGTGATTGGATCAGTAACTTCTGTAAATAGAGATTTGGGACTTCCTTCGATCGCACGAATATCAATATTGCCTTCTGGCAAATTTGTG
>Ga0224722_1002142_pt1 | contig 10610 bp, 7 predicted proteins | sample Balambano_FR1_Me_FD_161646 | JGI IMG/M metagenome (GOLD analysis project Ga0224722, IMG submission 161646) | Freshwater sediment microbial communities from Lake Towuti, South Sulawesi, Indonesia - Balambano_FR1_MetaG | ecosystem: Environmental > Aquatic > Freshwater > Lake > Sediment | place...
GCCCTTATCTTCGATGCACTGACGTTCGTGTTCGCGGCGGTGATGACGGCATGGGCGCGCTATATGCCCGTGGATCTGCCACACAGATACAGTGTGGCAGGCGAAGCAACGCCAGATACCAGTTTCGCTGAGGGCCTGCGCTTTGTGCAGCAGTATCCAGCGTTGTTGTGCTCCATTCTGGTGAAAGGCGCTACCTCACTGGGCAACGTAGACACGCTGATGAGCGTGCTGGCAACACAGGTGTTTGTCGTCGGCACGCGTGGCGAGTTATCACTTAGCATACTTTACACTGCATTTGGCGTAGGTGCGTTTGTAGGGCCGGTTGTGATGAATCGCTGGAACGATGGCACCGTTGCACGTATGGGTCAGTTGATATGGGTGGGGTTTGTTTGTGCCGGTGTGGGTTGGTTTGTGATGGGTGTGGCAGATTCGCTTGTACTGTTGGCTGCTGCTATACTCGTTCGTGGCGTAGGCGGCTCAATCAACTGGACATTCAGCTCTGTCATGATTCAGAAACAAACCCCGGACGCTTACCTGGGCCGAATGTTCTCGCTGGATTTTGCGGTGTTCCAGCTTGCGACCATACTCAGCACTGTCGTGCATGGTGGCCTTATCGATAGCACTGGAGTGGCAGGCATTCGCGGCATTGTGCTTGCCACCGGTGTGGTGACCCTGGTGCCACTGGCGCTGTGGACATATGCGCTGCCACGACTCAACAAGACGAAAATCGTAGATGTATAATATGAGTTTTGCCGGAGTGTTATGAAGGGTTTGCTGGTCTTACTGGTATTTGTGCTGGCTGCTTTAGTTTCCGCCCAGGATTTAGACGCGATTACGCTGACGACACCGCGCTGGCAGACCCCCGTCTTTGCTGGCCCCGGCGTCACATTTGAGCGCATCGGCACCATCGTGCCGGGCCAGCTTGTGAATATCCTGGAACGCAACCGGTTGGGCACCTGGCTGCACATCTGGCAGTTACGCGACGATGGCAGCGTGCCGATCAATGGCTGGGTTGAGATCAACAATATGCAACTGCGTACTGGCCTGGATGTTTACACGATGGTGGTGGAAAACTACTGGACACTTGACGCTGATCCTACGCGCATCGCCAACCCCCAGGAAGCCATCCTGCACAGCTTTCCCATTATCCCACGCATCAGCGAGAAAATGCGCGAAGTTTATGAGCGCGGTCTGGAAAATGGCATGAACCCTGCCGTCATCACCAGGGTAGGCGACAGCCTACTGAACAGCGAGTGGTATCTGCTGCCGATGCGTCGGACGGATTATCGGCTGGGACGTTATGCCTTCCTGGAGCCAGAAATCCGCTACTTTGGCCCCAATATGCAGTGGAGCATTGCGGTACAGAAAGGGCTGAGTACCTACACTGTGCACGACCCTTTCTGGGCAGCGGCTGGTTGTTTTGCCAATGAAACGCCTCTGGTGTGTGAATACCGCCGCAGCCGTCCGTTAGCAGCCTTTATCATGTTTGGCCCTAACGACGTTAAGAACGGCACCCCACAGGATTATCGGACGAATATGGCGCGCATTGTTGAAGAGAGCATGGCGGCTGGCGTAATTCCCGTTCTGATGACGTTCAGCAGTCATCCAGCTACTGCCCTTTATGCGCGCACACTGGAATACAATGTGATTATCACAGAGCTGGCGTCGCAGTATGAAGTGCCTTTGGTGAACGTGTGGCTCGGCATGCGCACGCTGCCCCAGTACGGCCTGGAGCAGGATCTTATCCATCTTAAGAATAGCGGCTACACATTCATTAATTTTGAGCAGGGCATTACGGAACGCAGCGGTGTGGCCATGCTGAATCTCCTCAGCCTGCGCTTTATGCAGGAACTGCGCGTCAGCCTGGGCATGGTGGATCCAAATGCGACACCAACGCCAACGCCAGCGCTTTTTACCGGTTTTGTCACCAGCACTTCACAGCCAACACCCACTGCAACTGTGCGCGCAGGCGGTTAAAGCCAGCAGCCCCTTGCCTCAACGGGGGCTGCTGCGTTGCGGTGGCCTGGCGCTCAATTTACCGGGCGTGGTGTCAGCCGTGCCTCAATTGTCATTGTCTCGCTGCCGTTGCGCAGCACGTCCAGGGTTACGACGTCACCTGGCTTGGTCTCTGAGGCCAGGTAAGTGATGAGATCTGCGATCCCGTTGAGGGGTGTGCCGTTGATTGCTGTGATGATATCTACTCTTGTCGGCACAGAGAGGCCATCTATCGTCGTGAATTCAGACGCGCTCTGCAGGCCTGCGCGCGCTGCCGGCCCCCCCTGAGTGGCCTCGCTGATGACAACGCCCTTGAATGTGTTTGGCAGGTCCAATGCCTCAATCACTGCCAGGTTCACGTCGCCGCCACGGATGCCCAGATAGCTGTATTCCACGTAGCCGCGTTCGATGAGCTCACGAGCGACGCGCTGCACAAGGTTGGCAGGTACTGCGTAACCGACGCCGCTAAATGAACCAGAGGCTGTGCTGATCTGGCTGTTTACGCCGATCACGTGGCCGCTGGTGTTCAGCAGTGGGCCGCCGCTGTTGCCAGGGTTAATGGCTGCATCGGTCTGGATGACGCCGCCAATACTGAACTGTGTAAGCCCGCTGATAGTGCGCTCTAAGCCGCTGATAATGCCTTCAGTGATCGTCCACCGCTGACCAAACGGGCTGCCAATCGCCAGAACCCGCTCACCAATGTCGAGCAGGTCGCTGTCAGCAAAAGTGACCGGGGCCAGCATGCTGGCGTCCACATCGACCTTCAGCACGGCAATATCGGAATTGTTGTCAAGGCCAACAATGGCTGCTTTGGCCAGTACCCCGTTAAAGAAATTGACTTCGATGCGTTGTGCATCCTCTACAACGTGAGCGTTCGTCACAATGTGGCCGTCAGTATCCAGCACAAATCCGCTGCCGCTGCCGCTTTGCAGCACTTCAGGCGGTGTCTGATTGCGTGAGCCAAACGGATCAGCGTTACCAAACGGGTTTAGCTGCATGCCGGCAGCCTGCGCGGTACGATAGACATTTATGGCAACTACTGAAGGACTTACGTTATCATATACCGTGGCGGCCACGGTATCGGCCTGGGGCACACTGATCTCTGCCTGATTACCCTGGGCCGTCGATGGCAGGGCAACAGCAGCGCCCACCAGCACCATGATCACAATCAGAAGTGTTGCAATGCGTTTTCTGAGCATCATGATTTTCTCCTTTCCTGATGTCTAGGGTATGGCGTTTCACTCCTTATTAACGGCATGCTATGGAGCACCTGTAAACGACCGCTGACCGACTTGTAAACAGTGTGTAAAGCACCGTAGGAGTTTTATTAGAGGCCGGGCACTAGCCACACCCCAAAGGAGTCTATGGAACCGACGTTCAGTTCAATACCACACCACGACCTGCTGACGCTACTCATCCAGCTTGCTGTGCTGCTGTTTGTGGCGCGCCTGATGGGTGAGCTGGCAGTGAGGCTTGACCAGCCGTCAGTGATTGGCGAAATTGTTGCGGGCATCGTGATTGGGCCATCCCTGTTGAGCGGGTTGTTTCCTGCTCTTGGGAGCTGGCTGGTGCCACATACTCCTACACAAAGCTACCTGCTGGAGACGTTCAGCCTGGTAGGCGTGCTGCTGCTGATGCTGCTGACTGGCATAGAAACGGATATTTCGCTCATGCGTCGGCAGATGCGGTCTGCCCTGGGTGTCTCGCTTGGCGGGTTGCTGCTGCCGTTTATCAGTGGGCTGGCGCTTGGGCTGCTCCTGCCAGAGAGCATGTTGGTGCGTGAGGATCAGCGCACAGTCTTCGCGCTGTTTCTGGCAATCGCCATGTCTATTTCAGCCATCCCGGTCATTGCCAAGGTATTGATGGAGCTAAACCTGCTGCGGCGGGGTATCGGTCAGACAATCATCGCTGCTGCAATGGTAGATGACACCATCGGCTGGATCCTGCTTTCCGTGGTGTCAGGCCTGGCCAGTGGGGCGGCCATCAGCGCTGTTGCACTGGTTGAGGCTTTTCTCGTAGTCATTGGCTTCCTGCTGGTCAGCCTCACGGTTGGCCTGTGGCTGGTGCGTCGTGTGCTGTACGCCGTGCAAAGCCGCTTTACGATACAATACCATACCACCACAGTAATCGTATTTCTGATGTTTCTGTGGGGCGCAGTGAGCCTGCTGCTGGGCCTGGAAGCGCTGCTTGGCGCGTTCTTCATGGGTATTCTGCTGGCACAGATTCCCAGCCTCAACAACGATGTCGTACACGCACTGGAGCATGTGACACTCAGCATTTTCGCACCGGTGTTCTTCGCGGTTGCTGGTCTGAAGGTCAATATTCCTGCGCTTCTGCGCCCGGATCTTCTTGTGCTGACGTTCGTGGTGATTGGTTTCGCCACCTTCGGCAAAATCCTGGGGGTTTACACAGGAGCACGCGCCATTGGCGGCAGCGATCACTGGACCGCGCTGTTTTACGGCAGCGGTCTCAATGCACGCGGCAGCATGGGCATTGTGGTGGCTGCAATCGGCCTCAGCCTGGGGGTGCTGACGCAGGAAATGTTCTCTATGATCGTGGTTATGGCCGTGACAACCTCACTTATGGCGCCGCTGCTGCTGCGCTGGACAGTACAGCACATTACCCCTGATCCAGAAGAGCTTGCCAGACTGCGCCAGGAAGAAGCCAACCGCGATAACCTGGCAATTAACCTGCATCGCGTTCTGCTGCCGCTGCGTGCTGGCGGCCAGGCAGTGGCTACACGCGCCGTCGAAGTGAATATTCTTCAGCGGCTTGAAGTTCATAACCGTGAATTGGATGTCACACTGCTAACCGTGTCACCCTATGAAGCGCGCCAGACAGCAGCCCAGTGGCTGGCAGATCTTACCCGGCAGCACGAGGGTCTCCGCGCAGCCAGCCGTAAAGTAATTGTGGGTGACAATCCAGGCGACGCCATCCTCAATGAAGCAAGCCGTGACTACGACCTGATGGTCATTGGTGTCAGCGAGGGACGCGCCACCACTGACGTGCTGTTTACACCGATTGTGGATTATCTGGTGCGGCTTTCATCTGTGCCAGTGCTGCTGGTAGCTGGCCACAATGTACAGCCCGATTGGAGGCCGCGTCGCATTCTGGTGCCGACAAACGGTTCACTGGCGGCGCGCCGTGCTGCGCAGTTTGCCTTTGCGCTGGCCGGGGAACAGGACGAAGTGTACGTGCTGCGCGTCGTGGAGCGCAATGTCAGCGCTCAGTATCTTGAAAGTGGTACGCTGCTCATTCGCCAGATGGCCGTTGCGCGCCAGAGTGTTGATGATCTGATCAAACACGCAGAAGCCTTTGGCGCAGCAGCTTCGGGTGATATTCAGATCGGCACAGAACCGGAAAAGGTCATCCTGGAGTATGCGGCGCAGCACAGAGCAGACCTCATTGTTGTGGGCACCAGCGTCACCGCTCAGGGCGAAAGACTATACATGGGGCCGAGGGTAGAGCGCATTCTGAGGGATGCGCTCTGCCCGGTGCTGGTACTCAACAATTGTTAGGCCCACATAACCTGCTTCAGTGCCGGGTACAATCCCCGGTAAACCTGATACTGTTCCTGATAGAGTGCGATTGCCTGTGGGTGCACAACATCCGTCTCCTGGATGCACGCCTCACAGGCGCTGCGCGTATCAGCAAACAGGCCGGTGCCAACCCCGGCAAGCAGCGCCGCTCCAAATGCTGCGCCTTCCGTTGTGTTTATGCTGACCATCGGCATGCCGATGATGTCGGCAATAATCTGGCGCCACAGATGGCTGCGTGCGCCGCCGCTGGTGATTCTGACGCGCGCCCCCGCCGGTATGCCAACTGCGCGAATCAGCTCGAAACAGTCACGAAGACCATATGCCACGCCTTCGAGCACGGCTCGCGTCATATGGGCGCGGGTGTGTCGCGCAGTCAGCCCCATAAATCCACCGCGTGCCAGGGGGTCAGGGTGGGGGGTGCGCTCGCCTGTCAGATAGGGCAGGAAAACCAATCCTTCACTGCCAGCCTCCACAGTCTCGGCTTCACTGATCAGATCGTCAAAGGCCATACCTGGCGCCAGGGTGTCGCGGTACCACTGGAGACTGCCGGCTGCACTTAGCATAACACCCATAAAGTGCCATGAACCAGGCATAGCATGGCAGAAAGCGTGCAGGCGGCCCTCTGGTTCGTAGGCGTAGTGCGCCAGCGGCGCAAAGACGACGCCGCTCGTGCCAACAGACAGGCCAAGCACCTCTGGGAGGACTGCGCCTACACCAACGGCACCTGCTGCCTGGTCACCCCCACCGCCGATGACTGGCGTTCCTGTTCTGAGACCAGTCGCTTCAGCAGCAGCAGCGTTGACATACCCGGTAACTTCTGTGCCTTCGTACAGCCTGGGCATCCACGCTTCTGGTATCTGCAAGGCGCTGAGTACTTCGCTCGACCACGTGCGCTGTGCAACGTCCAGCAGGCAGGTGCCCGCACTGTCGCTCATTTCGCTGGCGAAGTCACCCGTTAGCTTATAGCGTATAAAATCCTTCGGCAGGAGAATGTGCGCCCCCTGACGGTAGATGTCGGGTTCGTGCTGGCGTACCCACACGATCTTTGGCGCAGTAAACCCGGTGAGTACGCGGTTGCCAGTGAGCGAAAGCAGGCGTTCAAAACCAATCTGAGCGGTGATGGCGTCACATTGTTCCTGTGTGCGCTGGTCGTTCCACAGGATAGCGGGTCGCAGGACTTCCCCAGCTTTGTTGAGCAGCACCATACCGTGCATCTGCCCGGTTAGCCCTACACCTGCGATGGCCTTGTCTGGATGACGGGAAACGACTGCCCGAATGCTCCTGGCTGCGCCCTGCCACCATTCTTCAGGGTGCTGCTCGCTCCACAGCGGAAAGGGTTGCTGCAGGCTGAGCGGCGTAACATGGCTGTCGATGACGCTGCCGGCAGCGTCGATCAGCAAAGCTTTGGCGCCAGTCGTGCTGACATCTACACCCAGGAGGCAGGCCATGGCTAGCGCACACCCAGCAGCAGTTCAATGAGCAGTTGATCAAGGTGTTCGTAAGGCAGGCCGCGACGCCCCAGGCCCACACGATCAAAGCTTTCGGCTTTGAGACGGTTAGCCGTTTCCTTGCTGTAGCCGCTGCCGATGTAACTGTGCGCACCAGTGTCAGCGTTGATTTCCTTCAACAGCGCCTGAATCTCTGCGTCCTGGGCGAACCTTTGTGCCTTTTCCTTCAGGATGAGATAGGTGCGCATACAGCCTCTGGCAAACCACTTCACGCCTTCGTAATCCTCAGTGCGATAGGCGTGGGCATCAAAGTGGCGCATGCCTGTGTACCCCACGTCTTCCAGGAATTTCACGATGAAGAACGCCTGCTTCAGCATAACACTGCCGAAGCGAAAGTCCTGATCGTAGCGACCAAAGAGCTGATCATTCAGATCAATATGGAACAGTTTTCCAGCGTCCCAGGCCTGGGCAATGGCATGCAGGAAGTTGAGGCCAGCCATGTGCTCGTGCGCAACTTCCGGGTTCAATCCCACCATCTCCGGGTGATCCAGCGTTGCGATGAGCGCCAGCATGTGGCCCACAGTAGCCTGGTAGATATCGGCGCGTGGCTCGTTGGGCTTGGGTTCCAGTGCAAATTTCAGGTCGTATCCGTTGTCGATCACGTATTCACACAGGAAGTTCAAAGCGTCTCTGAAGCGTTTGCCTGCATCAAGGGGATTCTTGGCAGCGTCGGTCTCTGTGCCCTCACGCCCACCCCAGAAGACATAGACTTTGGCCCCCAGTTCTACGCCCAGGTCGATGTTGCGCATCACCTTCTGCAGCGCATAGGCGCGCACGCGCGGATCATTGGATGTAAACGCGCCATCCTTGAAGGCTGGGTCTGTGAACAGGTTGGTTGTCGCCATCGGCACTTTTAGGCCGGTGTTGTTCAGCGCGCGCTTAAAGTCCTGGATGATGGTGGCACGTTCGCTCTCGCTGGCGTCAATGGGGATCAGATCATCGTCGTGATAGTTGACGCCATAAGCTCCTACCTCTGCGAGCATCTCAACGAGTTTCGGTGCGCTGAGCGCCTCACGCGTGGGCACGCCGAATGGGTCACGTCCTACATTACCAACTGTCCAAAGGCCAAAGGTAAATTTGTGTTCTGGTTTTGGTTCGTAAGCCATAATGTCTCCTTCGATAAGTCGTAAACCATTCTTGCAAGCGTTTGCAACCATAGATTGTAGCAAATAGGGGCATTTTGTCTAACACAGAAACGCCCTTCAACAGACCGAAGTTGAGAAACCCAGTGCTAGCGCCCAGATCTGGCCGCGTTGCTGCGTGTAAAGGAATCTACAATGACAGCCAGCAGCAGAATCGCCGCAGTAAGGATAAACTTGGCATCTGCCGGGATGTTTGGGATAAGCCCCAACCCATTATCCACGACAGCAATTACGAAGCCGCCCAGCAGCGCGCTGGATACTTTTCCACTGCCACCAAACAGGCTGGTACCCCCAATGACAGCGGCTGCAATGCCGTTGAGAAGCAGCGGCCCACCGCCCGTATCGGTTGCGACTGACGCCAGGCGTGCCAGTAGAAAGATGCCGGCAATTCCGGCCATCAGGCTGCCCAGCATAAAGCCGTAGATGCGAATGCGTTCTACCGCGATACCGGCACGTCGTGCTGCTTCCTTATTGCCACCCACGGCGAACAGGTAACGCCCGAATTTGGTACGTGTGGTGATGTACGACAGCACCACCATCATAAGGAGAATGAGCACGAACGCCAGCGGTATCCCGCGCGCCTGGTACGCGATATGACAAAGCAGAACCATGAGAGCTGCGACAACAGCAGTCTGAATGCCAATGATACCCAGTGGCTTGGCGTTCAAACCGGCTTTCCGGCGTGAATACGCTCCCTGAAATTCAATGGCGAAATAAGCGGCCACGACAACGATGCTGAACACGATGCCCCACTCAAGCGGCAGAAAGGCTCGCACTGTGCCCAGAACGGTCTGGTCGCGCATACTCAGCGTGCCCAGCCCCTTCACCGTGAGCAGCACAACACCGCTCAGCGCGAGTTGGCCTGCCAGCGTGACGATGAAGGAGGGAAGTTTAAAGTAGGTGACGAAGAAACCCTGGAGAAACCCAATAAACGTCGCTATGCTCAGGGCAACAGCAATGGCGAGCCACCACGGCACGGCAAAACCACCCTCAGGGGTAATGCCCTCAATCACGATCGGCGCTCGCAGCAGCAGGGCGATAACCACGGCAGAAATGCCCGCTGTATAACCCATCGACAGGTCAATTTCCCCTAGCAGAAGGATGATGACCACGCCATACGCCAGCGTAATCACCGTAACTGCCTGTACCAGAAGCGTTACTAGGTTGCCTGCTGTCAGGAAGATTGGGTTAGCAATCTGAAAGACAATGCAGATGGCAATCAGCCCCAGGATTACTGGCAGTTGGCCGAGATCACCACTGCGCGCCCGGTTCACCCAGGATTGCAGCCATTCAGTGGTCGATTGTTGTTCGCGACTCTTGAGAAGGGCGCTGTCATTGGCAGAAGTGTTATTGGCGCTCATTATTGCATCCCCGGTACATGAGACAGCTGTCCAGCGGTCATTTCCTGGACAACTTCCTGGTAGGTCGTGTCTTTGACGACGATTTCACGCACCAACTGCCCCAGACGCAGGACTGTAAGGCGATCAGCGACTTCAAAGATGTCGTGCAGATTGTGAGAGATGAGGACGACAGCCAGCCCTTTATCTGCCAGGCGGCGCACCAGATCAAGCACCTGGCGCGTTTGCGCGACGCCTAGCGCGGCGGTTGGCTCGTCAAGAATCACCAGCTTAGAATTCCACATCACAGCTTTGGCGATCGCCACTGATTGGCGTTGACCGCCGCTGAGTGCGCTGATGGGCAGGCGTACAGAGCGCAGCGTCTTGACAGAAAGGCTGGCAAGCGTGTCTATGCATTGCTGCTCCATTGTCGCTTCATCCAGTTGGGCCATGCGTTTGGTGCGCTCACGCCCCAGGAACATGTTGGCCACCACATCCAGGTTGTCTGCCAGGGCCAGATCCTGGTACACAACCTCTATGCCGAGGGCTGATGCATCACGGGGGCCATGAATGTGGACGGGACGACCCTCGAAGTAATACTCGCCTGAGTCAAAGCTGTGAATGCCAGCGATGCCCTTAATGAGCGTCGATTTGCCGGCACCATTATCACCGACCAGTGCCATAACCTCGCCAGGGATGGCTCTGAAATCCACTGCGGTAAGGGCCTGCACTGCGCCGAAACGTTTGGAAACTTTTTTAAGCTCAAGAATAGGTTCCACGACAAAGCTCTCTTCTGCTGTTGCCAATATCTATTAGCGCAAGGGCGTACCTGTGGTACGCCCCTGATCCTACAAAACGAATGATGCTGCTGTGTATGTTGCTTACCGCTGGTCAGCAGGCGGGCAGAACTGCTCGAACTCGCCCACGCAGATTTCTTCCCAGGTGCGGAAGCCATCGGCGATGACAGTTTCCCTGATGTTGTCCTTCGTCACGCTGACAGGTACCAGCAGGACGCTGGGGATGTCGTTGGTGCCGTTGTTGACGATGCCGTTGACAAGGCTGCTGGTGTCTTCGCCGCGCAGCAGGGCG
>Ga0224722_1002144_pt1 | contig 10604 bp, 12 predicted proteins | sample Balambano_FR1_Me_FD_161646 | JGI IMG/M metagenome (GOLD analysis project Ga0224722, IMG submission 161646) | Freshwater sediment microbial communities from Lake Towuti, South Sulawesi, Indonesia - Balambano_FR1_MetaG | ecosystem: Environmental > Aquatic > Freshwater > Lake > Sediment | place...
AATAATAATCCGCCATTTCGGGATGACCCGTGGTGATATGATATCATCTTTCGACGGTTAGCCGTATTGGAACTTTGTTTTTAGAAATAGCAATATCCATTTTCCAAAATTAAATCAAAACCCTCAAATCACCAAACCTTGCATTTCTGCTTTTGAATGCTTATCTTTGAATAAAATACAATGCACATGACAGCAATACTGGACAAACCCGCCACGTTGGATTATCTGGAAATCCAACTTCCGATGGACATGACGGAGGAAGACTTTTTTCGCTTTTGCCAAGCCAATGAAAATGTTCGTATCGAAAGAGATTCAACCGGAAACATTCATATCATGCCACCTACGGGATTTGACACAGGTAATTTTAATGTAGAAATTACAACGGATTTAAATAATTGGAATCGCAGGTACCGGCTGGGGTTGGTTGGTGAATCGAGTACCGGCTACACCCTGCCAAACGGAGCTACGCGTGCGCCGGATGCCTCTTGGGTGTCGAATGAACGATTGAGCGGGATTTCTGCCGAACAGCGCAAAAAGTTCCTGCCGGTTTGCCCCGATTTTGTACTAGAATTGCGTTCGCCCAGCGACAGCCTGTCAAAAGTGAAGGAAAAGATGACCGAGTACATGGAAAACGGGTGCCGATTGGGCTGGCTGATTGACCCGCAAAATGAGCAGGTTTTTGTGTATCGAATGGATGGCAGTATTTCGGTGATAAAATCTTTTAGCGAGCCGCTTTTGGGCGAAGACGTGTTGCCGGGGTTTGAACTGAATTTGAGTGCTTTTTGATAAAATGTAAAAACGCGCTGCGGTTGCTTCCACTCACACACTACTCCGCTCAATCAACAACTGCCGATAGCGATTGAAAATGGTAGATTTTGATACAAAACCCACGTATTTTTCCTGATCGGTCACCGGCAAATTCCACGCCTGATGGATTTCAAATTTGTCCATTACTTTGTCCATTGGCTCCTGAATGTCCACCGGGGCAGGCGGCGGTTGCAGGAGGTCGCGTACGGTCACTTCATCATACAATTCGGTCTTAAACATCATTTCCCGTACTTGATCCAATAACACAATTCCCAATAAAACATTCCGGTCATCTACCACCGGAAAAACGTTGCGCCGGGATTGAGCAATGATTTTTACAAACGCACCCAGCGTCATCTCCGGGTGTAAGCGATGAAAATTGGTTTCGATCAAAGGCGCGACTGACATATTTTTCAAAATGCCCAAATCCTTCTCGTGCGCGGGCACCCACAAGCCCTGCCGGTACAGGCTGCGGGTGAAAATGGAATGCGGTTCAAAATACAGCGAAGTAAAATACGACACCGCCGACACGATCATCAGCGGCACAAACAAGGCGTAGCCGCCCGTAATCTCCGCAATGAGAAAAATACCCGTCAACGGTGCTTTGAACACGCCACTCAGCAAACCCGCCATCGCTGCCGCAATAAAATTAGGCTCGTTCAACTGCACCCAACCGAGTTGATTCACGCTGTGTGCAAACACAAAACCCACCATCGCCCCGGTAAACATGGAAGGCGCAAACACGCCGCCGTTGCCGCCGATGGTAATGGTAAGGGCACTGGCAATTATTTTTGTAAAAACAATGGTAAGCGCAAACAAAATTACCAGCCACTGATTTTCAGAAATCCAGTAGAACGGACTGTTATTTGCCAGTGCGAACGACCGACCACCGATCAGATCATTCACCGTTTCGTAGCCTTCGCCAAACAGCGGCGGCAGAAAAAATAGGAGCATACCCAGCACCAAACCACCGACGATTCTGCGTTGCCACGACATCTCTTTGCGACCAAAGCGCGTTTTCACCGTCTCGTATATTCGTATCATATACACCGAAGCCAAACCGCAAAAAATGCCCAGCAGTACGTAAAACGGAATGCCCTGCAACTCCCAGCCCTGCGTAGGCAGAAAAAAAATCTCTTCGTAATACAAGGTACGCGCCACCACTGCGCTCGTTGCCGCTGCAATCAACAAGGGAATAAACGAATGCACCGCCACATCGGTGAGCAGCACCTCAAACGCAAAGATAACGCCACCCACCGGACTGTTGAACACCGCCGCCAAGCCCGCCGCCGCACCACACGCCAGAAACAGCGACTGCTGCCTGCGCCCGGCGCGCAATTCACTCGCCAGATTCGCCCCAATTGCCGAACCCGTGCGCACGATCGGCGCTTCCAGCCCCACCGAGCCGCCAAAACCCACCGTGAGCGAACTCGCCACCACGTGCGCGTAGGTTTCGTAAAATGGAATGTTTACTTTTTTTTGTGCAACGGCGTGGATCAAATTGCTCATGCCGGGTTGGAGTGGTTTTTTTAACACAAAACGCACAAACGCCAGGGTGAGCAGAATACCCAGAAACGGCAGAAAAACATACACCAGGCGAATGTTAGAAGGCTCCGCATCGCGCACCCAGTGGCGCACCGCGTGTACAAACACCTTGAGCAGTACCGAAATTAAGCCCACGGCAATACCGATGAGGATGCTGACAATAATCTGATAATTGCGTTGTGAAATGCGTTCTGACAACAGCCGCACCAGCCGGTATTCCAGCAGGTGTGCATTTCTAAGCCAGCGTTGAATGAGAGAGTGGCGCGTGTTCATGTTTTGTCAACAACGATGGAAGGGCGCAATTTATTAAAAATTTAAGTACACAAAACTCCAAAATAATTAACGTAAAATTAGCAGCCAATTGCCGTTGATACACGAATTTTTCAATATTTTTGAGCGAACCAAAACCGTATTTAATTATGAAAAATTGTATTGCAAAAAATTTGTTTGCAACGCTCCTATTATTGTTGCCTTTGCTTGGATTCTCGCAGGCAGATCTGCTTGTAGGCGATTGGAAAGCGACCATGAACGGTCCGGATGGCAAAACCAGGGAGGTCAAACTTACCCTGAAAGCCGATGGTACCGCCTCGGTTGACTTTGATTTGAACGGCACCTTGGAAGTAGAAGGCAAATACACCGTAGAGGGCAACCAAATCACCTTTCAGGATGTGAGCGGACCGTATGCCTGCCCCGCCGACCAAAAAGGCGTTTATACCTTCGATGGAACGGAATCCTCTGGCTCCCTCACCGTGGTAAGCGACCCTTGCGAAGGACGCAAGATGTCGAACCACAAAATTGTTTACACGCGAATGTAAATTGTTACTAATCAATAATTTTAACAAAAAAGTAATTTCAGGCATGAAAATTTATATAATAAAAAACCTGGTCGCAGCATTGTTGTTATTACTGCCTTTTACACTTGCAGCACAAAATGCCCTGCTTGGCAACTGGCTCATCCAATACGCCGACGACAGCGGCAACAGCCTGCCCGTCCAGTTTACGGTAAAAGCAGATGGTACCTACTTTTTTGATGCCGGCGTGGATGGCTCGGCAGATATTGAAGGCAAATACACCCTGGAAGGCGACCAGATTACCCTGGAAGATACCGGCGGCTCCTACGCCTGTACCGGTCAGAAAGGCGTGTACAAAGTAGCGGTAGAAGCCGATACCACCACCCTCACGCGGGTAGCCGACCCCTGTGCCCTGCGCGGCGGACCACCCGATGCGAAGCTGGTGTTCACAAAAATGAAGTAAATAGAAGTCGTTCCGGAATGGATTTGCTAAATCTTTAAGATTTAGCAAATCTTTTAATTATTCCGGTAGCGTAGCTTTAATCCAATCATTATTAAATTTAATAACAAACTGACTGCATTCGTAATAATCAAAGCAATATCTTGTTTGAAAACGCCGTAGATTGCCCACAGCGTCACGCCGACGGCAACACTCACAAACGTCACCAGCGAAATATCCTCCACTTCCTTTGTTTTCCAGGTTTTTTGTAGCTGCGGTAGCACCATCAGGGTAGTGAGCATACCGGCTACCAAGCCCAATACGGTCGTCCAGTTCATATCATACACCTATTTTTTTGAGGATGCCAGTTGCGATTGCGAGGCATTGTTAGTATCACCGTACTTCCATTTTAAAAATAACATGGTAGCTGCCAGCATAAAAGATGCACTATTGGTAATAATAATCGCCCCGTCTTTTTGTATAATGCCGTACACGATCCAGAGTGTTACACCAAGTAAATAAATCCAATACATCCGCTTTGATATATCCGCCGCATCTTTCGTGCGAATGGTTTTTACCACCTGCGGAATCGTTGCCCCTGTTGTAAAAGCTCCGGCTATATAGCCTACATATTGTAACCACTCCGGCATATAATTGTTATTGGTTATCGGTTATCTGGCTTCAAAACGAACAGTAGGAGGGAATGTTCAGATAACCAAACAAACGATATGTGCCAAATAACGATTAACAATTATCAACGTCAAACAAGCCCAATAACCATTAACCATTTACCTCACCTTTTCATACAACTCCCGCTCCGGTATTTTGCCCACGCCCGAACGGTCTTCCAGCACTTCAAACACATTGGTTTTAATAGTATGTGCAATATCACCCGTTGGCAGGTCATTGCAATCCGTGCCGAACGGGTCTTCGATTTCCTGCCCCAGCATTTCCACCCCGATGAGCGAAAAAAACAGAAACATCACCAGCGGGATGGTGCCATAATGAAACGTAGTAACCAGCGCAAACGGTAGCATAACCGTGTAAACGGTGATATAAACTTTTAAATAAACCGCATACGAAAACGGAATCGGCGTTTTTTTAATCCGCTCACAAGCACCTAGGATGTCAATCAGCGATTGATGCTGGTCTTTTAAATTGATATAATCGCCTTCCCGAATTTCATTGTTATGATATGCCTCTGCCAGCCGATCCATAATTTGTAATGAAATGTGTAATGGAATATGCCCCTTGGTTTTGTAAACAGCCCGGTCTTCGTCCGTCAGATACACCAGTTTATCCAAGTCCACGCCGCTGCGCAGGTGTTCTACCAATGCCAGACAAAAATTGGAAATATGTTTTGCCATACAATGCCGTACTTCGCGGTCGTGTTTTGGAAACATCGCATCTACGTACACTGCCAGGTTGCGGGTATTGTTCACTAGCGCGCCCCACTGTTTGCGCCCTTCCCACCAGCGGTCGTACGCCGTATTGGTGCGAAATACCAGAAAAATACTCAGGATGATGCCCAGCAGCGAAAACGCCTGCACATTCATGTAAATGGAGCTGCCCAGATTCCACTGTTCTACCACCAGGCACACAACGGTGGTGTAAATGCCCACGCCCACTACGCCCTGCATGATGCGCGTGATCGTCCAACTGCGGTACAGGTGCAGCAGGTCGCCAAACCAATTGTCGTTTGTTTTGTATAAGATCATACTTGAAAAAATAAATGGTTATGAAAAATACCTCCTTAAAAAAATGCAAATGCAGTTTTGGTTCAAATTCTAAAGAAAGTGTAACTTGGCAGTGTTTTGAAAATGAATATAAAATTTCAAAAAACAGGTTAAAAACAGGGGTTGTGGTTCAAAAGGGTGGACGTGATTTCTTAAATCTTCAAGATTTGCGAAATCTGAACCAGCTACCAACCCTTTTGACCCACTACCAAAACAGGATTAATTATTCAATCCTTCTTTTTTCATTCAACTAAACCAAAACCCGTATGGCTACCCTCAAACTCGGCAGCACTGACCAGGGAAAAATTCCCGCTGATAAAAGTGCGTTTTTCAAACCCTACCACACCAATCTGGTGGCATCCCTTACTAAATTACAGTTTCGCGGCGAAAAAGACAAGGAATGGGTTGACTTTACAGAAGTATCTGGCACCCCGGTGCAAACCTTGCAAGATGACCTGCGTACCCTGGGCTTCCCACCCGAAACCGACCACAACGGCATCTTTGGCTATGGCACCCGCGCTGCCGCCCGGCTCTTCCAGGAGTACGTGCGCCACGTGGAAGGCAACCCTGCCATTGGCGTACCCGACGGCGTGGTGGGTCCCAAAACCCAGGAACACCTCGCCCGTTGGAAACAGGAAGGTAAAAAAAGTGAATGGTCGAACCCAACCATTACCTCCGCTTATCAGGAATGGCTCGGTGTGTTGGAAAATATGAAAACCGCTTATTTACAACAGGAAAATCCCGTCATTCAAAAAGTAATTGCATTCAACCAACCCACCGACACTTTAAAACCTGCCGACTGGAAAACCACGCCCGACGTGGTGCATCTCATCGGTATTCGCAGCAGCGGCGGCAAAGCCTCTAAAGCTATTGAAGCCAACGAAGATTTGTTTTTTCTGCTGCTCAACGGCAGGGTGTTTCAGTTTTGGGGTTCCACCAGTCCTAATCGCGGAATGTCGGAAATGGATACCATTCCGTTTTTGCTGGAAGGGCAGCACCGCTACCGATTCGGCTGGCACAAGGTGAAAAAATTTCTCACCGAGGGCAAAATCTACCCTGCGCTGCGCCCCTCCGACGGCAAAGGGGTGCTGGTGGTGCGCGACCGCAACAAAGACAACGCTATGACCGATGAGGAAATCGCCGTCAACCCCTTGCAAGCCAACGGTTCGATCAACATCCACTGGTCGGGCGACGGGCACGCCAATTGGTCGGCGGGCTGCCAGGTCATCGCCGGTAAAAGTTATCGAAATCCAGAGGGCAAGCGGGTGGACTGCAGCCCCTACTCCGCCTCCGGTTACAAAGACCTCGGCAATGGCAAAACCCGCGGTGCCTACAACGTCTTAGCCGATCTCATTTTGACCTATGCGCCACTGGGCACCCAACACGTTTATTACTCGCTCATTCACGAAAAACGCCTACAGGCTTTTAAAACCCTTAACGCGACGGCTCTGCTGGAAGAACTGAAAAAAACAAATGTGGCTTGATTTTTTAATGTAAAATTTGAAAAAATCTTATATGAAAAGTTTATTGCTGTATTGGCTGTCTTGTATTTGGATCGGCTGTACGACACCCTCCCCACTTGCCAGCGGCTCTGCACCCACTGCTGTGAAAGAGATGAAAGAGATGTTGGAACGGCACAACTACTGGCGCAGCCAACTGGGCATTGCCGACCTGGCGTGGTCGGACGAACTCGCCGCTTTTGCGCAAGACTGGGCAAACCAACTCGCCAAAAGCTGCGCGATGAAGCACCGCAGCAAATCTCCTTACGGCGAAAACCTCTACTGGACCAGTGCCTCCAGTAGCCCTACCGAAGTGGTAGATGCCTGGGCGAGCGAGCAGCAATATTTCAACCACACCACCCAAAAATGCCGGGGCGACTGGTCGAAGTGCGGGCATTACACCCAACTGATCTGGGAAAACACCCGCCGCGTGGGCTGCGCCGTAGCCACCTGCCAGGGCGGCGGCGAAATCTGGGTGTGCAACTACGATCCACCGGGAAATTATGTGGGGGAGAAACCGTATGGGAAGAAGTAGGAGATAGGTGCGTCACTGCCAAGTTTGTTGAAGAAGCTCCACAGCTATAAAATGTCTATTAGCGTTTATACAATATAAGAGAAATAAACTAACGCGGGGAGTAACTTAGCAGCAGTAAAGCATTAAGATACCAAGACATTCAAGACAAGGGGTACAAAGTTTGAGCTATACGTACGGGTCTGAGAGGTTGTTTAAAAATTTTCTGACTTATTGATAGTCAACATCTTTTATTTTATTTTCAATCTAAAAAGCATAATTGTTGATAATCAGAAAGTTAGATTTTTGAGAAATCCTTTTCAAAATGAAAAAATAAAAAATTTAAACAACGGTTAATAAAAAATGAAACGGGCAGGATACAACTGCTGACAGCATTGTGGATTGGATTGCTGTCAGCAGTTGTACCCTCCAACGACGCTATTCAATATGAAACGATCACTCCTTTTTATAACTACTTGCCTGGGTTTGACTACCTGCAAAACTCCTCTAACCCAACAGCCGCCCAAACCGGCGGAGCAGTACACAGTTCCTCCGGTAGAAAATAAAACCTCCACCGTCAACATTCCCGTCCGCATTGCCCTGCCGGAGTTGGAAAAGTCGCTCAATGCACAACTCACCGGCTTGCTGTATGAGGACAAAGACCTGAAAGACGACCAATTGATGATTCGGGCGGAAAAGCGCGAGGATATTCAGCTGAGTGTGAGCGGGCAAAACATCCACTACCGCGTACCGCTCAAGCTGTGGATTCGCTATGACGTGGGCGTGACGAACGTGGAGGCAAACGGTGACCTTGCTTTGAAATTGAAAACGGCGTACCAGATCAAAGAAGACTGGACGGTGCAAACCACCACTGAAATAGAAAATTATGAATGGTTGCAAACGCCTAAATTAAAACTCGTGGGCATGAATCTGCCGGTGGGTTTCATCGCCGATATGGTGTTGAAAAATAGCAAAAAAACGATTACAAAAGGCATTGACGAAGCACTGGGCAACCAGTTCAACCTGCGCGAACAGGTGAAAAAAGTGTGGGAGCAACTCTCTGATCCGCAATTGATTGCAAAAGAATATGACACCTGGCTACTGGTAAATCCACAAAACATAGGGATGACAACACTCGTCACCCGAGGCGATACCATTGCCGGAACGATCTTTGTAGAAACCCGTCCAAAAGTCAGCATTGGCGAAAAGCCCAACCGCCCGAATGCCACGCCGCTTCCGCCCTTCCGATACACCGGCACTGCACAGGAGGACTTCAATCTTTTTGTAAGCACCGATGTGCCCTACCCCGAAGCCGAACGGCTTGCCAAGTCCCAACTCGCCGGGCAGACCTTTACCGAAGGCAAACGCGCGGTGAAGGTAGAAGACATTCAGCTCTACGGACAGGGCAACCAGCTGATTGTCAATACCAAACTTTCCGGTAGCTACAATGGTAATATTTACTTCACGGGCAAGCCCATTTATAATCCGACTAAAAACACGATTGATATTAAAGACCTGAATTTCACCCTGGAAACCCGTAACTTTCTGGTAAAATCCGCCGCCTGGCTCCTGAAAGGCACCTTGCGCCGGAAAATCGAGGAGAATATGGCATTTTTATTGGATGCCAATTTAAAAGATTTAAAAAGTCAATTACAAACGCAACTAAGCAATTATAAAATTGCCAACAGTATCTTCTTCACTGGACAACTCAACGAACTCAGTCTGCAAGACGCTTTCCTAACGCCTCAATCCATCCGCGTGGAAGTAGCATTGAAAGGACGACTGAATGTGCAGGTAAATGGATTGAATTAAAAGTTGTTAGTTGTTATTGGTTATTTGGCACACACGATGTTGACTTTTGCGGTCGCAGGTAAATTCAGGTTGTCAGGAGAGCACTAAATAACCAATAACCAATAACATCATTTCACCTTCACCAATTTCATCAGGCGTTCTTTGCCGCCATCGTTCATTTTTAAAAACAGCGAATCGGGGGTTAAATGCACAATTTGCACCGCTTTTTCGGTTGTAGCCCGATTCAGGGTATCAACGGTAAATAAATACTGCTCATCAATGTAATACGTACCCGCTTCTTTATAATTCAGGGTGCCGTGAAATTGATATTGATTATTCGGGTCGAAATGAAATCGCACTACCTGAATATCTGCCTCCACGGGCGCACCGCCTTCCGATAGTTCAATCAATTGCCAGTTTCCAACCAGTAAATTATGATCCACACCGGCACAGCCTATCATAAATGCAAATAAAACCGGCACGATTATCCAAATTTTCATATTGTCTGATTTAATCTTTTGTGGCAGTATAAACGTTTTTCCTGTGCATAGAAATGCTGTGGAAATGATAAAGGTTTGTTAAAGAGGTTTTAAAAAAAGTTTCCTTTTGCCGGGAACCGTTCCGCCTGTTTTGACCTTTACAAAAAAGCATTTTTACGTAAATTGACGTACCTTTGTCTGCCTGAAAGTTACAATGTAAAACGATCAATGTAAAAGGTAAAGTTAGACGAGGTCTGTCATTCAAAAAAGGTCTAAAGCGGTCAACGTCAAAAGTCCGGCATCTCCTAAAGTCTCCCTCGGGGGATGTAGGGGGCTTGGCATCTCAAAAATGGTAAAAATAGGCAATATACAACTCACCAACTTTCCGCTGCTGCTCGCCCCGATGGAGGACGTGAGCGACCCGCCCTTTCGTGCCTTGTGCAAAGCACAGGGGGCAGACATGATGTACACGGAGTTTATTTCCTCGGATGGGCTGGTGTATGAAGCGGCTTCGAGCTTGAAAAAACTGGAGATTTTTGACTACGAACGCCCCATTGGCATTCAGTATTTCGGCGGGCAGGTGGAGAGCATGATTCAGGCGGCGGCGATTGTGGAGGCGGCGAATCCCGACGTGATTGATATCAACTACGGCTGCCCGGTGGCAAAAGTGGCGTGCAAAATGGCGGGTGCCGGGTTGTTGCAGGACGTTCCGAAAATGATTGAACTCACCAGGTCGGTCGTACATTCTACCAAAAAGCCCGTCACGGTGAAAACCCGGCTGGGTTGGGATGAAAACTCAATCAACATCATCGAAGTGGCGGAGCGTTTGCAAGATGTTGGTGTTCAGGCACTCACGATTCACGCCCGCACGCGCAAGCAGATGTACAAAGGCGAAGCCGACTGGTCGTGGATCGCCAAAGTCAAGGAAAATCCTCGAATGCACATTCCGATTTTTGGCAACGGCGATGTGGACACCCCGCAAAAAGCCCTGGAGTACCGCAACCGC
>Ga0224722_1002145_pt1 | contig 10602 bp, 9 predicted proteins | sample Balambano_FR1_Me_FD_161646 | JGI IMG/M metagenome (GOLD analysis project Ga0224722, IMG submission 161646) | Freshwater sediment microbial communities from Lake Towuti, South Sulawesi, Indonesia - Balambano_FR1_MetaG | ecosystem: Environmental > Aquatic > Freshwater > Lake > Sediment | place...
TTGACCGTTTGTCCAAGTGAGTTGACCGTTACATAACCACTCTGCAACTTGAGGGTAGATAAAATGTTCTAGCTTATGCACACGTTGCGCTAGGCTGTCTACAGTATCATGCAAACTCACTTGAATTGCAGATTGCGCAATACTTTGTCCAGCATCAAGTTCAGCAGTGACAAAGTGAACGGTGCAACCATGCAGGCGATCTCCAGTATTTAATACGCGTTGATGTGTATTAATCCCTTTATAAACAGGGAGGAGAGAGGGATGGATATTTAACATTTTACCTTGCCATTTGCTGACAAAGTTTGGTGTTAAAATACGCATAAAGCCTGCAAGAATGACTAAGTCAACTTCCCATGCAAGCAATTGCTGATGCATCGCATCGTCAAAGCTTTCTCGATCTGGGTAATCTTTATGTGAAATAACAGCGGTTGCAATATTGGCTTTCTCAGCACGTTGTAATGCATAGGCATTAGCTTTATTTGAGAGTACACCAATGATTTGCCCCGATAGATTTGCATCTATCAGGGCTTGTAAGTTGCTACCATTGCCTGAGACAAGTACAGCAATTCTCATTATGCAAAGATCACGCGAATTTTTTCGTCTGCACCTTCAACTGATTCAGCATTTTCTTGGATATGACCAATTTTCCATGCTTTTTCACCTTGAGCATTTAATAGGTCAATTGCTTTATCAGCTTCGCTTGCATCAACAGCGATTACCATACCAACGCCACAGTTAAATGTACGATACATTTCAAAACGTTCTACGTTACCTTCACGTTGTAACAGTTGGAATAGTTCTGACCATTCCCAGCTTGATTCATCAATCACAGCTTGTGCTCCATTTGGAAGAACACGAGGTAAGTTACCTGGTAAACCGCCACCTGTGATATGAGCCATTGCATGAACATCAACTTGTTTGCAAAGTTCGAGTACAGGTTTTACGTAAATGCGTGTTGGTTCCATTGCAACATCTGCAAGTGGGCGACCATCAACGATTTGAGTTAAATCAACATTCTTAACATCTAAAATTTTGCGTAGTAATGAGTAACCATTTGAGTGAGCACCACTTGATGCAACACCGATGAGTACATCACCAGATTTCACTTTAGTGCCATCAATAATTTTACTATGCTCAACTACACCAACAGCAAAACCAGCAAGATCATAATCTTCGCCTTCATACATGCCTGGCATTTCAGCAGTTTCACCACCAACAAGTGCACAGCCAGCAAGTTCACAACCTTTACCAATACCCGTGACGACATTTGCTGCAACATCAACATTCAAATGACCTGTTGCATAGTAATCTAGGAAAAATAATGGTTCAGCGCCACAAACGAGTAAATCGTTTACACACATTGCAACAAGATCTTGACCAATCGTGTCATGACGATTTAGGTTTAACGCTAAACGTAATTTTGTACCTACGCCGTCTGTGCCAGAAACCAATACAGGTTCTTCATAGCCTTTTGGAATTTTGCATAGTGCGCCAAAACCACCAAGACCGCCCATTACTTCAGGACGAGTAGTGCGTTTTGCGACTGATTTGATACGATCGACCAGTGCGTCGCCCGCTTCAATGTCGACGCCCGCATCTTTGTAGCTTAAACCAGTATTTGGGGTAGAAGTTGAGTTGCTCATAGTGAAGTCTCCGCATTGGCGGCAGATTATAACCTGAATATACGAAACTCTTATGTTATTTATGCTCGAAAATGCTATCTTTAATTAAATTTTTTTCCCATTTATAACGATTACACGAAAAAAGGCTAGATTTTATGCAAGATCAGGTACTACGTCGTATCTTTATCCTCGCTGGACTCGCATTATTACTCTGGGTGTTATATCTATTAAAACCAGTTGTATTACCATTTGTCGGTGCATTTTTTATTGCTTATCTCTTTAGCCCACTCGTAGATGTCCTTGTAAAAATTAAACTACCTCGTTGGTTGGCGATCAGTCTAGTATTTGTTGGGATTGGCGTCACGTTAACTGTTGTTTTATGGTTTCTTGTTCCATTGGTCTGGAAGCAGTTAATTTATGCACGAGATAGCATTCCTGCGGGTATCCATTGGGTAAATGGAACATTTTTGCCTTGGGTCTCCCATACTTTTAATGTTGTCCCAATGGAACTGGATACCGAGCAGATTTCCAAAGCGATCATGGAGTATATCCAAACGAATTACAGTGCGGATAGCATTCAAGTCATGGCTTTACGCTTAGCACAATCAGGTTTGAATTTTATCCAGTTGGGTGGTGTTTTTATCCTAATCCCTATCATTTCATTCTATTTCTTACTTGATTGGGAGCGAATGCTCCAAAGTTTTCGCCGCTTGATTCCTCGTCCGTATGAAGCATCAACATTAGTGATTGTCCGCGAATGTCACAGTGTATTAGGGGCTTTTGTCAAAGGGCAATTCCTTGTGATGTTATTATTAGGAATTGTTTATGCAGTTGGTTTACAACTGATTGGCTTGGAAGTTGGTTTAATTATTGGAATGATTGCAGGTTTGGCAAGTATCATTCCATATCTAGGTTTTGGTGTTGGTATTATCGCGGCAGTTATTGCTTCATTATTCCAATTTGGTCTTGACTGGATGCAGCTACTTTTAGTGGGTATTGTATTTATGATCGGGCAAATGATAGAAGGATATATCTTACAACCATTTTTACTTGGCGATAAAATTGGCTTATCTCCTGTTGCTGTGGTATTTGCCGTGTTAGCAGGCGCGCAACTCGGTGGTTTTCTAGGAATGTTGATTGCCTTACCTGTAGCGGCTGTGATTGTGGTGTTGCTCAAACATGCACGAGACAATTATGAAAAGAGCAGCTTGTATGGATTACCAATCGAAGTCGTTGTTGTACAAGGTGAGACCCAGCTTATTCAGAGCAGAGCAGAGCAGGCTGAACTTGATATTGAAATCAAAAACTCGCAAGATACAGAGACTTCAAATTCGAATGACTTAAAGTAATTGAGGAAAACATTACCTATATGCGTCAACTACAATTAGACATTGAACCTCAATTGGATGCTCGAATCAGTGATTTTTCGGGACCAGGTTGGGGACCTGTCGTTGATGCAATTCGACAACTACATACTGGGTTAGTGAATCGGTTTTATGTGTATGGTGGTGCCGGAACTGGCAAAAGTCATCTACTCTCTGCAATTTGCGATTCATATTTGGAATTAGGTCGCCCCGCAATTAAAGTCTCATTATTAGAATTATTGGATGCGCCTATTGAGGCAATTACTTCACTCGAATTTTATGATTTAGTCGCTTTAGATGATATAGATGCAATTAGTGGTGTACCTCATTGGCAAAAAGCAGTTTTTCATTTGATGAATAATCATGAGGGGCAGTTGGTATTTTCTTCTCGTGTAGCACCCATAGAATTAAAATTAGAATTACCTGATTTGCAGTCTAGATTGACGCAAGCCGTGAGTGTGAAAGTTCCCAATGGTAGTTCATATACAGATCGACAAGCATTGCTTCAATCTGTGATGACTCGACGGGGGATTCATTTCGATCAACAAATTGTTGATTATCTATTAAACAATGGACCACATCAGGCTTCTGTTTTATTACAAACACTTGCTCAACTTGAAAAAATGTTAAAAGGTGAGAAAACAAAACTTTCAAATACAATATTGAAGCAAATTTATGCATTGATTGATGAATATCGCTAATCGCATAAAATTTCTTGAGTAATTTTGACAGCTATGACAAAGTACGCACAAAGGAATGTGGTTGCAAATTTAAGGTTTGCAAGACTAAGAAAAATGAAAAATAGAAGGAGAACGGTATGCTCAAACGGACGCTTGCCTGCGCTTTATTTGCGATTACTGGACATGTATATTCTGCGGATATTCAAGTTACAACATTAGTTGATGAAGACAAAGATGATACCGTTTGTTCATTACGTGAAGCTGTAACATTTTTAAATAATCGTACTCAGAAAGAATATGAGAATGGTTATCATGGTTGTGGTGATAAGGATGCTTCCCCAATTATTATTTTACAGCGAGATAAAGAATATACGCTCAATAGTGCAATTCAAATTAAAGCAGCAATGACACTTAACACTGCTGTTAGTACGGATTTTAATGATAGTAAAAAAGGTTTAAATAACGCAACGATAAAAATGTTGGGTTCAGAAAGTCTATTTATTGTAGATGATAATGATGTAGAAAAGGATCCATTATTGGTGAATTTTAATGAACTGAATTTAAAAGGTTCATCCCAAAAAGTGGTGGAAGGTGGATTAATTCTCAATCGTGAGATATTAACAATTAAATATTCACGCTTAACTAATGGTAATGCGACTTTAGGTGGGGCGATTTATAATAAAGGTTTGTTGTCGGATAAAAAAACTGCAGGTGTGGTTAGTATAAATAATACTATCTTTGAGGGGAATAAAGCAGATCAGGGTGCCGTCATTTATAGTGAAATTCCTCGTTATTCTATTACGCAGTCAGTGATACGTAATAATGAAGTAAAAACAAATGGTTCAATCTTATATGTTCAAACTGCTTATAGTGATAATGCAATTTCTAATGCATTAACCACAGGGCTTTTTGGGATGCGAAATGTAACTGTTTTTAATAATAAAGGTGGTTATGTCGCAAATATTCGTGGTGGAATGGTTCTTAATAATATCACCATGATTTACAATGATGCTGGATTGTATTTGCAAGCTCCAAAGTGGATTGTAACAGCTGCAACGGATACAACAGTCGCTGAATTAGAAGATAGTGCATATATTTCTAATAGTATTATTGCTAAAAATAATAAAAATTGTGTCGCTGACAGTAGTGATTCGACTGTTATTCAAAGCAATCTAACTGAGTTGGAGTGTGATCGTAATGCTCCAGTTGGTCGCCCTAATTTTCTATTGAATACTGATTTACTTGCAGGTGGGCAACTTGAAGGGGATTGTGATTTACCACAAGATAAAGGCTTGTTATGTCCTTATGCCACTCCAAAAGATCAAATGTTGGGTTTCTTCCAACCAAGATTATTAACTACCTATAATTCATTGTCTGAGTCCTTAATTATTAATAAAGGACGCATTTTTAGTGATGGTACGACTACAGGATTGATCAGTTGTGAAAGCTCGGATCAAAGAGGGAAGAGTCGAAGTATTTATAGTGAGTTATGTGATTTAGGAGCGATCGAACTCGTTGTCAACCGTAATGATGTCCAAATTGCAGGTCAAGATATTTTATATGGGCAGACTGCAAAATTTAGTATTGCAGACAGTTTGTTAGATGGTGAATTAGTTGCTCCAGAAGCATGTAAAGCAATATTTAAACGAGATACTGATGCGAATGGGCTTCCTTGGCAACCAGGTTGTCTTGAGGTTGAGCAAACTGAAACAAAGTCGAAAGGTAAATTGACGCTCGATTCAAAAGGTAATGTTGTTTACGTTCCAAATGGTAATTGGCATGGTGCAGATAAATTTAACATACGTGTTATGACATCAATTACTCGACTGAATGACCCTTCGAATTATTATATTGATATTCCTACAACGATTGTACAAGACCCACCCAATAATTTTCAGAGCAGAACGGTGAATGTTGGTAGTATGGATTTTGGATGGATTCTAATAATATTCGGTTTGATTGGATTCAGACGTTTTAAATCATAATCAAGGATGATGAATGAGATGAAAAATTATAAAAAAACGCTGTTGGCGGTGATGATTGTTTCTGCTATGCCGTTATTAGCAGCAACGAGTAGTTCGGCACCCATAAAAGTCACAACTTTTGCTGATGAAAATAAAGATGATTCGCTTTGTTCCTTAAGAGAAGCACTAGCTGTTGCAAAAACTCGTGTATCTGCTCATGGCTGTGTAGTTGCGGATATTTATTCTAATGTTCAGAATATCCAGCTTGAAGCAGGCACATATACTTTAAAGAACGAGCTTGTTCCAGAATCTGAAGTGAGTATTTGGGGGGCTGCACCAGCAGATTGGGACAAAGAAAATGTTTTAGTAAATGATGTTGCTAATCAATATCCTGCACAAGTTGAGTTAAAGAGTATAATTAAAGCTGGAAACTCACGTATTTTTAATACAGTTTCAGGTAACAACCCTTTAACATTAAGTAATTTAATCCTTACAGATGGTGTTGCGCCTAACCAAGAGAATGGTGGAGCAATTTATGCTGGTGCTAATGTAACCTTGCAAAGTACACAAGTTCTAAATTCTAAAGCAAGTACTGGTGCAGGAGGCGCAATTTATTTGGCTGGACTTTCTGCTTCAGTTACAGTTTCTAAAAGTATATTTCAGGGTAATGATGCTTTAACTGGAAGTATTGTTGCAATGGGCTGCTTTAATGATGCGGAATATTCAAAGCGGAATATTAGTTTTACATCAAGTAGTTTGGTCAAAAATGGATCTGAAAATTCATTAAGTATGTTGGAGTTTTGTGGCTTACCTACAGCTACATTAGAGGCGAATACAATTGCCAAAAATATCGCTAATTCTACTAAAGGTAATTTAATAAAATTTTCAGGGGATACGAAAGCAGGTACAGAGAATCAGAATAAGTCCAGTATTCTAAGTGATAGTAGTATCTTATCCTTAAAAAGCAATACGATTGTTGAAAATAAGGCATATACAACTTTTTTATATGATAAGCTCGGGGCAAAATATCTCGATTTTAATGTACTTGCTTATAATCAAGGGAATTATTCTTGTCGTTATTTACTAGGTGATGTTTCAAAGCAAGAAAAAACTGGAATAAATGTTTTTTATAATGCATTTTCACGAACAAGTAATGCTAAGTGCGATTTACCTGATGCATCATTTAAAGACAATACGACCAATGTTGATCTAACGAATATTCCTATGAGTGCAGTATTGAGTGGGATGATAGAACCTTCTCAATATACTGCATTTCTACCTTTGTATTATCCTAAGGTTGTTAGTGGTACAGGCTCTACTGATTTAGTCAATGTAAGCGTTGCTAATGTAACAGGTTGTAGTGATTATGATCAAAGAGGGCTAGCTCGTCTTGCAGATAGAGCTTTATTTTATCAACCAGATGCAAAAAATACGTGTGACATAGGTTCTGTTGAGCTTATGCGTTTAACTGCCGGGGATATTAATAGTATTTCTAATACATCCCTAAGTAATTTAATTAATGAATATAAAGGACAGTACGATTATTTTGATAATTTGGTGAAAAATCCGAATGATCAGAAATATCTTACTTATTATAAATATCGTTTAGGGCAATACAAAATACTAGTCGATTATTTTAATAAGAAAGAAAATCTAAAGTATCGTGCCATTTACGTTGATTTAAAATCGCTTGAATTGCCATTGCCTCATGAAGTTGAATTACCTGATGGAAATCATCGTTTAGACTTTTTTAATTCAGATCTATACACGATGAAAGTGGATACTATAGGTGTTGGTATATTAAATGAAGCTGTTAATCAGGTCAGAGATGATGAAAATTTAGTTTGTAGTTGGGCGCCTGAAATACAGCAAATTGTTGTTTATCGAAAAGATGATGCTGTTACACAGGATGGCGAGCAAGCTTTATGTAAATATACGATTACTTATAATGCTGACCCTACAGTTAAAACCGTTGGTTTAATTAAAGCTTCATTTATAAATCAAGCACCTGAGGCTAAAGATACTTCAGTGACATTGAAATACCAACAGAAAGAGAAGGTAAAGTTAAATTTACTAGAGTTGGCGAGTGATGCTGGTGATACTGCACCTGGTGGGAAAGGACCAGAAACTAAACCAAATAAATCTGACTTTTGGATAAATGAAGAAGGCGTTGAATTACCAATTCGTTTATCAAATGTTCCTACCAAGAATCTGATCGTTACAGCAGATCGTCAAGGTAAGTGTCCAGTGCCAGATCAGAAAGAAACGTGTTATGGTGGAAATATTTATATTCAGGAAGTAAATACTTTCAACCCATTTAACTTCTCATTTAATTATCAAGTTTATGACAATGATTCGACACCTAAAATTTCCAACTCGGCAACAGTAACGGTGATTAGCACTGCGACGACGGTTGATGATACTCGACCTGCAAGTAGTGGTGGTGGTAGTACTGGAGTTTTCTCTATATTAGGTTTAATGGGATTGTTAGCATATCGTCGCTTTAAAAAGTAATGATTAAATAAAAAAATAGCGCCATAAGGCGCTATTTTTTTATTTAAGAATCTAAGGGGTATATAAAGATAAGTTTAAGTATGGATATTTAATGTTCCGAGTATTTGCTTAAATATTCTTCTCGAATGTTGACTTTCTGTTCTGTACTGGCATTTAGCATCCGTTTACGTAAGCTATTACGCTCTTGGGTACTCATTTTTTGCCAAACATCACGCATTTTTTGCTTTTCATCTTCAGGAAGTTGGGTGAACCATTCCATTCGTTGTTGTAGTTGAGAGCTTTGCTCTGTTGGAATTTCTTTTAGGCTTTGATAACGTTTAATGAGAACACGCTGCTCTTCTGGAGATAAGTTATCCCATGCTTCTTCTGTTGTTGGTTTATTCGGTTTTGAGAATACCCAAAAACGTTCTGAACCCGCAAAACTTGTTTGCAATAAGCCCAATGTACACATGACAAGGGCTAATTTTTTAGCTGCCATGTTGCGCTTTATCCTCACCGAGTACCATTAACATTTCCATATCTTCAACCATTTGTGGTGAAAGTTTTGGATTCACAATAACTTGATTTTGTGGTTTATCAGTCAATTGTAAAGAGCTAGGTAGTACAACAATTCCCATAAGGGCTGCAGCTAAGGCAAAACCTCCCATTTTCCAGAGACTGTAATATGATGTTTGTTTGTTTTGTACAGTATCTAGAACATGATTCATCACTAACATCTTATTGTGATGTTGTTCTTTTGCAAGTTGATCGAGCTTGGAAGTCACTGATTTAGTGAACTCATCTTTATTCATTTGATGACCCTCCCGTATGTGGATTTAAATGCTCTAAAGCAATTCTAAGCCCTTGGATTGCACGATGATAATGGGTTTTTACACTACCTTCACTGCAACTCATAATTTGAGCAGTGGTCATGGTATCAAAACCTTCCCAAGCTCTTAACATAAATGCTTGTTGTTGACGTACTGGTAATTGGTTGATAGCAGCCTGAATTTCATCCATTGTGACTTCTTGGTTTAGAAATTCGAATGGATTTGGCGTAGATTCATCTACGACATCAACAACTTCCTCATCATCGTCTAAGCTAATTTTTTTGAATAATGAAAAAGGAGTCGCTCGACGTGCTTCTTTACGTCTCCAGTCCTGTAATTTGTTATTTAAAATCGTATAAAATAATGGATACCATTCTTCAATACTTTTATCTGAATATGATTTATGCAATGAGATAAAGGCTTCTTGTACCAAATCCATTGCAATGCCTTGCTGTCCCTGTGTTGCACTTTCCATCATCACAAGCGCACGACCTGTCACGTCCTGCATAAAAAAACGCAGACGTTGTTCAACCGTACTACAATCAGTACCGTTTCCAGTTCGAGCCTGTTTCGGTGCTAAATCCATAGAGATGGAAAATCCTGTCATGGATACCCACCATTATTTCAATTCATTAATCATATAACGTTGAAAATGGTGGATGCGTTGACAACTTAAGCAATTATTTTATGAGTGTAATGGATTTTTTCATTAAAAAAATCGTATTTAAAATAATTTAACGTTTTTATTGACGTTGGCGAACCATTTCAAAAAAGCAAATTGAACCTGCAATCGCAACATTGAGAGACTCTTGTCCGCCAGGTTGGGGGATAGTAACGGCTTGAGCATGTTCTAAAGCATAATCGCTCGCACCTTGTCCTTCATTGCCTAAAATCCAAACACATGTTTGTGTTAAATCCTTTGTGTATAAATTTGTAGGATGATGTGAGCTCGTAACAAACACAGGAATTTGAAATTTAGGAAGAATATCTGTTAATTGAAAGTTTTCAAAACAATGCAGGCTAAAGTGAGCGCCCATACCTGCTCTGAGAACTCGTGGTGACCAAAGTGAAGCAGAGCCTTGTGTGCAAATCACTTGTTTAATATTGGCTGCGGCAGCCGAACGCAATAGCGTACCAACATTTCCAGGGTCTTGAACATTTTCTAAGATTAAAGTATCAGCTTTAAAATCAATTGTTAATGATGTTTTAGGAAGATCAACAATTGCTAAACAAGGCAGTGTTGTGCCTAAAGTACTCAAATCTTTATAGAGCACTTCACTAATCACAAATACATGACCTTGGTGCAATTCGATTACTTTTTGTAGATCAGCATGTTCTAGTGCTTGTTCTGTTGTAAATAAAGAGAAAAGTTTTTTCTGTTGTTGTAGCCATGCTAAACAGAGATGTGTGCCTTCTAGAACGGTTTGTTGATGTTTTTTTCGAGCGCTGTTAAGTTCGATTAATCCACGCAAATGTTTAATTTTTGCATTGTCTTTTGATTCTAAAAAAATGACTGCCATGAAAATATACTCAATAAAATAAGACTTTAACTAATCTGATGACGATGAGGTATCATGCCGAGTTCTCATCTTGTTTGAGGGGGTACTGTGTCTGATATTTCAGTTGATATATTTCAACTTGGTACAGGT
>Ga0224722_1002147_pt1 | contig 10597 bp, 10 predicted proteins | sample Balambano_FR1_Me_FD_161646 | JGI IMG/M metagenome (GOLD analysis project Ga0224722, IMG submission 161646) | Freshwater sediment microbial communities from Lake Towuti, South Sulawesi, Indonesia - Balambano_FR1_MetaG | ecosystem: Environmental > Aquatic > Freshwater > Lake > Sediment | place...
TCACCGAGCAGTTCATAGAGACGGCTCTGTTCCAGCAAGACCGCGCTGAGCAACGGCAGATTTTCCAGCGTGCGCAGGAGCTGGGCTGCTTCGCTCAGGGCATTCTGCGCTTCTGTCCGCTGACCGCGCGCCGCCAGCGTCATCCCCAGCCCCCAGAGCGTGAGCGCATGGTGTAAACGCAGCCCAGCCTGGCTCAACCCGCGTTCGGCGCGCTGATAGGCATCTTGCGCTTCGCTGTACAGGTTGAGCGTCAGATACGCATCCCCCATGTGGCGCAACAAGACAGAGCGCTCAACACTGTCGCCAACAGCCGCCAATTGTTGCTCGGCCTCGGTGAAGGCTTGCAGGCTGGGCAAGAAGTTGCTCAACAGCAGGTGGGCTTCACCGATGTTGACCAGCGTTTGGGCTTCAAAGAGCGTCAAGGCCCCGTTCCGATAGAGCGCACGGGCGGTTTCAAAGTCGCGCAGTGCCGCCTGCACCTGACCAAGGGCCACCAACACCAAGCCCCGATTGACCGTAATATGGCTCAGATGTTCTGCCATCCCCAGGGCACGATAGCGCATCTCGGCCGCGGTGTAGGCAACCAACGCCTCCTCATAGCGCCCGGTTTGGTCATAGCAGAAGCCGCAATTTTGGAAGATCATCGCAGCCAGGCTGCGCTGGTCGGCAGCTTCGGCGGGGGTCTCTCCCGTCCAGTTGGCCCCGATCTGGGTGAGGGCCTGTTCACCAGCCGTCAGCGCGGCAGCGTAGCGGCCCGACTCACCGAGCACACGCATCAGCCCAACGGTGGTGCGCAATGCCTCGGTCTGTAGCCCGAATTGCTGATAACCGGCCCGCGCCTCCATGATCAAGCGCTCTGCCGCGGCCAAGTCCCCACGAATAGCTTGCACCTGTGCCTGTAGATAGCGCACGCGGGGCAACGCAGCCGGGGCGGTAGTGGGGACGAGCTGCTCAGCCAACTGCGTCAGCCGGTCCGATTGGTCCGGGTCCACACCGGCTAGCCGCTCCGCTCCATCCAGCACAGCGATAACACCCTCGGTGGTCAGCAAAGCGTTGTCGCGCAGATAGCTGGTCTGCTGCTCAATGGTCGGCAGGGCCAACAGGGCATCCAGGAGCGTGGGCGTTGGTGTCATAAGCCTCACAGCGTCAGCGTGACAGAGGGCAGTTCGATCTCCAGATCGTCTGCACTCAAGACCACCTGATAGACCGCCGGAGCCAACCCGGTGAAGGTAAACTCACCAAGCTCATCGGTCTGGGTGATGCCAAACTCCACCGCGCCTTGAGCCACCTGGACGACAAAGGCGCTGGCCGCCACATCAGCCACATTGGGCAGCACCTGGCCGATGAGATCAATGCTTTCATCCCCCAAACGTGGCTGGAGGTTGAGGGCAATGTCGGCCAGGGGCGTCGCAAAGACCAACTGCCGGTCGGCGGCGGTTTCGCTGCTGCGCAACCCTGCAAAGGCGGGGCGCAGGGCACTGTCAAACGACAGGGCAGCACTGATCCGTTGGAAGAAGGTAGGTCGCTGGCGGGCCTGGGCATATTGGGCGAAGCGTTCGGTCAGCACTGTGCGCACACGGGGTGGCGGTGTAGCCAGAATCACCGACGATTGCAACCGCCCAAAGGCCCGTAACCAACGCACTTGGTCTTGAATCGTTGCGTCGGCCTCGGCAACGGCTTGCGTCACGGCCTGGGCGTCTTCAGTTGTCAGCCGCCCTTCGATCCAATCGAGCAGCCGTTCAAAGGTGAGTTCAATTTTGCTGGCCATCGACCATCTACCTTACTATCATATGCTATCGTGCATATGCTATCGTGACGCTTGCGCAGAAGATAGCTGTTTTGACCCAGTGGGTCTATCTTCAACGTATGAGGTAGGAGACACTCTGCGTAGGCGAGACGTACCCTATCTGTCTGATCTATGCACAGCACTGGGGTGAAAAATACACGGACTTTTTTTAGCTACCTAACATTTCTTGTAAACGTTTCAAACAACGGGCACGGGTGGGGCCGATGCTACCTTCGGCGATGCCTAAGCGCTGAGCGATCTCCGCATACGATGGCTCATCAGCCTCAAAGTAGAGCGCCGTCAACAGGGAGCGACAGCGCTCGCCGATCAGCGACAGACCGCGATGCAGCCATTCTACCAGTTCCCAGCGCTCAATTTCGTTCTGGTGGCTGGGAATCAGTTCGCTGGTCACCTCATCCAGCTTGTCCACGGGTTCGCGCTTTCGTCGGCGCAGGACGCGCCAGGTCTGGCGGCGCGTCACCAGGGCCAGCCAGCCGCCCAGATTGCTATCTTCTTGCAACCCATCCAGACCTTCCAACAAGGCCGTAAAGACCAGTTGGCTGATGTCAGCGGCGTCATCCGCAGAGAGGCCGTAATTGAGCGGGATCGAATAGACGAGGCGCTCGTATTTATCCAACAGCCGTTGCCACGCCTGAGCATCCCCCGTGCGACAGGCGGCCAGCAGCACGCTATCTGATGGTTGCGCGCCCGGTGAGGTCGTGCGCTCAGTAGGTCCAGGTGGGTTCATGGCATCACTCGATTGGTCACACCTTGCGTAGCAGATAACACTGGCAAGTGGGAACCCACTGAACACATCTGCTACGTGACGAGGCTGATTGCCTTTGAGAGATTGTACGCACTAATGGGCTTATAATACAAGCGCTACTGCTTCATGATTTGTCGGTGAGACACGCTGCGCATTCGTTTTACACTGAAATCGCGCAAAAGAACGTAAGCTTCTCCTCACATCCATCATGGTGGGGTCGAAGGTAGGCCACCCTTCAAAATATAGGTCAGCGGTTATTTGCCACGGGCTACCCTACCCCAAAGCATTCGCCCAGTAACCAAACCGAGGACGACAGTAAAGCAATATAAGCAGACCAAGAGGTACACCGCCTAAAGATCAGCCCAGCCGTTCTTCCGTTGGGTTGATCTTTGTGATAGGTTATGTGATCGCGGTGCTCCTTAGAAGGGCAGCATATGCTGTGTTGGCGACTGAGAACTAGTGGCCCGGCTCTTGTCCTTTGGCACACATTTGCTGATCAACGCGCGAGCAGCTTCGATCTGCTCCGCAAGCGGGTTCGGCACGCCGGGGATCACCAACGGCTGGATCAGCTGGCGAGCCTGCGCAATGTGCTGACGGGCTTCCACACACTGACCCTGTCCGGCCTCGGCCTGGGCCCAGCCCATTTGTGTAAAGGCGCTAGAACTGGTTTGGAAGTTTGGTACCGACGTTGGATAGCGCTGAAAAATGTCCAACGCCTGTTGAAACGCCGTTCGCCCGCCCTGGAAATCACCCGTTTGAAACAGCAGAATGGCCTTGGAGCGATAGATAGTTGAACCATCGCTAGCATCACGGATCGAGACATCCGCGGTTTCCAGAAGTTGGAGACTCTCTTCATAGAGTGCCGAAAAAGAAAGGGCGTTGGAAACCATGATGTACTCACTTGAGGAAACCGCATTCGCTGGCAAGGTTCGCATCAGCTCAGCCGCGTGTTTTGCCAACATGGCATTTTCTTGCTGGATGTAACCGCCGATCTGCCCAGAGATCAGGCGGTCGGTATAGGTTTGTGTCAGAATGGCGTTCTCTTTAGGCAGTTCGCTCAACCGTTGCAACAGGCTGCGCAATTCAGCGCGATTGTTGTGCAATTGCTGCTGCTGGGTCTGCCAATAGGAAAAGAGTGTGGTGCAGAGTGAGAGCAAAAAGGCCAACGTCGCCACCATTGTTGTAACATCACAGTACCAGGGCCGCTTCTTCTCCATAGCTTGCACTTGCAATGCGCCGATCTCCTGCTGCATGACCTCAATCGAATCACTTAACTCTTCTTCTAACGTGCGCAGTTCCGCCCTGACTTCGCTAACCGTGGCTCGTTTGGCCGAGTGTACTGGATTTGCAAACGGTTGGGGCACGTCAGCAGTCGAGTGTAGCGCGTGGCTCCCGTTGGCCGGCGGTGGGACGAGGCTGCGGTGTTGGGGCTGTTCGAGTTGCATGATGATCTCCTTGTAACGTTCAATTACTAATCGGCTATTGTAGGGGCGAGGCAGTCGGGCAAAAAAATCGTGATACGCAACCAGATCTCTTGCTCGACTGCCGGGGTGCCCTCTGGGCCCCGACAACGATTGGTCTAGAGTGCATAAACCCGGATACGCGCCAGCATAGAACGTCGATTCCACTCCGCCGCCGACAAGGCCCGCCGCCCGACGCCGGGGGCTGGGTCACGCACAACCGCTTCGGTGACGTTCCAGCGGTTGTAGGAATCGATCCAGTAGGCCAACTTCGAGAGCACCATGGCGTGGCCTACCTGCGCACCGCTTGTGGTGATGATCAGCGGGTAATCGTCGGCGAGATCCTTAACGGCGAAGGTCAAATCGCCAGTGGCTGAGGAAGCCGCGCCTTCTACCGCAAACGTCTGCCCGTGCGCATCCACCCACTGGCCGTTGAGATGGCGCAGAATGGTGGTGGCATCCGCCGGCATATCCTCAATGCGGCCCCAGGTTTGGTAGACAATGTCTTCCTGCGTGACCACATAGCCGTAGTAGCGGAAGACCATCTCGATGCAGGCGGCCCAACAGCAATTCAGACGCCGCTGTCCACCCACTGCGTCGATGGTAACATTGGCCAGCGGCGAGTAGAGACCCACCTGACAGACCTGCACGCCCGGCGTCTGCGTCGGGCCACATTCCCACAGGGCGGCGGCGGGCTTGGGCAGTGCTAACAAGCCACCCACGGTGGTGGCGGCCATTCCGGCAAGAAACGTTCGGCGGTTCATCGGTAGCTCCTTCTCTGGAAGTAACTGTCACTGACATTCGTACAAACGTCTATACAATAATGGACACTATTGCTTAGATTTCTTTCAGCTCGTCGTATAAGGCCAACGCAGCGCTCGATGAGAAATCAAAGCACAGCCTCGACCATAGAACTGCTCGGCCCGACCCACGGCAGATTCTAATTGAGCCGATGTCCACACGCATTCTTGACCAGGAACGTTGGAATCAAGGCCAATGTAGTAGGGAACGCCCTGAGTATCCCAACGCACATCGGTCACCGTAAAGGCATGCCAACCATTGGGCTGCGAGTAGAGGGCTGGGTTTAGCTCGTGCGCATCACCCACCAACAGAACTCCATGATTAGCCTGCAGTGCGGCATGAAGTTGCCCGTGATCAAAAGAGTGCCAACTAGTTGTCAGGTGACCATACTGTTCTAAAATCGTTTGATAGGCATCAAATGGAATTATCCCTTGTTGGTTGCCAAATGAGCGTTGTAATACGTCACTCAAATCGTTGGACAACGTGGGGTTATCCAGTTGAAGAAAATTTTCCAATGCCTCGGAACCACAAACCGGCCCCGTTTGCTGATCGGCCAGCCACTCGGTGTGCGCCAAGCCACTGAAACGAGGGAAGTGGTTTTGTTGTTGATAATGAAGGAACGACGCCCCTGCAACAGGTTCAGGTGTCACGGAAGCAGCGGCAATGTCGAATTCTGTCGAGGAATCAGCAGCGAGTTCGGCGACTTCCACGTCCGTGACCATCTCGGCAATGACATCCATGTGCTCTAAAACCACCCCGGCAACGCCAGCCGTCAAAGCAATAGCTGCCATTTCTGTAACGGCCCCGGCGGCGCGACTCAGCCCCTCGGCTCGTTCTTCGGTAAAGGTCGCTTGGGCCAACCCGCCGACCAGATCACCCATCCGTTCGACTTTGCGAATCGGAGCCTTGACAACCGCTTTGGTCAGCGGTGCCAGTGCATCATCCATGACAGTTTCGGTGAGATCGGTAATGGCCTCCTGAGTTGCCCAAAGCCCGTCAGAGATGATATTGTCGCCGACCACAGCACGCAGCGGTTCAGCAATTACACCAGCGGCAACCGAAGTTGTCAGCTCAACGGTTGCTTTGGTGAGTTCGCTTGTTGCGTCCACAGCAAAATCGACTACATCGCGGAGAAAATCGAACATAACGGCAAACCTCCTGCTGGTTGATAGAGAATTTCGCTTTTACAATCACTGGACTACTTACAAAAGAGGTTTCGGGGGTGGTTGGTCACAACTGAGCAAACACAAGTGTACAATGACAATCGAGCCAACGAATTCGGCATTTGTAAACAGATTGCAATTAACCGATTCATGCTTTTGAATTGTCTCGCCCTCTATCAAGCGATGGGTGGGGTGCTCTGTTTTTCTTACAGCACTGGTCATTCAGAAACGAAAAGTCGCTATTTGGCTAAACGCCTAGTAGGCAACCATAGCGACTTTTCGTTGTCAGTTATATCAGTCAGCAGCCCCTAATTGGGCAACGGGCTAACTTCACGGAAATACTCAATCGTGGCCTCGCCGATGATAGCAGCCTTTGCCGCCATGCCCGCACTCTTGGCTAACCAACCGAAAACTGGGATCAACCCAAGCACCTCCGAGGCGATGCTACCGCCAATGGCGCTGGCAACAATGCCACCCAAATGGGCTACAACTACGTTCATATCAAACACACCGACACCAAAGGCGTCCGCCACCTGCCGGATCATCACAGTATCAGCAGCAGCGAGGAAGAAACTGCTGCCTGGAATCCAACCGGTCAGGGCAGCACCGGCTGCCCAATCGCTGACAACTCCGCGGGCTTCGGATTCTGCTTGGCTCTTAGTTTTCATAATGCTATCCTTTCAAGAATTGAACTGAGGTGATTCTGACGTTGGTAAACCTGCTTGCCTTCTATGGTTCACTTAGTGAGGGGTGTGCGTCTTCCCGATTCTTTCACTTTTCGCTATCAAATTTTGCCACTTAAAATCGACTTGGCTTTTGCTAATGCTTGACCAAACATCTGTCAGCATATATAATGATAGTCAGCCACATCCATTCTTCTTCACGCTCATGGAGAATCCCCGTGTCTCACCTGGAGCCTGACGCTAACATCCTCCACAACCAAGTAAATACCGTTGTTGCCAAGCTGCTGAACGACTTCGAGTGGCAGTTGTTGCCTATGTCGCAGGTGGCTGAAGGGGTAGTGGCGGTGTTTCCACCCAGCCAACCCACTACAGTTGAATATGTGCGACGGAGGGCCATCAGTATCTATTGCGCACAGGGGTTGCATCCCGCTGTGTTAGGAAGACTAGGACCGCCAGCGCAACAACGAGCATTTGAGGAATTAGGACGCTATCTCTATCGCGTCGCGCTCGCCACCTGGCGCGATCTGGCGCAAGACATTACCCAAGAGACACTCGTCGTCCTGTACGAAAAGGCACAAGATTGTCGCACACCTGAAGCTTTTTTGGCCTTTGCCCTGCAAAAACAGCGCGACACAGCCAAGAAATGGCTACGCAGCGTGCGACACACGCAGTCGTTGGATGAATTATTGGAGACTGACCCATTTGGAGAGCCACGCGCAACGGCCACGACAACCGCTCCTGCCAGTAACCCTGCTACAGAGACAATTGACCGCGAGTTGCGCGAGGCAGTTGTCCAACGATTGCGCACCCTGCGCGCCGAATCCGGGCGCGCCGGGCGTCAGCTCGAGGCGGTTTGGCTGCGCTATGTCCAGGAGATGAGTCTGGAGGAATGCGCAACGGTTCTGGAGACAACGCCAGCCAATGTCTCGGTGTTGCTCAACCGTGGACTGGAGCGGTTACGGAGTGACGCAACTTTGTTGACCCTGGCGGAAGAATTAGTGCAAGAAAAGTAAAAGTAGACGCCCATTGCTCAGTAAGAATCAATAGACCGCACTGCGAGGAGTGCTGCGAGGAGTGCGCATCCTCAGATGCGCATCTGCGCCCAGAGGGTTCCCCTAGGCACTCCCCGTTGGTGCAATATCCATCTGTTTTCTCTATGAGAATGCAGGGAACAGTCATTCAAGGAGCATCGCGTGGCGTCGCTGTTGCCGTTGTTCAAAGAAGTTGTCGATCTGCTGGCGTCGCTCGCTACCATCCTGGCGGTTGTGCTGGGTGGCATCTGGAGCTACTGGCTCTTTCGGGTGCGCCGCCACCGACATCCCAGAGCCGAGGTCACACAGACAATTGTCCACAAACCTTTGCCGCATCGGAAAGTGCTGCTCAATGTCGTGACCACGATCGTAAACAGTGGCGAAGTGTTGTTGCCCGTAAAAGATGGCGAAGTGTGGGTGCAACAGATCCTACCGCTCACCAATCCGCAGCTACAGCGGGCACTCCAAGGTGGCGACGATCTCTTTGCTGCTTTGCGCAACTGGCTACCCACCGATGATCAGGAACGTTGGCAGCGCGAAATTGCCTGGCCCCGCATTGCACTCCACCGTTTGCAATGGGCTGGTGGCATTACGGAGATCGAACCCGGCGAAAAGGTGCAGATCCAGTGCGATTTTATCCTGGATCAGACGGTGACATTGGTCAGAGTCAGCAGCTTGATCGCCAATGCCGAATATTCGGTATCCCAACCGGGAAATGCTGCACCGCGCCGCTGGTGGAAGCGCTGGCAACGCAGACGTTTCATCCCGATGTGGGATGTTGCAACGCTTTACGAATTGACACCGCCGGTTGAGCAAATACATCGCTCGCGTTCACCCTGGTCTTGGCTCACGGCTGGGCCAGCATAGAAATGGTGGTTTAACAGGGATTGAGGAAGTTGACACGATTTGTAGGTGCGGTTTCGGGTGCCCTTAGGGCGCGCACGTTCTCGATTGAAGGAGAAGGTACAAATGAAAGTGCAAAACGCAAAACCAACCAATGATCGCCAACCTCCAGTGCGCAAACTGAAGTTTGAGGGCAATCGCCGCACCGAGGTAAGCCGCCCGCCAGAGTCCTGCAAATCGTGTAGCGGCAGTGGTCAGTGTACCAATTGCAAGGGCAGTGGCAGCACGCGTGCAGGGTTTGCGTTCTTTGCCACCACCAAGCCGTGTGGGCGCTGCGCAGGTCATGGCGTCTGTTCTGCCTGTGGCGGTAGCGGGCTGGCCTAACAGTACAAAGGCTCTACCGTTTTTAGCGGGAAATTTGGATCGAGGACTCTGCACGCCCTCGTCCGGGTCATGCGCACGAGGGCGTGCGCAGTCCTCGATTCCCATTAAACCTAGTAGAGCCATTACAAACTGTCGGCTGCGCGAGCAAGGCCAGACAGGCAAGGATGATTGTATGAAAGAATTTGCCAGAGCCTTACTTACGGCTCAAGAAGAGGCGTTGACCTGTGCTGATTGTGAGATGACGCTCGCCGACTATGTGGATGCGGAGGTGGCGGGTGATCAAGCTGCGACTCTTTTCCCAGACATCGCCCGCCATTTGCAGCGCTGCCCCTATTGTGCGCGCACAGCCCATGACCTGCGGGCGCTAGTGTTGCTGGCTTCGGATGCTACATTGCCACAACCCAGGACAGTCCCGCAGTTTGACTTGTCGTTTATCACCAGGGAACCAGTGGTGACACCAGCACCGCTGGCTGTACAGTGGCAACGGCTGACGGACAGTGTGAGTCGTCTGATCGGAGCAATTCAGATCCAATTGGGGCAAACAGTAGCGAGTTTTACCGCGTTACCAACCGGACTTACGCCCACGCTCGCGCCGGCACTAGCACAACGCGGCGCGGCCAGCAGTGACCCAACCTTTGTCGAAGCAGTCGCCGTGCCGGATGAGGCGGAGAATCGGCTGGTGCGCATCTCGTTGGCACCCGTGCAGGCGGGGCGCGGCGCGCTGCTTTTGGAAGTTAACACTTTAACACCGCCAGCGCCGATCAGCCGCGCCCAGGTGACGCTCAATGACGGCAACGGGGATCTGCTTGAAAGCGTAGCGACCCAGCCCGATGGTACCGTCGTGTTTCGGGAGTTGGACCCGGGAGCCTATCAAATTCAGGTGTTGTATGAGGGGAAACTGGGCGAAATTGCCATCAACGTGTCGGCAGCGTAGGTTGCAATCGTGATCGTAATCGTGATCGTAATCAGCCAGGGATTACGATTACGATTACGATTACGATATAGAGAAAGAGGATGTCATGGAGTCGGCGCGACTGTCGATCAGCAAAGTGGCGCACAGCTACCTCTATCACTTTGAGCCGCTCGTCGCTCGCCCCATTACCGTTCTGGCAACGCTGCCAACCGATCAGCAGCGCAGCCAACAGGTGGCCGAACAGTTTGCGCACCTGGCCGGCTTTCTCAACCATACGCTGATTCAGCGCCAGCCGACCCCAGCCAGCACCACCAGCGCCCAAGATCTCCTGGCTACGCTGGGCCGGCAGATTTACAATCACTGGTTGCCCCGCCCGATTCAACAAGCCCTGGCGACCCTGCCGCCCGGCACGCCGCTCACCATCACCAGTAACGAGCATGATCTGCCCTGGGAACTGGCGCACGATGGCGTAGAGCACTTGGCGCTGCGCTACAACGTGGCGCGTCAACTCACCGTGGCCGCGCTACCGCCCTCCCGCCCCACACCGCCGCGGCCCTGGGCCTGTTTGCTGATCGGCAACCCGACGGGCGATCTGCCAGCCGCGGCGCAGGAGATCCGCGGCATCGCCGAGCTGCTGACAGGATTGCCCAACACTGAGCCACCCCGCATTTTGATGCGTCAGCGGGCGCAAAAGCGCGTTGTGCTGCAAGAACTGGCCCGCGGCACGTATGATCTGATCCACTTCTCCGGTCATGCCACCTTATATT
>Ga0224722_1002149_pt1 | contig 10591 bp, 8 predicted proteins | sample Balambano_FR1_Me_FD_161646 | JGI IMG/M metagenome (GOLD analysis project Ga0224722, IMG submission 161646) | Freshwater sediment microbial communities from Lake Towuti, South Sulawesi, Indonesia - Balambano_FR1_MetaG | ecosystem: Environmental > Aquatic > Freshwater > Lake > Sediment | place...
GCCATCAGCACGCCGCACGGCACAACCATCGTCGCCGTCACCTACCGGGGCGGCGTGCTGATGGCTGGGGATCGGCGGGCCACGGTGGGCAACGTCATCGCACAGCGCGACATCGAGAAGGTGTTTCCGGCCGATGAGTTCTCCTGCGTCGGCATCGCCGGCAGCGCCGGCATCGCGATCGAGCTGGTGCGGCTGTTCCAGATGGAGCTGCGGCACTACGAGAAGATCGAAGGCACGGTGCTCAGCCTGGAGGGGAAGGCGAACCGGCTGTCGGCCATGATCCGCAACAACCTGGGTTTGGCGATGCAAGGCCTCGCCGCGGTCCCCCTGTTCGCGGGCTACGACGCCGAGGCCGGCCACGGCCGGGTGTTCTCCTACGACCTCACCGGTGGTCGCTACGAGGAGGAGCACTTCCACGCCGTCGGGTCCGGCTCGCTGTTCGCGCGCAGCGCGCTGAAGAAGCTGTTCCGGCCCGACCTGGACGCCGCCGCGGCCGCCGCAGTGTGCGTCGAGGCGTTGTACGACGCTGCCGACGACGACTCCGCCACCGGCGGGCCTGACCTCACCCGACGGATCTTCCCCGTGGTGGCGCTGGTCGACGCCGCCGGCTACAGCCGCCTGGCGGAGCCAGCCGTCGCCGCGACGGTTGAGGCGATGGTCGCTCTCCGGCACGCCAGGCCGGACGGGCCACTGGCGCCGATGCCCGCGACGGCCGAGGACGGAGCGCCGTCATGACCGTCCCCTTCTACGTCTCGCCCGAGCAGCTCATGAAGGACCGGGCGGACTACGCCCGCAAGGGCATCGCCCGTGGCCGCAGCGTCGTCGTCATCGCCTACGACGGCGGCATCCTGTTCGTCGCCGAGAACCCGTCCCGGGCGCTGCACAAGGTCTCGGAGATCTACGACCGGATCGCTTTCGCGGCTGTCGGCAAGTACAACGAGTTCGAGAACCTGCGCGTGGCCGGCGTCCGGCTGGCCGACCTGCGCGGGTACGCCTTCGACGCCCAGGACGTCACCGGCCGTGCCCTGGCCAACGCCTACGCCCAGACCTTGGGCACCATCTTCACGCAGGAACCGAAGCCCTACGAGGTCGAGATCGTCGTCGCCGAAGTCGGGTCCGGGCCGGGGGAGGACCAGATCTACCGGCTCACCTACGACGGCTCGGTCGCCGACGAGCGGGGGTACTGCGCCATGGGCGGCAACGCCGACGCGATCGCCCGGTCGGTGGCGGCGGCGGACGTGATCGGTGGTCCCTTGCCGATGGCGCTGCGCAGCGCGGTGTCAGCCTTGGGCGCCGCAGCCGACAACGCCGCTCCTCGTAGCCTCGAGCCCGGTGAGCTGGAGGTGGCCGTACTGGATCGCGCACGGCCGCAGCGGGCCTTCCGACGGATCATCGGAGCCGAGCTGAGCGAGCTGCTCGGGGCCACGAGCTCGGGGGCGACAGGCTGAGACCTCGGCTGCTGCGCTCCGACAGCGGTCCCCCGGCCGAGCCGGCACCGGCCGTGCTGCCGCCTGCGCCGCGTGCGCCGTACGGTGAGCACATGGAACGCCGCATCTTCGGCATCGAGACCGAGTACGGCGTGACGTGCACCTTCCGGGGCCAGCGACGGCTCAGCCCGGACGAGGTGGCGCGCTACCTGTTCCGGCGCGTTGTGTCCTGGGGCCGGTCCAGCAACGTCTTCTTGCGCAACGGGGCGCGCCTCTACCTCGACGTCGGCAGCCACCCCGAGTACGCGACCCCGGAGTGCGACGCCATCCCCGAGCTCGTCGCTCATGACAAGGCGGGGGAGCGCATCCTCGAGGGCCTCCTGGTCGAGGCCGAGCAACGGCTGCGCGACGAGGGCATCCACGGCGACGTCTACCTGTTCAAGAACAACACCGACTCGGCGGGCAACTCCTACGGCTGCCACGAGAACTACCTCGTGGGACGGCACGGAGAGTTCGGTCGGCTGGCCGACGTGCTCATCCCGTTCCTGGTCACCCGCCAGATCATCACGGGGGCCGGCAAGGTGCTGCAGACCCCTCGGGGCGCGGTGTACTCCGTGAGTCAACGCGCCGAGCACATCTGGGAGGGCGTGTCCAGTGCGACGACGCGATCCCGGCCGATCATCAACACCCGAGACGAGCCGCACGCCGACGCCGACCGGTTCCGCCGGCTGCACGTCATCGTCGGGGACTCGTCGATGAGCGAGACGACGACGCTGCTCAAGGTCGCGTCCACCGACCTGGTGATTCGCCTGGTCGAGCGGGGCATGCCGGTGCGTGACCTGGCACTGGAGAACCCGATCCGCGCCATTCGGGAGATCAGCCACGACCCGACCGGCCGCCGTCGGGTCCGGCTGGCCAACGGGCGTGACGCGTCGGCGCTGGAGATCCAGGAGGTGTACCTGAGTCGGGTGCGCGACCTGTGCGACCGGGAGGGCTGGGCCGACCCCGTCACCCGCCGCGTCCTGGACCTGTGGGAACGCACGATCAAGGCCGTGGACTCCGGCGACCTGTCGCTGGTGGAGCGGGAGATCGACTGGGTGATCAAGTATCGGCTCATCGAGCGGTACCGGGCCAAGCACGGGCTGTCGCTGTCCTCCCCGCGCATCGCCCAGCTCGACCTGGCCTACCACGACATCCGCCGCGAGCGAGGGCTGTACTCCTTGCTGGACCGGCAGGGCGCCGTGGCCCGCGTCACGCGCGACCTGGACATCTTCCAAGCGAAGACCACGCCGCCGCAGACCACCCGGGCACGGCTGCGCGGCATGTTCATCCGGCGAGCCCAGGAGAAGCGCCGCGACTTCACCGTCGACTGGGTCCACCTGAAGCTCAACGACCAGGCGCAACGCACGGTGCTGTGCAAGGACCCGTTCCGCGCCGTCGACGAACGGGTGGACCGGTTGCTCGACAGCATGTGACATGCGTCCTTGCCGCGCGCGGTTGCCGTGTGGCCCCATGGGGGGCGGGGGCGCCGACGACGGGTCGGTCAACCCCTGTGAGAACCTGGGGTGTGGCTACCCCTTCCCGACGCCGCGGCGTCGTGCGCCTCGGACTGATCGGCCTGCTGGCCGTCACCCTCGCCGGGACGGCGTTCCTGCCGGCGTGTGCCGGCATGCGCGACGGCAACGGCGGCAACGGTGACGCCGCTGGCGTGACGGCGACCGGGGACGTGGGCGAGGCTCCCGAGATCACCATCCCCGATGGTGACCCGCCGGCCGAGTTGCAGACTGAGGTGCTGACGGAGGGCGAGGGCGCAGAAGTCGAGTCGGGTGACCTGCTCGTGGCCAACTACGAGGGTCGGCTGTGGGAGGGCGGGGAGGTCTTCGACTCCTCGTTCGAGCGTGGTGCGCCGGCCGCGTTCCCGATCGGCACCGGTGGGGTCATCGCCGGCTGGGACGAGGGACTGGTCGGCCAGAACGTCGGGTCGCGTGTCCTGCTCGTCGTCCCGCCGGACAAGGCCTACGGCGAAGACGGTGCCGGCGAGGACATCCCGCCGAACTCCAGCCTGGTGTTCGTCGTCGACCTCGTCGACGCGTTCTCCTCCGACACCTCGGGGGACGCTGAGCTGGTCGGTGAGCCTGTCGCGGACCTCCCGGCCAACCTGCCGGAGGTGACGGGCGAGCTCGGCAGCGAGCCCACCATCGACGTGGCCGACACCCCGCGGCCACGGCAGTCCCGCTCCGTGCTGGTCGCCTCGGGCTCCGGGGGTGAGATCGACGGGTCGTCGATCGTTGTCCGGGCTGTGCAGCAGCCGTGGGGTGCCGAGGCTGAGCCGTTCAGCAGCTGGGGGGACGCTCCTCTGGCCGTCAGCCTGGACGGCATTCCCGGCCTGGCCGACGCGCTGGCCGATCAGGAGATCGGGTCGCGCGTGGTCACCCTCGTGTCCGGGGAGGACAACAACGGCACCCCGCTGGCGCTGGTGCTGGACGTGATCGGCTCGTTCTGAGCGGCGCCGCTCCCGCTTGTGGGTGGGGCGGTGCCGTGAGCTCAGCGACGCCCGCGCGCGCGGTCGGCCAGGCGCTGACTCACCAGGGCGACGGCACCGGTCGTCATGCTGGCGGTGAACACCATCGTCTGGTTCTGCACCATCTGCGAGATCCACAGCCACGACGTGGCGACCACCGCCGTTGACGGAGCCAGCGTGAGCACCACCCGGCGACGACGGCTGGCGGGACGCCGGCCGGTGCGGCTCGGCAGGTCCACGAGCAGCCGTTGCAGATCGGCCGCGGTCACCGCGTGCATCGCGTCGGCCGTGCGCCGCTCGTACTCCGCGACCGAGAGGCGGCCGCGCACGTGGTGTTCCCGCAGCTCGTCGATGCAATCGTCGCGCTCAGCATCCCCGATCCGCAGCACGAACAGCTGCACGTCATCCCGCACAGGCGAAGGTGCCACGGCCCGTGGGGCGCGGCCGCGCATGACGCCGCGTGTCGCACATTCGCGAGGCTGCGACGACAGCGGGCGCGGCGTGGTTCGTACCCGACTCGATCGGCCAATGTGGCAGAATGCCCTTGTCGCCCCGTTTCGCCCGACGCCGGTCGGAGCCCGTCGCGCGAGGCGCGGTAGGAAGCGCGTTCAGCTGCGCAGCATGGCCAGGACGTGTCGCCCCGCCGCCGCCGCGGCGAGGAAGGACGCGGCGTCCTCGTCGAGTCCGCGACCCATGGTCCGCAGCCCGACGGGAACGGTGCGCAGCACGGGCAGCAGCCCGTCGACGTCGACGGGCACGATCCGGTGACGCCGGGCCAGCGGTGCCACCTGGTCGCGCAGCTGCGTCCCGAAGGGGTCGGGCAGCACCGGCAGGACGACGTCGCACGGCTGCAGCGCCACCCGGCCCAGCGCGGTCAGGCTGTGGTGGGAGACGCCGCGGTGGCGTGGCCGCGGGTCGGCCTCGCTGACCCGCAGCACCGCGACGGGCCGTCCCCCCAGCACGCCGGCCGCGTTCACCGCCTCCCCGACCGCCACGCCGGAGAAGCCCCATCGCGTGCCCGTCCCCAGGTTGCCCGGGCCCTGGGTGACGACGGCGACGTCGGCGTCGAGGACCAATCGCGCCGCCAGCAGGCCGGTGTGCAGGGTGGTGGCCTCCAGGTCGCCGCCGTAGGCCTGCCCGACGGTGACACTGCCGACCAGCCACCCAGCCTCGCGCAACATCGCGACTGTGCGGGAGAAGGGCAGCGGCAGCGCCCCACCGTCGGACATGACGTACGCCACTCGGGGCGGCGGGCCGGCAGCGGCAGCGCGGTCGCTCCCGCCGACCGCGCTGCGCAGCCCCGCCAGCACCGCCGGCAGGGCCGAGTGCAGGTCGGCCATCACCACCGGCATGCCGCCCAGGTCGTCGGCCTCGCGGAGTGCGGCGTGATGCGGTGAGTCCTGCTCGTCCACGCCGAGCACCGTCGTCTGCAGCGGCGTGTATCGCGCCTTGACCACATGGCCTGGGGCCAACGGAGGCCGCGCCGGGTCGTCCGCCGGCAGCCGGTCGGGGATCGCCACCACCATGGCCGACCCGCCGGTGCCCAAGCCGAGGGCGATCGCGGTGGTGTTGAGCAGCACACGGTCGCCGATCTCGGGGACGCCGACCACGTCGGTGTAGGCCAGCCCCGCTACCCGCAGGCCCGGCTCGGCCGGGTCGTCGAGCGCCACGGTGACCGGCTGCACCCCCGGCCACCCTTGGCGCAACTCGACCACCGTGCCTGCTCGCCACCGGATCACGGCGCGACTGTAGAGGTCGCCCCGCCTGCGGCTGGTCGTGTGCCGCCGTTGACGCTGATCTCGCCAGCCCGGGAGGGCTGGCAGATGCGGCTACGATCGACACGTGCTCGGGAACATTCGCGGCCAGGAGCTGCTGCTCATCCTGCTGGTGGTCCTGCTGCTGTTCGGAGCCCGACGGCTGCCGGAGCTGGCGCGCGGCATGGGTCGGTCGTTGCGCATCTTCAAGGCCGAGACGAAAGGCCTGGCCGACGACGACCAGGCCGCGGCGGACCCCGCGGCCCCGCCGACCGCGAGCCCGACGCCTCCGCCGGCGGCCAGCGGCCCGGCGCCCCTGCCCCCGGCCCAGCCGCCGTACCCGACCACCGGGTCGACCTCCGAGCCGTGGCGCGACCAGGCGTCCGGCCACGACGGCACCCGCGCCTGAGCGGGCGTTCACCCTTCCCATGACCACCGCGGAGCACCACCCGGACGTCGGCGGCGGCGTCGACGACGAGGGTGGCCGGATGACCCTTGCGGACCACCTGCGCGAGCTGCGTGGCAGGCTGCTGGTCAGCGCCGGGGCGATCCTCCTCGGTGCCGTCGTGGGCCTGGTGTTCTACCAGCAGATCCTCGGCTGGATCATCGGTCCGTTCTCCGACGCCCTGGTGGCCCTGAAGGAGACGCGGGGCCTGGACGCCACCATCAACTTCGACAGCATCGCCGATCCGTTCACCGTGCCGCTGCGCATCGCCCTGATCACCGGGCTGGTGATCGGTGCGCCAGTCTGGATCTACCAGCTGTGGGCGTTCATCGTCCCCGGCTTGTACCGGCAGGAGCGTCGCTGGGCAGCAGCGGTGCTCCTGACGGCGACCCCACTGTTCATCGCCGGCGTCGTGCTGTGCTTCACCTTGCTGCCCAAGGGCTTGGTCATCATCCTCGGGTTCACCCCGGAGGACGTGAGCAACTACGTCTCCTTCAGCGTCTACTTCACGTTCATCACCAGGCTGGCGCTGGTGTTCGGGGTGGCGTTCCTGCTGCCGGTGTTCGTCGTGCTGCTCAACGCGGTCGGCGTCCTCACCGGGCAGGCGCTGGCCGACGCGCGACGCTGGATCGTCATGGGCATCTTCGTGTTCGCGGCCGTCGGCACCCCCACCGGCGACCCGTTCACGATGCTTGCGCTGGCTGTGCCCATGTGGGTGCTGTTCGAGCTGGCGGTGCTGCTGTGCCGGCTGCGTGACCGCCGGCGGGCGCGTGCTGAGGCCGGCGACGAGCTGGGCGACCTGGACGACGACGAGGCGTCGCCGACGCCGTTGCCCAGCGACCTTGCTGAGCGGTGAGCGCCGCCGCCGGGGACGGTGAGGTGTGGCTGCTGGTCAATCCGACGGCCGGCAGAGGGCGCGGCGCGGCGTACGCGCAGGCCGCCGTGACGGCGTTGCGGGCCAGCGGCCGGCGACCGCGGGTGCTGCAGGGCCGGACGCCGGAGGCGGCGCTGGACCTGGCGCGATCCGCGGTGGGCGAGGGGGTCGATCGACTGGTAGTCGTCGGGGGAGACGGCATGGTGCACCTGGCGGCCCAGGCGCTCGCGGCGAGCGCCACCGCACTGGCGGTGCTGCCGGCGGGGTCCGGGGAGGACACCGCCCGTCTGCTCGGCATCCCGCGGCGCGATCCGGTGGCCGCGGTTCGCGCACTGCTGGAGGCGCCGGTGCGCGTGATGGATCTGGGGCGAGACGCCGATGGCGGCTGGTTCGTCGGGGTGCTCGCCAGCGGCTTCGACAGTGCCGTGAACGACCGGGCGAACCGGATGCGCTGGCCGACCGGGCGCAGCCGCTACAACCTGGCGCTGCTCGCCGAGCTCGGCGTCTTCCGTCCGCTGCACTACCGCGTGGTGCTGGACGGGGAGCCCCATGACCTCGAGGCGATGTTGGTCGCCGTCGGGAATGGCCCGTCCTATGGGGGCGGGATGCGGGTGTGCGACACGGCGTCGGTGCTCGACGGGCTGCTGGACGTGCTCGTCCTGGCCCCTATGCGGACTGCGGAGTTCGTGCGCGTCTTCCCGCAGGTCTACACGGGGCGGCACCTGCGGCACCCCAAGGTGCGGGTGCACCGCGCGCGGACGGTCACGATCGACGCGGTCGGGGTGACGGCGTACGCCGACGGGGAGCGGGTCGGCTCGTTGCCGCGGTCGCTGTCGGTCGAGCCTGGTGCGTTGCGCGTGGTGGCGCCAAGGCCGCTGCGGTGAGGAGCGACGAGGTCTTGGCCAGGTTCGTCGCCTCGCACCCGTTCCCTCTCGACCCGTTCCAAGTGCAGGCGTGCACAGCCTTGGTCGAAGGACGGCACGTGCTGGTCGCCGCCCCGACTGGTGCCGGCAAGACCGTGGTCGGTGCCTTGGCTGCCGAGCTGGCGCTGGCCCGGGGGGGCCGCTGCGCGTACACCACCCCCATCAAGGCGCTGTCGAACCAGAAGTGGCACGAGCTGTCCGCCCGGTTCGGGGCCGGCCGCGTCGGCCTGCTCACCGGCGACGTCAGTCGCAACCCGGACGCGCCCGTGCTGGTGATGACCACTGAGGTGCTGCGCAACATGCTCGTCACCGGGTCGGATGTGGTGCCCTCGCTGCGCCAGGTCGTCCTCGACGAGGTGCACTACCTGGGGGACCGCAGCCGCGGGATGGTGTGGGAGGAGGTCGTGCTGGCGTTGCCCACGGGGCCGCCCAGTGACCCGGCGAGGGTGCAGCTCACGGCCCTGTCGGCGACGGTGTCGAACGCCGAGGAGCTCGGCGCCTGGCTGGCGGCGGTGCTCGGGCCCACCGAGGTGGTGGTCGACGAGGTGCGGCCGGTGCCGCTGTGGCAGCACGTCATGGCCGGGTCCCGGCTGCTGGACCTGCTGGTTGACGACCCGCGGCGCGCCGTGCCCGTCGTGAACCCGGAGCTGGTCGCGCTGGCCGAGCGGGCGCGTGAGGCCGACGCGTGGGGCGACCGGCGACCGGCGCGGGGTCGGCACCGTCCGCGCGAGCGGGGACCACGTCTCGTGCCGGGTCGGTTGACGGTGGTGGACCGGCTCGCCCGGGCGGGCTTGGTGCCGGCGATCGTGTTCGTCTTCAGCAGGGCGGGGTGCGACGCGGCGGTGGCGCAGCTGGTGGCCGGTGGGGTGTCGCTGACCAGCCCCGAGGAACGCCGCAGCATCGACCGGGCCGTCGACGAACGGCTGGCCGACCTGGACCCAGACGACCTGGACGCCGTTGGGGTGCGCGCGTGGCGCCAGGCGCTGCAGCGCGGTGTCGCCGCGCACCACGCAGGCCTGCTGCCGGTGTTCCGCGAGGTGGTCGAGCAGTGCGTCGTCCATGGATGGGTCAAAGTGGTGGTGGCGACCGAGACCCTCGCGCTCGGGGTGAACCTGCCCGCTCGCACCGTGGTGCTGGAGCGGCTGCGCAAGTGGAACGGCAGTGAGCACGCGGACCTGACGCCGGGGGAGTACACGCAGCTCACCGGACGCGCCGGCCGCCGTGGTATCGACCACGAGGGTCACGCGGTGGTGCTGTGGCAGCCCGACTTCGACCCGCGTGCGCTGGCCGGTCTCGCCTCGACGCGGACGTTCCCGTTGCGCTCGGCGTTCCGGCCGACCTACGGGATGGCGGTGCACCTGGTGCACCGGGTCGGGCGTGCGGCGGCGCACGGCATCGTGGGCGCGTCGTTCGCGCAGTTCCAGCTCGACCGGGCGGTGGTGGCCGAGACCGCGTCGCTGCGCCGGGCCGAGCGGCAGCGGGAACGCCAGGCCGATATCTGCGGGCGGGGTGACCTGCCCGAATACCTGGCGCTGCACGGCGAGGTGTCCCGCCTGGAGGTGCGCCGGCTGCGTGGTCAGGGGGTCGGCGACCCCGTCGCGGCGGCGGCGTCGCTGCGGGGTCGTCGGGTCGGGGACGTGCTGCTGCTCCCCGGGGGGCGACGGGGTCGGCGCGCCGTGGTGCTCGAGCCACGTCGCGGGTCGGTGGCCGAGCCGAAGGTGCGCGTCCTCACCGACCGAGGAGAGGTGCGCACGTTGACCGCGGATTCGCTGGAGGCGCCGGTGCCGGTGGTCGGGCGGCTCAGCGTGCCGGCCGGGTTCGACGTGCGCCGATCGGCTGAGCGGGGGCACTTGGCCCGGCAGGTGCGGGCACTGCCCGAGACGCCCGGTGCGTCGCGTCGCGAGGCGAACGACGCAGCGGAGCGTGAGCTGCACGAGGCGCGCGCCGCGCTGCGGGCACACCCGGTGCACGGCTGCCCCGACCGACGTCTGCACCTGCAGCGCGCGGCGCAGGTGGCGACGGTGGAGCGGCAGGTCGCTGCCCGGCGTCGCAGCGACGACCATCGCCGGGAAACGTTGGCCGACCAGCTCGACCGGGTGCTCGCGGTGCTCGACGAGCTGGGTTACCTGGACGGTGATCGTGTCACCCCTGCCGGGCAGCGGCTGCGGTTGGTCTTCGCCGAGCTGGACCTGCTCGTCGCGGAGTGCCGGCGTCGTGGCGTCTGGGCCGGGTTGCCGCCGGCGGATCTGGCTGCGGTGGTGGCGGCCGTGGTCGCCGAGGGCCGGGGACGGGAGGACGCAGCGCCGCACCTCCCACCTGGGCCGGTGCGGGTCGCCCTCGCCGCGACCGAGCAGGTGCACGGCGAGCTGGTCGCCATGGAACGCCGGCACGGACTGGCGCTGCTGCGGCCGCTGGACCTGCGCCTCACCGACCCGGCGTGGCGCTGGGCGGCGGGGCAGCCGTTCGAGGCGGTGCTCGCCGACGCCGACAGCGCCCCCGGGGACCTGGTGCGCGCCCTCGGGCAGGTGGTGGACGGCCTGGAACAGCTGACCACCAGCGCCGCCGGCACAGAGGTGGCCGCCGTGGCCGATCGAGCCGCCCGCCGGATGCGTCGCGGACTGCTGGCCTACACCCCGGGTGGCTGGAC
>Ga0224722_1002151_pt1 | contig 10589 bp, 7 predicted proteins | sample Balambano_FR1_Me_FD_161646 | JGI IMG/M metagenome (GOLD analysis project Ga0224722, IMG submission 161646) | Freshwater sediment microbial communities from Lake Towuti, South Sulawesi, Indonesia - Balambano_FR1_MetaG | ecosystem: Environmental > Aquatic > Freshwater > Lake > Sediment | place...
CATCAAGCGGAGTCGCGGCAATTCGTTGAAAGAACGGATTGCCGACAGCTTGGCCCGTCTCGTCGGGGCATTCGCATTCCTGTTCTTGACGGAAGATGCACTGTACGTCGGTGTTGACGTGCATGGGTTACGTCCATTATCACTCGGACAAACCGAAGACGGGGCTTACGTGTTCGCTTCAGAAACGTGTGCGTTTGACGTCGTGGGGGCGACGTACGTACGGGATGTGGAGCCAGGAGAATTGCTCATGGTCACGAATGAAGGCATCATGTCGGAGCGGTTCAGTGAAGCGGCCGTCCGGGCCATGTGTTCAATGGAATACATCTACTTCTCAAGACCGGACTCCATCATCGATGGCATCAACGTGCATACGGCACGTAAGGCCATGGGGAAAAAGATGTTTGAAGAAGCACCGGTCGAAGCGGATGTCGTGACAGGTGTGCCGGATTCGAGTATTTCTGCGGCAATCGGCTATGCTGAGGCGAGCGGAATTCCTTACGAAATGGGACTCATTAAAAACCGTTACGTCGGACGGACGTTCATTCAACCGTCCCAAGAATTACGGGAGCGCGGCGTGAAGATGAAGTTGTCAGCGTTACGCGGTGTCGTGAACGGGAAACGTGTCATCATGGTCGATGATTCCATCGTCCGTGGAACAACGAGTCGTCGAATCGTCACGTTACTTCGAGAGGCAGGCGCGACGGAAGTGCATGTGCGCATCACGTCACCACCGATCAAACATCCGTGTTACTACGGAATCGATACATCCACCAAGGAAGAGTTAATTGCGGCAACCAAATCCATTGAAGAAATCAGAGAAGAGATTGGTGCCGATTCACTAGCGTTCCTCACATTGGATGGAACGGTCGAAGCCATCGATCGTCCATTCAAAGGAGCACTACGCGGGCAGTGTGCTGCATGCTTCACGGGACTTTATCCGACTGAACTTGCAGAACTCGTGACAGAGACAAAGGCTTAAGGGGGAAAAGCGATGAGCGTTCGTTATGAACAAGCGGGTGTGAATTTAGAAGCAGGGTACGAGGCCGTATCCCGTATGAAACGTCATGTCGCTCGGACGATGCGTCCGGAAGTGATGACAGGACTCGGTAGTTTCGGAGCGATGATTGACCTCGGTTCGATGAACATGAAACATCCGATTCTCGTGAGCGGGACTGACGGGGTCGGGACGAAACTGAAATTGGCGTTCGCGCTCGACCAACACGACACGATTGGAATCGATTGCGTCGCCATGTGCGTCAACGATTGTCTCGTGCATGGAGCAGAACCGCTCTATTTCCTTGACTATATTGCGACCGGGAAAGCAGAACCGGCCAAACTGGAGCGAATCGTCGCCGGTGTTGCAGAAGGGTGTGTCCAAGCCGGTTGTGCGCTCGTCGGTGGCGAAACGGCTGAGATGCCAGGGATGTATCCGGATGGCGAATATGATATTGCTGGATTTGCGGTCGGTGTCGTAGAGAAAGAAGATTTGCTCGACGGTTCGACAATTCAGGAAGGAGACATTGTGCTCGGACTTGCCTCTTCAGGCGTCCACTCGAACGGGTTCTCCCTTGTACGTCATATCGTGGAAGCGCAAGGTCTTCATTATACGGATGAGATTGCGATGCTCGATACGACACTCGGGAACGCCTTGCTGTTGCCGACACGGATTTATGCCGAAGCGGCGAAAGCGGCCATTTCGACAGGCAAGGTTCAAGGGATGGCACATATCACAGGTGGTGGCTTCTATGAGAATGTGCCTCGCATGTTGCCAGAAGGTCTTGGCATCACGTTCGATGCGTCGAGTTGGCCGAGTCTTCCTGTATTCGACTGGCTCGAACAAGTCGGGAACATCTCGAAGCAAGAAATGTTCAACGTCTTTAATATGGGAATCGGTTATATGATCACTGTACGAGCTGAAGATGTGGAACTCGTCGAAGCGGCGCTTGAACGTGTCGGGGAGACTGCGCACCGAATCGGGAAAGTCGAGAGTCGTCCAGGCATTCGGATTTCAGGAGTGGACCAATGAAACGATTTGCCATCTTTGCGTCAGGATCGGGAAGTAACGCCGAAGCGATTTGGCAAGCAATCGCCGATGGTCATTTGTCTGCCGAATGTGTGTTGCTCGTGACGGACAAACCAGAAGCCACTGTTCTCGATCGAGCGGAGCGTTATGGAATCTCAAGCTTTTCGTTTACACCGAAGGCGTACGCGTCAAAAGAAGAGTTCGAGGAAGAGATCCTCGTCCTGCTCCGTACGCTTCGTGTAGACTATATCGTGTTGGCGGGGTATATGCGCTTGATCGGAAATGTGTTACTATCCGCATATCCGAATCGCATTCTAAACATTCATCCATCGCTTTTACCCGCTTTTCCGGGTAAAGACGCAATCGGACAGGCGCTTGACGCCAACGTGCCGACGAGTGGTGTGACCATTCATTATGTGGATGCGGGGATGGACACGGGTCCGATCATCGCACAGGCGTCTGTCGAGATTGAAGGGTGTGACCGCACCGAGGCGACGCGTCGCATTCAGACGATCGAGCACCAACTGTATCCGCGCGTATTACAACAAGTGTTGAATCAACAGGAGGTTTTCAAGTGAGAGCATTATTAAGTGTTTCTGATAAAACGGGAATTGTCGAACTCGCGACCGTCTTGCATGAGGCGGGCATCGAGCTCATCTCAACAGGTGGGACCGAGGCGGCGCTTCAACAGGCAGGATTACCAGTCAAAAACATTTCGGAAGTGACATCGTTCCCTGAAATGTTAGACGGCCGTGTCAAAACGTTGCACCCACTCGTTCACGGGGGCTTGCTCGGACGTCGCGACCTCGATACGCATGTCGCACAAATGAAAGATCATCACATCGAACCAATCGATTATGTCGTGGTCAATCTGTATCCGTTCAAAGAGACGATTGCAAAAGAGAATACGACATACGAAGAAGCGATTGAAAACATTGATATCGGTGGACCGAGCATGTTGCGTTCAGCTGCGAAAAACCATGCGAGTGTCACCGTCGTCGTGGACCCGAGTGATTACACACTCGTCGCTGAGGAAGTACGTGGAGGCGGTACATCGTTTGAAACACGTCAACGTCTCGCGACGAAAGCGTTCCGACATACGGCTGCCTATGACGCGTTGATTGCCGACTACTTAGGTCGTCAAATCGGCGAAACGTTCCCAGAGCAGTTGACGGTCACGTATGAAAAAGTTCAAGACCTTCGTTACGGAGAGAACCCACACCAACAAGCGGCGTTTTATAAGACACCGTTATATGACGGGATGACACTTGCGAATGCGACACAGCTTCACGGGAAAGAGCTTTCGTATAACAACATTCAAGATACGAATGCAGCCCTTGAAGCACTCAGTGAATTGACTGAGCCGGCGGCAGTCGTCGTCAAGCACATGAACCCGTGCGGCGTTGCAGTCGGACGGACGATTTCTCAAGCGTTCGAACGTGCTCATGCGGCCGACCCGGTCTCCATCTTTGGTGGGATCGTCGCCTTAAACCGTGAAGTCGATCTTGAGACGGCAGATGCCCTTCGCAACATCTTTTTAGAGATCATCATTGCCCCATCCTTTAGTGAGGCAGCACTTGACCGATTGAAAGAGAAAAAGAATCTTCGGTTGTTGACGTTAGATATGGGACAGATGACAGGCATGTCCCTTACGGCTGTCGCCGGAGGATTGCTCGTACAAGACGGGGATGACATGACACTCGATGATGCCTCATGCCAAATCGTGACGGATCGTCGCCCGACAGCAGCGGAATGGGAAGATTTGAAACTTGCATGGCGTGTCGTCAAGCACGTGAAATCGAACGCCATCGTCGTCGCAAAAGACGAGACGACGATTGGAATCGGTGCCGGACAGATGAACCGCGTCGGCGCAGCAAAAATCGCCTTCGAACAAGCTGGGGAACGCGCGTCAGGCGCAGCTCTCGGAAGTGATGCTTTCTTCCCGATGGCAGATACGGTCGAAGCGGCAGCGGCAGCGGGAATCACGGCCATCATCCAACCGGGTGGGTCGATTCGTGATGCCGAATCGATTGAAGCAGCAAATCGCCATGGCATCACGATGGTATTCACATCAGTCAGACATTTCAAACACTGAGAGGGGTTTGCGTCATGAACGTATTGGTCATCGGTCGTGGAGGACGCGAGCATGCGCTCGCATGGAAGTTGAAACAAGACGGGCATCACGTCTTCGTTGCACCGGGCAACGACTTCATGGAAGGGATGACGTGCGTGTCGATCCATGAAACAGACGTGGAGGCGCTCGCCCATTACGCAGAAGAGAACGAGATCGCATGGACGATTGTCGGACCGGAGTCGTCGCTCATAGCAGGAGTCGTGGATACGTTCCGCGACAAAGGGTTGAACATCTTTGGACCGACGAAAGCGGCTGCCTTACTCGAGGGAAGCAAGGCATTCGCCAAAGAAGTCATGATGGAAGCCGGAATTCCGACAGCGGCATACGAGGCGTTCACGGATGCGGCATCGGCGCTTGCCTATATCGAGAAGCTCGGTGCACCACTCGTTGTCAAGGCGGACGGATTGGCTGCCGGTAAAGGCGTCACGGTTGCGTTCACGGTCGAAGAGGCAGAAGCTGCCGTACGTGATATTTTCACGACGGATAAATTTGGCCAACAGTCACAAGTCGTCATCGAGGAGTTCCTCGATGGGGAAGAATTTTCGCTCATGGCATTCGTTTCGGGAGAGCGTGTCATTCCGATGATCACCTCGCAAGATCATAAACGTGCCTATGACGGGGACGGGGGACCAAACACGGGTGGGATGGGCGCATATAGCCCGATGCCGCATCTTTCAAAGGACGTGTATGAGGAGGCCGTCGAGACCGTATTAAAACCGCTCGCACAGACGATGGTCAAGCGAGGTACTCCATTTGAAGGGTTCTTATACGCCGGTCTCATCTTGACGGCAAATGGACCAAAAGTCATCGAATTCAACGCACGCTTCGGTGATCCGGAAACGGAGGTCATCTTGCCGAATTTGAAATCGCCGCTCCTAGACGTGATTGCAGCGGTCGTTCGCCAAGAATCGTATTCGGTTGAGTGGATTGACGGATACACGATGGGTGTCGTCATTGCGGCCGAAGGGTATCCGGACCGACCGATCACGGGCCAGGTGTTATCAGGATTTGAGTCACTTCCGAAAGATGTGCTAGTCTTCCATGCCGGCACGACAAAAAAGGGCGATCAAGTCGTAGGGAGCGGAGGTCGTCTACTCGTTGTGACGGCGACGAAGCCGACACTGCTTGAGGCGAAAACGGCTGTGTATGCGGCAATTTCACAACTCGATTTACCTGAAACGTTCCACCGAACGGACATCGGGTCACGGGCGTTCACGCAGATTATTTGAAGGATGGGTCAACCTATCCTTTTTTTCATGCGAAAAAAAGGAAATGTCGATATCCTGTTCTACAATAATAAAGTAGATTGAAGAAGGAGGGTGGTCGGCCTGCGTGTTCAAACAAAATTATTTATTGCGATAGCCGTGAACATCGTACTCTTCATCGGGGTCATTTTATTCGTCATCAAACCGTATTTTTTAGAGAAAAGTATTGAACAGGACAGGGCGATGACCCGCGATCAAATCGAAAGTGTGTCAGAAGTGTTCGCCAATCACCGGCTTATGCTCGAGCGGATTCTTGTCGATTGGTCAGTTTGGACGGATGCCTATGATTTTGTTCAAAATCAGAATGAAGTATTCATTGAAAACAACATGGGGGAAGAGACACTCGAAAACTTAGGGGTCGGCGCAATGATTTTCCTCGACCGTGATCGAAAGGTCGTCTACTCGGAGTTTACTCAATTTTATGAATTGGATCGGGAAGAGGACAAAGAGATTTTCACGAACGACTTGATCCGTTACGTCAACTCGTCAGGAATCAAACAAAGTGCGGTGTATGGCACCGATTTCGGTCCGGTCGTCTTCATGAGTCACCCGATTGTGAAGAGTGATGGGACAGGAGAACCCGGTGGGACACTCGTGCTCATTCAGAAAATCGGTCCAGACTTTATGGCCGCGATGAGTGCCCAAGCAAAAACGAAATTATCGATCAGTCCTCTTTCTCACCAGCAGTTGACGGTCGATCAAGACAATCAATTTGCCCGTGTCTCGTTACCGCTTCAATCCGTCTATCAAGATGCGAACTGGGAACTCAACTTCTCGGTGAAGCGAACATACTATACCAACACGCAGACCATGTTAGAAACGGGGATGCTCGGTCTTCTTGTTCTCGGAATCGTTCTATTACTAACCTTATTTTGGACGGTGAATCAAATTGTCACGAAACGATTGATGGGCATCGTCAACCAACTGAAATGGATCACGAAAGAACGGAATAGTCGGTTACGGATTCAATTGCATCCGAATCAACAAGACGAAATCGAAGAGATGGCCATCAGCATGAACGAGGTGCTCGATGCACTCGAGCAGACACAAAAGGAATCGTTGACGCGTGCCTTCCGAGATTCCTTGACCCGTCTTCCGAACCGATTAGCAGTCGAAGAGATGTTCGTGAGCTTACCGGACACGACCCGATCGATTGGAGTGATGGGAATCGATCTCGACAACTTCCGACGGATCAACGATCAATTTGGTCAGCGTACGGGAGATGCGATGCTGACGTTCTTTGCCTCTCGTTTGATGTTTTATAAAGAGGATGGCTTCGTTGCAAGAATCGGAGCGGACGAGTTCGTCTTGATTCATCCGGAATGGACGACCGAGGAGCTCATGATCATCGCCAATCAATTGGTGAAAGATTTGCGCGAATGGGGTTTGAAGCAAGGGATGAACCATTTGACCTTGAGTATCGGCATCGACGAATTGGCTGGACCAACGCATCATTCCTATGAGGTGATGATGGCGCGACTCGATGTCGTCTTACACGAAGCCAAAGCATCCGGGAAAGCTCAGATTCTTTCCTATCATGAGATTGAAGATGGGAGTCATTACTTGCAGGCGCTCGAGATGGAACGTGATTTACGTCATGCGCTGCGTCATGATGAGTTCGAACTCTATTACCAACCAATCGTCTCTCCGCAGCCGTTTCAAGTTAGAGGAGTCGAGGCGTTGATTCGCTGGCACCATCCACAGAAAGGGTTCGTCTCTCCCGGCGTGTTCATTCCGGTTGCGGAGCAACTCGGGCTCATCTCGGATGTGGGACGCTGGGTGCTGGTGCGCGCCATCACCGAGATTCAAGAGTACGCAGAGCGGTTTGATTTATTTTTATCGATTAACGTATCGAAGCGTCAGATTTTAGACGACTCGTTTTTAGAAGCGTTAGAGGAAACGCTCGCTAAGACAGGATTTCCCCCACACCGGTTGCATGTGGAAATCACAGAGAGTGAGGTCGGTGGGAATGTGTATGAACTTCAACAGTTCATTCAAGCGTTAAAGACCATCGGGGTCAAAATATCACTCGATGACTTCGGTGTCGGGACATCGTCACTGTCATACCTGCAATCCTTGCGTCTCGACATCGTTAAAATCGATCAGAATTTCGTGAAAGGGATTCCGGAGAATAAGTTTGACCGCGCGCTGTTAGAGGGACTGTATCAAACTTTCCAGACGCTTGGACTCGAGATTGTCACGGAAGGGGTCGAGCGACCGGAACAGCTTGCGTTCGTATTAGAATATAGTGGTTCGCTCATTCAAGGTTATCATTACAGTAAACCGATTCCGGTCGATCAATTGCACCTGTACTTACGTAAAACCGTCATGACTCAAATTTGATGTAGGTGACTCTTCATAGGAAGAGTCGCCTTTTTTGTGAAAAATATATGTGAAATTTGTTACAATAGGGAACATAACTTGCGACCCATTCAGAGAAAAGGTAAACTTGAAACAGGGAAAGAAAACGCTTTCAAAACTATTCTTTTATAGCTTTGAAAGGGAAAAGGGAGGATTGGGTTCGATGCCAACAAAAAGAACGGCGCGGGCACCGTGGTCTAAAGTGATGATTCGTTCACAACTTGAAGTCGTAGATCGATTGCGGCCACCTTCGCTCGTCTTACAAAATGCAACATATTTAAACGTTTACGTAAAACAATGGAGAACCGCGAATATTTGGATTGAGGGAGATCGCATCGTGTATGTCGGTCCAGACTTACCAGAATCAGCGGTCGAAACGGTCGATGTGACAGGAAAGTATATTGTACCTGGGTATATCGAGCCTCATGCTCATCCGTTTCAATTATACAATCCGGCGACGTTGTCAAAATATGCAGGAGAGCGTGGAACGACGACGCTCGTCAATGACAACATGCTGCTTTTTTTACAAGAGAAAGAGCAAGCGTTTGCGCAACTCGATGCGATTCAACAATTGCCGACGAGCACGTATTGGTGGGCCCGTCTGGATACGCAAACGGAGTTGGACCGGGAGAGCGTGGCTGTCGACTCGGAACGCATTCACGAGTGGTTTAACCATCCGGACGTCGTCATGGCAGGTGAATTGACGGCATGGCCCCGCGCCTTGAAGGGCGATGATGAGATGCTTCAGTGGATGCTTGACGCCGAGACGTGCGGTTTGCCGGTCGAGGGACATTTTCCGGGGGCGTCGCCGAAGACATTGACTAAAATGGCGTTGATGGGAGTACACAGCGACCATGAGGCGATGACGGCGGAAGAGGCGTTCAATCGATTGGAACTAGGTTATACGACGACGCTTCGACATTCCTCGATTCGTCCGGACCTTCCGGAGATGATTCGTGACCTATTGGCGAATGGATTGACGGCGTTCGACCATCTCATGGTGACGACGGACGGTTCGACACCGGGATTTTATGAGGACGGCATGCAGGATGCGCTCGTCCGCATTTTAATCGAAGCGGGATTACCGGCTATCGAAGCCTACCGGATTGTCTCTCATAACGTGGCCCGTCACTTTGACCTCGATCACATTTTAGGTGCGATTGCGCCAGGCCGCATCGCGCACTTGAACATTCTAGATGCCATCGAAGAACCGCGTCCGACGGCTGTGATTGCGAAAGGGCAATGGATTTATCGTGATGGGGTATCGCTTTTCCCGAACGAATTAGTGGAAGCGGTCCTCGATAAGATGCCGTCGACAGACGTTTCAATCGAGCTGACGCCACAAGACCTGTCTTTCAGCATGCCCGTCGGACTCGACATGATCAACTCGGTCATCATGAAACTGTTTAAAATTACGCATGACACGGGTCAAGATGAATTACCGCGTGATGGAGACGAATCGTTTCTCATGTTGCTTGATAAAGAAGGGAAATGGCGATTGAACACAGTCCTGAAAGGTTTCGCCCGAGATTTTGGTGGACTTGTCAGTTCGTACTCGATCAGTGGAGACTACTTGATTCTAGGGAAATGTAAACAGGATATGTTACTGGCGTTCAAACGAATGAACGAGCTCGGAGGCGGGATTGTCCTCGTAGACCAGGGCGAAATCGTTGCCGAGATCCCGTTACCACTCTGTGGGATGACGTCGACGGAGCCGCTCGAAACGCTCATCGGTCAAGAGAAACAGCTGCGAGACGAGCTCATGGCGAGGGGCTATCAGTTCGAAGATCCGATTTATACATTACTATTTTTAGCATCTACCCATTTGCCGTATGTTCGGGCGACACCTCTCGGCATTTACGAAGTCATGAAGAAACAAGTACTATTTCCTGCGATTTTGCGATGAATAGTTGAGTCCAAGGCGCCCCTGCTTTAGAATGATAAAGAAGTATGAGTAGAGAGGATGCTTGCGGATGCAACTCGATAAATTACGAGGTCGAGAGCTTGATCAATTGTTTGAAGCGATTTTGAAGCTCGAGACACTCGAAGACTGTTATCAATTATTCGAAGATTTAGCGACTGTTAATGAAATTCAAGCACTTGCGCAACGACTTGAAGTGGCGCGGCAAATTCGTGAAGGAAACACGTATCACAAAATTGAGGATGCGACAGGCGCCTCAACGGCCACGATCTCACGTGTGAAGCGATGCTTGAACTATGGGACAGGCGGATACGATCTCGCTCTTGAACGTCTAAAACAAACAAAAGGTGACTCGTAAGAGTCATCTTGTTTTTGATGGAGGGGAGGGGCGAGATGCAACAAACATTCATGAAGCGGAACATGCAGTTATTTTTTCGGAATTTGACACCTGTTCAATCGCTCGTCTTAATTTACAGTGCGGCGGTCGTCTTTTCTGTCATTCTATTAGGTCTTCCGATTGCTAGACAGGAAGGGGTTACCATCTCGTTCACCGACCTCGTTTTTTTAGCGGTCAGTTGTGTAAGTGTCACAGGACTTTCACCAATCGTGGTGACCGATACATTTTCAACAGTCGGTCTGTTTATTATTTTGTTTATTGTTCAGGTAAGCGGTGTTGGATTGATCAGTTTACACGTCATCATGTGGATTTTGCTGGGAAAACGAATTGGATTCAGGGAGCGCCAACTGATTTTACGTGATCAAAACCAGACGTCGATGTCGGGTATTGTCAAATATATCACGGAAATCGTCATCACCGTTATCGCCATCGAAGCGGTCGGTGCCATCTTGCTCGGGGTCCATTACTTAAATTATTTTGATACCGCC